>Ga0307516_10001533_pt1 | contig 31777 bp, 38 predicted proteins | sample 19_EM_MG_FD_203310 | JGI IMG/M metagenome (GOLD analysis project Ga0307516, IMG submission 203310) | Populus trichocarpa ectomycorrhiza microbial communities from riparian zone in the Pacific Northwest, United States - 19_EM | ecosystem: Host-associated > Plants > Roots > Unclassified | place...
GCTCTCACAACCCTCCTCTGTTCCCCCCTCTGTGTACTGCGCCCTGCGCTCCCAGTAGCACCCCAGCACGAACTCCAGACCAGCGTCGACTGTATTTCAGGTGACCATCGAGGTCCGCCCTGACAAACGCCAAGGCTGTTCCCACTCCTCTCCCTGTTGGTTATGCGCCAGTAAAGTCTTTGGATAAGGCAGCAGACCCAGAGCTACGGAAGAGATACCAAACCGTAATTGGTTCTCTACTTTACCTTATGCTTGGTACAAGACCAGACATTTCGTTTGCGGTTACTAAAATGGCACAGTTCGCTGCCAACCCAATGGAAGACCATCTCAGTCATGCGCTCTACATCTGCCGCTATCTTGTTGGCACCCCCAACTATAGACTTAAATATGATGGCGCGTCTGGTCAAGGACTCAACGCGTGCACAGATTCGGACTGGGCCTCCGATATAAACACGCGACGATCCACTTCAGGTTTCTTCATCAAACTGGCAGGTGGTCTTATATCATGGACAACAAAAGCACAGAAAACCGTTGCTTTGTCCTCCACCGAGGCTGAATACATGGCGCTCTCCGACTGTAGTCGCCAGGTTGTCTGGATGCATACCCTTATGGGGGAGCTCAGATACAGCCTCAAGCCAATTCCAATCTGCGGAGACAACCAGGGTTCTATCTTCATCGCATCCAACCCTGTCACCGAGCGACGCTCCAAACATATTGACATCAGGTATCATTATGTCAGAGAGGTCATCTCTCGGAAGTATGCTTGTGTTTTCTTCATAAACGGTGATCAAAACCCCACGGATATGTTTACAAAGAACCTGGGTTCTGTCAAGTTCCTCAAGTACCGAGGAGAACTCGGATTAGAGTTCCTAGAGTGAAAGTGAATACCAACACCATCAACCACGGTATATATCTCTCTTCCGTCACAGGCTCTCCTTCTTCGTTATTATGCTTATGCGCATACCCGCTGCTTAGCATGGGGGAGTGTTGAACTTGGGAAGTTCGACCCGCCTTTATGGCATGCGCCTTATGGCCACATTGTGTAATGGCGCCGTTAGGGGGCAGCCAGTAGATAGTCATGTGATCATATGTCACACATCAGTAACGTGTGAAACATCACTCCTATGTTTGTATATATACCACATTAGGCGTGTGAATATGATCTAACACTTCTTGCTCTCTACTCTCACCATCCACTAAGCAACCCTCTCACCCTACCAGGTAAGTCATTGCGTCCTGTCTGGCGCTGACCTCGCGTCTGCTCAACAGACTGTCATGGCTTTAATTTAACTTATGTTGAACTTTTCTTACATCTTACAGGCATCCTCGGGCAACTAAAATAAGTTGATAGGTCAACTTATAGAAGTTTGAACTTTTCCCTTATTTACACCTTTTCTTGTGATAAGAGAGAGAAAAGTTGGAAAAAAGCGAAATGCAGGTTTCCTGATGCACCCGTTGGGGTGCGGGAGTGAGGTTGATATTTGACTTGAACCTCTCCCATAATGCTTTCCCCATGGGTTCGGACTCCTGAATGAAAGCCATTGCGGAATATAACAGATAGCAGATGAAATCAGTGTATATGTCTTGCAGAGACTTGCCCCTGCCAGGCAAACTTGTGGTTGTGTGTTTCCCTGCCGTCGTGGGCAACTTCCCAGGGGGGGTCCCAATTTCCACCTGAAATCACGTTAACCCCCGAACCTCGACGTGCGGTAGACTCTCACCCGAGGATCTCGTGGAGATTTTCGGCTTCATCATCGTCCACAGTACCTTCGACTCCACGGAAGCCTCTACCATGGTTATGAATAAGATAGATGGCATTCTGAACTTTCCGATTCCACGGCTCTTCAAGAACTGCGTTGTGTGGTTAGTGGTTGAGTGGAGAAACGAGACGGGTAAGGGACCTGATCCCGGATCAAGGAGCGCATAGTAGGCTACGGAATTGATTTCACTAGAAACAGTTCCGACTTACCGTCGGCAGAAACCTTGCTTGCAGAACACGGTGAAGTGGTCATGAAGTTACTGGTGTTATAACGACATATATGTGCTCCACGAACAGGGATATTGTTAAAAATTCTGAATGCGTTTGTGTCCAAAGCGACGCCAACAAGCACCCTGAGCTGGAGCGTTGATATCCTGGCGCTGGAACGCTGACTAATGTGAGCAATCGTGGCTGGGTGGGAGCATATGGTGTCAGAATCATGATCAGTCGAGAACATACCCCGCGAGAAGGTTTGACGTGGCAACAAGCGTCACACTCGGTTGCACTTGCTGTTCCGGCAATGATGCATGATATACGATGGACGAGAAGCACGTTGAATATACAGTGTTGCACAGAAACGGCAGGACATTGCTAAAAGTACGAACACAAGGGAGGTAACACGAACCTATGTTTCCTGAGCATTTTCATCATCGTCGTACAGAACCACCGCATTGCTGCTGTAAGAGGATCAATATTCATAACACATTATCGCCAGAAAGATGTACCGCTTCTCTACGCCCTGCAGGAAAGTTTGTCAGAGGGGCGTCAACCAGAAAACCGAAGGTGGGTTCCGTGAATGGCCTACCTCCTCCATCCAAGAGACTTGGGCCTTAAACTCAGTTTGCCCATAAATATAGATCACTCCAAACTCTTGCACGAAAATCGGGAGACCAAAGGGGGACATGCAGGCGGTGCACTGGGGCTGTGTGGCATCCACGGAAATACGGGAGACCGTTTTAAAGTTTTCTGTTATTGCTTCTCAGCTGCGATTGTCCTGCGAGGGTCGCGGTTCGGTTCACCCACCTTCCTCTTCATCCATCCATTGCGGATTCTTCAACGCGCCCGTATAACGGATTACAGGGAACTCCAACACCTTGCCAGCGACCGGAGGGAGTAGGCTAACAGCAGCGATCTCGTCGCGAAATTCTTGTGTGCCGGATACTCGTGTGCCCTAATAATTGGTTTGGTTCCGACTGCGCAATCCGAAGGTGAGAAGAAAAAGCCACCTTGAACAGGGTGGGACTGAAGACGTCAAGCAACACTCGTCCAGCTATCCCTAGGTGCTTTTTATGCGACCGCCCGCGATGTTCTGGGTCCGAAGGATCATAATTGATGGAGGCTGGAGTCCCGTAGATGTACCTCACGAGCCGGCTAACGACAAACCGGTCAAGGTAATACGAGACTGCACCATCCGCAACCGCCTTGCTCCTAGTGCGCACGTAAATCGACTGGAGACTTAGAAGGAGGCAAACACACGTTTGAGTATCGGGACGCGATAATCTTAACCCCTGGGCAGCGAGTTCACGCCCAACTTCCTGGAATATCCATGGACTTGCACCAAAACCTCCGGCAAGGAAAACGAACTAGGAGGTGGTCAAGGCGTCGCTACTTTCCGAGGAGAAAACCAAATTCTTACGGTATTCGCAGGGTCTGTGCCCGCGGTGATTTCTTTGACACCTCTGACAATGGCGCCAACAGAAGGTTCAAAAAACTTTTCAACCTGGCTCCTGAAAGGGGGGAGTTTACCTCGGACTTCCGGTCTATGAGCAAACACAACTCACCCCAGTAAACTGAGTTTCCCACTCTTCACACCGCAACGTGCGTCGTTATCCCGCGGAGAGCCGAATTTTGCGAATTGGGGTTTACTGTTGTCCGAAAAGGTCGTCTTCAATCCAGTGTCGAAGCTTTCTGTGAAGGCGGCGAGGTCTTGCTTATTGTCGAACTTGGAGTTCTTGAACCTTGCTAAAGGAGAGATATAAGACGAAGGAGTAGGCCAGGAACTCAAGCTTACATCCTGCGTGTTCTCGGGCCCTAGCTGTCACAACCTCGGCACCTTGGTAAAAACCTGACGTGCCTATCAGTCAGTCGGATTAAATTCCAAAACTAGACTGTCACATTTTGGTTCGTAGAGCTCTTCCACCTCCAACGGCGATATAGACTTCACAGTGTAAGAGCTGACGTCGACAGTTCCACCGCCAGCATCAATGACCAAGACTTTGTGTCCGAGCTTGAAACGGGTGATCGATATGTATCCTCGGATCTGAAGGGGAAAAACGCTACCTTGAGTGACTGGCCAGATTTTGTGTTGGTCACGCAAAAGTTGAAGGTGGCCTCTCCCTCGGTGACGAAGGAAACGCGGGAGCGAGCCTCCCCTTCCGTAAAGATTTCGGCTTGGGCAACCGACTTCCGCAACATTCCCTGTTCGCGACCTTCCCACCCATTGGGATGCGAGAGGATGAGGTCGATACATGACTCGAGGCTTTCCCATAACGCTTCCCCCAAAGGTTCACGTTCCTGGATAAAAGCCTTCACTGAGTTGAACAGGTAGCGGATGAAATCCGCAAAGATGTCTTGGATATATTTCCCCCCGGGTAAATCCGTAGTCATGTGTTTCTTGGCCGTCGTGGGTAACTCCCCAGGGGAGAGTCGTAATTTCCACCTGAGGTCACATTAGCCCCAGAACCACAATATGCAGAAGAATCTCACCATCGAACTTCGTGGAGGTTTTCCGCTTCATCATCGTCCATGGTACCCTTGACACCACGGAAGCTTCCGTCATGACCGTAGTACAAGATGGATGGTATTTTGAAGTTACCGATCGTATTGTTGTTCAAGAACCTGCGTCGTAAGGTCAGCCATTGAGAAGGGAAACGAGATGGGCATGGTCATTGACTACCTTCCGACGGATTTGATCTCGGGAACCGACCCCTTTTCAAGGATCGTGTACGAGGCTCCGCTAAAAGTTGTCCCGACATCGAGCGCGATGACCAACTTCCTGGAAAGTCCTGAGTAAGGTGAACGTATGACAACCATGCTGCGAGGAGGGATAGGCAAGTCTGAAGGGGAATCGTCATTTTATAAGACGAGGGGTCCGCCACACTTTTAGAGGGGTCAGCCACACTTCTCTTGGACACGGAGGCAGATCCCAACTCGGAAACAGGCTGAACCCAACCGTTGCCGGTGCGTCTCGCGGAACCTCACCCTCCCCTCTCCACCATCTCCACTCGCGTGATGCCTATCCTGAAGGAAGTCTTTGGAAAACTCTGTTTCCGTGTATCATCTGGGGATGAAAAGACTGTGAGCGAGGACACCCACCTCGCCCGGAGAGTTGAACGCGTCCCAACGCTGCCTTCCGCTGCCGACGAGCTCGCGAAACAGAGGACCGAGTGTGCGAGGCTCGAGCGGGAATGCCAGAGGGTCAAGGCAGAAACGGAATTAGTCACTGAGGCGAAGGGGAAGCTGGAGGATGAGCTTCGGGAGGTCAAGGAGCTCCTGGAGGCGCGAGGGAAAGAAGCCCACCTCAAGGATGCAAGTATCCAATGGCTCGAGAGTGATATGGAAACAAAGGTTAGTCAGGTTGGGAGTGGAATAAGTTCCGACAGCTGACACGTTTTGTGAAACTCCTCACGAAGCTCAACGAGCTACGAACAGCGTTCGCACACGCCCAAACATTGTCTGCACGCCTATCCGAGAGGGATAAGCTACTGTCTGAGAGGACCACGGAACTAAGCGCCGCGCAGGCGTTCCTTACCAGAGTCGACGCCGTTTCAGAGGCGGAGGTGGTGGGTATGGTCGAGAACCTGAACACCCTCATCAGCTCTGCTTCCGGTGCCCTTTCGGTTACTTGGGACCAACGAGAGCCAGTACCAGGGACCCCCGTCGACGAAGGTGGCTTGAAGCGGATCCGTGACTACTTCGGTGACTCGATGTTTGGGGAGGTCGCCGCAAGGAACCCTGTTGCCGTCACCCTTGCGGTCGAGACATGCCTTGTTCAGTTTGTCGAAAAACTCACGTCTGGTTGGGGAGGCGGAGCTGCGGCAGGGGTACTGGGTGAGATATACAGGATGATCTCCACCAATGGTAAGGTGGACGCGTGTGCTCGGCCGCAAAGCTGACCATTGCCTCGATAGAGAGTCAGGCGGTCGCATCAAGGTGGAGAACGCTCACAAAACGTTATACACCCCGTCAAGAACCGCCTCAGGGCGAGGAGATAATTGGCACTCTCGCCCTAATCCTGATGATCACTCGGACCTTTTCCGACCTTTCAGAAGCAATGGAATCCGTCGGAATCGGCGCAGGGACTGAAATAAAGGCGATCATCGAGGCGACCCTCCGATTCGACGATGTCATTAAAACCAAGATCGCTTCAAGTGACATGTCTGTCTACGTGGTACCTCCTGGGGCAACTTTCACCGGAGAAACCATGGTGGACGAGTTCGGGACGGATGAGACAAGAGAGGGGGGAGGAGAGCGCGGGATTGTAGCGGGGACGATGGAAATCGGGCTCGTTCAGAGGGTAGGCAACGTAGAGAAAGTTCTTCGAAAACCGAAAGTGATCCTGGAGCGGGATCTCCTGGAGCCCGAGGGTAAAGAGTAGAGGGCGCTCCGAAAACCCTCGTATATGTGTTGTTGGCGTACCCATCCGGTTACTCCTCGTAAAAAACCTTTGCTGGACTCCTGGGGAACGCGTTAGTAAGCGCAGCTGAAAACATGGGAACCCTTACCTTCTCTCCTCGATCTACCCGTGAGAGCGCCGATGAGCCAGAACAATTAATCCAAATGAACAGTTCGCACGCACCCCTTCGAACCACTTCACCTCAGCCTTCATCCCCGTCATCCCAAATGAGAGGACAACCCAGAACTTCTGCCGATAGAACGGACGTGCGCTCTCCGCTTGAGTGAAATGGACTGATGATCGTTTTAATGGGAGGACTGGGACGTTCGAGACATCGGCTCTAATGGTGCACAGCGTTTTGTACTTGCCTTTGTCCTACAAAGTGAGATACGGAACAAGAGCGGGCGAGTCAAGTGAACGACCATACCCGGTTCAGTATCTATCCACTGAGGGCTAGCTGAGCCCCCAACGTAACAAATAATCTCGCATGAGGCGGTGGTAGTTTCCGCCTGGCGATTGCATTCGTGTACGAACACCCAGGAAAACTCGCGATCCCGCGAAACCCTCGTTCCCTGATCACCAGTTATCAGCGCATGGGAACATCGATCGCGATCCCTCCCACCTTCTTCAGGATCGCTTGATATCCATTCGGAAGGAACACCTTCCCAGAGGGGTTAATGAAGGCGCTCCTCCGCCTCCGCTGGTGTTCCGGATCGTTGTGCTCGAACTCACGAGTACATTTCACACCGTACGTGAATCTTGCGACGCGATAGATAACGTGGTTGTTGATATAGCAGGAGATTGACCCCTCTGATACGGCGTGTCCGCTTGGAGTTAGGTAAGCAGCGGAAGCGATGCACAGAGATTCCGCGAACTTACAGTAGATGCTCCGGCCTGAACACTCGAATGTGCATAAACCGGAGGCGAGAGACCAGTTTCTCGCAAAAGCGAGATCCCAAAGAAAGACCCCCGAGAAAGAATGCCGTCTGCGGACAGGGTTCAGCCCCCGTCGAAGGACGCCCAACCACGGAGCACCTACCCTGATGTTGAGGACGTTCCCTTGCCTCTGAACATTTATGGCCTCGACCAAAGTTGAAACGCAAGATTCAAACATTTTTACAACACCCGGGCTTGAGGGATGGTTGGGTAACCCTGCGAGGATGAATGAATTTGAGGACGTACTGCACTTTCTCTGTCCTCTGATCGGCAGGAGAAGACGTGAATTGTTCAAAGGTCTCATACATATTCAGTGCCTCGCGTTTGTCGACAACCTCTGAGGAAGCGTTAGGACCGATCTGAAGCGGTGGATAGGAGTGAATTAATTACGGTCGAGCATTGCCCGCAACTTGACCGCGAGTACGTGAGAGCCAAGAACCAAGCCTGATATCCGAAGGAGTATTCAGTGGACCGAGGGCGGGACGCCTGGGACCGACGTACTCTCTGGGATGTTCATCTCCTCCATAATAATAGGGGACCACTGGGTGACATTATAGGAGCCAATGTCAATAGTACCTGCACCAGCGTCGAGGACGAGAATGCCCGCTCCGCTCTGGTGAGGATTCGGTTGACGGGGAGACCGCGCATCGGCAGAGCCCACATCACCGGTCAAACCCAGCTCATGTCTGTGGCGCATGATGTAGTGCAGGTTTGCTTCTCCCTCACTAACAAACGCCATTCTACTCGAATGGACATCGGGAAGTAGGCCGCTTTGAACCACACACTTTCGTAGAACGTCATGTTGTTTCCCGCCCCAGGTGGTTGGGTGACTGAGAATGAGCTGCATGTCCCCATGTAAGGATCTCCAGAGGAACACGCCGTCCGGGTGTGTGTCCTCGATAAAGTCCCTGGTGCATCCATGAAGATATTGGAGGTAATCTGAGAGCACGTCTTCTTTCGCCCTCTTCGGGGGAAGGGGACAGTGAAGACTGGGTTTTACAGCCCTCTTGGGTCCGAAAAGTAACTTGAACCTGTCGACACGTGAGGAGTGAGTAAAGATGCAACGGGCCCGGGATTACAAACTTGCCATGCGACTTTGATCCAACCCTCATCTGCTGCCTCGGTATTTGTTTCAGGGTCCAATATCTCCGCACCAATTGCGCGTAGCTGTCCGCACTGGTCATAGTATATCACGGATGGGACCTTCTCGATACGGTCTGCATGGTGCTGACGAGGAAACCTAGGAAGACTCGGTCAGAGTCGCGAACTGGGTCAACGTTCTGGTGCGCGACCACACCTGTTCACATTTCGGATCGTGGGGACTTGGCCTGGATTGAGGATGCAATAGGAGATAGAACTGAATGATGTGCCGATATCAAATGCCAAGCAGAGCTTGGGAGATGCTCCGTTGTACGGCTGTTGCTCGAACGTGTCCATTGGAGGGATGGTGCACGATGGCGTCCTGGTGGTGAGAGACGGACATTGGCCATTGTCCGGGTGGCCGAAACCAAAGAACACGCCGCAACCACGATGGACTCATTTCCGGTGGCCACAACCACACGTGGTGGGGGAGATGCCGTATTGGGGAGTATCAGGGTCCAGATCTAGTCGGCGATGATCGAATGGATTTGCATTCTCCCGAGTGCCTTTTTCCCTGACGACGGATACGCCGGGGCGGTTGTGGCCAAGAACCGTTTCTGTACAATCCCCTCCTTCTGCGAAGTTCTCAAAAAGAACAAACCCGTCCCAGCCCTATCCCCACTTGTTCCTGGCCCGGCGCCCATCACGGACATTACACTGACAGTTGATGTGAACGGCCGAGTTATATGCAAACCATGTATTTGGCGGGGTCCAACCAGGGTTGCAACCCACGTTGGAGACCGCATCCTCTCTCTCAACGGTCTTGTTCCCCCAGGGCGCCTTCCCGACCGCTGGCTCTCTGGGTCTTCCTCTGCCCTCGACGATCCCAAGTTTCAGCCGCTGTCCCTTCCCGAAACACGTTCTTTCACCACGACTGTCATCGAAAAACCCCGCCTCGCTGTCAACATGAGGTCCTTTCTTTCCATCTTGTGCGTCCTGGCAACAACCGCCTCGACCGAAGCGTTTTGGGTCATGAACACGAGTGAGTTGCCCCTCAAACTACGCGCCCACCCGAATGAGTGGGATCTGCCTTTCTTACTGGTCTGGCTCACGGCGTTCACTCAGAAAATGTTCTCATCACTGAGCGTGTCGACCCTGTCGGCTCACCCGGCGCGGTCGCCCCCCACGTTCACACAGGTTCGTATCGCGAAAAATGCCTTCAATGGATGCTTGATCTGATCTTCCATCGCAGTCATCGGTGGCAGTAATTTCGGTCCCTATGCAACCTCTGAGGATCTTCGTGCGAGCAAATGCACTTCCGGGCCGATCGTAGAGGACAAGTCGAGCTACTCGACACCGACGCTGTACTTCCAGTGGGCCAACGGAAGTTTCAAAAGCGTCGACGGGACTGTTTTTGTCAAATACCTGTTCAACCCTGGCGAAGCAACCCCATTCCCTGATGACTTTAGAATGGTTGGTGGCGGTCCGGCTCCCCGCTCCAAGAACGAAACCGACTTCGCCTCAGACGAAACCTTCCTTTGCCTCAACCCATTGGCCCAAGCCTCTCGTCATGATACCTTCCCAGTTCTCCAGTGTCCGGGTGGACTCCGGTCCCAAGTTGTACGTTCCGCCACAACATCCATCCATAAAAACAAACTGACATCCGATAGACGTTCCCGAGCTGTTGGGACGGAAAGGTTCGTGTGTCTGTGATGTGGATCGACGTGCGTTGACTTGGGATCACCGCAGAACACGGACTCCGATGACCACAAGTCTCACATTACCTTCGCGACCGACGGAAAATGTGCAGATCCTGCGTACCCCGTGACCCTTCCCCAAATCCAAGTCGAGGTTCACTGGCACACCACCGAATTCTACTCCCTCGCAAAGCACGCCCTCAACCCCAAGCAGCCTTTTGTGTTCTCCAACGGCGATGCTGCAGGGTACGGCTTCTACGCCGCGTTTCTGAACGGTTGGGAAACAAAAGCCCTCAAGCAAGCCGTTGATAAATGCACTTGCGGGATGTACGGGGACGTGCGGTGCTGTGCAGACGCCGGCATATTCACCATCGACACGACCTCCCAATGCCACATCACTCCACATCTTGAGGAACAGGGTAAGTTTCACCTCCCCTCACCTGGTGTGCAACGTTCGGCCCTCTTACCGTCCTCGTTTGACAGTGCAAGGCACGATTGATCAGTTGCCGGGAAGCAAGTCCATTTTGGAACCTGAATCCCAGAAACATTTTGCTGCCCTTCCCACTCTCACGAACGATGTTACCGCCTGGACCCAACCGGTTGTTCAACGACGACCGAACTGGCACAGGATGATGCGCAAGCGTGAAATGAAACACTCCGTGCTAATATTGTAACTTTGTTCCCTCTCTTGCTCGATACCTTACTTTCTATTGCTCCCTCACTTATTCCTCCCATTCACCTCGTCTGCCTGTCTCTCCCGTATCAATTCATCGACGCATCGTGTGGACCACGCTATATATCGTGTTTTTCAATACTGCCTTGCCAAATGTTGCACATTGAACGTGCCTTCCTGTGCCGAACAGTGGGGTTGAGATTCAAGAATCATCCATTCGCTCAGAATACAGAGGGTCTTTCTCCCCTACAGCCCCTGACGCCACGCTCATAGCAGCAACCAATGTCTTCGTCCTGTCCTTGATCGCAGCCCTCATTTCCTGATGCACCACATGCCCTGCGCTGGTCGCCAACTGAAAGATCTCCTCGAACCTATCCACGTGCAACCTCGTCTCCATCGTCAGAAGCGTGATGTTTCCTGTCCTAGGCATCATCGCCACCGTAAGATGAGGCACATCATTCTCTTCTAGAGTCGTCAGGTCGAGAAGCGGTGAGGCAGACTGAACACCTCCGGTGACCGCACAAACGAAATCTAAAAGGGGTATCCCGGCGGCGGCGAGAGCCAAGGTGGTGGCGTTTATGCACGCCTGCAAGACCCCGCCGTCTTGTTGTAAAACGTTAATGTAGATGTCGACCTGGGAGCGGGGGTACAGGTTGGTCTGGATGACAGGCTCGAAAGTTGCCTTAATCGTTGATGCGAAATCCAAAACACGTCTGGAATGGCGCCACGACAAACCAAATTAATCTACACATACTTGGAAAGAAAATTTCCATGGCTTACTTGTCGTTCCGGGAACGTTTTCGCCTTTCGCCCATGCTGAATGGCGCGATTGTGACTTCGACGTTGATGTTCGCTCGGTCGTGCAGGGTTTGAGAACGCATCTTGGCCTCTCGTGGTCCAAACACCGACACAGAGACCTGAGTCAAGCCATGCGAAAGCACGGCAGAACCATCCGCTGAACCCTGTTGAGAGAGATCGATGACTATATCTCTCAGTTCGTATTGCTTTCGACCATCGGACCGGAAGCCACCGTCGTTGAGGATCTCGACCCTCGAGGCCTAGCCGCAGCGGGCAAAAAAGTTGATTTTCAAAATGAGGGTGAATGGATCGTCAACTTGTGTTTTCGTACCATGACGCGAGGGGCGTAGTGGTGATTTTGGACGGAAAAGTTCAATCAGGCTCCAATGATCGAACGGCGCGTCCTGTGTTGTCCTAACACGCGTCCACCCTAACCTAACCCCCGCTCCCCTCTCGTGATGCATTGCGCCAAAAGTACCGGACAGTTTATGGAAGTCGTGCGCACAGCAGACTTGGCGGATTTGAAATCCCAGCGGGAGATCTTTAGCAAGTAGTCACAACTCCCCGCCTTCATCAGTGGATGACTAACAGGGGCCAATGCAGGTCATTGGGATAAAAATTTCGATAAGTCCCAACCCGCTGTAGTCGATATGCTATGCTACGCGGTAGAGGGCATCCTATACCCCACGCTCATCGTCGACCAAACCGGAGACCTCATTGATCTTCTTGCGCAACTGGAGGCAATCAGACGACACACGGTCAATACGTGCCACCATGTCCTCAGGCTGAACAATAGCTACAAGAACGACACACACGCCAGGAGGGCCGACGGCTTCGCTCTTCTGCCTGACGACGAGGAGCGCGCCCTTGAGTCTGTTTCTTCCTGGACACGACAACAAGAAGCAAGGAAAACGTACATCTCCCTCATTACCTGGTCCTGCCTGAATGTGACTCTGATCCTCCCCCACTGTCTGCATCTATTTTGACCCCTCCTCGATAGTATATCCACGATCTTCTGGCACGCGGGAGACTCGGTGACGCAGAAAAACAGATTTCGGAGTGGTACGGTGATGACCCTCGTCGGTCGCTTCCACAGAGACCATTTTACGCCGACTGGGATGAGAAGGAGAGAAGGGTTGTGGTAGATCACAAGGAAGACGCGACCCTTTTAATCTCGGATGCACGAGCTTGGGGGAAGAATCATGGGTGAGTCTGAGGGATATGGTCCGATGCCTGGAATATTGACCCAGGCCACAGGCGCACGGAATACACCCAATACGTTGAACACCTGAGACAAGATCTTGGTGTCGACGTTTCCCATTTCAACAAGAATGTTGGAGCGATGGTCGACGGTTACCTGAATGCTATTACGGACGCCGATTCTCGGCTTCGCGGGATCTTGAAACTTGGAACTTCGGGTTTTGGTTAGGCTCGCAGATCCCGTGTCACTTTTTACGAGCACAGGTCCCGGCGGCTTCATGACGAAATTTTCGGTTCGGCCACCGGTGATGTGCCCTTGCTTCCCAGACACCGAACATGAAATCTGGAACTGTACGATAGATATCTTTCACCTCTTCTACCTTCTATTTCTAATACATACATAGGAGATAGAAAACGACGAGCGCTATGATTTGAAGGGGCTTATGAGAGGTTCTTCGGGTCGAATCATTCTACAAACACGTGGTACCCGAGCGCGACCAACGAAAAAAGATCTCTGAATGACAGAAGTGGGGTTCGAACCCACGCCCTTTCGGACTAGATAGGTTGCCGTGACAGCCTGATTCTAGCGCCTTAGACCACTCGGCCATTCTGCCTCGTAGTCCATTCATGATGCCGTCCTCATAACCCCTTGAGGGTCCACACAACGTGTCCGTCGCACTCTGGGTCAACGTAACGTGCCAAACCGCAGGCGTCAGGTCCTCTTCGCTCCAACCCGCAGAACTGAGATGCGACACGTTCCCTACTTCCCCGATGGCTCTGCAGAATTCAAAAGTTTAATATCACCTGTCTGCACGTGCGGGTAACGAACACGGCGCCAGGCGTGTTGGCCCCGTGGCGTCAAAATGACATGCACCTTCACGCAGTTCTGCAGTGCGTCCTGGCAGTGGTGCGCATCACTTAAAAGCCTGACGAATCGTCCTTCAATGTGGCACCTCACCCTTTCATCTGGTTTCGCTCTTCTCGATCTTCCCTGCTGTAGCTGAGCTATGCGTGTGGGTCGACCGATGTACCAAATTACTCTCAGCTTCTTACAATTCCTCTCCCGCCTCTTCTCTTTCCCATCCCAGTACGCGCCTTGTCTCCCTGCCTTCAGAAGGTCGGAAAAGAGGGGTGGGGTCATGACGTTCATTGATCGAAACGACTCGAGCGATCCCAGCGATCCAGAGTTGGAGTTCGATTTCGAAGACGATTACGAGATCATCAGCCTCAAGGGCTTCCGCACCCTCGAGAACGAGCTTAAGCGCGCGCTCGCCGAATTGGATCTGAAGAAGGGGGAGGTGCGATCGTTGGACGATAGGGAGAAGAGGGGGCGGGAGGAACTCGCAGATATGACCCAGAAGCTGGCTTCCGTGACTGAATACCTCGAGTTACTGGCGGGGGAGACGGAGAAGAAGAAGGGCGAGCTCGTGACGACGATGAGCCGGCTACAGGAGGAAAATTGCGGGTTAGCTCGACAACTCCAGGAGCAAACCAGTCGGGCAGATCTCCTCGCGACCGAGCTCAATCATGCCAAGAGTGTCTCAACAACTCGCGAGAAGGACCTCGAGGCACTCCAGGTTCGTCTCAACAGCGCGCTCTCCACCGCGGAGTCGCAGTCCGCGGACCTTGCACGCATACGCACGCTCCTCCCCCAACCCGACGCTGTCATGGATACCGACGCAATCAAGCTCGTCGGCCGCCTCAATGCCGAGATTTTCCAGGCTGCCGCTCTGCTTGCCGAAGCCTGCAGCTCCGTTAAAGCTCGACCTCTCCAAGATATTGACAACCGCACGGCCAGCACCCGCGTCAAGGAGATGTTTGGTCCCAAGTTCGTGGATCTCGTGCAGAACGTCCCTCACGAGAACAACCCTGCGGTTCTTCGTATCACGTTCCAGGCGTGCATCGTCGTATTTGCGGATTGGATAAGCGCGGCCTGGCACTTCCAAACGAACCCGGCTCCTCAGTTTTTTGGCGAGGTTTACAGGAACGTCTGGTTGGATGGTATGTGGCTTTAGTCTTTGGTCGGACGAAAGCATTGATGGTTGACATACCTTCCATCTCACAGAGGGACAAGCTGCCGCAGGTCACTGGCGTGCTCAAACTCGCAAACACCTCCAGAATCTTCTCGATCCCCACCCAGACGGAATCCGGAAACGTTTCGTTATGCATATCTCCGATTCCCTGGCTGATGTCGTCCTCTGCGCCGGCATTCACAACAAACACGACCAGATGTCCGAGACCATCGTCCGCATGGCGGGTGACAAGATTTCCGCGGTCGTCGAGATGGCGTTGAAGCTCAATAGGATGTTGGGCGAGGAGGTGACTGCAGCGGACATCGAGACCACCTGGGCACACGCTCAGGACCTTTATGATCCAAAGTGGATGGAAGACGATTATGGCGATTGGAAATCTTATGGCGCTCGAAGGGACCTCAAAGTGTTGTGCACCACTGACCTTGGCCTTCGAAGACTCGTGAGGGCGGATAACGAGGTCGGTTGGGCTGATACAGTCCTGATCAAGCCCAAAGTCATTCTGGAGGAGATACTCAGCTCTTCCCCTATCGAAGCCAAGTGAAGGGCCATTTTATCTACCATGATCACTGTTTATTATAGGACTCACTTTCATCTCGGACGCACGATTTATGCCTTGCGTTTCTTCGTTCCATAATACCGAGCCCTCAATCCCTTTTCTCAGATTCTTGGCAGTGGACTTGACACGGCAGCTATTTATTGATTAATTTCTGTGCATGCATCGATCTATGGCTCGTAGATATGTATGTTAATAACTTATGATCAAGAATGGGTTAAGTTATCCCCTCAACGGAGTGTGTCGCGGTTTGCCGTTTTTATGGGGACCGGCGTGAATGCTCCTGAATCATCTGGAATCCTCGATTCAGTGAATCCATTGTTGTAGATGCGAGGGTGCAGAAGTACCTGGGCCATCGAGCCCGCGATCCTTGGGATCATACACCGGTCGTGAACGCTGGGCGTCAGCGTGCTGTTAGGTCCGCCCTCTCGCAAAAACTTGTGCACGGAATGGACACAAAGCTCCTCCTGGAAGTCGAGATAAAGTTTACGATTGTATCCTCTCTGAGGGAACGGATTTCAGTGACTGTGCGAAATTGGCAAATGGGTGATACCTCTGTGGCCCTTGCTTTTTCTGCGTAACGATGACTTCTGTGGATCAAGAAATGGTCGGCAAGAACATAAAATTCCATTCCGCTGATGGACATTTCGAAGAGACATGCTGCTTTATTTGCACCATATCCAATAAACCGTTCATCGCACCTGCGACCGTCCGATCAATGTGTTGTCGCTCAAGAAAATACCAAACCTACCACACAGCCTTGTTACTGAAGACGGTGTAGGGCTCGTACGCGTTGTCGTGTTTAACGACTTGGTAGACCTGACCTGACCCCGGAGGGATACCATAATATTTGGTGTAATTCGTGCTTTGATGGCCGCGTGCCCAAGCAGCATGAAATGGGGTGATCCGGGGGGGATCCGCGTGGACCAAGCTCAGAAGTTCCTGAGGGACTGTCAAGTAAGGATGGTCTTTGAGAAAACACGAAGTGACTGACCGTCTTGTCGCGAGGGAAGGTCTCGGGATCCATACCATCCTCTTGCTTGGAATACTCGAAAGCAGGGACGACAAAGGCAAGGCTCCCTTGCACAAACCGTTCCATAAGCACGCGAGTCTCCATGTCATCCGCTCCCAGTCCAAGCAGATGAACCTTCAGGTTGTGTTTTACGAAAGACCGGAAATCGGTACAGGGAACAAAATCAACATCCAGCATCATCACAAAACCTGTTCGGGCGTACAGCCGAGCCAAGTTTCGCCAAGCGTTGAACTGCCTAGACCCTTCAGATATTTGGAATGGGGAGAGAACGAGATGGACGTCGACATAGGTTGAGAAATCCGGTGAAGACGTGTACATGGTGTGGAGATCAGCCAGGATGTCCAGAGAGAGCAAAGACACGTGGATCGTGACAGATATCGGGCCTAAGTGGACGTCGGGGGTGGGTTAACAGAGCAGATAGCGGGACAGCACACCTTTATATCTCCGGACTAGGCGGCGGAAGACAGGAAACCTATCGCTCGATATCAGAGTTGTTACGGTAACGTCGTCGTTGTCGAAGTTTTCAGAAGCACGATAATAGTGTGGAATTATTCTCGAAGGGTGCATAAGTCGGGGGAAGGTTCTAGATGAGATCGGGTCCCAAGCAACAAAAAGGCGATGACTGGAGAGTGAGAAGTTCGACCAGAGAAACTCTTCAGCTTGTTGAACGGTCATATTGGAGGGGGAGGGCATTCGAGTGGGTGGCGGGCGAAGATGGGGGCTTTGTGGGAGAGGCAGATAGCGGAGAACGGAGAAGCAGAAGCTCCCGAGGGTATATATCGTCGCCAGTGTAGCATATATGCGAAGAGACCAAGAGAAAAAAGATTGAAGGGGTTCGTATCGTTGTCTCATTGATAGACGCGACGAGAAGGCGAGAGATGGTGGTTCGGGGCCAAGCCTGATCGAGGCACACGCCTCACAACCACACCGTTGGCACATTCAATCTGGGGAAAGTCCATATGGTTTTGCCACGAGAATGAATACTCATATGGTTACATCCCTGTTTCTGAGGGGGCTCTGGGTGTTACAAAGTAGAGTGGAATATCTTGGGTCTGCATTCATCCTCAATCGCATGGAGCTTCTACGACGACTTGTCCAGACCCTGCCCGTATTTATCTGGCTCTGTGCATTTCGCGAGGCTGGCCACTTCCGGGGCTTATGTATCACCACTTCACGACCACGCCCGGGTCTAGAGTTGTTGAAGGGCATCTTCCAACATTTCAAACCGAGATCAGGACTTGAACCACCTGAGCGGAAATGGGTGAACTTCCTAGTCCGCTCTTGTTCTCCATCTCTCTTGGACTCTCACATTGCGAGTCTGGCCTGTTCACGCCTCCACAGACTATCCCTACGCTCCTTGCCATAGACCTGTAACATGACGTTTCGCTTCATGGACTTTCGGGCCATCTTCTTCAGTATGCCGAACACTGTCGTCTCTCCCGCATCGCACTGAACGTCCCCCACCCGACCCTAGGTTTAATATTCGTCTTGTCGCTCGTTTCAATCATCTTCATCTGGACAGAATATCCTTATCTCCAGTCCAAGTCAGCCCTCGTCGTCATCACGCCGATCCTACTTGCGGCCGTTCTCCTCGTCTTCTCATCGTACGAGAACGAATCTGGTCCATGCCCCGGTCTAATCCACACCCCTAGGTTTTTGCTTCCGGCCCTTGGCGAACGGTGGAAGTTTCGGCGGATCGTTAAGCAGACGGTCCTCTGGGAGGCGGTATGGACAGTCGCCGTGGCACCTTTTGTAATAGGTTTGTTTCCTTTGACCTTTGTTAACCTGCGTGAGTGATAAGGGGACTCTAGTTGCTTGTTTGATGGTCGCTTTTGTGCTCCCCACCGAGATACCAGTCGACCGACCGTTCGTGACTATGAAGGTCGTTTATGTCTTGAATGCAGCCCTTCGTAAGATTTGGTTAACCCATACTTGATTGGACGTTGGCACTGACTTTGCTGCCAGTCACAAGCTACTCTGTCCTATTCTTCACCTTGGCCACTGCGATGTATATCACCGGGCTCGACGTACAAATATGGCATCGTGACATCTACGGCGAACCGACCCCGATCTCACTCACCGCGCTGTTTCGGCACTATCGTGACAAAGGGCATCCCAAACAAGAAGACCCTTCTACACCTGTCCTTGGGATTAGCATGCGCAGTCGGAACACATCCTCACTCTTATGTAGCGGCCCACCAGGAGGTTGTGATTGCGAAGAGCGAAAACCAGAACCCTTGGCAGATATCGCAGAGGAGGAATCCGAGGATATCGAGGATACGGCAGCGAGGGTCGACGAAGAACTTGGTGTGGTGAGGGGAACATCACGAGGTTCTGTGGTCGGGAGAGGTTTTCATTCGAGCAGGGTTTTGTCCAGGACGTCTGGGAGCATCACCGCTGCTGTCTCAGTTCCAACGCTGGCGGAAATGAGATCCCAAGTGGTCGTAACTTTGAACCGTTCCTCAGTCCGGTCTGTATAACTTGTATGTACGGGATTAAGTAATTAGATTTTCCAAGGGCGAACTTGTGCGACGAGATTTGTGAGTGACGGCATTTCCGGTCACAGTCACAGACAGCCACGGGATCCGCCACAGAAGCTTGCTTGTTCACGTCCACCCTCTTCCCCTCTTCCCCTTTCTATCCCTCCCTTCTCCTTCCGTTCGCTCGCGTTTTTCGACTGTGAGACTCGCGATGACAACCTTGCTCGAGCGCATGAACATCACCTCATCCGGGAACGCCGGTCAAACGGGCCCAGTGAGGAACAGGCAACAACGATCCTCAGGCCCATATGTGCGTCCTCCGTCGACCTCGCGATAAGAGAATATATCCTCACATACACCCCCTCAACCTTTATGTTTCTCGGCTTGATACAAAAGAATCGTAAGGAGCGACCGCCTAGGGGCGACATCAACTCCCCTTGGGAGCACGACATGTTCCTTGGAGGAGGAAGTCAAAAGTCCAGTCTCGTCGAACGGCTTAGCGAAGAGCAGAAGCCACCGAGGGTCAATATGGGGGCGGCCGCAAGAGCGTTGGAGAAGGCGACGGGGACCAAGGACATCAGTATCAAGGGTGCAAGCGTGAGGGGCAACCTGATTGAGGTCAAGGGGTTGGTGGCTGGGACGACTGCTGACGACGTGGAGGTTAGTCCGTTCAACTTGCCACTTTTTGAGGTGAGGTGTTGATGATGCGCTGTAACACAAAGGCAATTTTCAAGCGTTGTGGGCCCATCGTGAAGAGTTACGTACAGTCACCTGGACCTACCGATGGTTCGGTCGTCGTTCGACTCGTTTTCAAGGAGGAGAAGGATGCGTTGTCTGCCGTTAGGAAGTTCAACGGGGAGACCGCGGACGGGAGGACGTTGGTCGTCAAGAGCGTCGGGGGGCTGCCAGTCAATCTCGCCGCCCGTTTGGACGTGGGGCCCACGAAGGAAGGGAGTGTCGATGCGCTGATAATCCCCTCCTCGACATCGTGCGTGTCCAGAACTGTTCGCCAATTCCGTTGAGCTGACGGGTTGTAGAAAACTGCGCTCGGATGATATCATGGCTCAAGATTCACGAGCCCAGGTATTGCTCGCCCCGCCAGGTACCAACCCCAAGGATTATATTCAGCAATCCGCCAGGGGTGGTAGAAACGGTAGGGGTCGTGGACGCGGACGGCCAAAACGCGGGGGCCAGGGTGGCAACCTCGCCTCCAGAATGGATGTTGATTGATCCCTCGCCATGTTTCGTTCTTTCCCTTGCGCCCTCGCTCAATGTTGCACCATGTTTATCGTATCATTTGTACCCCCTAGTCTCAGCCCTCCCTCCTCACCTATGGTAGTATGGTAGTATATACGAAGACGTTTGGAGCGTATCTTATTATCCCCACCTGTGCATCCCCTTTGCAATACATGAGATACCTGTCAACAGTGAGACTGGTTAGAGATCGTGTCGTGGAATGTGGGAAGTAGATCAGGGGTGTCAAATTCTGGAGCACACCCGGTCCAGGAAGGACCGGTATTACTCCATGAAGAAATTCAAACGAAGTTGAAACATCACAAGGGAAAAATAAGTGCTAATTGCTCACCTTGGGCAAACCTTGAACATGGTAAAGGGCAGAGCAGACGAATGCTCAAAGGAGAGGAAAAAATAGCGAACCGTGCGGGCCGATAGTAAGCCCCATTCTGTCAAATGAAAGGAACACAAAAGCGCCCGATCAAGCAACCGCATAACTTTGTCTATGAGGAACAGTAGCCCAGTGACACGTACAGACCGCAACGCCTAAGCGCGAAGGACGCTCATATCTTCGCGTAACCTCCATACTTTGGGAGTAGACGAAGGGCATAGAATCAGAGGGCGGACGCAGAGAGGGCAAAGGCGAGACAACTCGTCGGTTCCAGTCAACCAAGACAAGAACACAAGACAGAGAGTCAGAAACACATCACCCTCCCCCAAGCCACACTTCCTGCCCACAGGGGGCGCGAAGCGAACTAGAGTGAACCTGCCGTGCTTAGAAGCGGTCGCTTTCCTTGAGGGAGTCGTTCGCTTCGGAAGATTGAAAGACTCGAGGGTCGGGGGACTCTGCGGAGTCTCCGGGGACTTTCCCCACAGCGGAGAGTGAGGGAAAGTGTGAGTGCACTTTCGACTCTGTGCGTGAGCTGCGAAAGCGGTTCTTCAGTCCGCACGGGTTGAAGAAGGAAAGAGAAAAAAAGGCGTGGGAAATGCAAAGATCTTTAGGGTATTCCAGATGGGGGAATTTGTTCTCACGATGCGCCGAAGCTAAGCCGGGCTGAGGATTGCGTCGACGACTCACGCCACTCCGCTATCCTTATCCCCTTTCCTATATTCCTTTCCTCATCATATTCTGTTGCAGGTCGCTCTGTCTGCTCCATGTCATCACCATCCGCCTCGTCGTCAGCAGCCAGGAGTGCAGAGAGCAGCCGACAACGAACGTCGAACCCAATATGGGACAACTGGCCATCCATCAGCATCATGCTACCTCCTCAGGGTAAGGGCCTTCGGAACTATCGATCCTCTCTCTATTTTGACCAATGACTTTGCGACAGGCGTGAACAATAGACGGGTCGACCAACGGTGTTTCACCTATTGTTCCCAAACGGTCCGAGGTAGGGCTCAACAGCAGGAACCCTGGTGTCGGTCCATCTGCATACGCAAGGTTTTCCAACATGAGGTCCGGAGAGCCATGACTGTGCACGAACTTCAGGACGCTATAGAAAGGGAACCTTCGAACAAGATAGACCCTTCCGTGGCCGTGAAGTACAAGCTCCCCATCGAGGGCCAGCCCAGCCAGAGTCGGAACTCCGGGCCGTCATCGCTGCAAGATGTATCGAGCGTTGACGCGGGCGAAGATTCACCCTCGCCCTCACGGCACGGGCGGTCATCTTCGAACGACCACGACGAAGACAAGGTACGATATTGGGAACCTGGGTGGTACCTTTGGTCCACTACGTCGAGGTGGGCTGCACAGGAGCAGATGGATATGCTGAGCAGGGATTTGAAGTGGCAGTCGGATTGGCAACGGTACAAGGACAACGTAAACGATGATTACAAAAGGAGGCAGGGACGGGGCGAGGATGAGGCGGACAACGACGTAAAGGAGAGAGTCCAAGGTCCCCGTCTTAGGCAGTCTTTTCCCGACTTGACGTGCGTTCCTCGTTCGCTGTCTGATGTTCGCTTGGCTGACACGTCCCTCTAACAGCGAAAACACTTGGCTTGTTCCTGTGCCGCCGCCTCATTTGTTGCTCGGGAACGCGGTCAGGAAATACATGGCCCCCACCTCTAAACTCATGGCCCTCGTTCAGGGGACCTTTGACGATGGCCGACAGGGGGAGCTGTGCACGCGAATGTGGGAAAAGGCCCAGACGCGCGAACCGTGGACGGTTGCGCATTCGGCGGTGCGCAAGGTGTGGAAGGTTCTCAGCGAGGGGCCTCCCGTGGACGAAGAAGGGGAAGAGAGGAACAAGAGGGGGAACTCCTCTTCATAGACTTAGAAATACTGTCTTGTCGTGAGCATATGTATATTTTGGATCTTCTGGGACTGGAGGCGGCGTCGGGCAGTGCGGATCAAAGCGAGCGTGAGCATCGAACGCTTGTCGAGGTTGGGGGCTGTACAGGTGATTCAGATGATCCTCCTTTTCGCACTGTCACCCTTGCGAGCCCTACGACGCCCAACGTTCGCCGCCCGCCATGAGCGACGACGACATCTGGCTCCCTACCGACTTCCTCACCTCGCCCCCCTTCAGCTTCACACTCTCAATCCCGCTGAATTCCCAGCAAGAGACGCCGACTGACCCCCCAGCATCAACCCCGCCCATCCCGCGCACGTCCTTCGAGATCAGTCTTCCAACGCTCACCAGGACGGGCGATCCAACGATAACGGGTGTCCTCTTCTCGACTTTTAGAACACCGGGCACCATGTTTGGGGACCCAACCTCACTTCCGCTCTCCTTCTGGCATTCTTCCTTCACGATCGTCTCCTTTCCGTTTCCAAGTCACACTTCTAGGTCACTGGCAACAACTCACACAAACTCGTACACCCTCAATACCGGTTCGCTTTCGACTTCCTCGACTTCATTTGGCTCATCGTTCACGACCTCCCGCTCAAGCCTTACGACCTCCCGCTCAAGCCTTACGACCTCCCGCTCAAGCCTTACGACCTCCTCTCCCTCCCCAACATCATCTCAATCCCGCTCTACGACCTCCTCGACGATCTCCTCCTCCTCCTCCTCCTCCTCCTCCTCACACTCCTTTCCCCCACCAGTAACCCAAACTACCTTCCCAACATTTAGCAATGGCAATAATGTGCGTATCGTTTCATACGCTGTACAGGATTTCAGTCCTGACACATGAAACGCCTCCAGAACTCCACTCAGACCAAGCCTTCCTCCGGTCATACAGGAATGATCGTGGCTGCGGCTACCGGCGCGATCGCTTTCGTGATCATAGCGGCTCTTCTGGCCATTTTGTGCAGAAAGCGCTACTTGAAGAGGGTTCGTCGGCAAGCCGCTTCTGATCCGTTCCTCGATCTCGACGGCGAAATGGTTGCCGTCAACCAGCCCCTCATGACCGGTGGCGAACCTGGTTTCGGAGCGGCAGCGTTTTCTGATCCATTTACGGACGATTCGCGCCCAATGACCCAATCTGGGAGCCTCAGCCTCACAACCGGGCTAGGTAGTGTGGCAAGGCGTAGCAACGAAAGCCATGAAGCCGTCGTGGAACACAATCTAACGCCCACCCCAGACCTCAGAGGTGGGTTGGTGCCAGAATACTGCGATCGACCCCGACCTTCCGACCGACTATCTCCTTCATCTCAACCTCCCCTGGAGCGGTCCGTGACAGGGATCGCCCGATCTCGATCACCCCAATCCCTCGCCCAAGTCCAAACACAATTCACACCCCAGATTCCTGTTCCCCAACCTTCAAGTCCTCCTTTCGATCCCGGAACCATCGCATACCTTCGATACGTCGACCAGGCGCCGGATCGTAGCCTACCCAGCCCAGAGCGTCAGTCGCCCGGGAACCACTTGACTACCGCCTTCAGTGTGGCCTCAGAACCGAGCCCTCGATACTCCGCCCACGTCCCTCCTTTGAACCTGGGCGAGGCGTGGGGGAGTATCCCGGATCCTATCAGAGCTCTTTCATCATATCGTCCATCCTTCGACCGTCGTCGGAGTTTCACACCGAGTGTTAGCGGCCCCATATACGAACCTGGTGATACCGTGATTATTTCCCCCCAGGATAACCCCCCGTGGGGTCCCACACGAGGTCCTACCAGCCCTGGATCAGAAGACGCATGGAACCCATACGACCTTCGAGGCGGGAACTTTGGTTCCCGTCCGAGTACTATTCCAGAAGTCAGCGAGACCCCCTCCCATTCCCATGAGGCATCCAACAATTCTGGGGGTACATCGGTGTCTTCGCATGTGGTTATGACAGCAGAGAGAGTTCAGCTCACCCCCGTGGCACTATCTACTGCCTCGCCGTCCTACACGACATCTCCGGCAGTGTCCACTCCCAGCTTCTACGAGGACTCTGATCCACCACCATTACCCCCGCTACCTCCTGTTAAGCCATTGAGCCTGGGGAAGAATAGATCCCTTCAGGGCTAGGGTAGGCGCTGCGATGCGAAGTCTGGTTTGGATTACGTCAATATATTCTTCCCCTAGTATTTCACGACGATGTATGCCTATGCCTATGCATCGCCAGTTAATTCATCGAGAGTTTACGCCGCGCTGTTCAACAAACCTAGGGCAGTGGCCATGTTGGATGCAATCCCCAGTTCTCTCTGTCCTGTGCGGGTATTTGGCACAGGTTGCTCTAACAAAGGACAAACCTCCAACCCTCTCGGCGAAAGGCCAGCAGGTGGGGCGCGAGGACTTGAGCCATCTCAAGAACAGAAACACGAATCAGGAGGTCACCTGCCTGTTGCACCGCGACCAACTCCCACCGCCACGTCGTGATCTCTGGGAGGAGAGAATCGCCAACTCGATGACCGGCGCCGGGCCCCACTTTTTTGCAGGGGCGAAGGCATTGGCACCTGTGTGTCCGGCCAACTCCTTGACTCGAGTTATCCGTGTTGATTGGTAGTGAGGATTATCGTTTTTGCCCCCTCCGAACTTGAACACCGCCCCACCAAGCGTCAGGTTGATTCCTAGGCCGGAAAATGACCAAGGGGGCTTCCGTCAATGCCTCATTTGAGTGTCGAGACGTGACATCTTCAAACGGACGTCGAATCTTTCTCCCAACACTATTGATTGAGCCCGCTCTGTTGTTGGCGAATACGCATTAGACCGATGTGTTTCAACAGCAGTTCTTCGACTACTGCGGGTCGAGCAGATTTGCTGCGATCTGAAGCGGGGCGTCAACATAAATGTGGGCATTCAATGCGGCTCGCACATTGCCTCGGCCGCCTGATTCCGGGACGTAGGGAACTTTCTCTTAGGCGGGAGGAGGAGATCCAAAAATGAGGGTGCAAATAAATTCAAGGTGCGCCCACAGTGCCTTTTCCGTACGCTTATGGGGAGAGGACCCAACTAACCCCGACCAAGGTTTTCACAACGCGACATCACCTGGACATCGTCACTGGTCGGGTGGTGACGTGACGAGGATTGTATTACTTTGAACCGTGGACCGTGGTCTTAAGGGCTTCCAGATCCGGAGAGATGGCAACCTCCAAGATTGGGGAACCAGTGGGACGAGATGATCGCCAGGTCCCGTGGTGATCGGACTCGGAGATTGCATCAGCCTCAAGCCCGTGATGGAAGCGGCATGAAGACCAAGTCAAACCTACAACCGTATCTATGTCCCCAATATTCGCCAAGGACGAGGGGGTGAGAAGTGATCGGATCCAAGGCGTTGCGGTGAGAGCTTGAACGTGGAGCATCGTGCATCACGCATCAAGAGTTTGATAGACCGTGACATGCAAGTCGTGGATTCGGAAAGCGAGCCGGGAGGGGTTGTAAGCGACCCCTACTTAATTCAGGTGGGTTGTGATACCCAGCTGCATTTCCTCCGATATCCCGCTGCGATCCCCGCCTCGACCCTTCCTGAAGCAAACCCGACCCAAACATCGCCCTCCTATCCGGGAGAGTTAATTCAAATGTTCAGTCGCGAAATTGGAACACTGGGGCAACCAGACCTTGGTGCGGTGAGCGACTCTTCACACCTCATAAAAAACTTCACGCTAATTCACGCCCCGTCAGCTGGATGGCCCGACCAACGATACCCGCACCTTCAGGAACTCCCTGGTCCAAATCAACCAGCTCCCACCGGAGATCATCGCCTCCATAGCAGCAGCGGTTTGTCAACAACCCGGCAAATGTGTGTCATATTCGGTGTTGGTACGGGTGAGCTCGGTCTGCAGATACTGGAGAGAGGTCATCCGTTCCTTCCCGTCATTGTGGGGATCACTGAGCGACAGGCAGACACTAGAAATGCTGTCCGTTGCCCTCTCGAGATCCAAAATTGCAGCGCTCGACGTTTACTGTCTGCGAGGCTCTCCAGCCTTTATGGAGGCAATACAACCGCATATACCGAGGATCAGGTCCCTGGAATGCACCGTGCGGTTTGGGAGCGGTCGCCAGAAGGGATACACGAATGGAGCAGGGTCTGTTCGGGTATCTCCGAGCTTCCCTTGCACTTCCCCCATTCTCGAAATTCTCTCCCTCGAGAACGATGGGAAATCCGACCCTCCGCTGGATGTTGAGTTTGACGTACTCCCGGAGAATCCAACGACCTTGAGGACGCTGCGGTTGGAGTGCATTCCGCTCACAAACCAGCTCCTACGCCTCGCGACACTCACTTCCTTCGACATCTCCCACCATTACATTGACTTGGGCACCCTGCTCGGTTTCCTGGCAGAAAACAAGACCTTGGAACACCTCCGCATTTCATGCCGAAATATTCCCGATGATGGACCTCGTACAAGGGTTCCCCTCCCAAACATCCGTGACATGAAGTTGTTATCCCTCACGCCATCCCCGGTCCTAGAATGCTTGCACCTTCCTCCCACCGCTGATATCAGTATCCAGGTCTTGCCTGGTGGTTCGGTTGATCCTCCTCTCCATGCCATTCTCCCTCGATCCCTGGACGGCCTCCCTGGGATAGCTCAGGCCACCTCACTCCAGTACGGTGTAACAAAATTCATGACACACGTATTCTCTGGGTCAAACCCAGTCGGGGGGTCATTCAAGGTGCAGGGGATCTTTATCTGTGATTTCCCAACCGACTTCTTGCCATTGGACCTACGAGACCTCTGCCTCTCAGAAGCGCACACCGTCCCCCCGCTATTTTGCAAAAGCAATTATAACGCCCTGAGCAGCGCGTTCAGCAAAATGGCTGGGTTGGACACCCTCGCTCTCGTCAGACAGGATATGGTCGAGCATGTACTATCCATGGTCGACAAAGAGGGCCTCCTCCCCGCCTTGTCCACGATATCGATTGTCTCCCTCCCGTCTTCAGCCATTGGCCCCCTCATCCAACTGGCAAACCGACACAAAATAAATCACGAAACCTCAGATATCTCCTGCGTTGAAATCCAGGTCTTCGAACATGGGTTGTCGCCCAACGTGGTCAAGGAGTTGAAGGGGCTTGAAGAGATCGTGCCTTTAGTCAAGGTCCGTTCGATCGAGTGGTCCTCGAACATCCACATAGAGTCGATACGGAAAACTCTCCTTCCCAGTGGGTTCTTCGACTAGGGGAGCCCATTTCCCGCTGGCGGTGTAAACTACCCCGGGGGACCCAACCCGTGGGCTCAAGGATCAACCAACGGATGCTTATCACCCCCATGTCCCAAAAATGCTAGGCTCCTTTTGGATGCCCGCACCCATGCCATTGATGTCATCCAGTTTTCCGTAGGTCCATGAACGATACCCATCAGTTTTGCGTGCATACATGCCAGTCCCGCGTACAAGTCAAAAATACATATATTTTTACATCGTGCATCGTGCAGCCTACTAGACCCTCGTTTCACTCAGGAGCGGGTGCCTCATTCATCCTCATCCAAATACCATCCTATCACAAGTGCGTCAGGTGCGAATTAGCACACGTACGGGTCAAAACTGACCTTCGTGGATAGACTGATATGGACTGCGAGTAAGTCTCTCTCGACCTCTCGTCTCTTTGTCTTCCACTCAAGCAGGCTCGTCGTTCTCTGTGGTTGTGCATCCACATCGAGGGTGACCTTGTCAAAGTTCTGCAGCAAGCGGATGATGAAGAAAGACATCTCGTTGTAAGCAAACTAGTAATCGCATCGGATGTGCGAGATCAGCGTGTGAAGTCGACAAGGAATTGGACAAATGTCATACTTGTTGACCAAGGCAAATCCTTGGGCCTGCGTTGAAGGGTAGGAAGATAAAAGGGTTTGGAGCGAGATACTTCTTCACTCGGTCATCGGTGAACCGGTCGGGGTCAAACTCGTCAGCTGGACAGCTTGTTAGCACCTGCGGGGAGGGTGGATGTAATTCCGCAAACACTTGCCATCGGGACCCCAGAGGTCTTTCCTGCGATGCATAAGGATGGATGAATACGAGACCCTGGGTTTGGGTTAGTCATTTTTTCGAGATCGACGACGTCTACTTACGTTGTTCGCGCGGGAACGTAGATGGGTTTTCCGTCCTTCCCACCTTCTGGTAGAGTGGTCTCGTTGATAGAGGTTCTCCCATTGATAGGGCTGGAGCGGCATTTGATTATGGGTCATCGGATACTCCTGAGATGGAAGAACGGGCGTACACAGGTGGGTAGAGACGAAGAGTCTCTGTTCAGAGCGAGTTAAAAATCGATTCATTGATCACAGAGCGGCGACCAACCGTTTAGAACTCCGCGGAGATACTTCATCTCCCGGATTTTTTCGTACGTCGGTCGCTCCGTGGGACCAACTACTTCGAGCACTTCATCCCTGAGATGTTGGAACACTTCTTGGTGGAGCGAGAGGAGGAATACCACAAATGTAAGGGTGGAGGCGGTCTGCGGGGACAATTCAGTGCCGTGGTCCGGGGGGAAGGGAAGCGCGAAGACGCACTGCATCGCGTCCGGCGATGAGGACGTTTAAGATCTCATCTCGGATGATTTTCATATCTGGGTTATTTCAGTTGGATAGTTCACGATACAACCCAGAGGGTAACCATACCAGTGGTCTCCCGCAAGAGAGAGTCCAACAATGTCTCACCCTCACGGTCTGTCAGTCCGGCTTTGATTCTTGCGGCGTGTTTGGCCAAACCTTCTTCAAGGATCGGGTTCAGGAATCTGTAAATAACTTCCATATGCGGTTCCGACCTGTCCTTGAAAAATTCCAGTAGCGGCCATGGAGTTCCCGTATACAGTCTATCAGACAAGACCATCCGAGCGCCGAGGAGCGCCCGTGAGAAGGCTTCCTCTCGGGTCAGTTCCCTGGTTGATGTTTGATCGCCAGGGCGGGGTTGGGTGTGGGGGTAGAGAAGCTCAGAGTCCAGGGTCTGTAAGGTCGTCTCGAAAAGGAATTCGCAAGCGGCGTCGAGAGTGAAATGGTAGATAACATCCTAGGTTCGCGTTTGTTCCGTTAGACCTTTCGAGGAACAATCCCATAGACAACCCACCTCAAAGTTGAGTGCGTAGCCTTCACCAAGCCGCCGTTTCATTTTCTCGATTGCCTTCATTGTGTACTTGTCGAGTATCTCAAAATCCTTGATGCGATCCTTAGCAAAGAACGGACGAGCGATGGACCTGTGCATCCTGTAGAATTCTCGGTGGGAAGTAAATGGTAAGGACCAGTATTCGCCTCACTTCCATAAGTCCCCTGTAGAAACTTAGGACTCTATTTTAGCAAGGATGGAAATTTTGGACTTACCGTCAGCGTTGAAAACACCTTCTCCAAGCACAGATGCCATGGCTTCACGGTCGAAGGAACCTAATCAAGGGCGCAGTCAAGGGGTGCACCGTTAGAACGCGACCTGTCATACCCTTCTCGAAGTTGTTGAACTCCGTAGCGAGTATCGCCTTGACGTTCCCAGGATCCGTGGTTGATATGAAGTAATCTCCCATGAGCACCCCACCAAACGTTCCGGATCCAGCTTTCTCATGCTGAGTCGCGAACCATTCCCCTATCAAAAGAAGAGTGTTGCGTTCGACGACACGAGACGTGGCTTGCGTCCCCAGCGAATGAACTCACCAACGAATCCATTCTTGATTGTTTCCTGGATCTCCCCGAGAACGCTCATACCACCGAACGACTTCCAGCCCGCTTCGGAAGCTGTAACAGCGCCAATTGCCCTAGCTTTCCACGTTCTGTGCCAACCTTCGTACCTGGCCTCAAGTGAATACTCGATTGGCCAGCCAACGACGACGCCACACAGAACCAGGAAGGGTTTATACGCAAGGCCAAACCGCGAAGCCAGATAGTAGATGGTGAAACCAATAGCCGTTGGGGCCAAAATAATCCTGCAAATGAAACGCACAGCAAGGAGTCGCCTCCTAATGTGGGGGGCCATCCATGTCATGACGAGTCTCGTTGAGTTGCTAACCTGAGAGTTAGAGGCTGGAACGTCCAGGGGTAAGCTGACAGTAGACGAAAAGGTCCCGATAACCGACCGCGGGCGGCCTCGCTCCCTACTGTTGTATAGGCTAATACGGTTCGTGTTGTTCGCATTGTCTAACAGGATTATTACTATTACTGATGGTATTAAGCCTGGGCAACGCATGGGAGCGGACGGTACTGCCAGGCCGCCACCCTCAAGATCAAAACCCGCTAGTCTGTGCTCGTGTTGCGGGACGTGGAATAGTCACCCGTGACTGTATGCCGAGCGGGGGTGACCCGGTCACCGACCATGCAATTCACCAATCGTGCCAGGTTTTGTGGACTGCTCGGTCCAAAACCGCCTCGGGCCGATTGTGTACTCGTACTCAAATCTGAAAAGATATATCGGTTTCACCTTCGGTCGTAGACATAAATTATGTGCTCGGATTGGTGGACTGTACCAGTGACTACATTTACATCGCCAACGCCAACGCCCCGACAGCTGCAGCGTCGTCTACAAACTCGACGTACTTGAACACCTGCCCTCTCTTCTTCAAACTATCCAAAACCAACCTTCGATAACTTTCGATCCCAACCAGCGACCCGCCGAAGGAGAGAACTGCCTCTCCAGCGAGTATGGCGTTCCCGTTCCGCGCGGAACCAGGCGGAGAGTTGGTGGTCGGGATGAGGAACATAGCGATCTGCTCCGCCAACGAATCTGCGCACTCGGTGAGGACCTTCAATGCCAATGGGTCATGATCTTCGAACGCGCAGCGGAATACGATGGGCGAAAGGGAAGAGAGCCGCTTCTCTCTGGGATATAAGAGGAGTGGAAGAACGCATTCCGGGGGAGGGGTAGAAGACAATGGCTCGGGGAGATGAGCCAAGGCTAGGAGGTCGTGTGGGATAGTGGCACCAAAGTTTTCCAGGACCGCCGGGACCAATGTAGATGGGGGGCTGGGGGAGTCAGGGTTGAGAGAATCTCTGTCCGCTTGCGCGACAATCGCCCGAATCGTGGTGCGTCCAACATGGAACCCTCCACCTTCGTCTCCGAGGATCCAACCCCAACCACCGACCCGCCCAAATTCCTCGAGATTTCCGTGTTCGCCTTCCTTGAAACCGACGGCGATGGCACCGGTTCCTCCGATGACCGCAATGGCGTACCTCACGTCTTTGTGTATGCGCAAAGGAGCGGCTAGGAGGTACGTGTCGTTGCAGACGCTCAGGTTGGGCCCTGGGGGGATGGCCAGGAGTTTTGATAACACTAGGGTTATCGCGTCCACTGCTGAAGGCGAATCGACTCCTGAGACCCCAAACCATGCCTTAGCGAAGTACGACTTGTCTTCCGTCAAAGCTACAGGTTCGGTCGACGGAGGGTCTACGCAGGTCTTCAGAGCGTTCGACACTGCAGTTT
>Ga0307516_10001534_pt1 | contig 31774 bp, 35 predicted proteins | sample 19_EM_MG_FD_203310 | JGI IMG/M metagenome (GOLD analysis project Ga0307516, IMG submission 203310) | Populus trichocarpa ectomycorrhiza microbial communities from riparian zone in the Pacific Northwest, United States - 19_EM | ecosystem: Host-associated > Plants > Roots > Unclassified | place...
AATGTATATCAGAAAAGAGAAAGAGAGAGAGGTCTGTGAGGAGAGGAGGAAAGCGGTGGTGATGGGATGTTGGTGGTGATGGGATGTTGGTGGTGATGGGATGTTAGTTGTGATGGGTTGCGAAGAGAGAGTGAAAGGGGCGGTTGGGGGTTGGGGGAGGAGGGGGGTTGGCTGTTGTAGTTGTTTGCTCGAATGCAAAAACGATCCGAGCTACAGTAACACCAGCAATCACTTGCTGCTCTTCAAGTAGAGTAGCAGACGCGGAAGCCCTTGTATCTCGAAAACGTGGATTGAGCGTGATCACCGAAGTTCCTCCACCACACATATCAGCTGTTAGAGCTATTTCAGAATGCAAACAATCCAAGTGCAGAAGAGCTGTTCTGGGTAGCCACAGCACTCGTGTCCATACAACAGATATATTCTCACCGCCATCCTCAATCAAAGCGTGGAACGAGTGCGGCAGAGTGATGGTATATGTCCCCGCCACTCCAGCGCACGTGATCAGACTAGTAGAACCTGAGAGCTTGGTTTGAAGCTTAGAAGTCAGTGACGTGTAAAATATCGACCCTTACCCGCGAATAGCGGCCTAAACCATTAAGGCTGTTAGGACATACGTAGGAATTCGAATGTCAGAGTTGAAGTAGAGGTGGTACAGGTGGATGTTGGATGTGCGCACGTGACCCAGAGGCCGATGACCCAAGTGTTAGTTGGACTGTATGCGAGAATAGAGATGGGGCATAAACAGAAGAGCACCTACATGGATACCTGCTTACCTGTTTAGGCTCATGTCTGCTCGCCTACCATCGTTCTCCGAGGAGATGTCCGCCGCCAAACTCCGAGGGAAGCATCGCAACTATCTAGATACCTAATTCACCGCTTTTCGCCTCACCTAGGTATATGCATGATCTTCGGGCAGGCCCTGCACCGATCGCGAAGCCTGACCTTCCGTGCTGGTGCTGGCCGCCTTTGGCGATAAGGCACGGCAAACTAACCGATAAGCTCGTCAATTCCGTATCCACGCCCTCCGGCATTGGGTTGTGCTAGGGAGTCACAAGTGCGGGGCTTGCAGATTCCACATGAGAACCCCACCAACTACATATTGGTTACATACATTCCTAGGAGACAATGTTGTTGGTCGGGGCATAGTCGTGGCCATCTGCCCTTCTGGATATAGGTCATTAATTATGCGAGAAAGTGGGCGAGAAGAAAGTTCCCTCCTGGTTTCCGCAATGCATGGCCATTTCGGTAGTGATCAACCGGACGCGGGACGCATAAAGGCACGTTTATCCCCCACCCTCGAAGTCTTTTGCACCGAAATTTCAGTCCCCCAGTCCATACCTTCACGATGTTTCTATCAATCGCAGTCCTTTTCTTGGCCGCCGAATTGGCCACAGTCAACGCAGACACGGTCAATGGCGCTGTGATATTCTCTCGCCACGGAGACCGAACATGGAAGGCAGCACCGCCTACGAAGCTCACCGCTGTCGGCCAGCAGCAGCTTTACAACTCCAGCGCATACTGGCGATCGCGCTGGCTCAAGTCGGGCTCCGACTATCAGATTGTGAACCTCAGTAAGGATGTCTACAGTCCGGCCCAATTCTCGGCCGCTGCGCCTGATCAGCCCCTCCTCGTCACGTCCGGTCAGGTTTTCCTCCAGGGATTGTACCCTCCGCTCAACGAAACATCTGAGCATCCGCTGTCAGGATATCAATACGTCCCCCTCACCACGGTGCCCTCGGACTCGCCAGCAAGTATCTGGCTCAAGGGTGACGACGGATGTCCTGCGCACGACGATATTGCCGACAGATGGAACACAACGGCCGAGTTCAAGGCCCTTGAAGTGTCAACCAAGGACTTCTACCATTCCTTCTACGACAGCATCTTTGCCGGTGTCCTCCCCAAGAGCAAGCTGTCCTACAGCAACGCCTTCAATATCTTCGATTACGTCAACGTCGGGATGGTGCATAACGAGACCATCTCCAACCTGGTCTCCCAGGAACAGCTCTTCCAACTGCGAACCCTCGCAGACTCCGCCGAATGGGCCAAAACCGGCGCCATCTCTTCCGCCCACGACACCCTCGCTGTCTCCGGCCTCACTTTCGCAAGCCGGATGCTTCAACAGCTACAGGCCATGGTCGACTCCAAGGGCACCAAGACACTCCTTAACGTCAACATCGGCTCGTACGACACGATGCTATCCTTCTTCGCCCTCGCCGGCCTCCCCGCCGTTAACTCTAATTTCTACGGATTGCCCGACTACGCATCCACCCTCGCCTTCGAGTTATACTCGCACACCGAAGCCTTCCCGGAGGATCTGAGCGAGCTCAAAGTCCGTTTCCTCTTCCGCAATGGCACCAACGCTCCGGCAGAGAGCTTCGGACTTTTCGGCGGCACTAGTACCCTATCTTGGACTGACTTCAAGACGGGAATGGAGAAGATCTCGCTCAGAAGTGTCGAGGATTGGTGCAGATTCTGCGGTTCCACGGAGGGCTACTGTCTGCAGTATAAGCAGGAGTTGAGTGGCGTGACGAAGGAAGTCGCCGGTGTCGTTGGTGTGGTTGTCACCCTGGGTGTGCTTGTTGTTGCGGCGGTTGTGGCCGCTGTGGCAGGTGTCAGGATCTCCAGGAGGACAAAGATGGGTAGTGTGGCAGTGGTTGCTGGTGGCAAACAGTTTGATGGGGCAAGCTCTTGTGCTGGGTCCAAACTTTAGATGGGTGATACGTAAATAAGTACCTCAGGCCGAAGAAGTTGTTTTATTTTGACAGGTTTACGACTTCATGTCATACGGAAGAAGACAAATGAAGGGCGCCTACTCTATGATGATAATTTATGACCAAAAATTTGCCGAGCCGCTGAATTCCTAGATTCTCTAGCTATTTGGCCGCTGGGTACAGCCGTATTGCAAGGAACCATCCGCAGCTCCAAACTGAAAGAAAAAGTGCATCAAGTAAGGCGAGTGATATTGCATGAGTGTCCCGCAAAACCGCTACATACAAAAATACACCTAACTGCCCCACCGCCACAAGTGGGCTGCAATATAGACAGCCCCCCACACACCTGGCCCAGATATTGCACATATCCGTCAACCATCACCTACACCCATCGCAACATTCTCGTTCTCTCCGCTAGTACCGTCTCCTCTGGCCTGCATGTGCGCGACCAAAACACCTACAAACCTCTCAGCAGCAATCGCAAAGTTTTCGACCACGGCGATCTGTGCCATCACCGCGCTCTCACTCTCGGCGCAATGGGAGGCGACATATCGTAAGGCAGTAAGGGTATTCCTCGCACTGGCTGCGGCCGCCTGGGATTCCTCCAGTGTCGACAACTCTATCGGCTTCTTGATCTTTCCATCTTTCACCTTGGCTCCATCCCACTCCCCCTCCCTCTCCCGCTCTTTCCCCTTCGCTCTCGCGCTCTCCCGCCTTTCTGGTACTGGCGAGACCACCGGCGACCCCTCTTCGTCATCGTCGTCAGCCGCCGGGGACAGCGGAGGCGAAGGGTTCTCGACCGTTATTCCATTCCCGCGTAGGAATTCGGCGATCTCGCCGTTGCGCCGCGCATAGTACTGCGCTTTGACGGCGGACACGCGCTCAGGCGGGAGGTTGCGCGTGCCCCGCTGGATCCGCTTCTGGTAGCGCTTTGTGATCCGCGCTATGGCGCCGTGGAGCGGCTAACGGAGGCGTGCGGGTATTAGCGTGTGGGTGTGCTCGGGGGAACAATATGTGGGGTGTGGTGGAGGGATGGTGCTCACTGTGTCCAGTTTACTCCATATCGTGCGGCCTACGAATTCCGCGGGGGTCGGGGTTGAGGGTACGCCAGAGGTGGGGGCAGCGGGGGTGCGTTTCCGCTTCCTGGTTGTGGTGCTATTGCTTGCTGTCGCGGGCGGGGACGGCGCAGGGTCCGTGTCGGCGGCGACGGTGGTGGTGGTGATAGCAGGCCCTTGGTCTGCGGCCTCAACTGCGGAGGCTGGGGCCGCGGGTGCGGCGGCGGCTGGTGCGGCGGGCATGGCCTATGGTGTGTCGAAAGGTTGAATGGGGAGGCGACGCGGGCCGTCGCGGGGCGGGTTATAAGAGAGCTGAACTGAACCGACCAGACGGTAGGGTGGTTAGACGGTCATAATTCTCACCGACAATGACGATTCTTTTTGTTGCTGGGGCTGATATGGATCGGAACCGTTTGCTGTGCTGAAGGAAGCGGTGACGTTGTCGCTGGAGACAAAGGAGATTTTGTCTCCCTCAAGAAGCCTGGATCTGCAGGGATCGGCAGCAGCGGCGGGGAGCAAAGTGTGGGTTAGGGGTTGCGAGTCGGGGGCACGGACTGACTGCGGAGAATTGATACTGTGTATAAATTGGGCGGTCGGCTGAGGAGTTCATGATTTCCAACGGAAGGACTAGGGTAGGAAAAGCTGCGGCCTGGAGGCTTTCATAGAAAGTCACTCGTCCATGCAGAATCGACCTGTCTATGGGCGGCCTGGCGAGGTTGAACGACCAGCAGGCATCACCGCAGCCTCATATTCAGCCGGATCAGGACTCGGCTCGGAAGAAGCATCCTAGAAAGGAGAACTGCGGCCATTGTGCATTCGGATAGAATACTCGGCCGGAAGCAAGCTACCTTCTATAGCTAGTAGACCCATCAATGTCCAGGAGAAAGGATCTAGGTATTTTATACACTTTTCATACGCCTTCCTATCCCAATACCCACAGAACAGTCAAACAAGCCCCCAGCACCTACCTGGCGCAGCCGTACCAAAGCAAGTACACAGAAACAGAACGAAAACACATAACCGCCCATCGCTATGTATGTAGAGGAATAGTATGTGATGCACATAAAACACGCCGCCACTGAAATAGGAAAAACATAGCCCAGAAGTGACGAGAACCAGAGTCAGGTATCCAGTGCCGCCGTACGTTGATCATGGTGGCATGTTGGCTCGATCTTCGTTGTCGTCCGTCGTTGCCCGCCAGTCCATGATGCAAAACTCCGTTCAACGACACGCAAAAACAAATAACAAGGAAACATGAAAACGAAAAACGTAGCCCGGCCGGCCGCCCTCATCCTGCCGTCGAAAAACTCACGACAAATAGATGTACCCACAACCGAAGACACAACAAATATAGACCGACTACAAGAAGTATTCGCTCCTCCCAGTCCGTCCCTGCGGTACCATCCGCTGGTCATCCGGTACGGCCTGGAAGATTGTGAACCGTGGCGTCAGGTCCCCTTCTAGTTGCATGATGCTGGCTACGTTTCCGCAGCGGTAACAGTAGTTCGGCGCTGACCACACGGTCACCACGTCCTTGTTTTTGAAATGATACTGCGTAACGTTAGTCCTATGATTCTGCACGATAATGTAATAGGGGCACGTACTTTGTAGCCCTCGTTGACGAGTTGATGCGCCCTAGCTATCAGGGATAGACCGTTGACATGGTTGAATTCTGTGGCGACCTTGTCACCGAATAACCAGCCTGCTCCTCTCGGTGACACGTTCCATGTTTCGACGTCCTCTGGATCACTCCACACAAGGTCGCAGAATGCACCTTCGTGCGGAATCTCTTGCGCCCGCGCCACAACTCGAATCTGATCTAGTGTTCTTATCTCGGGGCTCAGGCCCCCATGAACACACAACACACTTCCATCGATGATGGCAGCTAGCGCAAGGAAGTCGAATACTTGGCAGCAGCTCTTCCAGACGCTCGCGTTGCCGTATTTGTTCTGGCACTCCTCATAGAACCCATACACTTGTGTGATTTGCCTGCTCTCGTGGTTGCCGCGCACTAGCGTGATGCGCTCGGGATACTTCGCCTTGAGGCACATGAGCAGCGTAAACGTTTCGAGAGAGAAGTATCCGCGATCCACAAAGTCACCGAGGAAGACGTAGTTTATCTCATCGGGCATGCCGCCACCAACGCGGAATAGCTCTAACAGGTCGTAGAACTGACCGTGGATATCGCCGCAGACGGTGACTGGCGTTGAAACTGGCTGGATGTTGGATTCTGGGTAACCGCAGAAAGAGTGAGTACTAGCCAGCCTCGGCAGCAGTGGCTGCTGTAGGGTTCTCGGGAGAGCAAACCCTCCATCAGACACTCCTTCACCAGCTCGCATAGCCGCTTCATGTCGCCTTCACTTAGGTATTTGCACTTCTTCGCCATCTCCAGCCACTCATCAGGTCCACCACAATTTGAAGGGGCAGGCCCTCCCATGTCACCGATGCTCATTTTTTTGGGAGCAGCGCGCGCGGCAACGGTGAAGTTATTAAGGGATGAGAGCGATGATGAGATATCGGATTCAGAGGCGTAGGCGGAGGATGATGAATCCGAGGAAGACGAACGAGGAAGGAAAGACGGGAGGAGCTGTTTGAGGGATATGATTGCTGATTTTGGGGGGGCGAGTCTCGTGGGAGACGGATGAGGTTGTTTCGTGTAGGTGGAAGGCGGTAGAGAGGATCGGTTGGAAAGAACTGCAGCGATGATGGGTTCTGGCGACAATGTTCGGTTGTGATAGTTGGGTAGCAGTGTCGTTTTTGGCCGATGCTCTTTGTTGTAGGGAATGGTAGACGGATTCGATAGGACGTCAAGCCAACCCAAGCGCGGGGATCTCAACATTCTTACTTTAGAGTAACTAAACTTGACTAAGCCGCAAACATTGGAATAGTTAACCACCATCCTCCACAACCCTACACACAACCTACTCTGCCTTTACTCTACAGCTCTATTATCTTCCAACCACACCGAAGCCAATCCCCCAACTGCCCCCGCGATGGCGTCTTCGGCCCCTGCTCAAGCTACCCCCACGAGAGTACGATCTAAAGGCGGGAGATACAACAAAGACAAGGAAAGCACCATCGGCAATGGCCAACAATCCACCGTCCGTCTGAAGGTTGTGGTCCGCCACCTTCCCAGTCTGCTCAAAGAGTCCGAATTCCGCGATGTAATGAGCAACTACATCAACGATGACACTTGCGACTTCTTCAGCTGGAACCAGGGCAAAATCCCTGAAGAGTTTGTGTCCATTCCTGTATCCGCGCAAAGCACGACATAGCTGACGAGCTATCCCCGCAGCCGCAACAAAACCCCGACACCATCGCGATGCTACATTAAGCTGAAGGATCCAATGCATGTCACAGCTCTTAACAATGCTGTTCGAGCGCATGGCATCTTCACGGACAGCAAGGGAAACCCATCATTGCCGCAAATGGAATTCTCACCCTTCCAAAAGGCTCCAAAGAAAGTTCAGCGCATCGATACCAGAGCTGGAACAATCGAATCCGACCCCGATTTTCAAGCTTTCCTCGCATTACTAAACCCTACTGCAGCTCCTGCCGGCACAGATGGGTGGGCTGAGGCTGCAATCCCGCCTACTCTCGACGCGAACGCGCCCGCTCCTATCCCGGCCAACGACCCGCTCTCGGTTCCACTGCCTACGAACGAGCTGTACGAGAAGCCGAAAACTACGCCTCTCATTGAGTTTATCCGTGGTCAAAAGGCCTCACCGGGAGATAAGGCAAAGAGCAAGGCTACCGAGAAATCTCCATCCGATAGTGGCCGCCCTAAGAGGGACCGCCGGGCGAGGGAGAAGTTCAAGCTAAAGGGGAAGGAGAAGGAAAAGCACGATGGCCCCAGGGCAATCGAACCTATGGCGCTCCTAAAGCGAGCCGATTCGGGTCCGAGCCGCCTTGCTCGTCAAGGTTCGTCGGGCACTGCGGCACTATTGTCGGTACCACCATCTGCGCCTAGGGGACCGTCAAACCATGCTGTGCAGAAGTTGGATGAAAAGGGAGCCACGCCGGAGCCGGAGATTGTGGAGAAGAGCAGGCGTAGAGAGCGCGAGCGTCGACGTGGTGGTATATCCGGCGTCGCTGCAATCCTTCAGCGTGATTTGGGAATTGGTGCGGCAGCTGGCGGCCGGCGTGCTCGCGGCAGGGCTGCCCCACCCTCGGAGCCTGCAACTCCAACCACTGTGAGCCCTGCTGCCCCTTCCATTACAACGCCTACAACTCCATCATTTGGTCCTTCGGTGACCGGATCCGAACCCACTACTCCCAAGACACCCCAGCAACCCCCGGATTCGCCTTCCCGCGTACAGCAGAAGCCCCGCGATCGCCCGTCCAGACGCGAAAGACGTGCTGCAAAGCTGGAGCGCGAGGAGTCCAACGCTTCCAATGCCAGTGCTGGTGCGCCTTCAGCTCCGATTGCTATCTTTAGAAGCCAGAGCTCTGGCCTTGCCGCTGGCGGCCCCGCGGCAATGCTGGTGAAGCGTCAATCCACGTTGGGCGAGACCTCCTCGGGTACTCCCGGCGGCAATGCCAGTCCCTCTGCTCCTGTCCTTCCTCCTCTCAACACTAGTATTCCGCAAGGCCCGGTATCGACCACGCCCACTACGCCTACCGGACCGAGGGGAGGCAGACATAAAGGGCCAAGGGGAGGTCCCAGGGGAGGAACGATAACAGAAGGAAGCGCTGCGCCGGTCCAGCCACAGACTCCCGCCAGCCCGACTCCTCCCACTGGTCCCGCAGCGGGAGTTCACGGACCGTTTGGAAGGGGAGGGCATCGTGGTGGACACCGTAGCGGCAGGGGCCAGCAGTTCGGAGGAAGGGGCGGAAGGGGAGGGGGATCTCGAGTGGGCATGGCAGGAAGCCCCGCGGGCGGCGCTCAGAGTGCGGGCGCTCCTCCGGCGGCCGCTTGATTGCGCGTTCTCATGATGTGGGCAGCGCATGGGAGATTTCTTGTTTCGTGATTGAACTTTCCATGCTGTATTTCGTGGCTTTGTAACAACTTCTCTTGCCGAACTAGCTACTACCTACCATTACAAATGAACTTGCGGGCCTTACTTTCTACGCCAGGCCGAATCCGTGTGATCGCGGTGCGAATTTAAACCGACATCGAGCAAGCACGGCATTCCTCCAGAGAACGCCGCCTTCGCCAGCACCAGTCCGACGAATCTGGACGTACCCGACTGATGGCCTCACCTCACCGGACCACGCATATGAGCGGACAATCCAGGGGCGGAATCGTTACCCCCTAAGGCCATGCCGCCAGATAATAGAGACCCGTTGACCAAGCGTACGGGTCGACGAACTGCACAGACGACGATCTGGTCCGAGAAACATGTTTCCACGGGCTGTCTTCACATTCATCTCCGCCGTTCTCACCAGCACCGGTGTCAACAGAACGGAACAAAGCTCACCCCGCACGCGCAATATGGTGCCGGCGGCAACGCGGAGACCCCGTCGATTCGCATCTCTATAACCGACCAGGCGGTGTGTGTGAGTTGGGGGGGGGCTTGGTAGCCGGCGTATCCAGTAGCTCCATAGCACAACTAGCCAGGAGCGGCACGGCTGCCTGTGGGGTTTGACCACACGTCCGAGGGCTCGAGCCGAGATATGGTCTTCTATGTAGGGGAGGTTTGAGGGCTGCCCTGGGCAGATATGTAGATGAGTAGCTGCTAGATACGGAGTCCATCGGTTGTGGTCCGCGCGGGCCGGCGCGGAAGCCAGGCCGTACGGGTCGGGCGGTGGGCGGTGGGGGAATTCTCGACGTGCGTGGGGTGTTGCTGGCGGTGGTGGAAATGCACCGCATCGTTGCAGACAGCCATCCCCCACACATCTCGCCGAGCCTGTATGGAAGAGGAAGATGGTCCGAATGAAGTGGCTATCTATGAATGTCAGAACCACCGCCGGGCACGGCGTTAAGCGAAGGGCCGCCTACCAGCACGGTACATACATCCGGACGGTTGCTGCTGGTGACGATTCTCCGATCGCATGCAGCCACATCTACATAGCAGGAGGGCCTGCTTGAGGTCAGACTTGCGAGTGATGAGATATGCACGTACCGCTGGATTGCTCCCCGATTGGTGTTCGACACATAGTACGCAACCCCCCCCCCACCTTATCCGGCAGAGTTGCTGGACGCGTAGAACTTCCTTGATACCTAGTGTGTCTTTACGATCGCACATGGCATCCGTCCGCGGTCGGCCGAGGGGTGGTTCGCGACGAGGCCGTACGTACGATACGAAAGGTCTCTGAATTTAACGGGACAGCTGTGGTTGGACAGACCTAGTCCGCGATAGCAAGCATTATAAACGCCAAGTCGAAACGCGACAGACGCAGCCAATGCGACAATCCAGGCCCACCACCACCACCACGACGACGGAATCAGCGGCTCGGGTAAGAGCGGATTCTTCGAGCCCTGGCGGCGCAGTGCTGACGATGGGTGAAAGAAATGATTACTCAGACACTATCTACGGAAAGTACCCAAGGACGAGTGCAGCGCATGTGTAACTGGGTACGATCATCCGGTGAAACAGAACGGAACGGGGCAGGTACCTAGTATGTATCTAGCAGACCCGCCAGCGGTTGTATCGAAGCTGGGATGTGTTCTGCAAGCCCTCCCTTTTTTGCTGGGTTCTCTCTGTCTCTTTCGTTTGCTGTGACTGTCGGCTCGGCTCGAGTTCTGGACGATTGTGGATACAGATGGACACGGGTGCATCCAGACAGAGATGGACTCTCTACGGAAACAAATAGGATCTCGTGAACGCCGGTAAGCGTCCGGGCGTTTTGGGTGGCCGATGCCTCTCTCGGACGGATTCGATCCCCTATAGTAGAGTATGTAGAGTATATGGGCGGACGGAGCAAACGCCATCCAGACGGACAGACCGGTGGACTTGCCTCTCCTACCGGACGCTATCGTCCTGGACAGGTGTTTTTCGCGCTGCAGACCATACTCTACCTATCTGCGCAGGCCCACAGCAATAATACACCACCGCATCCATGCATCTAGAGTACTTCGTTGCGCATCTAGGCTATTGTCAGATCCATCGTTGCGTCGCCCGGTGTGTCCACGCGTCGCCCGGTGTCAAGAACGGGCTGTGCTGGACGAAGAGGAACTTTTGGCACCGGCGCTGAGTTACGTAGCTCCTCGGAACGGGGGGATTAGTCGTGGACGGTTCGAATGGGGAGAAGAACGACGGATGACAGCAGGTAACAGGATGACCCAACAAAGACGAGGACAATGCAATCGCTCAGCCACAGGGAACCCCTGACGCTTGGCGCCTTGGCACGGAGTCGCTCCAGACCCAACCAAAACCACCAATACATATCGGTCCAAGCAACAGGATTGAAGATTTGTAGTAAAGCCAGGAGAATCTAGTGGGAAAGAAACCCCGCAACATTAAACCCGAGCCCAGAGCATTGCAGACATAATTCGCTTAGATAGCGATGAATTTTTTTTGCCTCCACCAATAGCAATACAGCTGCGGGAAGGCTTCGAAAGAAAGAAAAACCGCAACAGCGTCCAGAGCATTGCAGACATAATTCGCTTAACCATGAAACTTTTTACCTCCACCAATAGCAATACAGCTGCTTAGCAGTGGGAAGACTTCGAAAAAGAGCATTAATCTCACCGGTGGTAATATGGTCCCGCGATGCAATTCCCATCTCGGTTGCAACAGAATATGTTGCAGAGGGAAACCGCGAACAACATCACCGCCTCACAAGCCACACCAGGCTCAGGCGAGGCAGCTTGTCCTAATCTTTGTTAGATACAGTAGCAACTGTATTAGTTATTGCGTAAAGTATCTACATAATAGCCCCCCAACCCCTACATGCACCGCTGTTCCGGCATGGGTATGCATGACCGCGCCCAGACATAGCTACCCGCGTTTGGACGGTTCGGTGCCGTTGCAACAGCTACATACATGCCTAGATATCTGGGCACTCGCCCTCCTTGCCTTACATACGACAGGTATTTCCATTGGCTTTCGGTACCGATTCACTTCTCCTGAAAGTCTTGGGGGACTTGGAGTCTCGGCGGTTGCGACCCCGATCGGGCCACAGCCAGCAGACGCATCTAGGGGGAGAAAGCGAGCAAGGGCAAAGACACGAGCTGCAACCTTGTCTGCGGGGTTCTGTGCGACTGGTTGTCTTCACACAGCACGACGGCGAAACCATGCGCGGAGATATCTACGCAGTGGCCGAGTGCTGATATATCTATATCTACATGACTATCCGGGTACATACACGTCTATAGCAGCAAAACAAAACATAGGAGATCCGTATGCAGCGGCATCCGACATCCAACCGGCTTCTGGTGTCGATACTCAATCCAATGCGGCAGTTGCAAGTCCGCCGGACTGATACTGTTCAATTTTACCCCGTTTTGCGCCACATGACTTTGTGGAGAGATGATTGGTATTTGCCCTCCTCGCCTCTGATCCTCAAATGCACTCTGCAACGGTATCTAGATATACATCGTCGAGATCTGGTCACAACGGCAAGGAAGGCGTGCGACAGAGGCGCCAACGCTTTTTTCTGCCTGCTTGCTTTCCGTGAGATTGACATGCTACAAATCATCCTTCATTATGTACCATCAGGGTCCTCGCTTCCAGGGCGCAGTCCTGTCCTGACTACTACATGTTGCTACTCGCCTCCCATCCCCCTTTGAGCATTCTTCTCGATATCCACTCCGTCTCCTCTCCCGCTCCTTAGCTGCGAACCCGGCCCCATTCAAAGAGTCTCTCCTTCAGTGCCCGACCGGTGCACAGAGAGCCCAAGACTCCAGGGGTGTTTTCTTATTATGTATTATGGACATTCTCTCAAATATATCTAAGCAGAACAATATCCCGAGACCCCTTCTCCTTGCGTTCCACATCTGGGTACATACCCGGTATCGTCCGTCCGGCATCCGCCACCCATCACACTAACTGCCTTTTCCACACCAACTATCATATATTCCACCACCACCGCCCCATCCTGCGCGTTGTCTCCAAATTTATATACCACCTCCCCGTCCAGCGGCCAGGCTTTTCGTCCCCACCCCCCCCCCCCCTACACTCTTTCTACATGCACGACACGGCCATAACTTACACGAACGGATCTCACGCTTGCTCCAGCTACAACAAAAGGATCACATCCGCCAACACTCCTTCCTTGCCCCCTTCCCTTCCCGACTCATCGGTAGTTAGTGTTGGAGGAAACCCCAGAACCGGACACGGGGACAACGCATTGTCCATACGCCCTTCAGAACTGTGCGCCTACACATAATCGCTAATAATGACTCGGTTAATAACGAAGTTTGTAGCCTCCCGTCCCATTGCGGTCCTCCACTCCATTGCCCCGAGGACAGAGAGAGAGAGAGAGAGAGAGAATCCAGGCACCGATGTGTCATACTTGGCAGCGAGCTGACGGGATACTACGGAGCAGATTCGTTCTACTTGCTGTGATCGCTGTCACTCTCTGCTACATCTCCCTCACACACCTATCGTTGAGTCGGTATACGATATCAACCAGACCAGATGTTGTTGTGGGGGTAAAACCTGGTGCCGTGACCGTGGTGGACGATGTGGACGAGAACCTCCAGGGTGCCCATCAGCAGCCGGCGGCGGATTCGGTGTTGAAGCCTGCAAACGTGCCCGGAACACCTCAAGGCATCACCGCCGAAGACAAGCAGCGGCTGGAAGAGGAGGAGAGGAAGCGTGTAGACGAGAGCAACAAGAAGAAGGCCGCCGAGGCCCAGCAGAAGAAGGAGGTTCGTTTCTCTATCTCATTCTCCGGAAATGAGCATTCCTTAGTCCTGGCTGCTTACTCGGGAGTGTGTGCGAACAGGAGGCTTGGCGGAAAGCTGTGGCCGAATACAAGAAGATCAAGATCTACCCTGGCACCTTCTCGGTTCCCGCAGACATGGTGCACACCCCCGACGGCCCCAAGCCGGACGAGATTGTCCTGCTCGCCGCATCGGACGGGAAAGGCCACAACGGCGGAATCGAAAACATCCTTGAAGACATCACACTCAACCGCCAGGAATACGCCAATCTCCACGGCTACCACTACCAGTTCCTCAACATCTCCAAGTACGACATCGGCGGTGCACACCCCGTATGGGCGAAGCTTCCAGCGATCGTCGAGGCCTTCAACCTACACCCGAAAGCGAAATGGATATGGTGGCTGGATCTGGACGCAATCATCATGTCGCCGGAAGTAGACCTACGGACCCACATCCTTTCCCACGAAGCGCTGTTGAAGAGCGCCCAGATGGACTACGAGATGAATAAGGCCGGTGGAGGTCTTTCCGGCGTTAAAACGTACAAGAATATGAACCCCAGCAACATCGACATCATCGTCTCGCAGGATCAGAACGGCCTGAATGCGGGGAGCTTCTTGATCCGGCGGAGTGAATTCAGCCGTATGTTCATCGACATGTGGTCCGATCCCATATTTGTCCGCGAGAATTGGATCGCGCAGGAGCAGGATGCCATGGTACGTATTTCCTTACGAGTTCCGGGCACACCGCAGGCGGCTGACGGATGGCAATTCCGTTTTTTATATAGATGCACCTTATCAAGGAACACGAGGTAGTCCGCGAGCACATGGCGCTGTTGCCACAAACGATGATCAACTCGTACCCAGTCAAAGACGTCCCCGCCATGAGTTGGGTGAGGGGACAGCTCGTGATACACTTCGCCGGCTGCTGGGTTGAACGCAAGTGCAACGAACAGTGGAAGGAGTACATGGCACTGCGGACGCCGGTTTCCGCGCTCACCAAGTCCAATCAGATATGATGGAGTGTGAGGGATGAAGGACGGAGGGGGGTTTCGATTCTGGTATATAATTCACGACGAAAACACTGTTTCTGCATTTCAATGCAACCGGCAACTGGGCGCTCACATCGATTCACACTTACATACATACACTTTTCTTCTTTTTTTTTTTACTTTGCTGTACTTGTACTACCTTATTTCAGGATACCAGGGGTATTCTTTCCTTCTTCTTTTGTCTTTTTTCTCCTGTTTTCCGCCTTGTTTGGCGTACCTGTACTTATATGTAGTTTGGTTATTCTTCCAGAGCTCAGGGATAGGATGCGATGGGACACGGGACTGGATGAGATGGAGGATGTCTCGGCGAGAGAAAGAATGAGAACGAATTTAGGGGCGGGGGCCAGACAATCATTCCACCCATTCCACTCCATCCCATTCCGGTAGTCTCCGAGTCCGTATAGTGCACTGCATACACCTACATAGATCTCTACGATACGTTTGCTTCTCCATACAATGGATGGGCTCGGTATTTGGATTGATATTGGCTTTATTTTTTTCGCCCCCAAGTAATCGGTGGGGATCATAAGTATCACTCGCACGTGGTCGACGGCATTTGTTGATCATCCGCTGGGGTTAATATATATGTACCTATATATGTATATATAAAAAAATGAATCGAAAACGAACTCTAGATATAGCCACCCCACAACCAACTCGGATACGCCCATCTGCTTATAATATGTATCTATCATTTAGGACGTACATGCGTAAGTAGACACCATATTAATGTGTGTTAGTACTATAGGGGGAGGGTAAAAAACAACAACGTAGTTTTCCCGCTGTACGCGTATCAAAACTGTCAAAAATACGTATTTTTCACTTCGTGATACGATAGCAATATGCGTTAAGCGGGAAAACTACGTTTGACTACACAGTATCAATGGTTACCCTTCCTTGCAGCAGTTGGTATATCTATTCACATACAACATGCTTAGTCCTCAAGTCCTTTTGATAAAAGTACATAGAGAGAAAAAGAAAGAAAGAAAAATCCTGACTGCTACATAATTGTACGCGCTCGAACACACCCTGGGTCTCTATAAAACCGTCTTTTGACTTGACAAAGACAAACGAGACGAATCTACAAAAGCAAACCGGGAAGAAACGCCACTTTGAGGGTAGCACATGAGCGCATCACATCAAATTCCTCCCCGCCCTCATCTCCTTTCTCCCGATAGCGCTAGTATTAGTGGTGGACGGCGTCGAGTTCCTAGCCAACTTCTTCAGCTCCTCGTCAATGTCCCATACATCCCTACCAATTATGTCCATCATCTCGCTCACCGTGTTGTCTGGAGACGGAAGGGGAGGTGGGGAACTGGGTTTGCTAGGGGTGTTTTCATAGTGTAGGCTGAGCAGCGGTTGTGCGGGTTGGTAGGCATGGTCGGAGCGGGGTTTCGATGGTGTGGGCGAGGCGAAGGCGCCGAAGGGCGTCAGTTCGCTGGTTGATGGAACCGCGAGGGAAGAGCCGGTGTTTAGGGGCGTGGCGGGCGGCGGCGGGGGTAGGGGGTGAGTGACTGGAGCGGCTCTCACGATGCTGCCCGGGGTTTTCGGCGGCGGTGGTGGTATAAATCTGCTGGCTGTCGGAGGGGGTGCAGTACTGGACCGTAGTTTTCCGACTGTCGATGGCACAGATTGTCGTGGTGGGTGTGGAATCATGGCGTATGGTAGAATGCCCCACGTCAGGTCCGGAGTGTCATCGTCGCTCAGCTGAGATTTCCTCCTGTTTTCGGGAGTGATATACGGGAAGCGGATTGGCGAGTCTGCCAGGGCGTTGAAGAAGCCATCCTGTGCAGCGAGAAACTGCGCCTGCGTCGATTGCCATGCATAGGGTGTCTCTGGCTGCGCGGCCATGTTTTGAATGTAGGTGCTGATCACTTGGCTGCGGATTTGTTCGGCTTCACGGATCACACTGGGGTCTTGGTATGGGGCAGCTGCGACGGGGTGGATGGGCGTCCGGGCCGGCTTCGGCGATGTAAGAGGTTCCACGGGCTTTGGAGAGCTGATGGTAACTTGCTCCGGTGGTGGCGGTTCCCTCGAGGCTGGCGATGACCGGATCGTATCTTCCACGGGGGGTGATATGGATTCCCCTGTAGGCTGAAGGACGGCATCCTTCATCTCCCCGCCATTATTGGTATTCCCACCACCCCCGGTGGAGACAGATAGCACCCCCTCCGTCGGGGGTTCCGCCGGTTTGGCACCGGTGGCTTCCTTCTCTGTCTGAACAGCACGTGTTGATTTGCCCTGTAGGGCGGTGGTCCCATTCTCTCTCACACTTCCCCCCTCCTCCGTATCCTTCTGCTCACCCACACTTCCAGATGGACCTGCCTCCCCCGGGTCCCCGGCAATATGTACCGTCTCCGTAGGCGACTCGTTCGGTCTGACACCAGTCTTTCTCGTGATCTTCTCCTCTACCTCCGTTTGTACCTCCCGTTCGCTAACGGAAACGCTCCTTCCACGTTTCCCCACATATACACCATCCTTCTCGCTGTCCTTCTTTGCCTTCCTCCCCGGCTTCCCCCCCGGCCTTTCCTTTTCCTTTCCTTTCCCCTTCGTATTCTCCTTCTGGCACTTCGTCAGCACCATCGGACTGAGCGTAGAAAAGTCAATTTTCGGCCGTTTCTTCTTCCAGTCAATAACCATGGGGACATCGTTCTCCCCCCCCACCCCAATTTCGCCTCCATTCTCAACTCTAGCCTCAAGCTCACGCTTCCGCTTAGACTGTGTCTGCGTCTGTGTCTGTGGAAACGGGGAGGAAGCGACACGGATGTCGGTAGGTGAGGGTAGCCGCCGCCGAATAGGGGAGCGTTCAGGTTGTGCAGTATTTCTCGTGATCGGCGAGTGGTGATCTTCGCTGGAGGATCTCGTAGCTGTAGCTGCAGCGGCGGTGGTGACGAAGTTGCGTTTCTCCGACGAGGCCCTGCCGCAAGCGATTTTCCCCACGCTGAAAAAATCCACGATCCTTCCGTCCTTCTGTCGATTGGCACATCCGCCGCCACTGTTGCCCGCCGCAGTACCGAGACGCTTCCTCTTGCGCGTCTTCCAAGGGTTTCCTTCCACAGGACCCCTAAGGCCCGCCGAGAGCATATATATGCCGTAACCGTGCAGGTAGTTCTCGGCGATCTCCGTGATGCGTCGGTCCCGCTCGCGCTTTGCTTCGGCATTGTCGTTGCATTCATCGTCACTGCCGGCACAGATTATATCGGATGGTAGCAGGTCATCGTCGGTACTGCTTGGCGTTGGTATTGGTGGAAATATCGTTCCGTTCATTGTTCCGTGTATGTAAGAACACACGAAGGGATGAGTTGAGAGCTTAAATCGAGAAACGCGTGGTGGTGGGTGGGAAACTAAACGTGGGCGACATGTATGCAGGGGTCGGAAAGAACTCCATGTATGTGTACGCGGAGCCTCATGCACTTGTGGGAAGTGTGCCGTCATGGGATGTCACTTCGGCCGACCCGGCGGTTGGTTGGGGACTCTTCCGAAGGGAAACCCACATTGCTTCAATTATTACGATAGAGATCACCAAAATAGCACAGTGTCTGATCTATGAAGATTTGTCGGGAACCAGATTACAATAATCCTGTTCGCCGTCGTTTAGGTATAACTTCCACACCGTTTGGTACGCTTAGGTGTCGGCTTCCGTTCTAGGACAAACCCAGTTCTCAGTCGGACACACCGAAGCTTGCAAAACTGAAATTTCCTGAAAGCCTTAAGCCATGAAGCTAGCCGAACTTCAATGGTAGACATCACGGTTCACCCCCCCCCCCCCCCCCCCAAACCGAGCCTATTTGACAAAGGAAAGGAAGCAGCTTAACCTGTAAAAAGTAAGTGTGATTACCTTTAGTGTTAATTCGTCGTGTCGGATGATAACGATTTCATTGATGGACCATCACGTAATAGCCAGAAATCTAGACTCGAACCACCGAGGGGATAGCCTTTTCAACCCAGCAATTGAAGTGGGGGGGCGTGTTCTTGTCGAACACCTCTCCAAGAGAGGGAAGACAAATATCCTGCAACCAGAGGTAAATCCACCAAAAATAAGACCCAGAAGTAGGAGAAAGGGTCGATTTCGAGGTCAAATGGTCCATTTGTCAGGATCCATAATTGCGAGTTCTCTACTTCACACGTCCCTACTGTCTCCCTCCCTTGTTGTAGTCCATCTCTTTGGCGAATCCATCCCTCCCCTCGCCATGACGTTCCCTCTCAACCTTCTCGTCAAACAGCCTCTGAGCCTCCTCCTTCGCCCTCTCTCGATCACCGGTGCTGAACGAGAACGAGTCCTCCTTCGCTTCCGATCGCTCGAACCCCTTCATAGCAGGCCTTCGAGGCCACTCCGAGGCGGTAGAATCGTCTCTGTCGGAGGGACCACCGTGTTCTCCACGACGAAGCCGATCCCACGCGGACCCATGCGGAGGGTTCCTTCTCGCCCTGGCTTGGGTGTCGTTGGACTGCGCGGGCTCCGAGTCGCCAAAGAAAGGATCGTCGTCGTTGTTGTTGCGCTCGTTCGCCTGCTGCCTGGCCCTCTCCGCCTCCGCCTCCCTCTGTCTCTGCGTTCGTACGACGGCTTCCATGACCCTTCTCCTGGATTCGCCGTTATCCTCGGTCTCGCCCTGAGCGCTGCCATCCGCCGGCTTCGGGTCTTCGTAGAAGTCGGGTCCACCAAGACTCTGCGGATCCGCTCCTTCCTGTTCCTTGGCCTTCCGCGCGTCCTGGCCTACGTGGATGACGGCCCTCGTGATACCCGAGCGTCCCTCCGTGTGCCGCTCCGCTAACCACGCGTCGCGGGCCTTCAGATACCGCCGCATATTTGGGTCCTCGCGCTGCATCTTGGCGGTCTGGTTGAATGCCTGAACGCCGTAGCTGGTGATGCCCCAGAGTCGTCCTACGGCGGTGATGAAGGCGAAATTGGTCAGCTTGCTCGCCAGCAATTGCCACTTGTACTGCACGCCGAGACGGTTGCCTATCCCGCGGAACAGGAAGCCGACGTTCCGCTGCCGACGCGTCATGAGGACGCCAATCGCGCCGCCGGCTAACGTGCCATACAGGGAGCCTTTCGACTCGGCGGAGTAGAAGACGGCATTGTAGTAGGCAATGCCCTCGCGTTCGAGTGGAGTCGGGTGGAAACCGAATTCACGCTCGGCAACGGCGAGCTGTAGCTCGATGAACCGCTTCCTGGCCGCTTCACTGAACGAGCCCGAAGAGAGACCGAGGAATGTGGTGATCGGTGGGTGCGGGGGGTAGGCGCCGGAGTCGGTGATTTTGTCGGCATCGTCACTATCGGATGAGCCGAATGTAGAATCTTCGTTCGTGGCCGACGAAAGGACCATTTTGTCGTGATTGGTGATGGGGTTGGCTGTTGAGGCTGGTTGTGGGGAAGTGGAATGAAACGGTTAGCGAGTTCCTCCAAGACACACTCTACGTCATTTGGTGGTCCGTGCTGAGTTCATCCGACATCACCTGCTGTCACGCTTTCAACCGTAATGGCCATGTTGTCAAGGGCTCAGACAGAACCCACCTCTCACCACTCGCCCGTATGTAGCATTAGATGAACCACGGTCCGGCGCCAGACACAGAGAAAGCACGCGAAGCCCGTCCCAAGAGAACAAAAGAAACCCTAGTAGTACAAGAACTGACCCCCCAGGTGTGAAAGAAAGGTAGAAATGCCGAACCCATGCCCCCAAAGACTCCCCAGCCGTGCAAGCAAACGAGCAAGCAAACGTACAAAAGAAATCAAGCAGACCTTCCCGTGAAAACAAATCAAACCGGACAAACGACACCCCACGGAAAGAAAATCGAAGACGTAAATACCTATTGACCTCGCACAAGTATTCAAAGCTTAATGCTAAAGTTGCCGAACCGATGTCTACAAGAACTAGCAAAAGAACCTAAGAAATCACGGACCGACCCAAGCGCCTAACGCCGTATTGCTGTCAGATTCTAGAACGAGTCATCGTCCTTGGCCTTTTTCTGCCTCGGCCTCCTTGTCTTCTTCGCCGGCTGCACATCCTCGGGGCTGTCGGATCCGTTGCTGGTCAGGTTGCTGCCCTCGGCCGACGGAGCGGGAATGTCGGCAATCTTCTGGATGATATCGGCGAGGAAATCAAACTGCTCGTAGTGGAGGATGGCTTGCTTAAGGTGGCCTGCGGTGATGCGTTTGCTGTTGCGCAGACGTGCTTCCTCGGACGCTTTGTCGCAGAGCGAGATCATGAACAGTTCCAAGGCTTTGTTCACGACAACGGGAGTTACCTGGAGAGACGGAGCATAATTGGTTAGCCACGAGTCGGTACAGGTATATCATCGGGCGGAAGGATATTGAACAATGGGATGCGGGCGATCTGGACGAGGCGGGGAATGGTAGATAGGCGGTGGCTTGAGCACCTTGCAGGGCAGGGCAGAACAAAGAACAGGAGGAAGGCAGTCATAGGGGAAGGAAGCGGGGATAGACAAAGTTGGGAATTTGGGGGCGGGCAAACCTGAGCAACCTTTCCGACGTCCTCGTCGGCCTGCATGATGCGCTTGATCCTCGCCACTGGGAACTTGGTCTTGATCTGCACATAGCGGGGAGCATTGGCCGACGCAACGGGCGGCGAAGCGGTCTGGTTGTTGCCGGAGCTGCTGCTGCCATCACTCGGGTCGTCAGCCACATCAGCCTTGACGACGGTTCTGCGGCGTCGGGTGGCTTTAGGCTTTCCTCCCAGTGGCGGCGAAGTGGACGGTGGGGCCTGCATCGTGAAGTTAGGTGTAGGTGTGGGTGATGAGGAGGAAGAGGATGCGATGTGGTAGTTGTTCTGGTTGTTGAGGAGCTGTTGGGGACTGCTGTTGCTGCGATAGTGGCGGAGTTGTTGTTGTTGTTGTTGCAGCTGTAGCTGCAGTTGTTGTTGATGGTGTTGATTCTGAAGCAGTTGGTGTTGATGGCCGTGATGCAACAGCTGGGGGTGCTGGAGGTGGTAGTCGGCAAAAACACTTTGTGGTTTTGAAGGAGGCGACAGGGATGCCAACGGAGGTGGGTGAAGCTGGTGATGATGTTGGAGATGGGTATGGCTAGTCGTCGCTTGGGCTGACGCGTGGACGGGATCGTAATAATCGGACATGTCCTTTTCCCTTTTCTTCTCTCTTTCTTTCTTTCTTTCTCGCTTTGGCGTTCGCTCGCTCCTTCAGTTTTTTCAGTTTGTTTCTTTCTTTCTTTACGCCTTGTTTCGTGTGGACGAAGCAGCGAAGGCGGCTTGAAGCGAGGTTGCGACCGACGGGAGGAGTGGGTGCTCGATATCTCGAATCTCGAAATCGCCTCGAGATCCAGAGGTGTCAGGATTTGATGTGCGTCGCAGCTGCTGTGGCTGTGGCTGGGTGGAGGAAAAGAGCAATTACCGGAAGCGGGTAATTGGCTGGAGAAAGAAGACGGAAATTGCCCAAAGAGGTGAATTTAGTGGGCGGGAGGACGGTGCAGAGTTAAGAAAAAAATCAGCACAAGTCCAAGGTCGGGGGAAAACGCCTTATTTATGTCAGAGTCAACCGCACACACTGCACGCCCCCGTGCAGGAGTGAACACCAAGCAACGCCTCGAAGCAAAGAAGGAAGGTACGGGGGCGAGCTAGGCGCAATCGGAATAAACCCGACCCACCACCCACCACCACCACCACCACCACTACTACATACGGGTAAGTGCCCAGCACCCCTCAAGATACAACCTTTTCCTCCCCCTCATATTCTATCCTGAAGATGAAGTCAAAGTATGTATAGGCAATAGTGTGGACGCAGAGACGTATGACAGATACCTCGAATGTCTTTATGTCGACTCTCTTTATCTCTCTCTATTCATCTCTCTCCATGCAACTCTAGCGCCTCCTCCCCCCTCTTCTTTCACCCTCGTTCTGTATTCCCGTCTCTGTGCTCTCGACCTGCATGTTATCGCTGCTCCGATCCGTGCTCCGTACCACTGTTCACCCTTGAACCTCCATCTCAGCTTCCGCAGCTCGCTCGTACCCCCTCGCTCCTCGACTCCAAGTCGCTCTCTTGCCCCACCTCGTCCGTGTTCGACGGGTGAAAAGATTTGGGGGCCCGGTCTCCTTCCGCCCATCCATCCCAGTTCTTCTGGTGTGCGACAGAAGTAACCCGAACCCACAAAAACCCAAACCCCAAACTACGCTAATAAATCTGTCCATCCCCATCCGTCCATCACGCCGTATCCCTACCTCCTCCTTCTCTCCCTTCCACTGCTTCTTCTTCGTCTTCTCCGACGACTTCTTCGTTTTTTTCCCCGCAAAGAAGGAAACAAGTAAAAGGAAAGAAAAGTGAACAATCTATTTCTCCGTTTTGGATGATGATAACCGAGCTCTCGAGCCGCACTCACACGCGCTTACGGCTGCGCTCTCGTCTCCTCCCTTCCTCCTCCAGTTGCACTTGTGCTCCTCCCACTGCCGCGAACCCCACCCTGTCTGCCCTCGCCCCATGTCCGGGCGTGTACTCGCATCGGTTTCCTTTCGGGGAGACGTTTGGCTGGGGATTGATGGGCTCTCGGGGTGTAGTTGTGACGTGCGGTGTGAGGGTGGACTGAAAGAGAGAGAGCTGGGATGCGTGGTGCGTGGAGAGTGGGTGATGACGGGAAAAATTGCTTGATCTAATCTGACAAAACTACGGATGTTGCTTTTGCTTGCCTTGCACCTTGCGGTGAACTGGTTGCATACGATACATATGTAGCATGATGGGGTACTCTATCTGGCATTTGGCCGGTATGTATGGGCTGTGGATCTGAGAGTGGGGCAGAGGCATAGTAACGAGCGTGAGAGTTAACGTGGTGCAGTGTGTGCGAAAGACGTATCCATGGCAGTAAAGTAGGACAAATGCTTTAAATATCTCGGTGTATGATGTATCTATCTGGACTCCTAGCGAATCTTTAGTGCGGAAATTCAAAGTGCTAATGCAAGCTGCTTTCGTCGTCACGATGCAGTTGTCCCCTTCGCAAACTTTCCGTAGGCGAACAGGGAGCAGATGTACGTATGGCTACGGTACGCAATCAGCACTGGAAGGCAATTCCCTCCCTCTCGGTCGTGACGTTTCCTCCGCCGGCGGAGAACCCTGTGCCATCGCTCTGGATGAGGACCAGGCCCGGCAGGATCTTGTCCTTGTCCTTTTTCGACGGCTTTCCTTTGCTCGTGAGGTCCGCTTCGCAGACGAAGCATTGTACTGGTCTCTCGGTCTTGTCGTGCGGGTCCTCGGGCGTAGGTGTCATGAATTTGTCTGCGCATGGTTTGCATACCACATGCCCACAAGGTTTCGCCACTGCAGAGTTTGCATGTTAGCCGCAGCTATCGGGTTGACGAGGGAGCGCTGTGTACTGACACATGGCCTTCGTGCTGTTGCTCAGCACCTTCCTGCAGCTGGGACATATCCGCTGCGGCTCTCCATACTGCGTCTTCTCGTCCGCCTCCTCCGTGAATTTGACGGTTATCAGTGTCTTGAGGGAGTAGTGGTGGATGTCGATCTTCGTCGATGCAGGGCATACGGGGCTCAGCTTCGGTGGCTTCCGTGTGATGTCCGCACTGGCTACAGAAGGTGTCAGACTGGGAACCCAGAACGACGGGAGCTTGGAGGCGGATGCTTTGGACTTGTGTGTAAGCTGCGTCAGTACGGGCCGCGAGGGAAACCTATGGGGTGGCGTGGAGGTCTGTCGCTCACTTTCTCCTCCGACAGGGCAGCCCTGGCCTTCTTTCGCTCGTCGCGCGCGAGTCTCATGAGCTCCTCCTCGTCCAATTCGAACTTCCGTTTGGCACCTCCGGAATTCCCGCCGGCTTCGTCCCCGTTCGCTTCGATTTCCTGCTCGAGCACGATCTTGCCATTCTCCCTGCCGACGACTTTCGGCGCCACGCCGGTAACATTCCTGCCCTTGTTCTCACGACTGTTCCTGATCTCGAGTCCCATCTGCAGGAGCTCGAAATCCTTCACGGCGCGCTGCTTCGCTTCTTCGTCCTCCAGCATCCGTTGCTCTTCATCCTCTTTGCTCCGTCGATCCAGTTCTACCTGCATCCGCTTGATCTCCTTTCGCTGGGCGAGAAGGTTCTCAACCGCGCACTCGCGGCAGAAGAGTTCACCATTGGGGCAGGATACCGGGTCGCGTGCGCGCACCAAGCAGAGGTTGCAGGCATCGAAGACTTTGAAGGAATCGCGCGTGAGACGGGTCCGCTGTTTGCCGTAGTCGCCTTTGAGGAGGGAGCGTTCGTACGAGCTGTGGATCCGCTCATGTCAGCGATAATGACCACGACAAAGAGTTGAGTGAGAGGATTACAGACGTGAAGAATGCTAGAGATGTGTTTCGTTTTGAGTGCGACATGGTAATTGTCCTGGTGGTCGATTGGCCTCGTCCTTCGGTCTATTGTCGGTCGGGCCTCGTACGTATGAATGTCTGTTCTCGTGAAATGAAGCCCAAGTATACTCTGTGCAGGCTGACCTTTGCTGGTTGGCTGGATGTCATCCTGCGTTGCCACTAGCAACGTGCACGTGCCGCCTCCAGCATATTGTGTTGGCAAGGCGTGTTTGCCTTCTGTGTTTACTCGAGAAAGCCGCCCGCACTAGATACTCACCTTACCACAACAACTTTCCACTTTGCTCGGGCCCATCTCCACCAACATCTACATAACAGCCACTCATATCCGCCATACCCACACGCCGCTTTGTCAACAATACGGACCGAACCTCTGCCGCGGGTCTCATCTCATAACAAAAAGGAGTCCGCATATAGCATCGGCCCAAGAGCCCGGCCCGCACCAATAACCAAACTGCACCAGTACTCTTCCGTCTGACCTCAGCCCCCCACCCCCAACCCGAGCCGTCATGGCCGGCGAACAACCAGTTCGTAGTTCCTCTCCCTCTCCAGCTCCCGTCCTCATACCTCGCCCCTAACCACCCTTCCCAGCCTCAATCCGCTCTCCCTCGACCGACTTCGAGCCACGGCAGCAGAATTCCCCCTCCAACACCTATCGGAAGAGTATTGCAGCCGAACAATAACAACAACACGATGATGCCACCGCCGTCGAAGGCGTTGACTGCGTCTTTCAAGGCCAACAAAACTACTACTACCAGTAAATTACCCCCCCACCGCCGGCCGCCGCCCCCCAGTTATGCTGCGGTAGGTATGGGAAGAAGGTTGACCAAGTGCACCCAACAGATGGAGTTCAACGTACCACCCTCGCCGACCGAGTTGTTCAGTTCGACAAACCCAAACCGATGTTGTCCCAGAAGAGGTCGAACTCTAACCTCGCTGCGATGGCGAAGACACCGGCCCCCGGTGTCAAAGGTGCCGTGGGTAGTCGACCGTCCGGTTCATCCAGGCCCAACAGCTCTCTGGGCTTCAGACATGCTGTAACCCCTGCACCCCGCAGGCCGTCGAGTGCACATAGTATGCAGGAGGACGAAGAAATTTTTGATAGGGCCGACGGTGGAGAGGGCGCCTTCCAGAGAGTCGGTGCGCCCCACATGAAAGGTAGGGAACCTTGCAATTCTTTGGTTAAAGGAATGTATGATACTGAACGTATGCCTGTAGGTTTAGAGCTGCAGTCGATAGTGGCACAGCACGAAGCTCAGATCAAGCAATTGACATCCATGGTACATGATAGTCGGCAAGAGTCGGCCCAAATCAAAGACAAAGGTGGGCACTTCTGGTCTCATTTTTTTCGGGTTGTAGGAAATGCTCAACACTGTCATGTGCGACAGAGGTGCAGTGGGAGACAAAACGAGCTATGTTGGAGAACGAAGTTGCCAGAACGAAGGCCGAACTCGAGGCCTTCCGGCGGAAAACTGCTGAACTAGAGCGCACCGTCGAGGACGAGCGACGAGATCGTCGTAATGAGAGAGAAGACGCTCAGCGAAGGTCGAGGGATGAGCTGGGTGACCTCAAGCGAGCCCACCAGCAAGTAATGGACTCCCTGGAGCGTAAGCTCCGTATGGAGCTCATGGAAGAGAAGTCAAACAAGGCGAGAGAGATTCAAGAAATGAAGAATCAAGCGAGTATGGAGAGGCAGAGGTTGGAGATGCAGATGGATGGTACTGGAAGAGAAACGAGGAACTTGAAAATGGAACTGGAGGCGAAGATTGCCGAGCTTGAGCGGGAGCGAAACATCAACAACCAGCTACGAGACAAAATCTCGGAAACCGACGCGCTCAGCCTCGGAATGGAGTCCACAACTCGAACTCTTCGGGCGCGGATAGAAATGCTTGAAAACCAAGGGCAGTCGCAAGCACAGGATTTCGCTGCTCTGGAACGAAGACTCAGAGAGGCGCACGAGAAAACGGCGATCGTCGAAGAGAAGCTTCACAACGAGGAGATTATCAGGCGCAGACTGCACAACCAGGTTCAAGAACTCAAGGGCAACATCCGGGTGTTCTGCAGAGTCCGTCCCACACTCCCGCACGAAAGTGACAACGCGGCCGAGATCCGCTTCCCAGACACAGACATGGAAGGAAAGGAAATCGAAGTGGTTGGACCCGCCGAGAAGAGCGCATTGGGCAAGGAACTCACAAAGACGCATCCGTTCTCCTTTGACAAGGTGTTTGGTCCAACAAATCAGAACGCCGATGTATTCGAAGAGATTTCCCAGTTGATTCAAAGTGCCTTGGACGGATACAATGTCTGCATCTTCTGTTACGGCCAGACTGGTGCCGGAAAGACGTTCACCATGTCTTCTCCGGATGGTATGATACCTCGAGCGGTACATCAGATCTACGAGACAGCCAAGGGCCTCCAATCTAAGGGCTGGACCTACACAATGGAAGGGAACTTTGTCGAAGTCTACAACGAAAGTATCAACGATCTCTTGGGCAAGGCAGACGACTTGGACAGGAAGAAGCACGAGATCCGTCACGATCCCAAGGAGATGAAGACGATCATCACAGATGTGGAGACCGTTGTCCTCGAGGACCCGGGTCAAGTTGACACGATCCTCCGGCGCGCCTCGCAGACTCGATCGGTTGCCGCAACCAAGGCCAACGAGAGATCGTCACGGTCTCACAGTGTCTTTATCCTCAAGCTCATCGGAGTCAACCACACTACTGGCCAACGAAGCGAGGGCACTTTGAACCTGGTCGATCTGGCTGGTAGCGAGAGGTTGTCACATAGCCAGAGCGCGGGCGAGAGGTTGAAGGAGACCCAGAGCATCAACCGAAGTTTGAGTTGCTTGGGAGATGTAATTGCTGCACTGGGTAGCGGCAAGGAGGGTACCCATATTCCGTACAGAAACTCAAAGGTATGCAGGTGTCATCCAGTTAATCGGTGCGCTGGAGAGATTGCTAATAGGCTGACCAGCTCACCTATCTCTTGCAATACTCACTGGGCGGCAACAGCAAGTGTCTCATGTTTGTCATGGTGTCACCGATGATGGCCCACATGAGCGAGACTTTGACTTCACTCAAGTTTGCTACTAAGGTCAACAACACCACCATCGGCACTGCAAAGAAACAGGTTAAGGTATAGGATACCAAACGAAGTTCGACTTTGCCGGCAACACCGAACCGGATGTCTTTATGAGGAGTTTTTTTGGGGGGGAAGGTTTCAGCGAATTTAGTGGCAAGGGTGCCGAATGGTGATTGGTTTTCATATGTAGTTCATACCTTCCACTTTGACTGGGCCTTCTTCGACCAGGTTGCAGGCGAAGAATGTGCTTGATAATTTCTCGCTGCTTAAGCACTTTGTTCTTGTATCGCTTCCTTCAGTGCTCTATACCAATTCTTTCGTTGTTAGTCTCCCTCGCCCTGTCCCTGCACTTTGTAAATCCACCAGAGCCGTGAGTTCAAGCCGGGGATACAGCTGCGCAATTTGGAGTTCCAGGCTCTTTCTTTTGTACATATTAGCCGAGTACGTATAGAACATTAAGTATCCTTCACCAAGGTGCCATCCTCCAGTCTTCCTTCTTTCACGTCCATACCCGGCAGACGGTACGTGGCCGGATCATCGGCGCCAGGCTCCTCCTCCGGATACCCGAGTCTTCTCCGCAGTGCGAGAACTTCCTCCCTGACTCTCCTCGCGGTTTCGATCCTTAGCTCGACCGCTTCCTTTCCAGTCCTGAGCACCTCGCTATCCTCGACCCTCACCATCCCCTCCCTCTCCCACAACGTCCGCCACTCGCTCCTCAGATCCTCGAACCCGCAGTCCGCAACCGCATCGCCGTACACGACCGTGAAACTCTTCCCGATCCTGGGGAAGGGCCTCGGAAACCCACGGTCCTCGCTCATGACCTGCTCGGGGCCGGTGAAGAACATCGGCACGAACACGGGCTGCACGCGGGGCTCGAGCAACAGTCTTGACACGCCCCACTTGAAGTACCGCATCTGGTGCGCCGGATGCTGATAGATCCTGCCCTCGGGGAATACATGAACCCACCCGCCGTCGTCCAGTAGCTGCGGCAGCGTGTTGAGCACGGGCTGGAACAGGCCGCCGCAGGGGGACTTATGCAGACGTTGTGTCGGATGTACCTGGCCCAGCGCGAAGAACGTCGACGCCGCCGCGGAAGTGAAGCATATGTCGGCGCTCCCGAGGGCGTGGCGGTGGCTGGCCGGACGCCGGAGGAGGTGGGCGAGCGGGAGAGTTCCCCAGATCAACGGGTCGTCGATGCTACGCAGCGGCCGGCGGGGTGAGCTGAAGGTACAAAGGACGCAAGCGGAAGCGGGGGGGGGGAGGCCTACACGCTCTTGTGGTTGGATGCTGTGGTTGCGTGCCGACACGGTTTCAGTGGGGGAGGGGGGCTTGGTGGAAGTTATATATGGCGGCTCGTTTGTCACGCACCTGTCACTAATCCCCGTTGGTTCGGCTCTCCAGCGACGAGCGAGCGGTGGCGGGATTCGAGCAACGAGAGGAAGCCCGGGAGTCCAATCACCGAGGTGCGTACTGCGCCGTAGAGGAACAGTCTGCTCAGGAGTCCGACTGTCCATATCGTGCCGGCGGACGCGGCCGTGTACAGCGCGCCGCGCGTCGGCATCGTCCAAGTATGTAGATAGAGTCCGCGCTGCTGGATGACGCCGCTGAGGCGAGTACGTTGCTTAGTTGCCGGAATGCAGGCACCTGACTGGAGTGTTGTCCTGTTAATTCTTGGTCAGCGAGAAGCATGTGACAGAGCGTACATAACCGCACGGGGAACCTGCAGATTCGGGAGAGGCTCTGTGTGGTGGACTGACCAGACGGCAGGGGATCACTGGACGGACGAGCGAGGAACACGCAACAAAACGACAACACAACAAACTACAGGATGATCCGCAACTGACACCTGTTCTCCATCCACACGGATACATATCTCTCGCGCTCTCTCTTCCTTCCTCTCGCACACGCCCATCTCTCCTCTCGCAAAGCCCTATCTCCTGCGCGCGCCCCTAGTGTAATCCCTCCTCCCCAGAAACCGACAACAAATGGAGAAGTTCTCGAGCTTTCGTGATCGGGGTATGCTGGCCGGATCCAACCATCCATCCATCCACCCATCCATCCATCCATCCATCCATAAGCAATCTGGCATTGAGCGAGCATTGAGCGAGCAGGGGGGATGGGAGCAAGTGGCTGATGTGTGTGGTTTTCTCGGTGCTCATGCAGGAACCCAGATCGCCCCGTTCCTACCGATCCACGGCTCGCGGTCCTGGTTCCAGAGTGCGTACGGATTCTTCATATTCCTCTTCCGGCTGCCGTTCTTCGTCTCGGTCGCGGCGCCGTACCTGCTGGTCGTGCATTGGCTGCCTGTGGGCTCGTTCGTCCGCAAGGTGTGGTTGTGGTGCATACTTGGCGTGTGTGGAGTCTGGTGGGTGGATCTCCAGGTTGAGGGCGTCAAGCGCGGGTTTGTTCCCACCCCGTCTCCTCGTGAGCTGGAGAGCTGACGCGCTGTCAACCACAAAAAACAAAAAAGATCACTGGCACGGCAAGCAACGCGACTGCCCGCGCCCGGCACGATAATCGTATCGAGCTACACGTCGCCGCTGGACGCAATCTACCTCGCCGCCATCTTCGACCCGGTGTTCACGGCGTCGTACCCGACCACGCGGCTGGTCGAGCGCGTGTCGCTGCCGTTCTTCCTCTTCCGCTACTTCATGACGCCGGCGCTGCGGCCGTCGCCGACGGCGAAGCTGATCTCGCTCCCGGACCTGCTCGCGCAGAGCCCGAACCGCACGGTGCTGGTCTTCCCGGAGGCGACGCCGACCAACGGCCGCGGCATACTGCGCTTCACGCCCGCACTATCGTCGGCGCCGCGGCGGACAAAGATCTTCCCCATCTCGCTCAAGTACACGCCCGCCGACATCACCACGCCCGTGCCCGGCGCGTACCGCAAGTTCCTGTGGAGCCTGCTCTCGCGCCCGACGCACTGCATCCGCGTGCGCATCGGCGACATCATCTACAACGAAGCCGGCGGCGAGCGCAGGAGGTCAAAGACCGCCGCGGACGTCGCCTCCGGGGGCAGCGATGCCGTCGCCGACGCCGACGCCGACGAGGAGGAGGATCTGGACGGCGTCTGCGAGCGCGGCAGCGAAGCGCTGGCGCGGATCGGCCGGATCAAGCGGCTGAACCTCGGCGTCAAGGAGAAGATAGAGTTCGTGTCCGCTTGGAGGCGGCGGAACAGGATCATGGCGTAGAGTACGACAGCTGCTTGGAGGAGGGGGAATAAAAAAATCTGGGGTCTGGTTTTTTTCTTTCTTTTTCTGTCTCGCCGTCATCAGGAAGAAGGTTGTGGTCTTGGGTCTTTTTTTTTTTTTTTTTTTGAATCGTGCTCCACTTCTAGACGGTTCAAGTTTATTTGTCCGCGTCATCATCGTCATTAAGGTTGTTTTTGTTTTGTTTTTGTTTTGTTTTTTTGAGTTAAAAGCTCTGTATATTCCACTCTATTCCCAGACACACCGCATCAGTTGTTTTTTATTTTTTTTATCTTTTCAATAATTCATCAACCGCGTGCGACCAGACCAGACCAGACCAGATCACGGCGACACACACACGGTCCGATTCCTGTCCACAGTCCGACTCCGACCTCGATCAGTCGGGGGGGGGGGGGATTTGTTCGACAGGATGTACATACTTCTACGCGGAAGGTTCACGGCGAGCGAGTGACGCGTCGTGCCGTAGCCGGTGTCCGTCGAGTCTGTTCCCCCTTTCTCTCTCTCTCTCTCTCTCTCTCTCTCTTGCAAACTCAATTTTCGCAGGGCAGCGGTATAACTATATCCAAGCTCTCCTCTCTCT
>Ga0307516_10001535_pt1 | contig 31761 bp, 30 predicted proteins | sample 19_EM_MG_FD_203310 | JGI IMG/M metagenome (GOLD analysis project Ga0307516, IMG submission 203310) | Populus trichocarpa ectomycorrhiza microbial communities from riparian zone in the Pacific Northwest, United States - 19_EM | ecosystem: Host-associated > Plants > Roots > Unclassified | place...
CGGTGCGATCTTCGACCTCGGCACGCTGCGGCCGTTCCAGGACAAGCACCTGGTCGGGCAGAAGCTGTTCAACTACGCCGGCAAGGCGGTCAACGCCACCGACAAGACGAACGTGCACAGCATCGCCATCCAGCTGCCGCTGCACTACGTGCGCAAGGAAGGCAAGAAGAAGGTCCGCGGCCGCGACGCCGGCGCCGTCATCGGCGTCTGGACCTCCGCGAGCCGCCGCCAGGTGCAGGTCCGGCACGGCAAGAAGGACAACGACGACGTGTACGTGGGCCCGCAGGTCCAGGTGTCCCGGCTGGGCAACCCGCTGTTCAACGAGGTCATCGTGCCGATGGCGCAGAAGGACCTGTGGAACAGCCTGCCGCCGACCGAGGACAAGCGGTTCGCCGAGTTCGTCGAGCAGCCCGAACTGGGCGCCCTGCTGCCGGTGCTCTACCCGGGCCTGTTCGACAACCTGGCCGCGCTCAACAAGGCCAAGACGGCCCGCGCCGACCTGGTCGCGATCCTGCTCACCGGCATCCCGGACGGCCTGATCGACGGCTTCCAGAACAACACCGGTGACGTGCAGGCCGACATGCTGCGGCTGAACACGGCGATCCCGCCGACCAAGGAAGAGAACAAGTTCGGCGTGCTCGGCGGCGACCTGGCCGGCTTCCCGAACGGCCGCCGCGTCGCCGACGACGTGGTGTCGATCGAGCTGCGGGCGATCGCCGGCGTGACCGTGCCGCTGGTCGACGAGAAGTTCAAGCCGGACGCCGCGGCCGCGCTGGTCGAGCAGGGCCTGTCCGCCAAGGACGCCAGCTCCAAGCTGCTGAAGAACTTCCCGTACCTCGGCGTGCCGTTCGACGGCTTCAACAACCCGGCGCCGGAGGACAAGAAGTGAGTGCTGGCGTCCACCATCACCACACCCTCGACCCGTCCGGGCAGGGGACCGTGGTGCTCAACATCGGGGCCGGCATCGGGGCACTGGTCATCTACACCCCGGGCAACCTGCACGGCCACGAGATCGAGGTGAGCCCGGTCGACGACACGACCGCGCGGACCCACGCCGCGGTACGGGCCCGCTACGTGCGCGACGGCGTGCTGTTCAGCGTCGTCATCGACAACCTGGCGGAGGGCCGCTACGTGGTCTGGGGCGACCCGGTCACCGCTCTGGCCGAGGTGGACGTGCGCAGCGGCTCGGTCACCGAGTATGAGTGGCCCGTACCCGCCACGGTGTGACGCGCGGTGACGCCTCTGTCGGTCTAGTGTTAGTAGATGGATACGGCAGGGGCGGCCGGTCCGGAGCCGGGTTCGGTGGCTCCGGGCAATCCGGAGGGGGATGTGGCGGTCTGCGCCACCCTCCGCACGACGGATGTGGAAGAGGCGAGCTCGTTCTGCCGGCGGCTGTTCTACGGTCCGCTGGAAGCCAAGCCCGCCGGCGGTCCGGGCGCCCTGGCGTTCTCCGGCGAGGCGGTCCAGATCGGCCCGATCACCATCGCGGAGATCAGCTACGGCGTGGAGATGCAGCTCGCCACCGGTGACCTGGAGACGGCGTACCACGTGCTGGCGCCGCTGACCGGCGCGGTGCAGGTGCTGCACCGCGGGGCGGCGACCCGGGCGGATCCGAGCCAGGCCGCCGTCTTCCGCCCGCTCGGCGACACCAGCCTGCGCTGGTCGGCCGACTGCCGGCTGATCAGCGTCAAGGTGGAACGGCTGGCCATGGAGCGCGAGTTCGACGCGACCCTGGACCGCAAGGTCGGATCCCCGCTGCCGCTCGGCGCGACCTTCGGCCTGGCCGGCGGCCCCGGCCGCAGCTGGCTGGCGCTGGTCCGGCTGCTGCTCGGCGAGACCCGGCAGGTCGACGGCCTCACCCAGCTGCCGCACCTGCTGCGCCGGTGGCGCGAGCTGGCGATCAGCAGCCTCGCCCAGGCGGTCGAGCACCCGTTCTCGTACGGCTCGGCGGGCCAGCCGACGGCACGGCGCCCCCGGACGGTGAAGCGGACCCTGGACGCGATGCACGCCGAGCCGGGCCGCCTGTTCACGGCGGCGGAGCTGGCGGGCATCGCCGGGGTCGGCATCCGGGTCCTGCAGGAGTCGTTCCGCCAGCACGTCGGGGTGCCGCCGCTGACCTACCTGCGCCGGCTCCGCCTGGAGGGCGTGCACGCGGAGCTGAGCCGGGGCGGCCCGGGCCACGTCAGCGTGAGCGAGGTGGCGACCCGGTGGGGCTTCACCCACCTGGGCCGCTTCGCGGGCGCGTACCGGGTCCGCTACGGCGTGACCCCGAGCCAGACCCTCCGCGACCGGGCCTGACCCGGTCAGAGCACGGTCAGAGCTCGATCCGGTGCCCCTTGCCGATGACGACGATCCCGCCCTCCGAGACCGTGTAGAGCTTGCGGTCGCGCTCCAGGTCGACGCCGATCCGGGCGTCCTCCGGGATCAGCACGTTCTTGTCGATGATCGCGTTGCGGACCACCGCCCGCCGGCCCACCCGGACGCCTTCCATCAGGACCGAGCCCTCCACGTGCGCCCACGAGTTCACCCGCACGTTCGGGGAGACCACCGAGCGTTCGACCAGGGAGCCCGAGACGACCACGCCGGGGGAGATCATCGACTCGACGGCGCGGCCCTGGCGGTCGTCGAAGCCGTGCACGAACTTCGCCGGCGGCCAGGAGCCGTGGTTGGTGAAGATCGGCCAGTCCATGTTGTAGAGGTTGAAGACCGGCAGCGTCGCGATCAGATCCATGTGGGCGTCGTAGAACGAGTCGAGCGTGCCCACGTCGCGCCAGTAGCCGCGGTCGCGTTCGGTGCTGCCCTGGACCTCGTTGTCGCGGAAGTCGTAGACGTTCGCCTCGCCGCGTTCCACCAGCATGGGGATGATGTTGCCGCCCATATCGTGCTTGCTGTCCGGGTTCTGCGCGTCGGCGGTGACCGCCTCGCACAGCGCCCGGGTGGTGAAGACGTAGTTGCCCATCGACGCGAAGATCTCGTCGGGGGCGTCCGGCAGGCCCTCGACGTCGACGGGCTTCTCGCGGAAGGCGCTGATCCGGCGGCCGTCCGGGCCCACGTCGATGACGCCGAACTGGTCGGACATCGACTTGGGCTGGCGGATCCCGGCGACGGTGACCGCGGCGCCGGAGGCGATGTGGTCGTCGACCATCTGCTTGGGGTCCATGCGGTAGATGTGGTCCGCGCCGAAGACGATGACGTAGTCGGGGTTCTCGTCGTTGATCAGGTTGAGGCTCTGGTAGATCGCGTCGGCCGAGCCGGCGAACCAGCGCGGGCCGAGCCGCTGCTGCGCCGGCACGGGGGTCACATAGTTGCCCAGCAGGGTCGACATCCGCCACGTCTTGGTGATGTGCCGGTCGAGCGAGTGCGACTTGTACTGGGTCAGCACCACGATCTTCAGGAACCCGCCGTTGGCCAGGTTCGACAGCACAAAATCGATCATGCGGTAGATGCCGCCGAACGGTACGCCGGGCTTGGCCCGGTCGGCGGTGAGGGGCATCAGGCGCTTGCCCTCGCCACCTGCCAGAACGATCGCGAGCACCTTGACAGCCATGCCCGTGACGCTAACTTTCCGCGTGCCCCAGCGCCAGTCGAAGCGAGGATTCTCCGCGTGTCGCCCGGCCTTCGGGATGGTTTCGCCGTGCGATGCCGGGCTTGCGCGCCGGGGGAATCCTCGGAACGGGTAAGCGGACGGGCGCCCTCGCGGCGTCCTTCGGGGGAGGACGTCACGACCGCAGCGGGGGAGCGAGGCAGTGCGGCATGGATTCGAGGAGTACGTCAGGGCCCGGGGCGACGCGTTACGGAGGTTCGCGTACCTGTTGTGCGGGGACCGCGAGTTGGGCGAGGACCTCGTGCAGGAGGTCCTGATCAAGGCGTACCGGCGCTGGTCGCGGATCGAGGCCGACGACCCGGGCGGGTACCTGCGGACCGCGCTCGTGCGCTCGCACGTGTCGTGGCTGCGCCGGCGCTCCAGCGGGGAGCGGCCCGGCCGGACCGGGGAGGACCTGGCCATCGACGTGGCGCCGGACCGGCCGGCGCCCGACTTCGCCGACCGGCACGCGCTGCGCGACGACCTGTGGGCGCGGCTGGACCGGCTGACCCGGGCCCAGCGCGCGGTGCTGGTGCTGCGCTACTACGAGGACCTGGACGACCGGCAGATCGCCGAGGTGCTGCGGTGCGCCACCTCGACGGTACGGGTGCACGCCGCCCGCGGACTGGCCCGCATGCGCACCGAGCTGACCCCGTCCCCGTCCAGCCTTTCCGGAGGTACCCGATGATGCTCGAAGACGACCTGCGGACCACCCTGCGGGAGCACGCCGACGAGCCCGTGGTGCGGCCCGACCTGCTCGACCAGGTGCGCGCGGGCATCCGGCGGGACAACCGGCGGCGGGTGGCGGTGCTGGGTGCCGCCGTTCTGCTGGTGGCGGTGGTCGCCGTTCCGGTCGCGGTGACCAACGGCCGGGCGCCGGACCCGGTCCCGCTGCAGTCCGCGCCGGCCGACCCGGCGGGCTGGGAGAGGCCGAGGATGGACCCTCCCACGTTCCCGTTGACGCCGGGGTGGACGCCGTCCGGGCTCGGCGCGTCGCGGGTGGGGCGGGCGGGACCCAGCGTGCTGCTCACCTACGAGCGCGGCCCGACGGAGCACGTGGAAGTCGAGGTGGGACCGGAGCCCGGAGCCTGGTGGGCGGAGGGTGACGGCAGCGACCGCGCCACGACAGTGAGCGGCCGCCCGGCGAAGGTCCGGGTCGTCGGGGCCGACGTCTATCAGGGCATGAACCCGGGCGAAGACCAGTACGTGGGGATCCGCTGGCAGCTTGCCGACGGCCGCTGGGTCCAGGTGGGCAGCGAGGGCCACAGCACGGAGAGCGACGTGTTGCGGTTCGCCCGTGGCCTGCGGTTGCGGACCGTGCCGGCCTCTCCGGTGCCGTTCACCGTCGCCACGGCGCCGGCCGGGCTGGTCCTGCAGACGATGACGGAGAACTACCTGTGCCTGGCCCCGGCGGCGTTGCTCGCCGACCGGGACGGCGGCCGGGGCGTCTGCATCGTCGTCGAGCCGCCGGGGGAGGACACCAAGCCGGCACCGGAGGACGAGCGGCTCACCGTCGGCGGCAGGCGGGCCACGCTGTCGGACAACCCGGAGGGACCGGACTCGCTGACCGTGCCCCTCGACTCCCGGCGGGTCCTGACGGTGTACGTCAAGCAGGAGGACGTCCCGCTCACCCGCGAGCAGCTGATCCGGTTCGCGGAGGGCACCACCCTCAACTGGTAGGCGCGGCGTAGATGGTTTCCCGTGGGCGACCCGGGAAACGACTATTCTGCGTCTCGTGACCGACTCACGTTCGACATCCACCGGTAAGAGCCTGCGCGTCGATCTGCTCACCCGGGAATACCCGCCGGAGGTGTACGGCGGCGCCGGTGTGCACGTCGAATATCTGGCCCGCGACCTGCGTCCCCTGACCGACGTGCGGGTGCACTGCTTCGGTGCCGAGCGCGACGAGCCCGGCGTCACCGCGTACCGGGAGCCCACCGAGCTGGCCGGGGCGAACGCCGCCCTGCGCACCATGGGTGTCGACCTGGCGATGGCGGCCGGCTGCGACGGCACCGAGATCGTGCACAGCCACACCTGGTATGCGAACTTCGCCGGCCACACCGCCAAGCTGCTGTACGGCGTGCCGCACGTCGTCACCACCCACAGCCTGGAGCCGCTGCGCCCGTGGAAGGCCGAACAGCTCGGCGGCGGCTACGCGCTCTCGTCGTTCTGCGAGCGGACGGCCATCGAGGGCGCCGACGCGATCATCGCCGTCTCCGGGGGCATGAAGCGGGACGTGCTGACCGCCTACCCGAGCGTGGACCCGGACAAGATCCGGGTGGTCTACAACGGCATCGACACCGAGCAGTATCTTCCGGACCGCGGCACCGACGTGATCGAGCGCCTGGGCATCGACCTGACCCGGCCCAGCGTGGTGTTCGTCGGCCGGATCACCCGGCAGAAGGGCCTGCCGTACCTGATGCGGGCCTGTCACGACCTGCCGCCGGAGACCCAGATCGTGCTGCTCGCCGGCGCGCCCGACACCAAGGAGATCGCCGCCGAGGTCGAGGGCCTGGCGACCGAGCTGCGCGACGCCCGCGCGGCCGGCGGCGTGATCTGGGTGCAGGACATGCTGCCCAAGCACGAGGTCGTGCAGGTGCTGACGCACGCCACGGTCTTCGTCTGCCCGTCGATCTACGAGCCGATGGGCATCGTCAACCTGGAGGCGATGGCCTGCGAGACGGCCGTGGTCGCCACCGCCACGGGCGGCATCCCGGAGGTCGTCGCCGACGGCGAGACGGGCCTGCTGGTCCCGATCGAGCAGGTCGGCGACGGCACCGGCACCCCGGTCGACCCCGATCGTTTCGTCGCCGACCTCGCCGCCGCGATGACCGAGCTGATCCGCGACCCGGCCCGGGCCGCCGCGATGGGCCTGGCCGGGCGCCGCCGCGCGGTCGAGCACTTCAGCTGGTCCCGGATCGCGGTCGACACCCTGGAGGTCTACCGCTCGCTGCTCTGACCGCCCAGGATGGCCCGCGCCACGGCCCGCCCGGAGAGCCAGGCCGTCTGCACCCGCGGCTTGCCGAAGGCGTCGCCGGCCAGCCAGACCCCCTGGTCGGCCGCGAACCACGGGGTGCCGGGCGCAGGGGAGGCGTAGGTCCAGCGGTGCACCCGTACCCCGGGCTTGTCGGTCAGGCCGAGCAGCTCGTTGACCGCCGCGGCCAGCTCGCCGGCCGCGGCGGCCGGGTCGGCCAGCCGGGGCCGGGCGAAGCCGGCGGTCGAGTGCGCGACCAGCACCGGCGCGTCGTCGCCGCGCCGGTCGCCGTCGTCGAAGACGGTGGCCAGCACCGGGTGGTCGTTCACGAACGCGCCGTGCAGGGCCGGCCACGATCGTTTCCGGTACGTGCACACGGCCGCCAGCACCGGCTGCCACACCTGCGCGCGGGCCACCTCGGCGACGGTCGCGGGCGGGTTCAGCCGCAACGCCTGCGGGCCCGGCATGGCCAGCACCACGGCGTCCGCGTCCGGGGGGATCGTGGTCAGCTCGCTGCCCAGCCGCACGTCCAGCCCGTCGGCCAGGTCGGTGGCCAGCGACCGCAGCCCGCCCGGCGCGGCCCAGCGCACCGGGCCCGTGGTCGTTTCCCCACCGGGGTGGACGGTCAGAGTGTCCGTCCACGGGCGGGCCAGCCCGCGCGCCCGCCATCGCCCGGCCAGGGCGGCGAAGTCCGGGTGGTCCGCGACGAAGTAGGCCGCGCCGATGTCGGCGTACCGGCCGTCGAAACGCTTGCTGGCCAGCCGCCCGCCGACGACCCGGGCGCGCTCGTGCACCCGGACGGTGACGCCACCGGCGGCCAGCTCCCGCGCGCAGGACAGCCCCGCCATACCCGCACCCACCACGACCACCCGCATGGCTTGAGGCTAGGACCAGGCACACTGGGGCGATGCCCCGTCCCCCCGTCCGGCTCGTCCTGATCGTCGCCGCCGTCCTGCTGGCGGTGTCGGTCCTCGGCATCGGGCTGCTGCGGGCGGCCACCTACGAGCCGCCGGGGGCCGGAGCGGGCGGCTCGCGGGACGCACCCGCCCAGGTCGGGCCCGCCGCCGGCACCCCGGGCCGGTGCGCGGGGGTGCCGGTCAGCGCCACCAGGGAGCTGCGGGGCATGTGGCTCACCACGGTGATGAACATCGACTGGCCCAGCAGGCCGGGCCTGCGCAAGGAGCAGGTCCAGGCCGAGTACCGCGCCTGGCTGGAGCTGGCCGTGTCGATGCGGCACAACGCGATCTTCGTGCACGTCCGGCCCAGCGGCGACGCGTTCTGGGAATCGGCGTACGCGCCCTGGTCGGAGTGGCTGACCGGCAAGCGGGACGGCAGGTCACCCGGCTGGGACCCGATGGAGTTCATGGTCGCCGAGGCGCACGCCCGCAACCTGGAGTTCCACGCCTGGTTCAACCCGTACCGTGGGACGCAGCCCGGCCCGGACGGGCCCGGCGCCGACTTCGCCAAGCTCGCGCCGAACCATCCGCTGCTCAAGCACCGGGACTGGGCCATCTCCTACCCGGACGGCAAGAACGCCCGGTTGTACTTCGACCCGGGCATCCCGGCCGCGCGCCAGTTCGTCGAGGACGCCATGCTGGAGGCGGTCGCGAAATACGACGTGGACGGCGTGCACTTCGACGACTTCTTCTACCCCTACCCGGAGGGTGGCGGGAACGACTTCGCCGACGACGCCAGCTTCGCCCGGCGCGCGGACAAGTCGCAGAGCCGCGGTGACTGGCGCCGGGCCAACGTCGACACCCTGGTCCGGGAGATGAACCAGCGGATCAAGCAGCTCAAGCCGTGGGTCAAGTTCGGCATCAGCCCGTTCGGCATCTGGCGCAACCGGGAGACCGACCGGGCCGGCTCGGACACCCACGGGCTGCAGAGCTACGACTCGATCTACGCCGACACCCGCAAGTGGGTCCGCGAGGGCTGGCTGGACTACATCGTGCCGCAGCTGTACTGGGCGATCGGCTTCGACAAGGCCGACTACACCAAGGCGCTGCCCTGGTGGTCGGCGCTGGTCAAGGGCACCCGGGTGCAGCTCTACATCGGCCAGGGCGACTACCGGGTGGGCGAGAAGGGCCCGTGGCGGCAGCCCGACCAGCTCGACCGCCAGCTCACCCTCAACGACAAGTACGGCGTGCTGGGCAGCGTGCACTTCAGCGCCAAGCAGATCCGCGAGGACCGGCTCGGGTCGGTCACCCGCTACCGCGACCACCACTACGCCGCGCCTTCGCTGCTGCCGCCGATGGCGCAGCTGCCGGCCGAGCCGCCGGGCGCGCCGCGGCTGGTCGCCGCCCGCCGCACCGCCGGTGGCCCGGTGGAGCTGGACTGGCAGGCGGGGCCGGGCAAGGAGCCGGCGAGCTGGGCGCTCTACCGGGTCGACGGCGCCGCCGCGAGGCTGGTCGCCACCGGCCGCAGCGGCGCAAAGGTGCTCGACCCGGCGCCGCCGCCGGCCGCCGCCCGGTACTGCCTCAGCGGGCTGGACCGCTCCGGCAACGAGAGCGCGATCAGCGAGCCGCGCGGCCTTAATTGACCTCGACGGCTCAGCCGGTGACCGTGCCGCCGGCGACCTCGATGTGCCGGGTGGTGTGCACCGCCTCGAGCATCCGCCGGTCGTGGGTGACCAGCAGCAGCGTGCCCGGGTAGCCGGCCAGCGCGGACTCCAGCTGCTCGATCGCGGCCAGGTCCAGGTGGTTGGTCGGCTCGTCCAGCACCAGCAGGTTCACCCCGCGGGCCTGCAGCAGCGCCAGCGCCGCCCGGGTGCGCTCACCCGGCGACAGGGTGTCGGCGGGGCGCAGCACGTGCGCGGCCCGCAGCCCGAACTTGGCCAGCAGCGTGCGCACCTCGGCGTCCGGCAGCTCCGGCACCGCCGCGCCGAACGCGGCCATCAGCGGCTCGCCGCCCAGGAACAGCCCGCGGGCCTGGTCCACCTCGCCGACCACGACGCCCGGGCCGAGGTGCGCCGCGCCCGCGTCCAGCGGCAGCCGGCCCAGCAGCGCGGCGAGCAGCGTCGACTTGCCGGCACCGTTCGCGCCGGTGATCGCCACCCGGTCCGCCCAGTCGATCTGCAGGGTCACCGGGCCCAGCGTGAAGCCCCCGCGGCGGACGACCGCGTCGCGCAGGGTCGCCACCACGGCGCCGGCGCGGGGCGCGGCGGCGATCTCCATCCGCAGCTCCCACTCCTTGCGCGGCTCCTCCACGACCTCCAGCCGCTCGATCATCCGCTGGGTCTGCCGGGCCTTGGCGGCCTGCTTCTCGGTCGACTCGGCCCGGACGTTGCGGCCGATCTTGTCGTTGTCCTTGGACTTGCGGCGCGCGTTGCGGACGCCGTGCTCCATCCAGCCGCGCTGCATCTGCGCCCGGTCCTGCAGCGCGCCCTTGCGGTCGGCGTACTCCTCGAAATCCTCGCGCGCGTGCCGCCGGGCCCGGTCGCGTTCCTCCAGGTAGCCGGCGTAGCCGCCGCCGTACAACCGGACCTGCTGCTGGGCCAGGTCGAGCTCCAGCACCGCGGTGACCGTCCGGGTGAGGAACTCGCGGTCGTGGCTGACCAGCAGCGTGCCCACGCGCAGCGAGGTGACGAACTCCTCCAGCCGGGCCAGCCCGGCCAGGTCCAGATCGTTGGTGGGCTCGTCGAGCAGGAAGACGTCGTAGCGGCTGAGCAGCAGCGACGCCATCCCGGCCCGGGCCGCCTGGCCGCCGGAGAGCGCGGTCATCGGGTGGTCGAGCGCGACACCGAGCCCCAGCTCCGCGGCGACGGCCCCGGCGCGCTCGTCCAGGTCGGCGCCGCCGAGGTCGAGCCAGCGTTCCAGCGCGGTCGTGTAGGTCTCGTCCGCGCCGGGCCGGCCGGTGGCCAGCGCCTCGGCGGCCGCGTCCATCGCGACCTGGGCCGGCCCGACGCCGGTGCGCCGGGCCAGGAAGTCCCGGACGGTCTCGCCGGCGCGCCGCTCACGCTCCTGCGGCAGATAGCCGACGTTCGCGGTGGGCGGGCTCAGCGTCACCGCGCCGGCCTCGACCGGCAGCAGGCCGGCCAGGGTACGCAGCAGCGTGGTCTTGCCGGCGCCGTTCACGCCGACCAGGCCGATCGCGTCCCCGGGGGCGACCACCAGGTCGAGGGAGCTGAACAGGGTGCGGTCGCCGTGCCCCGCGGCGAGGTCCCGGACGATCATCGTGGCGCTCATCGGGGCCCGACTCTATCCTCCGCCCTACCCGGCCATCGGCACCGCCGTGCCACTGACCCGCACGCCGTCCTCGCCGGGGGTCAGCGTGACGGTCAGCCGGCCGGGCCGGCCGAGGTCGTCACCCTGGGACAAGTGCACGACGGCGTCGCCCGGCACCAGGCCCAGCCCGCGCAGGTAGCCGCCGAACGCGGCCGCTGCGGCGCCGGTCGCCGGGTCCTCGTAGACGCCGCCGACCGGGAACGGGTCGCGCACGGCGAACCGGTCCTCGGCCTCGCGCCAGACGAGCTGGATCGTGGTCCAACCCTTCGCCTCCATCAACGCCTTCAGGACCGGCACGTCGTAGTCCAGGTCGGCGAGCCGCCGCCGGCTCGCGGCGGCGATCACCGGGTGGTACGCCCCGGCGTACGCGACCCGGGGCGGCAGGGCCGGATCGAGGTCGGCGGCGTCCCACCGCAGCGCCGCCAGCAGGGCGCTCAGGTCGTCGCCGGGCAGTTCCGCCACCCGGGCACCGACGCTGGTCAGGGTCGCGCGGCGCCGATCGTCGACGGTCACCGGGACCTCGCCGACGTTGGTGACGAACACGTAGGTGCCCGGGCCGCGCCGGTCGGCCAGCGCCACGGCGGTCCCGACGGTCGCGTGCCCGCAGAACGGCACCTCGGCGAGCGGGCTGAAGTAGCGCACCCGGTGCACGCCCGCGCCCCGGTCCTCGGTCAGGAAAGCCGTCTCCGAATAGCCGACCTCCGCCGCGATGGTCAGCATCTCGGCGTCGGACAGCGTGCTCGCGTCCAGGACCACCCCCGCCGGGTTGCCGCCGGCCGGGTCCGCGCTGAACGCCGCGTAACGCAGGATCTCGATGTCGCTCATGCCCCTCAGCGTCCCGTCCCGGCCGGCCCGGGGCCAGAGCCAATACCCCGGCGCTGGCTGCGGCCTTCATCACTTGTCACCCGAGACTTGTCACACGAGCGGAGTAGCGTTTCCGGAGTGACTGAAGCTTCCACACAGCTCGTCCCCGTACCTCCGACCGATCTTCCCCGCACCCTGGGCGAGCTCCGCGCCTCCGGCCACGAATTCCGCACGGTCAAGGAGGAGCTGCGCGACAACCTGCTCGACCGGCTGCGCCGCGGCGCGCCGCGTTTCCCCGGCATCGTCGGCTACGACGACACCGTGCTGCCCGAGGTCGAGCGGGCGCTGCTCGCCGGCCACGACATGGTCCTGCTCGGCGAGCGGGGCCAGGGCAAGACCCGGCTCATCCGCGGCCTGGTCGACCTGCTCGACGAGTGGACGCCGTTCATCACCGGCTCCGAGCTGCACGAACACCCGTACCTGCCGCTCACCCCGGCCACCCGGCGGCTCGCCGCCGAAAGCGGCGACCTGCTGGGCGTCTCCTGGCTGCACCGCTCCGAGCGGTACGGCGAGAAGCTCGCCACCCCGGACACCAGCGTCGGCGACCTGATCGGCGACGTGGACCCGATCAAGGTGGCCGAGGGCCGGGCCCTGGGCGACCCGGACACCATTCACTTCGGCCTGGTCCCGCGCACCAACCGCGGCATCTTCGCCGTCAACGAGCTGCCCGACCTGGCCGAGCGCATCCAGGTGTCGCTGCTCAACGTGCTCGAGGAGCGCGACATCCAGGTCCGCGGCTACCAGCTGCGCCTGCCGCTGGACCTGCTGCTGGTGGCCTCGGCCAACCCGGAGGACTACACCAACCGCGGCCGCATCATCACCCCGCTCAAGGACCGCTTCGGCGCCGAGATCCGCACCCACTACCCGCTCGACATCGAGCTGGAGACGGCGCTGATCCGGCAGGAGGCGGCGCTGGCCGCGGCGGTGCCCGACCACCTGATCGACGTCCTGGCCCGCTATGCCCGGGCGGTCCGCGAGTCGCCGGCCGTCGACTCCCGCTCGGGCATCTCGGCCCGGTTCGCCATCGCGGCGGCCGAGACCGTCGCCGCGTCCGCGCTGCGCCGCTCGGGGCTCCGCAACGAGCGCGAGGCCGTCGCCCGGATCTGCGACACCGCCTCGGTGACCAGCACGCTGCGCGGCAAGGTGGAATTCGAGAGCGGCGAGGAGGGGCGCGAGACCGAGATCCTCGCCCACCTGCTGCGCCTGGCCACCGCCGAGACGTTCCGGGCCCGGCTGACCGGGCTGGATCTGTCCGGTTTCACGGCCCTGGTCGCCGAGGGCGCCATCATCGAGACCGGCGACCTGGTCTCGGCCGAGGAGCTGCTCGGCCAGATCGGCACGGTGCCGGGCCTGGCCAAGGTGCTCGACCGGCTCGGGCTCGGCGACGCGCCCAGCCCCGGCCAGGCCGCCTCCGGCGTCGAGTTCGTCCTGGAGGGGCTGCACCTCACCCGCCGGCTGGCCAAGGAGCTGACCGACGACGGCCGCACCCTCTACGGGAGCTGATCGTCCATGTCTGGCAATCGTTTTCGTTATGGCGCGTGGCGGGACGGGCCCGACCCGCTCGCGCCGCCCTACGACGTGCGGGCGGCCGTGGACGAGGTCGGCGAGCGGGTGCTCGGCGGCGACAGCCTCCGCGACGCGCTGCGTGACCTGCTGCGCCGCGGCCCCCGCGACGGCCGCGGCCTCGACGACCTCGAGGCCCGGGCCCGCCGGATGCGCCGCGAGGCGCTGCGCCGCGGCAACCTCGACGGCGCGGTCACCCGGGCCCAGCAGCTGCTCGACCAGGCCGTGGCGGCCGAGCGCGACGAGCTGCGCGGCCGCGAGGGCGACGACGCCCGCTTCCAGGAGGCGGTGCTGGACAATCTGCCGCGCTCCACCGCCCAGGCGGTGCGGGAGCTGTCCGACTACGACTGGGCCAGCGCCGAGGCCCGCGCGACCTACCAGCAGATCCTCGACCAGCTGCGGCGCGACGTGGTCGAGCAGCGCTTCGCCGGCATGAAGGACGCGCTGCAGGGCCGCGACCCGGCCACCGACGCCCGGGTCGCGGAGATGGTCGGCGACCTCAACGACCTGCTCGGCAAGCACTCCCGCGGCGAGGACACCGACGACGCCTTCCAGCAGTTCATGGCCAAGCACGGCGAGTTCTTCCCGGAAAATCCGCAGACCGTCGACGAGCTGGTCGACTCCCTGGCCCGGCGCGCCGCGGCGGCCGAGCGGCTGATGCGCTCGCTGAGCCCGCAGCAGCGCGAGGAGCTGGCCCAGCTCATGGAGCAGGCGCTCGGCGACGGCCCGCTGCGCGGCCAGTTGGCGGAGCTGACCGACAACCTGCGGGCGCTGCGGCCCGAGCTGAACTGGAACCGCGGCGAGCGGATGCGCGGCAACGAGGATCTGGGCTACGGCGACGCCACGGCGGCCCTCGGCGAGCTGGGCGAGCTCGACGACCTGCTGGAGCAGCTCGGTCAGGAACATCCCGGTGCGACGCTGGACGACGTCGACGTCGAGGCGGTGGAGCGCCAGCTCGGCCGCGGCGCCGCCGACGACGTGCGCCGGCTGCGCGAGCTCGAACGCGAGCTGCGCCGCCAGGGCTGGGTCACCCGCGACGACGACGGGCTGACCCTGTCGCCGAAGGCGCTGCGCAGGCTCGGCCGCACCGCGCTGGCGCAGGTCTTCTCCGACCTGTCCAGCCGGAAGCGCGGCTCGCACGACCTGCGGGACGCCGGCGCGGCCGGTGACCTGATCGGGTCGTCGCGGCGCTGGCGGTTCGGCGACGAGCAGCCGATCGACGCGGTCCGCACCATCGGCAACGCGATCCGCCGCCGCGCCGGCGGGGGCGTCGGCACGGTGCCGGTGCGCCTGGAGCCGGAGGACTTCGAGGTCGCCGAGACCGAACGCCGCGCCTCGGCGGTGGTGGCGCTCTGCGTCGACCTGTCGTATTCGATGTTCGCCGACGGCCGCTGGGGCCCGATGAAGCAGACCGCGCTGGCGCTGTCGCACCTGGTGGCGACCCAGTTCCCGCAGGATTCGCTGCAGATCATCGGCTTCGGCCGGTATGCGATGAGCCTGTCGCAGGGCGAGCTGGCGGCGATCGAGCCGGACATGGTGCAGGGCACCAACCTGCAGCACGCGCTGAAGCTGGCCGGCCGGCACCTGCGCCGGCACCCGGGCGCCGAGCCGGTGGTGCTGGTGGTGACCGACGGCGAGCCGACGGCCCACCTGGAAGAGGACGGCCAGGCGTCCTTCACCTGGCCGACCCTGCCGGAGACGGTCCAGCTCACCGTGCGCGAGGTGGACCTGCTCACCCGGTACGGCGCGACGCTCAACGTCTTCATGCTGGGGGAGGACCCGGGCCTGCGCCGCTTCGTCGACGCGGTGGCCCAGCGCAGCGGCGGCCGGGTGTTCAGCCCGGACGTGACGGAGCTGGGCCGCTACGTTGTCGACGACTACGTCCGCAGCCGGCGCGGCAAACGCTGAGAAAGTGCGGGGCACCTCCTTCCTAGGATGCTCTACGGGTGGTGTCCCGCACGACGCCTTCGCGCGCTGCGGCCCCGGGTTGAACCGACACAACGACGAGGCTGGTTATAGTGGCTCCGCGAGTGACGGCCCCGGTGGGTCCGGCCCGCCGACCGGGGGGTCGGCGACGGACGACGCCGCCGGGGTGACGGTCCGACGTCCCTGGGTGGGGTCCCGGGGTTGGCAAGGGGGAGAGGGGGCGCGATGTCGCAGCAGCCTGCGCGGGTGACGCCCGGATCGCCGGAGCCCGGACGGGTGCCGCCGCCGATCACCGCCTCCGACCGGATCTGGACCATCCCGAACGTCATCAGCTTCATCCGGCTGCTCGGCGTGCCGGTCTTCCTCTATCTGCTGCTCGGCCCGCAGCACGACGTCGCCGCGGTGATCGTGCTGACGCTGGGCGGCACCACCGACTGGGTCGACGGCTACGTGGCCCGCCGGATGAATTCCGTCAGCCGCCTCGGCGAGCTGCTCGACCCGTTCGCGGACCGGCTCTACATCCTGGCCACCCTGCTCGGTTTCACCCTGCGCGAGGTCGTGCCCTGGTGGCTCACCGCGGCCCTGGTGCTGCGCGAGGTCGTGCTCGCGGTCGCGCTGCTGGCCCTGCGCCGGCGCGGGTACGGGCCGCCACCAGTGCACTACGTCGGCAAGACAGGCACGTTCCTGCTGCTCGGCGCGTTCCCGGTGCTGCTGCTCGCCGAGGCGGTCCCGTCGATCCACGCCGTCGCGTCGCCGATCGGCTGGGCCCTGGCCTGGTGGGCCCTCGGCCTCTACTGGGCGGCCGCGGTGCTCTACCTCGCGCAGACCCGCGCCATGCTGCGCGCCGACCGGGCCGGGGCAGCAGCCGGATGACCTCGCCCGACGGCGGCGACGGGCAGCGCCGGTTCGCCCCGGACTTCCTGACCGAGCTGTTCCAGAACCCGCTGGACCCCGGCTACGCCGACGCGGCGGCCCGCAAGGCCCGCGGCGAGGGCCGCACCGGCACCGCGAAGCGGGTCGTCAGCGGCGTCAGCGCGCTGACCCTGGTCGCGCTGGGTTTCCTGCTGGTGGTGGCCTACCAGCAGACGATGGCCGACGAGCCGGCCCGCAGCCAGGCCCGCGCCACCCTCATCGACCAGGTGCAGAGCCGCCGCAGCGAGACCACCGAGCTGCAGAGCCGCGCGGAGCTGCTCCGCGCCGAGGTCGCCGACCTGCGGGAGCAGCAGCTCGGCGGCGCGGCCGTGGCCCGGCTGCGCGACCTCGAGGCCGAGACCGGGCTGGCGCCGGTGCGGGGCTCCGGCGCCCGGGTCACCGTCGGCGACGGCCCGATGCCGGTCGACCCGCTGACCGGCGAGCGCAAGAGCGAGGCCCGGGTCCGCGACACCGACCTGCAGGTGGCGACGAACGCGCTGTGGGCGGCCGGCGCGGAGGCCATCGCGGTCAACGGCCAGCGGCTGACCGCCACGTCGACGATCCGCCAGGCGGGCGAGGCCATCCTGGTCGACTTCCGGCCGGTGACCACGCCGTACCAGGTGGTGGCGATCGGGCCGGACGACCTGGCCGGCACGTTCCGCGAGGGCTCGGCGGGCCGCTTCTTCCGGGCGCTGAACGCCAAGTTCGGCATCTCGTACGACGTGGCCGGGGTCGGTAACGTCACCCTCGACGCCGCCGCCTCGCCGAACCTGCGCCACGCGGTGCCCCCGGCCCCGCCGTCCAGTGCCCCGACCCCGTCCAGCAAAGCGTCGAAAGGCGGCTGATGATCGCCGTACTCGCCCTGATCGCCGGCGTCGTGCTCGGCCTCGTGCTCGATCCGACGGTGCCGCCGGCCCTGCTGCCGTACCTGCCCATCGCGGTCGTGGCCGCGCTGGACGCGGTCTTCGGCGGCGTGCGCGCCAAGCTCGACGGCATCTTCGACGACAAGCAGTTCGTGGTGTCATTCATCTCGAACGTGCTGGTCGCGGGCATCATCGTCTACCTGGGCGACCAGCTCGGCGTGGGCAGCCAGCTCTCCATCGGCGTCGTGGTGGTGCTCGGCGTCCGGATCTTCGGCAACGTGGCCGCGATCCGCCGGCACCTGTTCCGGGCGTAGGCGCGATGACCGACGACCAGCAACCCGACCGGCCCGCGCCGGGACCGCGGCCCGACCGACCCGCGACCGGGCCGGAGCCCGGCTCCGCGCGGCCCGACCGGCCTCTGACCGGGCCGGAGTCCGGCGCCGTGCGTCCCGACCTGCCCGCGACGGGGGCGGAGTCGGGCGACCGGCAGTTTGACCGGCCTGTGACCGGGTCGGATTCCGGTGGCCGGCAGCTTGACCGGCCTGTGACGGGGCAGGAGTCGGGCGACCGGCAGTTTGACCGGTCAGTGACCGGATCGGAGTCCGGTGGCCGGCAGTTTGACCGGCCTGTGGCCGGGCCGGAGTTCGGTGCCGGGCAGGCCGCCGAGGAGCGCGGCGCCGACCGGGCGTCGATGCTCGGCGATCCGGGGATGCCCGCTGCCGGCCGGCGACCGGCCGCCAGTGCCTTCGAGCCGACCGCTGTCGACCCGCCCGCGGAACCGGACCTGGACGCCCCGCTGGATCCGTATGCGCCGTTGTCCGCGGACGGCCCCACGGTTCGCCTCGCGTCGGCCATGGCTGTGCCGGGCGAGGGCGCCTCGCCGTCGGATCCGGACGTCCCGGCCCGAGGTGAGCCGGCTGACGAGCCCGTGGCGACCGGGGACGAGCCCACCGTGGTCTCCCTCCCGGCCGGGCACGACGATGAGCTCACCACGTTGCTGACGCCGCCACCTGGGCCTGCTGAGGCGAGCGACGAGCCGGCCCGGCCCGCCGCGGAGCCGCGGTCCGTCGACGACGGCGCGACCAGGCGCCTGCAGCCACCGTTCTTCGCGCCGGACACCACGAGGACCCGGCGCCCCGCATCGGCGACAGACAGCCCGACCCCTCGCCAAGACCTGGCGGCCGGGTCGCCGGTCGATGTCACGCCGCTCGATCGGGGAGCCGAGCGCTCGGCTGGCCTCGCCTCGCCTGACTGGGCGGCCAGGTCGCATGCCGACCCCACGCCGTCCGACCGGGAGGACGAGCCACAGCCCGGTCTCACGCCGTCCGACCGGGAGGACGAGCCACAACCCGGTCTCACTCCGTCCGACCGGGAGGACGAGCCACAGCCCGGTCTCACGCGGCTCGACCGGGGAGCCGAGCACTCAGCTGGCCTCGCCTCGCCTGACCGGGTGGACGGGCCGTATACCGGCCCCACGTCGCCTGACCGGGCGGACGAGCCACAGCCCGGTCTCGCTCCGCACGATCGGGGAGCCGAGTCGTCGGCTGGTTCCGCATGGCCCGAGCGGGAGGCTGCGGCGCGGTCCGGCCGCACGCCGCCTGACCGCGTGGGCGAGGTCCAGGATCGGTGGGAGAGTTCCAGCACCGACCCGGAGCGCCGGCATGACGACGACGCCTGGACCACGACTGTCCCGGACGAGGACGCCGGGGAGGACGAGCCGTGGCACGGCAGCCCGACCCGAGCAACCGATGACGGGCCCGAGCGCCCGACGCCCGGGCGGAGGCAGGACGGCTCCGCCCGCGAGACAGCCGCCCCCGAGCGGCCCGGTGCCCGGGAGCCGGCGACCGGCAGCGGCGAGTCCCGGTCCGGCGCGCCGGTGGTGTCACCCGATGCGGTGACGGCCCCCGATGCGGACGGCACCGAGGACGGTGCTGCGGCCGTACCGGAGAAGGCCGTACCGGAGAAGCCGGCGGGCCGGCGGCGGCTCTCCTCGGCGGGCGCGCTGATCTGGGTGTTGCTCGCCCTGCTCGGGTTCACCCTGGTTGTGCAGTTGCGCAGCAACGATGACGACGGCGGGCTGGCCAGCGCGCGCCAGGAGGATCTCGTCGGCATCCTCAGTGATCTTGAGGCGCGGGACCAGCGGCTGCAGCAGGAGATCAACGCCCTGGAGGAGAGCCAGCGGCAGCTGACCTCCGGGGTTGCCGGGCGTGAGGCCGCGCTCGCCGAGGCCGGGAAGCGGGCCGACGAGCTGGGCCTGCTGTCGGGCACGCTGCCCGCGCGGGGGCCCGGTTTGAAGATCTCCATCGACCCGAAGGGCCAGCCGATCAAGGCCTCGGCCCTGCTGAACGCCGTGCAGGAGCTGCGCGGCGCCGGCGGCGAGGTGATGGAGATCATCGGGGACAACGGCGTCGCCGTGCGGATCGTGGCTTCGTCCTATTTTGTCGATGCCGCCGGTGGTCAGGTGATCGTCGACGGCAAGGAGTTGAGCGGTCCTTACACGCTGTGGGTGATCGGGGTGCCGTCGACGATGCAGACGGCGCTGCAGATCCCCGGTGGGGTGGTCGCTTCGGTGAGCCAGGCCGGCGGTAACGTGACCATGGAGCAACGCAGCACGGTCGAGGTGACCGCGGTGCGTCAGCCCACCAGCCTGCAGTACGCGCGTCCGGTCTCGTGAGCGGGCGCGCTTGTCAACGGAGGAATGCGTGATTCCTGAGGACCTGCGGTATACGGCCGAGCACGAGTGGGTGTCCGGTGACGGCACCGGGCCCGTGCGGGTGGGCATCACCCACTTCGCGCAGGACGCGCTCGGCGACATCGTCTTCGTGCAGCTGCCCGACGAGGGCACCGCGGTGCGGGCCGGTGACCAGCTCGGCGAGATCGAGTCGACGAAGAGCGTCTCGGAGATCTACGCGCCGATCGCCGGCGTCGTGGTGGCCCGCAACGGCAGCCTCGCCGACGAGCCGGAGCTGATCAACGCCGAGCCGTACGCGGCCGGCTGGCTCGTGGAGATCGCCCCGGAGGACCCGGCGGCGCTCGACGGCCTGCTGGACGCCGAAGCCTACAAGGCGTTGACGGACACCTGATCGTCCGCGCGTCTGGTTGCCCGCCATTTCGGCGCTGACTAGGCTCGCGGAGCACGTGAAGAACTGTTATTACTTCGAAACCGATAGTCGTGCCGTCCGGACCTCCGGGCAGCGGCGGGGGGCGCTGCGCTCCGGACCTGGGTCCGGCTCGCTCACCCCGTGTCGTCGGGCGGCGACCGAAACAGATCCGTGAGGTGGTCCGATGACGCGCCCAGACGACGAGTTCCCCCCACTCGACGTCACGTCCACGCTGAACCTCGGTGCGCTCGACGAGGTGCTCGAGGGCCCCGAGACCGACGTGGTGCCGAGCCGGATGTCCGGCTCGCTGCCCCCGGGGATGGCGCTGCTGGTCGTGCGCCGCGGCCCCAACGCGGGTGCGCGGTTCCTGCTGGACCATGACGTGACCACGAGTGGTCGCCATCCTGACAGTGACATCTTCCTGGACGACGTGACGGTCTCGCGCCGGCACGCCGAGTTCCACCGCGACGGGGGCACCTTCACGGTCCGCGACGTGGGTTCGCTCAACGGCACGTATGTGAACCGGGAGCGGGTCGAGTCGGCAACCCTGAGCAACGGGGACGAGGTCCAGATCGGCAAGTTCCGGCTGGTCTTCATCGCCGGTCCCCGGCCGGAGGGCGAGGGAAGCGGGGCGTGAACCCGTCGGGGGCGGCCGCACACGACCACGGGTCTCGCGCCCATGGTCAACGTGATGCTGCGCTGATGAGCATCGGGGAGGTGCTGGCCCAGCTGCGTACCGAGTTCCCGGACACCACGATCTCCAAGCTCCGGTTCCTGGAGGCGGAGGGGCTGGTGGACCCGCAGCGCACCGCCTCCGGTTACCGGAAGTATTCGTGGAACGACGTGGCGCGGCTGCGCTTCGTCCTGACCGCGCAGCGGGACCAGTACCTCCCGCTGCGCGTCATCCGCGAGCAGCTCGAGGCCCAGGAACGCGGTGACGACCCGCTGGCCCACCGGCGGCCGTCGCTGGTCGCGGTCGGCTCGGAGGCCGAGGTGCCGGCGGAGACCGCCGACACCCGGGTGTCGCGGGCCGACCTGGTGGAGCGCACCGGCATCGCCGAGCAGATGCTCACGGAGCTGGAGCAGCTCTCCCTGGTGACCTCGCGGCCGCCGGGCTGGTACGACGGCGATGCCGTGGTGATCGTCGAGGCCGTGGTGGGCCTGGTCCGGCACGGCCTGGAGCTGCGGCATCTGCGCGCGTTCCGGACCGGCGCGGACCGGGAGGTCGGACTGTTCGCTCAGCTGCTGACGCCGTTGATGCGCCAGCACGACCCCGCGGCCCGGGCGCGGGCCGCGGAGACGGCGCGGGAGTTGCAGGCGCTGTCCCAGCGGCTGCACGCCGCGCTGGTGCGGGCGGGGCTCCGGGACACTCTCGGCCGGTGAGGCGTGCTGAGACGCGCTGAGGCACGGGGTCCGGTTGCCAGGGGTGGCCCGGGTAACCCACAGACACGGGCATCGTGTGGCGCTCGGTTCGGAGCGTCCGTGTACCGTGCAGGATAGGCAGGAAACAGCCTGATGGTCGCGTTGCCCTGCGGGGGTGGCGCCGGCCTACGGGGCGGCTACGACGTGCGACACGGAGGCGGGCGGTGCGCGAGCTGAGCGTGGTCGGGGTTCGGGTGGAGCTGCCCAGTAACCAGCCGATCGTCCTGCTCAGGGAGGTCGACGGCGATCGGTACCTGCCGATCTGGATCGGCGCGGTGGAGGCTACTGCCATCGCGTACGAGCAGCAGGGCGTCAAGCCCGCCAGACCGTTGACCCATGATCTGTTACGGGACATCCTCGCGGCGCTCGAGGCGCCGCTGAAGGCCGTCGAGATCACGGAGTTGAAAGAGAATGTCTTCTACGCCGACCTGTTGATCGGCGACGATCTGCGGGTGTCCGCGCGGCCGAGCGACTCGATCGCCCTGGCCCTGCGGGTGGGAGCGCCGATCCGGTGCGCCGATCAGGTGCTGACGGAGGCGGGCATCGTCATCCCGGACGAGCAGGAGGACGAGGTGGAGAAGTTCCGCGAGTTCCTCGACCAGGTGCGTCCGGAGGACTTCGCCGGCTGAGCCAGCCATCGACGGCGGCCTTCGGTCCGGTCGTCCGTACGCGGCGTGTCGCAGCATTACCTCCCTGTTTCGTGGCGCGCTGGGTTATAGGCTCGTGAAGTCCAGGTGAAGCGGCACCGCGCAGCGGGGAGGTAGTCGCGTGCACGAGTCAGACTCGGTTGAGGGTCCGCTTGTCGGCGAGGACGGCGATACCGGGTATCGCGGAGTGACGGCATGTCAGGCGGTCGGCATCAGCTACCGCCAGCTCGACTACTGGGCGCGCACGACGCTTGTCGTGCCCAGCATCCGGGACGCGTCGGGATCCGGCACGCAGCGGTTGTACTCGTTCCGCGACCTGGTCGTGCTGAAGGTGGTCAAGCGCCTGCTCGACGCGGGCGTCTCCCTGCAGAACATCCGCAAGGCCATCGAGACGCTGCGCTCGCGCGGCGTCGACGACCTGGCGGGCATCACCCTGATCTCCGACGGCACCACGGTGTACGAGTGCCGGTCGCCGGAGGAGGTCGTGGATCTGCTCCAGGGCGGCCAGGGGGTCTTCGGCATCGCCATCGGCGGCGCCTTCAAGGAGATCCAGGGTTCGCTGTCGCACCTGCCCGCCGAGCCGGCCACCGGGCCGCAGCCGGTCGGCACCGGTGTGCCCGAGCAGCCCGCCGCCGGAGACGAGCTCGCGGCCCGCCGCGCCCGCCGACGTGCCGGCTGAGCAGCGGCACGTCGCTGATTCCCACGATGTCATCGAGGTTCGCGGTGCCCGGGAGAACAACCTTCGGGACGTGTCGCTGGAGCTGCCGAAGCGCCGTTTGACCGTCTTCACCGGCGTTTCCGGCTCCGGCAAGTCGTCGCTGGTCTTCGGCACCATCGCGGCCGAGTCGCAGCGGATGATCAACGAGACGTATTCGGCCTTCCTGCAGTCGTTCATGGGCAGCCCGAGCCGCCCGGACGTCGACAGCCTGCGCAATCTCAGCGCCGCCATCGTCGTGGACCAGGAACGGATGGGCGCCAACTCGCGCTCGACGCTCGGTACGGCGACCGACGCGTACACGATGCTCCGGATCGTCTTTAGCCGCGTCGGCGTGCCCAGCGCGGGCAGCGCGCTGGCCTACTCGTTCAACGCCGAGGGCATGTGCCCGGCGTGCGAGGGCATCGGCAAGGTCTCCACGATCGACGTGGCGGGCCTGATCGACCCGGACAAGTCGATCAACGAGGGCGCGATCACCGTGCCCGCGTTCAGCGTCGACGGCTGGTACGTCAAGGGCTACGCCGACGCCGGCTTCTTCGACCCGGCCAAGCCCGTTCGTGACTTCACCGCCCGGGAGCTCGACGACCTGCTGCACAAGCCGGCCACGAAGATGAAGCTCAACGGCATCAACACCACCTACGAGGGCCTGGTCCCGAGGGTCCAGCGGATGTATCTGGCCAAGGACCGCGACTCGGCGCAGCCGCACATCAGGGCGTTCATCGACCGGGTCGCCACCTTCGCGGCCTGCCCGGCGTGCGGCGGCAGCCGGCTCAAGCCGGAGGCGCTGGCCTCGCGGATCGCCGGGCGCACCATCGCCGAGTGCTCGGCCATGCAGGTCAGCGACCTCGCCGCGTTCCTGCGGGAGCTGCACGAGCCGTCCATCGAGCCGGTCCTGATCGGCCTGCGGCAGACCCTGGATTCGCTGGTCGAAATCGGTCTGGGCTACCTGAGCCTGGACCGCGAGTCCGGCACCCTGTCCGGCGGCGAGGCGCAGCGGGTCAAGATGGTGCGGCACCTCGGCTCGGCGCTGACCGACGTCACCTACGTCTTCGACGAGCCCACCATCGGGCTGCACCCGCACGACATCCAGCGGATGAACACCCTGCTGCTGCGGCTGCGTGACAAGGGCAACACCGTGCTGGTGGTCGAGCACAAGCCGGAGACCATCGCGATCGCCGACCACGTGGTCGACCTCGGTCCGGGCGCCGGCCCGGCCGGCGGCCAGGTCTGCTACGAGGGTACGGTCGCCGGCCTGCGCGCCTCGGGCACGCTGACCGGCCGGCACCTGGACCACCGGGTGTCGCTGCGCGGCGAGCCCCGATCATTCTCGGACACGCTGTCGATCAAGGGGGCGTCGCTGCACAACCTGAGGGACGTGTCGGTCGACATCCCGCTGGGGGTGCTGACCGTGGTCACCGGGGTGGCCGGCTCGGGCAAGAGCTCGCTGATCTACGGCTCGATGCCGCGCCGCGACGACGTCGTGGTGGTCGACCAGTCGGCGATCCGGGGTTCGCGGCGCAGCAACCCGGCCACCTACACCGGCCTGCTCGACCCGATCCGGACGGCCTTCGCGAAGGCGAACAAGGTGAAGGCGGCCCTGTTCAGCGCGAACTCCGAGGGTGCCTGCCCGAACTGCAAGGGCCTCGGCCTGGTCTACGTGGACCTGGCGATGATGGCCGGGGTCGCCTCGGTGTGCGAGGAGTGCGAGGGCAAGCGGTTCACGCCCGAGGTCCTGACGTACAAGCTGCGCGACCGCGACATCAGCGAGGTCCTCGCCATGTCGGTGAGCGAGGCCCGGGACTTCTTCACCGAGAAGCAGGCCCGCGCGGTGCTGGACCGCCTCGTCGACGTCGGCCTCGGCTACGTGAGCCTGGGGCAGCCGCTGACCACGCTGTCGGGCGGCGAGCGGCAGCGGCTGAAGCTGGCGATCCACATGGCGGAGAAGGCGGCCACCTACATCCTGGACGAGCCGACCACGGGCCTGCACCTGGCCGACGTGGATCAACTGCTGGCGCTGCTGGACCGCCTCGTCGACGACGGCAACACGGTGATCGTCATCGAGCACCACCAGGCGGTGATGGCGCACGCGGACTGGATCATCGACCTGGGCCCGGGCGCGGGCCAGGACGGCGGCCGGATCGTCTTCACCGGCACCCCGGCGGAGCTGGTCGCGAGCGCGCAGACCCTGACGGCGGAACACCTGCGCGAGTACGTGAGCCGCTGACCTGTTGCCGAACCGGCAACAGATGTTGTCGTGCGGCGCCGGGGGAGCGCAGGCTGACGGCATGACTGACGCGACCTACTGGGACACCCGCTACGCCGAGAGCACCGCCGTCTGGAGCGGTGCCGTCAACGACGCGCTCCGGCAGGAGGTGAGCGACCTGACGCCGGGCACCGCGCTCGATCTCGGCTGCGGTGAGGGCGGCGACGCGATCTGGCTGGCCGCACAGGGCTGGCGGGTCACCGCCGCCGACATCTCGGCCGTCGCGCTGGCCAAGGCCGCCGCGCACGCCGCGCGGGCCGGGGTCACCGTGGACTTCCAGTGCCACGACCTCGGCACCTCGTTCCCGGCCGGCAGCTACGACCTGGTGTCGGCCCAGTTCCTCTACCCCCGCGGTGGGGTGCCCCGCGAGCGGATCCTGCTGGCCGCCGCGGCGGCGGTCGGCCCCGGCGGCATCCTGCTGATCGAGGGACACCAGGACTTCGGGCCGTTCGCCGAGCAGCACCACGCCCACGGCGACATCTCCTTCCCCGAGCCCGACGAGGTGATCGCCGGCCTGCGGCTGGCCGAGGGGGAGTGGCAGGTGCTGCGCGCCGCCAAGCACGACCGGCTGCAGAACGGGCCGGACGGGCGGCCGACGCACCGGACGGACAGCACGGTCAAGCTACGCCGCGCGAAGGTGCCTCTCGGCTGAGCGGGATGATCCGGGCGGACGATGTCGATCGTTTGCCGGGTCACTACGATCACCGCCATGCCCGTCGATCTGGAACCCGCCGCGGATGCGCCGACCGAGCAGCAGCCTGCCGCGCCCCAGCGGCGCCGGCGGCTGCGGAACCTGCTGATCCTGCTCGCCATCTTCGTGGTGCTGGCCGGCGGCGGCGCACTCGCGGTGACGCTGTACGCGCGGGACATCGACGACGACATCGCCCGGATCGAGGCCTTCGACCAGGTGCCCCAGCAGGCCCGCCCGGTCAAGGAGAAGGCGGCCGGCGACGCGATGAACTTCCTGATCCTGGGCAGTGACACCCGCGACCCGGAGACGACCGGCGGCTCCCGCAGCGACACCATCATCCTGCTGCACCTGCCGGCGGACCGCGCCAGCGCGCAGCTGGTGTCCATCCCCCGCGACACGTGGGTGCACGTGCCGCCCAGCGCCGACGGCCGGCACGGCAACACGTCGGCGAAGATCAACGCCGCGTTCGCCTGGGGCGGCACGCCGCTGATGGTGCAGACCGTCGAGGACTACACCAGCGTGCGGATCGACCACGTGCTGATGGTGGACTTCGCCGGCTTCAAGGACATCGTGGACGCGCTGGGCGGGGTGGAGATCGACGTGGATGAGGCGTTCACCTCGACGCACTCGTTGAGCCCGGGCGGCGTCCGAAACTTCAAGGCCGGGCCGCAGACCATGGACGGTGCCACCGCGCTGGACTACGCCCGCGAGCGGTACGCGTTCAAGGACGGCGACTTCGCCCGGATCCGGCACCAGCAGCAGGTCATCAAGGCGATCCTCAGCAAGGCCTCGTCCGGCGGCGTCCTGACCAGCCCCGGCCGGCTCAACTCGTTCCTGCGCGCCACCGCCGACGCGGTCTCGGTGGACAAGACGTTGAACATCTTCGGCATGGCCGGCGACGTGCGTCAGCTGCGCGGGGAGAACCTGAGCTTCTACACCAGCCCCACCGCCGGCACGGGCACCCGCGGCAACCAGAGCGTCGTGCTGCCGGACCGGGCGAAGGCCAAGCCGTTCTTCGACGCGATCCGCCGCGACGACACCGCGAAGATCGCCACCCTCGTCGAATAGCGGTGTCGCGCGACTACGCCTTGCGGCCGACGCCGCCGAAGGCGCCGACGTCGGGTGGCTCGGCGCCGGCCACGACGCTGGTGCCGTCGTTGAGCGAGAGGTAGCTGCCGGACGGTAGCCCGTCCATCGGGCGGCGGACGATGCCGCGCGCTTCGCCGGTGTCGGCGACGTGGCCGAGGACTCCGCTGAGGACCGGCGCGACGGGCTCGGTGAGGTCGAGGGTCCGGGCGGCCTCGCGGAGGATCCGGCCGGGATCGTGCAGATCCGCGTCGATGTAGTCGGTGGCGCCCGCGGGACTGCCGGTGAGCAGGGCGTGGGCGTGGATCAGGACCAGCGGGTCATATCAAGTCGGGTTGTGCACACACACCGGCCGACAGCAGGGCGGTCTACCGACACCAGCCTGAGATACCGGTCGCGGCCGTTTGTCCCCAACCGTGCCGCGGCCAACGATTCGCCGTTCACGAGTCTCCGAGCAATCGATCAGCGTTGATGATCGACGTGGCCATCTCGTAGAGCGAGATCTGCTTGTTCATCGCCTGTCGTCGAAGCATCGCCGCGGCTTCGTGCTCACTGATCTGCCGGTGGGTAGCCAGGATCTGTGTCGCGCGTTCGACCAAGCGGCGAGTTTTCAGCAACTCGTCCAGCTTCTCGACGCGCGCCGACAGGCGTTTTTCGTAGCGATGCTGACTCATGGCTGACGCGAGACAGGACAGGACACCGATCGGCTGGATCGGCTTGGCCACCGTGCCGTGCACGTTCGCCTCCACGATGGCCTGCACCTCCAGGGGGCTCTCGAAGGCGACGATGGCGATCAACGCGGCTGAGCGGTCATCGGAGTAGGGCTGGTGCAGGTCCGGGTGCTCGGGGTCGGCGAGGAAGTAGACGACGTCCGCGTCCCGGACCGGCGACGCCGGGGGCGGCCAGAACGATCGGACCCGGCACCCGATCCTCCTCAGTTGGTGCTCAAGGCTGTTGCCGTCGTCGTCCGGGGGGTGCAGCAGGACGACCTGCGTGGTTCGGAGTGCCTTGATGAACGTGCGGGAGAGGTTGTCGCTCGCCATGGGTTCCGGGCCTGACGTTCAGTGTTCCGCGCGGGGGCGCAGGTCGCGGTCGTAGGAGATCAGGTACGGGTCCGGCTTGACCCGGTCGCCCTGCCAGATGACGTCGAACCCGCCGTCGTCGCGGGATCGTCCGAGTCGCGGGACGATGAACACGTGGTTGTTGTCGGGGTCGACGGTCATCGCACCCTGCGGCGCCGGGTAGTTCAGTCCGCGCACCGCGTCGAGCAGTGCCTTCGGGTCGTCCTTGGCTGCGGAGAGGGTCGCTTTTACGTAGGCGTGCACCTGTGCGTAGGTGGTCTGGGCGTAGATCGAGGGGATCTCGTGGTGGCCGTAGCGGGCCTCGTAGAGCGACCGGAAGGTCCGGTTCTCTTCGGTGTCCAGCGATCCGAAGTAGCACGCCGCCGTGAGATGCCCGGCCCTGGCGGACGGGGCCATGATCGCAAGCTCCGCCTCGGTCGTGGTCAGGCTGGCAATCACCCGGCGGGCACCTCCGCGCTCGGCCACCGCCTCGTAAAGCAGCTTCGTGTCCTCCCCGACGACGGTTGACAGTACCGCGTGCGGGTCGGTGCGGTCGATCAGCCGCGCGGCGGCGCGGAAGGCCTCCGGTGGCGAACCGAGCGGGAGGTATTGCTCGCCGACCACTTGCCCGCCGCTCTCGTCGAGCAGCTCGGACACGATGCGGTTGATCTCGCGAGCGTAGACGTAGTCCGAGCCGATGAGGTAGATGTTCGACATTTCCGTCGCCAGGAGATGCTCGACGAGCGGCAGAACTATCTGATTCGGCGTGGCCCCGCCGTAGACAACGTTCGGCGAGTATTCGAATCCTTCGTAGACCGACGGATAGAACAGCACCGAGCCGTACCTCGCGAGTACCGGCAGGACGGCTTTGCGGCTGGCTGACGTGCAGCAGCCGAAGATGGCCGCCACGCCGTCTTTCGTCACCATCTTCTTTGCGAGGGTCCGGTATTGGTCGGGAACCGAGCCGGGGTCCTCGATGATCGGTTCCAGTTGCACCTCGGCGGAGGCCGCGCTGTTGTTCTCGGCCACCGCGACCATTAGGCCCTTCAGGTGCGCTGTCTCCGTCACGCTCATGACACCCGTCGTGGAGAACAGCACGCCGATCCGTCGGGTCAGCATCAGGCCGCCAGTTCCGGTGTGCGCAGATGCCATTCCGTCGCCGCCTGGTAGGCCTCGGCGTGCGCCAGTAGGGATGCCTCGTCGTGGTATCGCCCCATCATGGTGAGCCCGACCGGGAGCCCGCCCGATCCGAAACCACACGGAATACTGACGGCGGGCAGGCCGGTGAAGTTGGCCAGGAACGCCGTACGGGTCATGGCGTCCTGCGCCGTCACGGGCTGGCCGGCGATGTCGATCAGGTCGAGCCCGGCGGCGGGCGCGCACACCGGCAGGGTCGGCATGATCAGGAGGTCGAACTCGTCGCCCGCCCGCAGCACCGCCGCGACGAACTCGCGGCGGAAGCGTTGCGCTTGCAGGTAGTCCGTCGCCGTGATCGCCCGGCCGGCTTCGATCTGTACGCGGACATCGGGCGAGTAACCGGCGGCCTGCTCATCGAGCAGCGGAGCGTGGAACGTCGCAGCCTCGGCGTGAAGAATGATCTTCCATGCCCCGAAGGCGGTCGGCATGCCGTCCAGCTTGACTGGGTGCACGTCGCCGCCCAGGGTCTCCAGCACGCCGACGGCCGCCGTGAAGACCTCGGCCACGGCTTCGGTCGACTCGAGCCCCAGACCTTGAAGCAGGCCGATCCGCGGCGTGCGGGAGAACGCCGATCGGCGGGGTCTCGGTGGTCGGCCCCGGGCGTCTACGAGCACCGCCAGCATCTCGCGCAAATCCGCCGCCGTGCGGGCCATCGGCCCCGCCGCGTCGAACGACCAGGCCAGCGGCAGGAGGCCGGCGACGCTCAGCTTCCCGTACGTTGGTTTCAGACCGCTGACCCCGCATGCCGCCGCCGGAATCCGGATCGACCCCCCGGTGTCGCTTCCGAGTGCCGCCGGCACGAGCCGCGCGGCCAGCGCGGCGCCCGACCCGCCGCTCGATCCGCCGGTGATGTGGCTGCGGTCCCACGGGTTGACCGTCGGGCCGCTGGCCGACACCAGGTTGGTGGCCCCGTAGGCCCATTCGTGCATGTTGGTCTTCCCGACGATCAGTGCCCCTTCCGCACGGAGCGCCGCCACCAGCGCGGCGTCCTGGCCCGCGTCCGCCAGCGGGTGGCGGACGAGCGACCCCGCGGTGGTAGGCAGGTTCGCCGTAACGTAATTGTCCTTGACCGCGATCGGAATGCCGTGCAGGCGGCCGAGCGGTTCGCCGGCTTTGCGCCGTTCGTCGAGTTCCCGGGCGCGGGACATGGTCGCCTCGCGGTCCCAGGCCACGAAGGCGTTGATCTCATCCTGGGTCGCCTCGATCCGGTCGATGCAGTCGGCGGCCACCTCAGCAGCGGTCACGTCCCGCGAGACCAGCAGGAAGCGGAGTTCCGCGATGCTCAGCGCACCGAAATGCCGTTCGCTCACCTGATGTCTCCCTGGCCTTCGAAGGGCTCGAATCCCGGCGACGGCTGGGCGTCGGCCAGTTCGATCACAAGCTCACGCGCCGTCACAACGACGCTGTTGAGGATCGCGACGACGCCCTCTTCGAGGGACTCCGGCAACGGCGGCAGGCCGCGTACGGCCCGCTCGATCCGGACAGCCGCAGGATCCCAGGGAAGGCGCTCGGCATCCGTGTTCATACACCGAGCAGTTTCTGCACGAGTTCCCGGTCGGAGGACAGTTCGGCGATGTCCAGTTGCCGAACGATCGACCCACGCTCCATCACATAGGCGCGCTTGGCCACCGAAGCGCAGAAGTCGAGATCCTGCTCCGCGACCAGAATCGCCAAGCCGGATTCCTCGTTCAGCCGCCGGATGGTCGCCGCGATGTCGTCGACGATCGACGGCTGGATGCCCTCGGTGGGCTCGTCGAGGAGGAGGACTTTCGGGCGGGTCGCGAGCGCGCGGGCCATCGCGAGCACCTGCTGCTGCCCACCGCTCAGTTTCCCCGCCAGTGTGCCCGACTTCGGGGCGAGCAATGGGAAGAGCGCCAGCGCCTCGGCTACCGCGTCCCGGACCCTGCGCCCGTGGGCGGCGGCAGCAGCCGCGATGTTCTCAGCGACTGTCAGGCGCGGGAACACGAACCGGCCCTGCGGAACGTATCCCAGTCCGGCCCGGGAACGCTTCGCCGGGGCGGGGGGAAGCAGCGTGCCGTTGAGCCGCACCTCACCCCCGAAGCTTTCGATCAGCCCCATGGCGTACTTCATGAGCGTCGTCTTGCCGACGCCGTTGCGCCCAAGCAACGCCACGATCTCGCCGGGACCCACCGACAGCGTCGCGCCCTCCAGGATCGGCGTCTTGCCGTACCCACCCCTGGCACCATCAATCGACAGCATGCCTGCGCCTTCCCAGATAAATGTCGAGAACCTCGGTATTGCGGTGGATCTCCTCGACCTCGCCCTCGGCGAAGACCGCACCGTGATGCAGCACCGTGACCGCGGGGTCGAGCGACCTCACGAAGGCCATGTCATGCTCGACCAGGACGATCGCCACGCTCGGTGCGAGCGCTAGCAGGAGCCGGGCGAGTTCCTCCCGCTCGCCGGTGGTCATACCCGCGGCCGGCTCGTCAAGCAGCATGACGGCGGGGTTCTGGCAGAGCACCATGCCGATGTCCACCCACTGCTGGTCGCCGTGTGACAGATCCCCTGCCAGCCGATCCGCGCGGTCGGCCAACCCCAGCATCCGCAGGACCTCTTCCCCGACCTCCGTGGCCCGTGCCGGGTCGCGATAGCGGCCGTACGCCGCCACCCAGAGGTTCGTCCGGACGTCCAACTCCCCGAAGACCT
>Ga0307516_10001536_pt1 | contig 31750 bp, 29 predicted proteins | sample 19_EM_MG_FD_203310 | JGI IMG/M metagenome (GOLD analysis project Ga0307516, IMG submission 203310) | Populus trichocarpa ectomycorrhiza microbial communities from riparian zone in the Pacific Northwest, United States - 19_EM | ecosystem: Host-associated > Plants > Roots > Unclassified | place...
AAAGCATCCATGGCGAGCCGGTCCGAGTCCGGTCCGCCACCCATTCTCTCGGAAAACACATACTCCCTCAAAACCCATACCCTAAGGCCTATCCCGAGGGGTATGGGTTATAAGGGAGTCGACTGTATACTTGGTCTCTAAGACCACTTCTTTACGGTAAAAGAACCTTATCTACTAAACCGCTATTGCTACCGAAACGTAGTGCCTGAGGTGCACTTGTCAGTCACCGCCTTACTACCTCACCATCCGTCTCGACACCAGTCATTCCAGGAAACCTCAGCTGGGCATGTCGATTCTAAGGAACGCTTGCGTCCCGAACGGACTTGCCCGGGATATCTCAGATTGCAAAGCGTCTGGCCCCCCAGACTAGTAGTTAGGAACTCGTCGGATAGAATGGAATTTCTGTTGCGAGGCTTTCCGACCAGGACTTCGCGAATCGCGAACAGTCGGACGGCATTATGTTCAGTGCGCCGGTTTCCTCCTTGATCCACGATCCAATGTTTCGACTTAATCAATCTACCATTTGACCACACTGTCTCAACTACCTGGGATCTTTGACCATTTTAGAGTACTATGGACAACGTTCACCACACTGAGAATCCTACAGTCATCGTTGCGCTTGATGCACTTTACAGACAAGATGATGCCATACAATCGATCCTATCAATGGGTAAGATTTCTCTCAACTCGTTACCCACACTACCCGTAGGTTTCGACTCCGAGAGGCCTAGTACCCTCTCTAGTCCGCCTGACTTTCCCGATGGGGGTCTGCGAGCGTGGTCTGTTTTAATTGGAGTGAGCACAAAGATCATTGCACATTTCTGCTCTAATGGATTATTTCACGGATACAGGCTCTTTTAATGTCTTTTGCTACGTGAGCTAGGCTTCACTTCTGAGCGAATGTTTCTGCTTCCGCGACTAATCACCGGTCTTGCATAGTTTCGGTTGGGTCAACTCCTTTGGCGTAAGTACATCTAATTGAACGACAATTATAATCTGTCTCAAAAATTTTACAGATATTTCAGACATACTATCAGCAAAACACCTTCCAAAACTACTCCGCTTCAAGTATTGCATGGATAGGATCTACACAGTATGGTCTTATTTTTATCCCAGTACGTATTCTTGCCTTCTCGAGCATAAACTACGTTCATTCCCGGTTCCACCAGGCATTATTCACAGGCCGCTTGCTCGACCTCGGTTACTACAATGGTCCGCTTGCCATTAGCAGTGTCATTTATGTCGCTGCATTGGTATGCGTCAATGGATAATTGATGGCTTTTCACTGATGCTGACGTTTGTAGTTTCTTGTGGCCGAGTGCAAGACTTATACGCAAATTATGTTGTGTCAGGGTGCGGCAACAGGGGTTAGTGCTCGTTCTCCTGATCATTTACAAATGGCTAATGTAGCTCCAGTTCTTTGCTGGGGTGCTTTTCGGTACCTGCCCTGCAATCGTCTCTCACTGGTGTATGTTTGGGCTCCCGCATTGTTTATAGTGGCTCACTGATAAAATTTCAGTCTTGAAGAAGCGATCTCAAGCTTTTGGCGTCCTTGCAATGGGGTCGAGCATAGGCGGCACTGTATTTCCGATATTGGCACAGCAGCTCTTTAATAAAGTCGGCTTTCGGTGGACTATACGCATCACAGCGTTCATCCTTACTCTATCAGTGTTCGCTGCGAATTTGGTTCGTGTCCTCCGTCCACCGTCTCACTTAACCCTGTTAACGCTGCGATTAGCTACTTCGCCCCCGCCTGCCGCCATCTAACATGAGGGGAGGATTATGTAACTGGGCGGCTTTCAAAAATCCAGCATTCACATGTTGTGGTAAGATAGCCTTTTATATCCAGAGTCTCGTGTCTAATAGCCACGCCAGTCGTTGCTTATAATGTGGCGTTACTTGGCCTCTATGTTCCTCTCATCTACCTCGACCTTTCAGGCCAAGCTGCGGGACTCTCACCAAAATTCACATTTTACTTGATTTCTATTGCCAATTGTGCCTCGCTAATTGGGCGTCTGTCTTCTGGAATCCTTGCGGACAGATATGGGGCCCTGAATACGCTGATCCCCACCACATTGATTGGTGGCCTCATGACCCTCATGTGGCCCTTTGTAACCTCTCACGTTGCTCCTTTGGTGGTCGTGACGATCATATATGGCTGTACTACGGGTGCATTTGTCAGTTTGCTCCCGAGCGCACCAGCTCGTCTGGGTGGAATGAGTGATGCAGGCAGAAGGTACGTCCATAACCCCCCATCGTGATTAAGTGACCGCATGATTTACTTCGTTTTGTTTAGGATTGGCATGGCGATTACAGCTATAGTGAGATTGCTAACTCACCCTATCTGCTCATCCATTTAATTTCTGTGTCTTAGTCTTTCGGCGCAGCGGGGGGACCGCCACTTGCTGGTGTCATACAAACGACATCTGGTGGATTTAAGGAGGTCGGTTTGTATTCTGGCGGAGTGATCATCGTCGCATGTATACTTTTGGTCATCACTCGACGACTGGCTTTGGGAAAGTGGACCGGAAAGTTCTAAGCAGCCGCATGCCAACACGAGTTATGTAAATTGTATTGTGCAGGGTTAATGATTTCCTTTTGTCTTTATTTTCCCCTTGGTAGTAGGAAGATCCACTAAATCCATTAACATCAGTGCAGCTGGGCAGTTGATGGTAGTATCTTCAGTATAAATATTGGGGGTGAATTATTCATCAGTCCCTCTTCTGCCCTATCAATTAGTTGATTGGCATCTGAAACGAAACAAATAAGTCTGGCGGCAAAATGAACATGCTGATATGATTGGCAAAGACTGAAAAAGGAGAAGAAAGGAGAGGGGGTCTCTAGATGATGATCTACTAGATGTCAAGCCAGGCTGGGTAATCAGAGAAAGGACAACATGATGTGCTGGTATTTTCCACTTCGAGTCTTCAGTTGAAACGTGTTGAGCCATTCCGAGAAGTGGTTTTTCAGAGGTTCTTTAACAACGAGAGGGTGAAAGGAACAAGGAGCAACATGTGACGGGATCCTAGGCTGAGTGACTTGGGGGAATGGGACCAGCTAGCGAGCTATATAGGGGTTATGGTACCATAAATAGGGATCTGTTGGTCATGACGTCATACTCGGAAATCGCCGACCCTCGAGTTTCTTTCTCGTTTCTTTCGTAGTTGAAATGTCTCACAATGAAGGCATCCGGGCAATCGACTCCCACTCAGTCCACAGAATCACATCTGGACAGGTTATTGTTGACTTACAATCAGCCATCAAAGAACTCGTCGAAAATGCACTCGACGCAGGTGCATCTATCATTGGTGGGTAGTATCCTGAAGAGTACTAGTGCTGGAATTCACCCTCTCTCGAAAAGACGTCCGATTTCAAAACTATGGACTCAAATCCATCGAAGTTGTCGATAACGGAACAGGAATAGCACCACACGACTACGACAGTATCGGTGAGTGAACTCTGCCTTACCCCACCCCATCCACCTACACGTTCCACTCACGCGTATTCTCGAAGCCCTAAAGCACTATACCTCCAAACTATCCTCGTTCGAAGATCTTACGCGCGTTCGCACGTTCGGATTCAGAGGAGAAGCACTTTCCTCGCTATGTGCCCTCAGCGACGGTGTCACAGTAACTACCGCAACTGCATCAGATGCACCTATGGGAACAATCCTTGAAATAGATAGGAATGGCCGGGTGAAGAATCGGAATGGAAAAATTGCTCGTCAGGTATGTCTATGGTGCCAGCTAGTTCCTTAGTATCGTGACATACATGCGTTTCCATGTAGCGCGGAACGACTGTGGCGGTGTCTGCACCGTTCAAGCCCCTCCCGGTACGTCGTAAAGAACTGGAAAGAAACATTAAACGCGAGTTTAATAAAGCCCTTAATATGCTGTATGCATATGCACTTGTGCCGTGTTCTGGAGATAAGGGTGTACGGATGACAGTGACGAATCTGGCTGAGGGAGGGTAAGTGTCGAATGTCATATTGGATACGAATTTAACGATTGCGTTTTTCAGGCGAAAGAGCGTACTTCTTAAAACGGACGGAACGCCCTCCTTACGATCATCCGCTACAGCGCTCTGGGGAACACGCGCACTCGATAGTGTCATTCAGCTGGACCTGTCCTTCGGTGTCGAACCCGACAAGGTGGCTGTTAGAAGACAGAGCCAGGGAAATCCAGATCGAGAGCTGGCATTGTCTGCGATGACGAATGTCAAAGTGAAGGGGCTCGTGTCCAAGTTTACAGTAGGAGCTGGAAGAACGACGAGTGATCGACAGTTCTTTTTCGTCAATGGGCGGCCGTATAATCCTGGCAAGGTAAGTCGTACACTGCTTGGGTTATTCTTTCGCGCACGTACCGGTGCCCGATACTGATGCTGACACTGCACAACCATGGACAGGTGCAAAAGGCATTCAACGAAGTGTACCGTTCATTCAATCCGAACCAATCCCCATTTATCGTGGCCGATTTCATTCTCCCTACAAGTGCGTCGCGTTGACCTCGTTCTCTTCATTTGTATCTTGTGGAGCTCAAGTGCGAATATGCGTACAGATACGTGCGATATCAATGTAAGCCCGGATAAGAGAACAATCTTCTTGCATAGTGAGAATAATCTTGTGCAGGCGCTAAAGGTAGGTAGTGGATTTCCAGTTTAGGTTGTGTTATATACTCACTGGCTTCTTCTGTACACATATAACTGTACAAACGACGCCAATTAGGAATCCCTCGAAGCGGCGTTCGAGTCTTCACGCTCGACGTTTGATGTTTCCACCCAATCTCAACCGTCCGCACATACGCAGACCAAACACAGGGAGAAAGTACACTCGCACGTGTCGCCATCTCCGACTTCGCATCCACCTCCACCTCAGACCTCGGGTGCGCCCACGGGATCTGCAGAGGCAGGACCCACACATACGCAGCAGGAACGACGACAGGGTACCGAATTGAGCGGATTTGGTGCACCGCATCTATTGCTCGAGTCGCCCGCTGGCGAGGATGAGGAATATGAGGATCAGAACAGACCTCCATCTCCGACGCTCGTTGCGTCTTCATCTGATGCTCGTGCGCGTAAGGGAGTACGGTCATCGGGCGGGGTCAAGGGTATTCATGACGGTAGACGAGAGCCGCTGTTCTTTTCTGATGACGAGGGCGAGGACACAACAATGCCGATAGCCAAAGCGAAGGACACGTCGAGCGCTTCGTCGTCTTCTGTGGCTCCTCTTACATCTAAGCCTGCATCGGGTTCCATATCTAGGCCTACACTTGCACCTGCATCCCGTTCTGCTCCTACGCCAGATGCGCATCGTGTCAAGCCACGCTCAGTGCAGACTGTGCTTAATACGAGAGGCGCAGCGTGGAATTTGGCGCGGGACGTGGATGCAGATTCGAGTGCAGGCACTGGGAGCGAAGATGGAAACTCGAATGGGGAACTGAGTAGACAGTATGCGAATAGGGACGTGGGCGGGCGACTTATGAAACGGGCTAGATTGTCAGACGTTCGCGCTGGTCCTGTCCAAGTAGATGAGGTTGAGAGTGAAGAACAGGGCGAAGACAACGCGATGGATGTGGACGCCGTACCAGGCAAAGCGCGCAAGCCACCCTCGGTTTCGGATGGACAGAAGGCGAAGTCAATACTATCTACGAGACAGAGTCCCTCTTCACAAGAGACCCTTGCTCTTCTCTCCGAGGACGAGGCTGAAGACGTGATGGACGTCGATTCTGTGGGCCCGTCGAAGGAGCGACGAATATCCCTGCCAGAAGTGACATCACTGCGTGCGTGCGGACACGTCTCCGGGTCGAGAGTACTAGCCCGAGCAGAATCAGATGATCATATCATAGATCTCACAATGGATGGCTGGGACGTCAGCCCGACGCTCGTAGGGAGCTCTACTCAAGGTCCAAAGTCAAAACCGAAACCATGCATCATACCTGATGGAGAAGATGATGTGAACAGAAGTAAAGGGAAAGGGGCCTCATGTGCCGTCCTCCGCGTCGACGTGGAGCGTCTACAAACGTATTATGGCGATTGCCGTCGCGCACGCTCGACGTCCGTAAAGATCTACCCTAAGCCCGAAGCAATGAAGAGGAACAAGACCGCAGTTGAACATGCCAATCTCGAGAGTGCAGCTCCAGACGACATCGCTTCTGCCGCACTTTCTAGGATTATTTCCAAGGACGAGTTCAGGCATATGAATATTGTGGGCCAGTTTAATCTCGGGTTTATCATTGTCCGCAAACGTTTGCCCCATGCTACGCATGATGATGTGGGAGAACAGGAGGCAGGGATAGGGCCCGGGCTAGGGTCGGGCGTACAAGACGACTTATTCATAGTGGACCAGCACGCTGCCGATGAAAAATGGAATTTCGAGACGCTTCAAGAGAAGACGATTATTGAATCGCAGCGGCTGTTCAGGTATTATCCTTTCCATTCTTCCATGTATTTGGAGGAGTTGAATATGGGCACGTGTGCTACCGTGTAGACCTCGACCTTTGCATTTGACGGCCGCAGATGAGCTGATCGCAGTTGAAAATACGGATATACTGAGACGGAACGGGTTCGACGTGGTGCAGATGGGTGTCTCGGCGGGTGCTACTCAAGCGGGTAGTGATGAAGAAGAGGCAGACGAGGAGGAGATGCAGAGATGCAGACTGCACCTCGTAGCGCAGCCAGTGTCGAAGGACACAGTGTTTGACATGAAAGGTGACGCTTCTACACCGGCCCGTACGATCGCTTACCAATGAAAATGCAATTCATTCAGATCTAGAAGAACTCATCCATCTCATGCAAGACCGACCGAAGGGTACAATGGTCCGTTGCTCCAAAGCTCGTGCTATGTTTGCAATGCGGGCGTGTCGGCGGAGCGTTATGATAGGTATGCCGTTGGACAAACTGCGTATGACGTCTGTACGTTTGTTCCTCGTTTATAATCCCTCCTGTCTGGTATTGATCGTACGATGGGGTTTTCGCTAACTGGCTATTGAACGAGCAGATCGTGCGACGTATGGGAACGATGGATCAGCCGTGGAACTGTCCCCATGGACGGCCGACGATGCGACATCTTTCGGACTTGACGTGTTTTAGAGGTTATGAACTGTCTGCGCGAGGGATTGACTGGGAGACGTTTGGCTTTGAGGAGTCGGATGACGAGGACCTGAGCTGATTTATGTGTGCTTGATATCTGTAGTTTATTATAGTTAACGGAGTACATTTTTGCATGCGCAATCTATTGTGCACCGCGCCAGAGTGCGTGTTCCATTTTGTGCAAAATTCCAGTCTTCGATCCATGTGTAATATGTATTGCAGGACGGGGGTCATCGAGCATTCACACTTCTTTCTGGCAAAGATCGCATCCCGAACACTCATATAATATGTGGTATTCAAACATTACGTCTGGTAAAGTTGGTCTAGCAAGTATCACATCCTTTCCAGCGGCCGAATACTCAACAACCCCATTGCAGCACCAAGGACATCCCGTGCACAGATATATAGCCACAATCTAGCCTTTGCCTTGTCCAGGTCTTTTTCGCCCTTGACCACTAGGGTCTCCCATGCACTGGAAATAGCGTGCGCAAGACGGAACGCGAACGTCACGACCCCGCTAGGCTCGTGCGTCTTAAGTGCAGTTTTGACGACATCAGGATATGACCCCAAAAGGATAGCGATGTCACGAGCATGTGTAGACTCTGCCAAAGACGAGGTGTCTATCTGAGATGGAGGTGGGAGGGGTAAAAGTTCGGGGTTTTTGCGCTCCATGGAGGTCAGACGCACGTGGGCGTACTGTAGGTAAGGTCCAGTATCGCCCTCGAACGACAACATCCTCTCCCAGTTGAATGAGTAGTTATTTATCCTGCCGAGGGGTTAAATGGGAACCATGCTGAAAAATGAGCAACTTGTTACCGTTTCGCAGCCATGTCCTGGATCTTAATACCCGTGATACCAACCTCTTGGCTGACCATTTCGGGATCTTCTATCGCGTTGTACTTCGCTTGGTTCTTCTGCATTTGTTCGTGCATAACAGACGATGCTTCCTTGATAATCTGGTCCAGAAACACGGCAGTCCCTTTCCTAGTACTCATTCCGAGTACCAGTCCATAGTTCACGTGCTCTAGTCGGTCGGCCCAAGGGAAACCCATAAGGTCCAGTATTTTGAAGAATTGGGATAGATGGAGATCCTGCTGAGAAGCAACGACGTAGATCATCTTATCAAATTTGTATCTTTCGTACCGCTCGATCGCCCCAGCGATGTCTCGAGTTAGGTAAATCGATGTGCCGTCTTTAATTGTGGTACAATGAGACACTTGCGGATCGGTTCGATCAAAATGGAGGTGACGTCACCTGCTTTTCGGAGCACGGCTTTGCCCATTTTCCATTTCTCCAGGTCCACTAGCTTGGCTCCCTTCACATCGCTGATCAAGCCAAGTTTATCCAACTCTTCTAAGGCTTTGTCTTGCCACTCCTTGCCGACTTCGCTTTCCCCCGTATATCGGTCGAACGAAATGTTCAACTGATCATATGCTTCAATGTATTTCTTGATGCTCAGTTCTCGCCATTCTCGCCAGTTAGAGAGAGCGCTCTCATCACCGTCCTCCATCCGCTTAAAGAATTCAGCGGCTTCAACTTTCACGTTAGGGTCTGCATCTGCATCTCGGGAGATTTGGACGTAGACGTCGTAGAGGTGTTTGATGGCATCCTTTTTCAGTTCCTCTTTGGAGCCATATTTTTCGAAGCCGACTGCTATCATACCAAACTGGAAAAGAGCATCAGAAGCATGACTCAGAATGTAACTTATTTATAGATGACATTACGACTTACCTGAGTTCCCCAATCCCCAAGATAGTTTAGCGATGTAACGTTCCATCCACATGCTTTGTACACGTTGACCAAGAATGCACCGATGATTGTACTTCGGAGGTGTCCGACGTGGAAAGATTTCGCGATATTAGGGGAAGAAAACTCGACCACGATCGTTTTCCCAGCTCCAGAGGTATTAGTACCGTACGATGGTTTTCCGTTCGGGCTATCGTATGTGAGGGTATGGATATGATTAAGAACCTCGCGAACGAGGCTGGCGTTATTGAGTTGGAAATGAAGAAACTGCTTGTCGTGGATGATCGACGCGATGAAGTCATCGGGCTGGAACTGGACACAAGAGAGTTCAGCATCCGTAACAGGTGAGCGCATAGAAATTAAACGGTGGAGGCGCTGCTGTGTAGTACGGACGGTAGGGAAACGAATAGACACGCACATCTATCATCACCTTTGCAGCCAATTCCTCGGGTTTTCCAGCAAGTCTAAAACGAGGCAGCGCGACAGTGAAATCGACACCTTTCTTTCCATAGTCGACGCCCGTGTACGCTTTTTCGATGGTGAGCGGCGGAAGTGTATCCGATAGACGCTTTGCAATCGCAGTCCGGAAGGCATCTAAAATACATGACGAGGGATCTGTTCCGGCAACGTGTGGTAGAGACGGCAGAGTCGAAACCATAGTTCCGAGACGTCTTAGAGTGGTCACGATTCTGGGAGGGGTGATGATGGTACAGATAGACCTAATAATGAGTGCCAGGGCTTTGGTATTTCTTTAGAATCGATTAGATTTGGAGTCATTCGAGTCAAAAAGAAAGTCATTACACGTGACGTAGACGCGTGAGTTTTTTATGCTTAGTCATCCAAGAAAACAGACTTTTCCCTGTGGGTTCAAGCTTAGAGAATTCTATAGCACATCCAATCGTCGTTCCAAAAATGTGATTGTACGGCTACGACCACTACCCTCATTCCCATTTTAGTATGGAATGCGGACCCAGGGAGACACTCGCCGACAACGTTTGCGGCACGTTGATCCGTACAGCCTACAGGATATCGACCAACATGGCGTTCTTCTCGATCTGGTGGACATGGCCTGTGGCCGTCTCTAATCCCTTGATGCAGAGCTGATCCTTGAGAAATATAAGCAGACCATGTAGCGGGCCGACAACCTTGCTGCCTGATAGTTTACCTGTGAAAAAATAAATTATGGGATAGGAGCAATGGTAGCCATTACCAGCTGTTGTCCTGTTTGCAGAAGGCATTGGTGACGGATATTGATGATTCCGCTCACTAACTTCGTAAGAACGTCAACGAGTGTATTGGGGATTTTGATCTCATCTGTGGTGATATGCCACATCTTATGGGTAGTAGTATGTCACGTCTAGGATAGCATCGGGGGAAACAGAAATCAGCCATTCCTGCAGAATTGCATCCGGTTGGCGTTTCTTCTTTTGGGCCAGCAGCAAGTCTTGACCAGGGGGAAAACTAGAACAAGTTTCATGATTAAGAAAAGGAGACCAGGAAAGGATACAGATCGGATAAGCCGCTGTTGGCCCAGCCAATGCTGCAAACATGAGTAGAAAGCGAACAGGAGAGATTTCAAATATTCAACGTCGATTGCCATGGACGACATAGATAGACGCCAGGAACATGCCGTCAATCACGCTTGACAAATGCACGAAGTGGAAAAGACCTACAGCCCTAACCCCAGGCGCTCGACAAACTACATACCTGTTCTGGGGCTCTCTGGGGGTGGAGCTGCCACGTTGCGTCTATGCGTCCTGCCAACAAGCAACTTCTTTGCCACTTCACATGGACAATGACACGTAATTCGGGCGCAACATTGCCCCCCCCCCCGCGAGCTATCACCGGAATTGAATGGCTGGCTTACTACCAGGCTACTGCTCATGTATACATTCGTATTCAAGGAAATGAATGTGCTTTGTAACAACAGGCCGTCTAGAAAGGAAGCCTTCGTCCGAATGCCTAATGCTCGAATATGAACCATCCTTGCATGCGAACCTAGGGACATTGAGGAAGCCTCACAGTTCTTGGATCCTCTTCCAGCCCGGACTCGTATCTCATCACATGGCACGCAGATGTAACATTTTTTTCCGGGGAATCATTGCAAATAATTCATAGCCGCCAGCAGACCCCAGGGGTTCGAGTGGTGCAGCATGGGGCGTGGCGAACGCAAAGTGAAGGGATGGGAAACCTTGCTAGTCTTCTTCTTTATCGGCCAATCCTGATGGGTCTGGCATTCCCACTCGACAGACTCCCATCTGCAAGAAGACTCCGTCAAAAGAGACGCACATCATCTCTGAACTGGGCTTCGTATGGGCAGCCTTTACTGTGCAAATCGACCTCCAAGAGCCACCAAGCTCTTAGAAATGGGCTTACCCAAGAGACAGCTGCCACTGAGAGCAACAGAAACTTATGAGTATATGAATTGTCGAAATAATGTTTGTGGTGACGTACTATGCCTATCAAAGGCCTATCAGCTGATCGTTTTCTCCTATCAAACCTTTATTGTAGCGCCTTTTAGTCCCTGTCACCCGACCATGGCTCACCTTATTTCCGACTCGTGGAGGTGTGATCGATGCCTTGAATAGGGAAGGTGTATACAAGTCCATTGGCCCAGGACAGGGTTGTCCAGGGCGCTGTCCGATGACAAGCCATCATGATCTGAGCTTTCAGATCCCCGCGTTGGTTGGCGGATGGATTTCCAAGGTCGAGGTTCAGGATAAAGCACTATACAATGCCACGCTTATGATGGGCGTTCTCATACGACACCCGAATCAAATTCCGCCACTGCCCACAGTCCTCGGAATCAAGAAATTTTGAGAAAAGGGATCATGTCACTAGTGCTTCCCTCCAATTTTGTCACCTAGCTTTCCCGCTGCACAGGTTTTTTTCGTGTAGGTGTTGAGGATAGGTCACGACTTCAGCGGAGGGGCTACAAGAGAGCACCTTTCATTTACATTTCTCTACATGAGATTGGAACGTGTTGAAAACATCGGGACGCAAACAGAACAATGGAAGTACACAGTCCCCCCCATCCCCCTACGAATGGTTGGCGCCATTATTTAACACAGGAGGAGAGGTGTGGATAACAACCTAGTAAGATATCAAACATAGGCAACAACGTGGACATGTATCGAGGTAAACTTACATCTGCAGCAGGGTTTCCTTGAGAATGGTTGGCGCCATTATATAATACAGGAAGAGGGGCGGGGATATCAACCTAGTAAGATATCAGACATGGGCAACAGCGGACAGACACGTATACCAAAGGTAAACATACATTTTCAGGAATGGCATTAGCTACTGCAGCTTGGTTTCCTTGAGGGGGTGTTGGTATTGCCTTGAAAAGAGAGCTCGATTCACTACGGAACTACATCAGAGAAGAGACAATTAAGGGGGCGCTGAGAACAGTTGCTCACGGCAGGGAGGTAGAAGGGCCAGTGTATTGCAACATGATTTACTGCTGTCGAGCATTCCCGCCTGACATTTATTGTGAGGAGGGTCATCGCCATATGGTAGATTTGTCGTGGCCGGTCTGGGTGAGGATTGGATACCAGATTTTTTGAACATCGATATCACGATCAAATCTGGCACCCTGAGATCGTGCATTTAGGGGATTGTAAATGAAACCTCAAACGACAATGGTAGGAAAAAAATCGCAACACGAAGTCGTGTGTTGGATCAAGGCGAGATATCCGGCCAAGAAGTCCGGCGAGCAAAACTTACCGAGGAACTTGGTCGGCGTGCACGTCATTACTTACTTGGCTCGTGATGGGAAATCAAAATCGCATCATTCGTGGCTATCCCTGCAGCAATAGAAGCAGTTCCTGCTGCACATTCACGTTCTGAATACCATCAATATCATTGTAGGATTTTTGGCAATGTTAAACGCAATAACAATTGAAGCCCATGCGGTGAGACGTACCTGTGCGTGGACCCTGAGCAGTGCGTCAGCGATAGACGTAAGTGCTACTTCCTCTATTACCTTTCAACGATCGGAGCATCGACACAAGTGTGTACCCCTCAGACTTGGCCAACATCACACCATGCGATCGAACAAATCAAAACTGCCGCGAGACTACCAGCCCCCTGCAGGGCACAGGTTTGTGCCCCAAAGCTTGAACAGCCGCTATGAGCATCGAAAGGACGAAAATGAGTATAGTAAAGAAAGACTCGAGTCGTGCCAGAGTGGCCCGGGTCGTGGGCGATAGTATTCGAATTTGATACCGTGGTTGTGGATCTGGGGTTGCCTCCACTTCTCCGCCGTTCGCGGCGACTTAAATGCACCCACACCCACACCCTTGAGTCAGATCTGCGTTGAAACGTTGAACGTTAACCATAATGAAAGAGTAACGCGTTGGTATATCCTTCCTATCTTGCAGGTGGGTGAAAGCACATTCTGAGAATGATGAATTAATTCAGAATTTGATCTTTTAGTGCTGAATCATTTGCGAACCCCGTCGAACCCGAAACGACATAAATCCTTGAGCTTCGGAGCGTGGTAGTCTCCCCAAGGCAGACCAAAGATTCGATGGAAGACAATCGTTCCCTCTCCGACTGGAGCGTGGTAAGTAGTGGCATGAACCATTCCATCAATACCTGCCAGCAGTCAGGTTCCCTTGGTCGAGATTCCGATAAATGGTACTTGGCTGGCGGTGCCACCAGGTCGTGGCCTAAGTTGGTTTGTCAAAGAACAGAAAACGCACATCATCCACTTCAATCCGGACCCTTTTAGGTGATGAAGTAGCATGGAGACATCAGTTGAAGTGTGTCGCTCTTCAAACAAAACATGGTCTGCGGGAATTTGACTCAGCGCCAGTGCCATTCGGACACCAGCAACCAAGTTGAAGTCGAATTAGGACACCAACGTTGGCCTTTCTAATGCCCTCCTCAGTATTTTTGGTGTCTGGGTCGCTTGTAGACTGACTCATTATGGTACGGTTTTATCCCAAGGCAGCAGATATTCATTGCTTTGGTGCCATGACGTGGTGATTAACCAACTGCATTGCTTGTAACTTGGACCCGAAGCTATGCTAATCTTGCCATTTCGTACATTCTGTGCAGGCTACTCCATCCTCTGGCGTTCGGAGTGGATGACACCCGTCAATAATAGTCAAAATCACTAGGGATCTAACTCTTCCATTCTATTGTGGGGGCCATTGACGTGGGTCGTGTTATGCACTGCATCCATGGTGCACAGACCGGTGGTCTCGGAGATGTGACAAGGCTCCAGCCTCGCGGGAAGAATACCTTGTGGTCCGTGGAACATTCGATCGCCATGCCCAAGCCCTGAGACCAACCAACGTGTGTAGTGGTGCGTAGTTCTGAGCGAGTTGAAAATCGCTTTACCCTCTAGGAAAGGTCAAAAAAACACGATCAGTTAATGGCTCACTAACACTGATGCTTACTTGACTGCTTTGAACGAACAAAAGGGCTTTTAGAATCGCATGTTAATTGAGACTTCGATGCTTCTTTTAGCGCAGGCACGCAGGCTCCACACGAAACAATCGCAGGAAAGGATGCATCACTGCGTGGCTGCAGCAATCACGAGGCGTGCTGCGAATCCACCTGGACGTGGAATTGTGCTGTGTTCCACAGGCGTTCCCGTTGATCGTCCATGGCTGCTCACCAAACAAAAAAATACACAGGTTTCGGATTACCGGAAGTTCAGGAATGGCAGGATTATGGCGTCACGATACGACGGATCGGCGATGCGGAGCACATCAATAGCAAGGTATACCCCATAAGTAAAGCCAAATCCCCCGATCAAATACGGTAACTACTAGGTGAGCTACTCTTAAAACAATTGCGAAGCCTCAGGGCATCTTCAAATATGCCGGTCCCATCCGTGAGAGAGGTAGATTACTGATCACCGTTTGATACGAGGCCGACTTAGGGAGATGTGCAAGGAGTCGGTTGGCCATCAGCTAGAAGATACCGCAAATGTGAGCTGTCCACGACACCGCCAGTGGTATACTCTGCTTGATGGTTACATTCGCCTGTCGACGTATCATTTCCCCCGTCCGTGAAATGTGAATTTATGCGGATGTGACCGACTTGATGTTGTGATAATGAAGGTTGAGCTCTTGTTTATGAGCAACACCTGTTTCTGTAACTGGATGTTAGAAAATACGAAAAGGTGGGTGAAAAATACTCGTATTGTGCTTACCATCATTTGCAGTGGTCAGCGCTTCACCTGATGCGCAGTCTTAATGACGGCTTCCGCATGTTATTGGAGGACAAACCCCGGCTCATAGGCTGCTTCTGGAACTGATGATCATGCCGCCTTGGCAAATCTGGAGGACGTTGCGGCCTACAGGCATTTCGAAGGTTGATGGTTTCGACAGAACGGCCTGTTTTGCATCTCGAGCGCCCCAACCAGGAAAGTATCGTGTTTGAAGTTAGAACGAAGGGGTGAGGAAGCACCTGCCATTGGTATGTGGGGATGAGGTCATTCCGATGTAAGACACGTGTTAGGCTTACAGCAGTTTGCACAGGTATAAACTCTAGATCGCAAACATTTCACCGCTTTAGCAGCTGCTAGGAACCATCTATGCGCCATCTACATGTGTTTTCGTACACTGACTGTGACTCGATCGTGGTCTTGGGCACTAGGGACCAACGGTACCCACTCAAACCAGGAATACGTCGTTTTTGGGACCACAACTCACCACTGTCCTAACCGCGAGGTTAGGGAGCCAATTTACACATTTGTCATTCATGCCATCTCTCGGCGGTGTTGACCATCCCCGAGGTGCCATATACCAACATGTTTGTAGTTGTGGTTGGCTTTCACGGGTCATAATGGCGGTGAAGACCCTGAGGAGCTCCAAGGCCTCGTGATCGACTCGGCAATTTGTCAAACAACCCAAGTCTTCTGCCTTTGAAAACGTTGGGCTACGTTTGTGGTGGCATCATTTCGTTACAGTAAAGGGTATCACCTTGGACAAATGGTTATATTGTGTAGCAACTGCTTATCATCTTAAGTTCTGACCACGAATTGCCAGTGAAATACGGACTCACTTAAGCCGCATGGATATCATATACTGACCCGCCATTCTGAAATATTTAATGAACGAATAAAAAGGGAAACAATACTGGATTCTACGGCCGCACATCTGTGATGACTATTGTCGTCTTAAATCCTAGTTTGGCTGAACCTGGCTCATTCCTGCAAGACACCAGCCACCTCTTTTCATTCTATCGACCTTTTCAGACATCGTGACTGTGTTAAATTAATTAAAATCACAGCGTCCGCGTTGAAAATGACCTTCAATGACGCATCCGAATGGATTTACATCGCCGTTTGGTCATATCCGAGCTCTAAATCATGGATCCATGATACGGCGACCAGACATAAACTCCTTCCGCACTGACTCCTATTCAACACTGGTCATGAACTACACGGATATCGATGTATCTGTAGCACCAATAATCTGATGTGATAGTGCAGAGTTGGCAGCAAAGTCGCATCATAATAAAGTAAATCAGTATGTCACACAAATCAACACAGCCAGTGCAAGACTTAGTAAACTAAAACGATTTATGGTCCAAAATGCAGATCAAAACATGCGATACAACCGGAACAGAACTCGCGTCAGATTACCCCGAATCCCATTATGCCTTCGACTGGGGCCAACGACATATTACTATTCTGGCGTTAGGCATGGAGTTGACACGCACTGACCGATTCGTGGGCACTCACATCAACATGATTATTTTGTTCCTGTGCATTTTCTCCCAGGGCATTTGCAAGTGTGGCTGATTGACTATACTGCTGCGTGAGGAGCATAATAATGACGTGAAAATAATGGTGACATACGAACCGGTACCGTTGTAGTGCATATCACTGTAGTCGTAAGCCATGTTGCAGTTTCTGCACAACGATATATCCCTGAGGTTGGCAATATGATTGTTGTGATGGGAACAGCGAGGGTTGGAGTACGGGGGAACACGGTCGCCGTGGTTGGATGACTGTTCAACGTAGTTCTCTGTAAACATCGTTGATTGGTGTTGGGCACTGGCCTTAGTAGCAACACATCGCTCTTTATACGGAAAGGAAAGTAGTGAGCATGGTAAGGACGATGGGTGTGCCAAGCCTCGTTGAGAATTGACACGACGATCAAATGTATCGTGGTACAACATGAAATTAGTTCATGTCATCGAAAGGTGGGTGGTTGTGGATAGAGGTCGTCGTTGTGTACAAGCCATGGCGCAGTATTTGCGATGAACGTGTCCATTGCTGGCAGGGTGATGGGTTGGCTGACAAAACTGAAGTTACTTTCCCTAATGCATAGGATAAAGAGAAATTAGTGTCAGGCCAATGGATAAAATCAGTTACTCAGGGCCCACTTACTTGTACAAGGTTGCGCAGTTGCAGTAACAAAAGTCAAGTACCCACATACCTTGTTCGATCAGACACCAGTATGGTCGATCACGTGAAACCCCACCAAATGGCAGGTTATCATAATGTCTTCACAATTAAGTTCAAGGCCACTACAATGCGGTTCCCTGCCCAGTCCGTTGCCACATACTTGGCTGGTCCCATACGATCGCTATGACAGTGGAAGTAAGCAAGGGAAAGAAATCCAACAGAAGCTCCACTCACCAGGAATGAATCACGATCTTGTTAAAATCTCGGCTGCATCTTTATAGCGAGTCCCGTCATTTTCGCAACTTCGAACGGTCCGTCACTGCTGTATTGTTTGAATCGGTCCAAGGGGTCCACCTTCTTCTGCGTCTGATTAATGGCAGCCCACGCCCGATCCAATGTGTGACCAGCTCCTTGCCACCTTGGCCAACTAAATACATATCCGTGACGATCGATATCGTGCCTCGATAAGCTCGCTGGGTACTCGAGGCATAACACATCTCAGCCGTGTCTGCCAGATGAGCTGTTGGAGATTGTAACACACCTTTGCATCATAGGTCAATAGAGGATGCGGTCCCAACCCTGTAGGGAGCACTGACAGTCGACTACTGGACTAAAACGAGGAGCTGGTTATTAGCGCTTTAGCAGCCGCTGACTCAGCCCATACGTACGCTGAGAAGATGCGAGAGGTATGCACTTGGCCAACTACTTCTTCGTTTTGCCAAAACGTGAGCGCCCAACGCTTATCCATTGATACTGGTCTGCACAATTAAGGCAAGGATTGTGAATTGATGAAGGGAGGAACCGTGTTCCTGTCACACTTGGGTTTTTCCCCCATCCCTCCACAGATTACTAGTCGAAATTGCCTTTGAGAACATCATGTCGAGTCGAAGTATAGGGCTGCCATGGTCCGTGTGATCCGGAATTGGGGAAATGAAAGGCGAAGGGCTGTTCCTTGACTTCCCCAGATCTCTTCGTGGCAACGGGTTTCGGAATTTGGAGATAAAAATTCGCCGAGGCAAGGCGATACGGCCACCTCCAGGTACTCTGGGTTTCTCGGGTACGAATTCCCTTGGACGTAGTACCACCCTCGCCGGAATTTTTTTTTCGCGATCAAGGTGGGGACCTCTGTCAAATGCGAAGTGCGAAGTACAGGACTATCTGCAACACTTCCCTCCGGGGCACTGATCCATCACCGAACACTCGAGGCTGATGGCTCTCCACAAACTGGTGTCATCCTCGCTCTTCCAACTAATTTCCTATGGCGTCGGCCAAAAGGACTTCGAATTCCTACCAACATCAAATGGAATGACGTAACGCTTCAGCGTGTTCATGGGTCGAATGGCCAATGAACACTCTGAAGGGTCGCGGTATCGAACCAGCAACCTGACGTGCCGCATTCGCCGTACTGAATAGTACGTTTAGGGTGATACTCACCACGCGGTTGGCAACTTCAGAACATGATGCACTGTCTGTCGAACTGCACAAGTTCACTACCCTTGACCTTCGTTCCTACCGAGAAATGCAAAGGACTACTTTAAATCGGCGCCCCTCGCTTCATGAACTTGCTGTGATCGTCGGTGTGCATCACTGAGTAATCAACCACCTCGGCTGCCCGAACATTGCCTATGAATGATGGACATGGGTTCCTTAAGTAACTCAGAAAGGGAATACAGCAACCGGTATCTGTGAGAATCAAAGGAGTGGCTAGCAAAAAGCGCTCACATACACTCTAATTATTCCCGGATAACACCGAATGCAGTGAACACGTCGCTCAGGAGGCCACTCTGATTTCTCCTGATATCCGACCCATCCATTTGGCACGTGATGCCATTTGATGAGAGATACCTTACAAGTCGGACCAGTGAAGATAATCGATTTAAACGTCAGACGACGTACCATGTAGCATGTGTTGATCGCCCATCTAATTCTGAGCTCCGGCAGAAGCCCCAAGCACCGTAACGACGAATATCGATGTTGACATTCCCCCCCCGAAGTCTTACACAGGCATAGCAATCAGAGCCAAGCTACAGAAAACATCTATTAACCGTCAAACAAGATGAAAGTTGATATTGCGGGACTTTCCATTGAGAAGCAGTCTAGATGACAGCAACAGATCAAGCATTAAAAAAATGGCCGCAAGATGGTGGAGGCTGAAGCCTTTGCCAGCAGGAAGGAAACACAAGGCAAAAACGGACCACCATGTTTGATATTAAATTCCGATGACTTGGGGATTGGTCCTTGAACCCCGAGCCTAGTGATGTGGTGTGTGGGCGTAATCATGAAGTCATGTTTGACGTACAAATCCGATTGGGAATCTCTGAGGTGCTATAAAATCACATGTCACACTTGGCGGCTTAACCGTATAGCCGGTAACTTGGGATATAGCAATCCTGTTCGGGAAGAAATGGACGACCTCAGCATGTCTGGCAGCGGCCACAGCATGTCCTGTGGTTAATGGGGAACACGAGGCTAAGGCATCGAAAACATACCAGTCGTTTACCGCGGTCGCTTCATGTGTCGTATCACATGTTAGTCCATTCGTGAGTGGCCGGACGAAGACCACTGTATCACCGCTTGCGCGCATGATGTTCAATTCTCGTTATTTGACAGCGCTAGTGAGTACTCCAAGTGAACACTGAACGGCCTGCAACTGACGGGAACGTAGTGGAGGCTAGTCAATAATTTTTCCAATATCTTCTCGGTGCCTGTGGAGAGGGAGAGGGGTCATCATGTACTTGAAATTCCAAAAGCCTTTTCTTCATGCAAGAATACTCTGCATTATCACTGGCCTGAAATTCGAAGCCGCGTTGCACATGCAGCTAGTAAGGTCGAAGGTCGCACGGCCAAACGTCACGGATATGGTCTCTTCAATGTCTTCCATCCGACCGTCTTCATCAAACTGGGTGACTTCGCAGCAGTCTTGTGTGTTACAGAATGGGCAGGGGGAATTTGATGGACCCAATCACGCTAGGATGAGGATGGGAACAGTGGATTAGACAAGGCATGCAACGATATTTTGCCATGATGGAGTGTGGGAAGTGGCGGAGTGCCTCCCAAAACTCATTCTGCCAGAGAAACGCAAGCGATACTGATCTTGATATGTACAAACAACACAGCTTGGCCAATGAATTAATGACTGCTGTGGCCAGCCAGCCACCCTTACCTCATCGGACACCAAGACGGTAACCACAGCCCGCATCCGTGCGGCAAAGAGAAGGTTGGAAGCGTTGGCTGAGGAAGTTGGAACTTCTCAGCTCACCCATTAGACACATCTTGGTATTTACACGGTTTACTACACACGCGCTCTACCCTTACGCTTCTCTCTCGCTTGATGCAAAATTTCGATTCTGGTGGAAAAGTAGAACCATTGAACATGTCATCTCTGACAGTCCAAGCATTACCAAGACAATGAGGCCAAGTTGTAGGAAATCAAAGCATGGGGATGATACAAGATATTCCCCGTTTCTGCCTCCCCTCTGATGCCACCAGTGCTTCAGCTTTAAGGAACTGCTCAGTGCTCATATTCAGAGGAGTGACATACAATTACATAGTCTACAATGGTGAAAGATTCGAGATTCGAGAAGGATCAAAAGATAAACAATCCAACCGTAGAATGCTTCATTTTCTGACATCGCGGATGGGTGCAGCCCAACCATCAATACCTGTAACGGGTTGAATAATCTGTCGATAATCACCATCAACGTAGGACCATGAGATAAATTAGGAACCGGGGCACACCTTTGGGAGAAACGACCAAACCACGTCCCTTCGAGGCTCCGCGGTACACAGTCTCAATGATATCAATCAGCTGAGAAACCTTCAGCTTCCTTGACCGTCCGGCTGGGTGGTGTTCACTGACCTCTTGTTTGTTATCCATGGCCCAGTTTCTGATGCATAGTAACCATGATCAGCATAAGCGGGGAAAAATGTAACGATGCACGCACATCTTATTATTGTTACCAGTCCCGAGATCGATCATAATATGCTTGTTCCTGCAGCACGATCATCATCAGCACCGTGATGTCTCGCTACGCCGTCAGCACTAGCTGGATACGTACCGGTAGAAGAACATGACAGTGCAGGGGTCGTAAAGCTCATACATCTAAGGCCAAAAATGATATTCTCGTCAAGTTCTGTCTTTTGTCATTCGACAGAAAAGAGGACAGAGAAGAAGAAGGGGTTGTAGAAGTAAACGTAGAGAGGTTGTGCTTATCACACACACACCTTGTTGAAGTCTGGCACATTGGTGATATCCACCAAATAAATCACAGCAAAATTCTGAACTTTCTCCGCGACCGCGTACAACGTCTCGTCCATCTTCATGCATTGAGGATCCCAGTCATGCCCGAACCTAATCACGACAATGCGGTCCTCTTCCGACTTAATCGCTTCGTCGACGTGCCAGCCAGACGGGAGGTGTGGAAGAAAGTAGGACATGCCCGCCGCTGTTCTGTTTCCTTACGCGGTTTCAGTTTTGGTTGGAAATCTGATGCGCCGAAGAAAGAAATTTAGGATAGTTCAAAGTTAATAATGTAAGTTTCAGATGCGCGGCCTGATGACAAGGTTGGAATCTCTGCCTTCAGGGTTTGGAGACCGCATAATTGAAGGACGATTAGTAAGCCAACCACTGCCCGAAACCCCCGATGGCAGTTTGTCGACGTTCGGCATGGCACTCACGTCAAGACTCCAGCATCAACTCCCCAGCGCTAGATGTTTAGTGCAAAGTTGCCAATGCAAGTTAGCAGCCAGCCCTAACGTTATCTCATGCTAATGCGCTTTATACTACCGCCGCACCTCGTGATTTGAGCATGCTGGATGGACCTCGATCACTTTACGAGTTGCGTGTTTGAACAGATTCATCCTGTCTCGTGTCAAGGACTTCTATGTATGTTCGATTTTTAACATACAGTAGACATCATGCCTATCGTCGTATGATACCGTGAGGAATCGTTACCCACCAGTACGTCTAATTTTCTGTTTCGCAGGTAACCACATAGCGCTGTCCAAGCATTGGCAACTTGACACGCCTGCCAAGTTACCTGGTGAATAATTCACAATGACTCTACAGAATACGGCTCTCCCCTGGCCCCTCCCTGATTCCACGATCGGGGCTGCCAACAGTCGAACACTTAGGTTCGGCGGTCAGATCAAGCAGTCTGAACTCCTCTTTCTTGAGGAACCCGTGTTGCCCCTTGATCTTGATCGGCCCGGGGAAGTGGAGAAGGATCCGACCGGTTCCCGTGCACACAAAGTGGACCCTATACATGATATTGTAAAGGTTCAAGGTGGCACCACTGCTCTCATAAAATGGCAACTATCAATATCTCAAAGGTAACCAACACAGACTATCATACCCTTGCTATTCATGTCATGACAGGGTTGTTTGCGGAGGGCTTGGCAGTAACAAGGCTGCATTTGTTTAAGTGAGCACAAAAAATACATTGTCTATGGCTGATAATGCAAGCAACAACGATGGGACGGCGATCCTCATCCGTGCTGAGAATTAAAGACAATGTAGGAAAAAGTTTCCCGAAGGCGACCGAAGTTCACGGCTATGTCAAGCCATGCCCCGATGGCGATATTATGTTAACTCACTGACATGCAGGTGGCGTAGATAATTACGATGGCCCTGCCGAAGCGCCATGGGTGTGCCATGTGCAAGTAAACCTTGTGTAAGTTAGTTTGAAGGTTGGGCTTGGGCGTCATGGCGGAGCCTCGGGTTCTACGGAAATGGCCGGTCCACTTACGTTTCGCCTGACTTGAATGTGAAGTTGCTTCGACATTTCAGGTGCTTTCTTCCCCGAAAGGACTTCGGAGGATAGCACCGACGTTCTTCGGAGGCGCGTAAAGATGAAAGCCATTAACATCATTTCATTTCATCTGCCGACATAAGAGGTTTACTGACACATTGGCACTGCACAAGAAAGCTACTTGGTCTCCGATTGGATGGGTAACTATTGAAGGGTTGGCGGGTGCAGTTGCCTATTTTGTTTAGGGCATTCACGCGAGCTAGTAACTCAGGGGTATAGGTAAGTGGATTAATTCGATTTGTTAAGTTCATTTCGGACAACACATGACAAAATTTTAGAGCTGCTCGTGGTTTGAGTTGCTCTATGCTGCAGCTTGGACTGTTTGGAGTCGTTCATGATGATCGGGTCTTAACGTGTACATACAGTTCTGGGCCCTGTATATGAGCACAAGCATACATAACGTCGTCACCGGTGCCCGCCTTTCATGTCGTATAATGTGCGAAAATCCACCATAGTTATTTTCCAAGATCTGGATTCGGCAAAAGTGACTTGTCACGCATCGGGCCTATCTGAGCCATACCGTCGGGATGGCATATATCTGTCCCGAGTGAACTTGGACTGGATGTAAGTGTGTTGCCTTTATGCGCCTTCCAGGAGCGGAATTTAGGAAAGCGATCATGACGAACTTCCGTCGACGCATCAATTCAATAATCGAAAATCCATATGACGTAGTTGCTTCGGTAGGAGAAGCCTGGAGAAGCTCAGTGAATGCTGACGCGATGAGCAAGCTGTCATCGCATATGCTATAGTTTGCAGTATTACCAACATTATCATTAGGTCCTGTGCAATGGGGGTAATAGGCATACCAGTAGCTGTATGAGATATTTACGGTTTAATTTCGTTCTACTAATTTGGACGCGGTTCCTGGGGAAATCTAAATACGTAATGTTTTTGTCATTGATCACATTGAATTCCCATTTGGCGACAAGCTTCAAGTTACTGGCTCGAAACTATCTGCTGCGGTCCGGAAGGGAACAAAGGTGCGAGAGCCGCGTCCAACAACGTGGATAAACTTGTCTCACTAACGCACATGCTTTTGTCGTCGAAGGAGGGATTCCCTTGCTGAAAGGATGCTCTAAAGGGCAGCTGCGATGGAAGTGACAGCCCACCTAGATCTATTCACGGGTGCAATGTTTTGCAAGATCTCTCGGCAGACCTTTCTATTTCTCGAGGTGTATTTTTTGCAGACTTAATATTTCAGGTGTTTGCTTATATTATCTGTCCGAAGTTAATGAAGAGGGCTGACGGGACAACACAGCGGCTGGCCAAACTTTGCCCCCGTCCCTTCTACTGGCCCTGCCCAGGTCCTGATCCCGCTGTACTTTTCTGCATCCCACCCGCCCAGTTTCTTCGTGCGCTAGATGCTCTGAGCAGACGCACACCCACGATCGACCCACCACATTCAGCAGCAGCAGCAACACGCTCGTTTGTCGCCCCATCCTCCTTGTTTATTGGTTAACCCGTTATACATCTCTTGCATGCCTACCACTCCCCCAGCTAATACAGTCTCACCCAAGTGCTCTACACCACCGTACAATCGTCAAGCATCCTCGCGTCCTGTCTTCCACGACGCCCCAGTGCTGCCCCAAAACTCGCCCTTTCACTCAATCACCGACCAGTCGCCTTCCATTCTTCCACGTCCATCAGCAGACCCTAGTATTACCGCAGTCCCCGATCTCGCCTACCCGGCCGTTTCCATCACCAGCCAGGGTTCTTCCCTTCTCAGCAAAGAAGACGTAATCAGCGATACTAAGCGCTCTTCTAAAAGACCACCACCCACGAAGCGGACTGCTGCAGATATGGCTGCAGCCGAACGTGCCTCACCCTCGTCTGAGTCCTCTCATTCCCACAGTGGTATGGCAGACAACGATAATGAGGCTGAACGTTTTCACCAGTCAGAGATGTCGTCGGAGCATACTGACCAGCCTCCTAAAAAGAAGCGCACACGCACGCTGACGACTCCACATCAATCTGCCGTACTGCATGCCCTGCTTGCGAAGGTGTGTCTGCTTCGCGAATGTCGTGTGCCATCCTGAGCCTGCCCTCCAGTCGCGATTCCCTACTACTGCTATGCGTGAAGAAGTCGGTAGACAGATCGGGCTCAGTGCCCGCAAAGTCCAGGTGCGTCAAACCGTTGACGCCTCGGCTGCAGCGTATTTAACTCTTTGTTTTGTACTGTTTTCATTGTTGCATATGCCATTCTCTTCGCCTGGGATAGATTTGGTTCCAGGTGAGCTTCTTTGAAGTTCAGCCTTCTGCTGTTTTTTTTAACTAATCTATCAACCTCTTCCCTATAGAACCAACGTCAAAAAGCTCGGCGACCGCAGGGTAGTGGAGGGGGAGACACAACGCCCCTCTCTCGGCCCACACCGTCGAGTTCGGGCATGAGCTCCGCATCCTTACCAAACACAGGCATCTCAGTTCCCTCGACATCTTCCGCGTTTGCCCCCCATGGAACTATTATTAGTCCTAGTGCGTCCCATCCACAACCACCGCTCTCGTCATTGTCTACGGAAGTCTTCCCCGAGGCTGGACCGAGTGGATCGCGGGGCTCACTTGATTCGAGCGGCGTTTTTGGGACTAGGTGGCATAGTACCTCTTCTTCCTTGCACCAGCACCGCCGCCTTACTTCTGCCCCGGAATGGGAGGTATCGCGTCCAGCATCCACGAACCCACAGGAATCGGTTACAGAGTTACACTCTCATCCTTCTCATTCATCGCCTCGCGCAACACATCTTTCACGCTCTGCCCGTGAGCCAGGCCAAGGGAATACATCTGTGTTGGCGACTCCGCCTATTCCTGTCATTGTCGCTACTCCACTCTGTGCGAATGCCGCTGCTGTGGCAATGAAGCAATTTTTGCCGCAGGAGGATAATGGTGAAGGCGGTGCGTCCCCAGGACCCCAACATACTAGCAGGGCTCTTCCGCCTATCAATACCAGTGCATGGAATTCCCAACAATATCAACGACAACGACAACCGGACCATCATGGCCACGGAAGCAGTGCACCTACTACCGACCCTTACACGCCAGGAAATTTGCCCTTCCCACTGCAGGCCGGTTCTACTTCGTCACCTTCCCAGTTGCACCGGCGCACTCGGGGTATGATTAGCGGTAGCACGGGGACAGAATTAGGAGCTACCTTGCCAAATATTTCAGCCCCATTTACGCTTCAGCCTCAGCCGCAGTGGGACCCACGCACGTTTGCGCCAACGTGCAAACCCGACTTTTCTGCTTGGACGCGGGGGTCTTCGTCGTCACCAGGATCTTCTATGTATCAATCCCGCCCAGCAAGGCAAAGCTTCTCTTCATTTAGTGTGTTTGGGACCAGTCCCAGAAGGGATGGGAGTGATGGGGAGCGTCGGTCAGTATCTCCAGGACCAGTGCTTTCACCTGCTATATCCTCCCGTGGTGCTCATGTGGCCAGCGTTGGCACGAGCATGCACCAACATTCGTATTCGGCTGACCCTTCGACTGCATCAACGTCCGCTTCGGTTATTAGGGGTGAACAGCACCACAGTCACTTCCGCGCCATCACTCCGCCATCACACGCACGAACATATCGGCATGCGTCCCCGGATGGGAGGAGGAAGCAGTAATCGGTGGTAACGCGTTAGTGTGAGGTGGTTATCCGCATCTGGTATGTGCATTGTGGTTTCCGCTTCCGCTCGTGCACGGCGGAGGACGCCCCACCAATGGCTGCTCCCTGGCACTTCCCCATACTCGCATTTACCCCACCCTCTCCCCCTCCACCACGTGCGCCCACGTAATTCAAATCTACGAGTGCCCCCACCTCTGCCGAAGAAGACTACTGAGAATCCTATCCTATCACATTGTCGCCTATTTTGGCCAACGCCCTGCTTAATCGTTCCGTCCAAACCTGCATTCTGGACTGCGACGTTATCTGTTGTTTCACCCGTCATTCTACCCTACCCGCTAACTATTACTATTTACTACCCTTGCAGCCACCCTAAATATTGATACAACTCTTCATATTGACACAGACCCATTAAAATTTTTTATAAACATGTGGAGCTTGCACGTACTATTAATCGTGTTTTCTATATTCCTATCCGCTTCTGTTCTATCCTTACGGTTATGTGGCATGTGTGCTTACCCCTGCTTCTTTTCCTCTTTTCGCTATCATTTTGTCCCCTCGAGTCCAGAATCCAGATAGGCCCGCCTCACACCAGACCCGTGCATTCCTCGCCGATTCGGAACAAGCCCTCGTCACTGCTGTCACTCCGTCTCTCGCATTACACAGGGCTTTTTATCGGTGTCTTATCCTTCCCTTCTTCGCCTTCTCAAAAAACTCGTTTGTGGATTGAAGTCCCTACCGCCTAACCCCCATCACTTTCAACGCACGCATAGATATCTAGCTAGGTATAATCGTTCTCCTGTCTATCTCCTATTCTATCACACTCTAGCTTTTTTTAAGGAGCAATATCTATAGCGCATTAGGATGTTCACCCACTTAGTTGTACATTTCCACCCACAAAAGCGTACAACACTAGAATACTCTAATTTTCCTATCCGTATCTCCCACCCTATCCATCATGGTGCACTTCGTGTAGCTGCATAATATCAACGAGAACCGAGGGGAATAGGGATACATCTTTTGCTCCTAGTGGTATCGACGCTCGAGTCTTCGCAAACGTTTATCGTGGAGTGCGAATAATCGGTGGACTTATGACCCTGCAGGCTGGCTCGGTATTTTGGATATTTCATACCAGTTCAGGCAACTATATTAGTCTAAACCCATGGTCGGATCCTGCCAAACGTAGAACGTTCCGTGTATTAGTGATAGTACTATGTAATCAGTATGTACCTTACACCCATGTGTAGGCGATTTGTCAGACAAGGCGGGAAATATACGTTGTCGTGCCAGCACGATGATGAAGGATAACGTAGTCCTGCCAACATTGCCCCGTGGAATGACATGTACACTTTGTGCACGTTGTCATCCCTGGATCCCAGGCCGATCGAGTGTGGGCAGGTGCGGGTCTGTCGTGTAAACGCGAATACGTACTTGCATGGTTGCATATGATAGTCGTCCGCATCGATATCTCCGTATGGACAGGAAGATCAAGGAGGGGGGGAAAGAAGACCTGTCAAACACGAGATACATACTACGACAGAGATGCAGGGTAATTAGAGCGAGATATGAGATGTGGCAGATCTCGTTCTTGCGCGAGCTTATTGCTTACGCTTATGTGTCGTGCTTCCTTGACGTCGGATAGGCTGTCAGAAGTAGTGAAGAAGTTCTTTGGAATTCTTCTATTTTCTTCCCTGCAGGACCTTCTGAAGCTTGTTGCGTAAGTGTAGGCAGCGCGGGCATGCAATCCATAGTAGCAAGCGTGTAAGCATAAAGGCTGTAGAGTCAACATCGGTACACGTGGTCGTACTGTACAGTAATGTGTCAGTGCGCATTGAACCCACGTGCATAACTCGGGGCGCTTGTCAATCCACGTAACCTGTTTCGCGTATGGAGAACTTGACGGATGGCGGGGAAAATTAGCTGGACCAATCAGAGTTTACAATCGGGAGCAGAACATGCAAAGGAGAATGCACGCTCCTCGAGCTCGATCCCTCTCGAGAATTTCTCCAGACCTATCACCCTGCCAACGACGCAATGCAGGATAGTTAAACTACTGTTGGAAAGCCGTGGCTGTCCCCATCATTGATCTGCTACTCCTTCAGAGGTGGGGCAAGGGGCGGTGTCGAGACGACGACGAACGGCTGAGGAGAGCCTGCCGTTGCTCTTCCTCTAGTCTCTGCAATAATACTGAACGTATCTGCAAAGCTGTTGACCTACTTAGAGTGAGGGACGCCTTGTCGTTTTCCATGGCTGACGAAATCTTCTCGTTCGACCCCCTGGAGACGTCCATCATACTCCGGGAGTGTACGTGTGAGTTTGACGCAGCACGCAACTGTGCAGAAGGCTCGAGGGACAGTGTCACTCTGGAGGACGAAGTGTCGGAGAGGCGAGCGAGTAGGGATGGGGGCGTGTCGACATCTATGTTGTCTTTGTCACTCCCAGCAACGGTTGCACAATCATCTCTCTGCTCTTTCATGCTGCCACGCTGCCGCGCCACAGGGCGTGATAGTAAATGGGCTTGGACTTTCTCCCGCAGTCTGCGCCGCCGATGCCATCTGGGACCACCTGTCCCATGATACACCATTCAGTGTCACGAGCAGCGGGCATCGGGAACTGAATCAAACTTACATGGGATAGTGCGATCTCCAGTCTGGGTTCCAATTTGACAAGGATCTGTGTCCTCGACACTTGTTCTACTGGATACGGAGGTATTTTCATCCACCGTTGACGGGATATTTTCTGCCAAAGACATATGTCCATCCCAATGAGAGGGATGTATAGTTATCGTTCCTGCCCCTGAAGAGGGGGCCGAGTTAGTGGCGGTGGCAATGGTTGCCTGAATACTGGTATCATCCGGCCTTGTCAGTGGAACTTCATTTTCCTTTCCAGCCAGTCCAGCTCCTCGTGCTTGCAGTCGCTCTCCCGTTTCAAATTCATCCCCAGCTGGGTATGCTGGCGTGAACCCTTCTTTCTGTTTTCCTTTGGCATCACCTCTCTCCATCGCTGTTGAATGGATCATAGGATCCAAATCTGGATTTGGGATGCCGCTTGGTAAATGGGTATTATCAGCCGTATCTTCGATACGGACTGCCGATGTGGACGCGTGGCCATTTGAAAATATCTGTGCCTGCCTCTGATAATGTCTGCTGTCGTAAGCGTTGCAGACTCAGCTCAGGAGAGACGAGAATAAGACTGGTACTTGCGCCTGAACTCCTACTCCCTGTGCGTCACTGCCGTTCATCTGAAGACCCGTCAACTCTGGATATGTTCTAGTTTTCTCACGACATCCGTCCAACGCTGAGGGGCTGTCCCTGTTCCGTCCAACGTCTCTATGTAGTCGATGATCTGAGTGTGAACGGGACCGAGACCGAGAGTAAGGAGGAGAGTATTCGGCCCATCGATTCCCTCTTTCAACGCGGTGAGGAGGGGGCAAGTCGGGTGGAACGTCGTACTGCAAACAGTATTGTTAACCTCCATCGACAGGGGGCCGCATACGATGACATGGCCTTACCTGTACTATTTGGTCATACGTGTTCAAATCCCGGTATGGACTTCGAAGGTAGCAATAAATCTCTTGAAAGCATCGAAGCGTTAAGTCAGAATAATGAAGGTTTCAACGAAAGGGGTAAGACCAGAGACCAACACTTACCATGAGCGAAATGCTCTGCATTAACATACCGTCCACCTTCAACGTACGGCTGGTCCATATCCAGAAATTCAGCAAGAAGTTTGACGGCTGAGTCGGATCGGATATCGATTGATTTCATGAGTGAGATAGTAAATGTCGTCAGAAACTATTCAAAGTAAATCAGCTAGCGAAGAGTGGACGATCTAGATCCCCACGCACCTCAACATCCAAACTGGGCCACACTCTTAGCTCGCGTCTCAACCACGCCGTCATTCTGCTTATCAGATCAGGGGATGATGCGAACTGGGCTGGTGCTGGAAAGGGGCGATAGCGGGTGAACCGGTTTGATGCGACGTGCTGAGAAAGCGGTAGGATGATAAGTATCCGTGTAAGAAGGAAAGTGGAAGGACAGAAAAATCGATGTACCTTTGCATACAACCCCCAGTCATATAGCCACCTCCTCCTCGCGATCGCTCGTTCAAGTTGCTCATCCGCTCGTTCCCGATCTTGGTGCTCAAGCGAGTGCCCCCGGCCCCACGGTCTCTCTCTCTGCCTTCTTGTATTGTGCTGACGTGGTCTCGTTTCCCTTAATTCAATTCCTGAACCAAGAAGGGGGGCAGGGGAAGTGGGACGCGGCGGGAGATAGTACTTTTGATAGTCATATTTCGAGCGAATATGGTGGATGAGATACATTTGTTCGCCTTTTTCATTGGAAGAGTCGAATGCCCGGTTGCAGAGGGGACATCTGTGGGATTGTTCTGTTTTGTCCGAAGTTGAAATAGTGGAAGGTCAGAGAGAGATGGAAAATAACAAATTACACACCTGCCCACATCAAGATGCACTCGAAGCAAAACTCGTGCGTGCATGTAGGGATAATCGTCCGATCGAGGAAGGGTTGTAAGCATATTGTGCAGTGGTCCTCTGGTTCGAGCTCTGTGTCTACGTCATCCTCAACGGAGTCGGGGGGATCTTGGCCGACGCACACGTCGTCGAAATGGTCACTGCTCTGTGTAACCCGGATAGCATCTGCACTGATAACACACTTGGAATATTCCAGCCCCTCGCCAACACCCCCGTCGTTAGTTCTGTCGGGTGAAAGAAATGACCCGGACATGGATACAGTTTCCTTGTTCTGGAGCTTAATGCGCTTAGAAGCACGCTCATGTTGCGGCTCAGGCTCGGGTTCGGGGTTACCGTCGGGTCTTTGGTGGAGGCCCGTGCTCGTGCTCATTCGTTTCACAAGGGTGCTGAGCGCTTGAAATGCATGGATAGCAGTCGCAATCAGATGACTAATACATTTTGTAAAAACAATTTATGCTGAGTCAGACACACTCGTCTAGTACTACTATCACTTGACCGGTATTGCAAAATGACACGGAGTTGCAAAACACTAACTACAACACGCAACACTTCAATCCAAGCCAAGTAGTCGTACATAGAGCATGTTATACTATATATCAAGAGGGTTATATCCTTTTTTTCCAATAAAATACGTCTGTGCACGAGCA
>Ga0307516_10001537_pt1 | contig 31740 bp, 44 predicted proteins | sample 19_EM_MG_FD_203310 | JGI IMG/M metagenome (GOLD analysis project Ga0307516, IMG submission 203310) | Populus trichocarpa ectomycorrhiza microbial communities from riparian zone in the Pacific Northwest, United States - 19_EM | ecosystem: Host-associated > Plants > Roots > Unclassified | place...
GTTTCCAGAATACCACATACCCAGACCAATCGCCAATTCTGCCGATCCTCGAGGATTGAGGACGAGCCCATGAGGCAGGTAAAGGTTCATCAGATCCACCGCCAAGAGACCTTCCACCGCCACTCTTGTTGGGGTCATCGCTCATTGTAGGTGTTGGTTTAGTTCAAGTCCTCTAACCAGGTTGGAGTCACTCGGCACATTTTGTTTGTTCTACAAGGATGCAGACAAACAGTGTTCTATATTTAGCTTTCTCTCTCCCTCCCTCGTCGTCGTGCTGCAGACACCGTCTCTTCGAACTCTTACCTATCAATGATGGACGAAAATACACCCTTCCAGAAACCTCGCTCCAGGCGGATCGTCGCTCCCAGCTGGCCCGGGACATCCCCTCCTACACCACGCTCTCGCTGGATTCCTATACAGTGTGAAATCGACCAAAGTTTAGGAACTCATCAGTGAATTGGTAGCCGGCCAGTCTGTCTCGCTTACCTTCGCTTACCTTTCGAAACCTGTCATCGGAAATCCCGGTTCTCTGATGCTGGAGAAAAATGAATACAATAATCCGGAACAGGGCAATTTCATGGGATAGATCCCAATTTCTGTGGAACGTTTGTAGGCCTCGACCATAGCACGAAGAACCCTGAACCGCTCCATCGCAATGAATTTGTTTTTCCTCGATTTTTTCTTTGCGGACAGAATGAGAAATCGCATTGTTCCGGCTGTGCGGCACATGCTTCGAGTTGGACCTTTGCAGAATCCTTTTATCTCCTGTCGATTCGTCGACGCACATCGTTCCTGGTGGAAGAAGTACGATTCCACAGAAACGAACCACTCTCACATCCATTTACCGATATCTGTTATCGAGATATGTAAAGGATCCGATACCGTGGTGTCGGAAAGCCAACCAAGTCTGGACGTGCAGGCGCGGCGCGGCGGCGAGCCACAAGCTCACGGAAGCGGCGTCGACTAGGAGTGCGTGCAGCGGCGAGTGCGATTGTGCAGTGGGTGCAAGAATTTACCTTGAACTCGTGCAAGTTTACTGAAATCTAATCACCAGTCGCGCGGCTCTCACAGCTGAGCCATGTCTAGCTCAGAATTCCCATACACCACATTCGCAGCCGATGGACGGACAACTGATGCTTCTAAATTGCGGTCTTTCGGGGCCCCACATAAATTCACACCTCATATAAATGTTTACTATCGAAATGAACCAAGGCGAACATGTCCATCACAGCCGCCCTAGTGAAGCTTCCATGCATCTTAGTCCTCACAGCTAGTATACACACGTCCATAACGGTTCCTGGGCTTCCTTCCAAGACAGAACTGGTCTCCACTCCTGGCTTGCGGGGGATGATATCGGCCTTTGAGATCAGGACGGTGACTGCGACAAAGGTGAGGAGGATGAATCAAACTTCTCAAACGTCGTTCGGCTGAAATTGGAAACATCGGGTCGTATTCTGGGCAGTCGGAAGTGCTGAGGCAGCTGCTGTCGTTTCAAGGGTGATTAGCACATCACCCTCACATGTTGCAACCTACGCAACCACTGTGCTGTCCATCGTGATGAGAATATCAGGCTCACGCCTCTGTCCGTGGTCGGATTCGTGTTGGTGTTGTTTGGGTCCTTGCTGAGACGGAGATGCTACCAGGAGATGGGTCCTCTCTTCACTGGAGCGCTGGCCATCCGGAAGAACCACAAGCTGATCACCAGTGGTCCCTATGGAGTCGTACGTCACCCGAGCTATTCCGGCATCCTGGCCGTGTTAGCGGGTCTTGTGTGCTGGTTCTGTAGCAGTGGATCTTGGTTGAGGGAGTCTGGAGTGCTTGAGTTCACGGCAGGGTCGGTTTTCTTCTACACGTTTGGGCTTCGTTTGTGGATCGCAATTATGGTCAACGTCAGCAGGATGGGCAGGGAGGATAAGGAGTTGAGGAGAGTATTCGGAGAAGAGTGGGATGCGTGGGCACGTTGGGTTCCATACAGACTTGTACCGGGGCTGTACTAAGTATCGGTAGTACAACCACTGCAACCAAGGAAAGAGAACGACAAGAGTCCGTTTCTCATCGTCGTCCCCATGTTCACCCTGGCTCACCCGTATGCCGCTTCTTCATTCTAGAACGCGACAGGTTGAGGGAGCTGCGAGAAAGTCTGGCGAAGAGGAGGCGGATGTTTTCTGCTACGAACATGTTGCCCCCGCTGCGACATAAGTAAGCGGAGCATCACCCGCGCGGACTCTCGAATGACTATATCCCCACGTGCATTACACGTCCTGGTCCTTCTGGTCAGATCCTAGTAATGACTCTGTTGACCACCACATGCGGGCAAACATACTTAGCGGTCTGGGCATTTGATCCTAGTCTCTTTCGTGAGCGGTGCATAAGTGCCTCACGTGCTGCATAATCGGGTCTTGTAAGTATATAATCCAACCGCTCTTACGCTTGAGCTCCATCGGAAAACATTTGAAAAACATACCCGTTTCCATAGCAAGCTCGTTTCAGATCTTGGTACAGCAAACTCTGATCATCATAATTGGTCATCACCTTGGGTGCTTCATATAGTAGTGGACGTTTTGATGTCGGCATTGCGAGTTGATCTCACCCCCCTCCCCTCCTCTAACCTCTCAGAGTCCTGCTGTGCGGGTCTTTTCTGTCGTGTGGCCGGTCCCCGATTTTTTTCGTGGCTTATTCGATACTTTTCTTGCTCGATTGTTTCTAGAGAAAGATGATACGGAATCCAAGTGAGTGTCTGGTGCATAAAAAGAGAGAGAGCGACGCTAACGAGAAACAGACACTCGCATTCTCGGAGGCGCTTTTGCTTTGTTCTGGGGGATGGCTGCCGCTCCTGGTGTGGCTGCTGAAAGAGTCTGTTACACAACGTGAGTCGTGTGGACGGCTGGAAGAATAGTGGAGCCAAGCTGAAACCGCGACTGTCTGCAGAGGTGGCGTGGTGTCCTGCAGCTACGTGTACTCGACCGGTGCGAGGATCGCCACCGGCATAGGTGCTTCCATTCCTACGCTTCTCGTTGGCTTCATTGGGTCTGATAGGGTACTCTGGCATTCTCGCCGGGTTCTAGTCCTCTCCATTCTGTTCTGCTTGGCTCTTCTTCTCTGTTTGAGGCCATATCGAATGGAACACGACGAGGAGCGGGCTGTGACCATTTACCATATTGATCCGTCGCAAATTCAAGGACCTCCGCCAGCACCTCCGGAGATGACGAGCGCCCACCTGAGGGGAGCTCCGTCGTTTCCTGTGTCTCCAGAGCCAATACAAGTCAGGTCTGGACGGTTCCCTGAGACGGGGCAGCGGTATGTGCACTATAGCGGGTCACGTCCGCCGCAGACGGCGCCGGCGCAATACAGTAACGGCAGCTATCCGTTCCCAGGTTATTCTTCCGTGCGTGTATGGGTTGACGTCAGAGATTGCGTGCTGATCGTCCTATAGCAAATCTCATCTGTTCCACAGCCGCATACGGCATTCGTTGGAGGGCCCCTGAGGCCGATGTATACTGGACAGCCCTTCCAGAAGGATGATCAGAAGGGTGATAGTACCAAGTTAGAAGTCAAAAATCCTTAGAGTAGTGTTAGTGATGTTCCGTAGTAACGCGAGAGATTTGCGGGAATCCAGGGGAAAAGAATGAACGGAGTTTTCCGAAAAAGCGCTTTTGACTTGGACTGTAACCGTGACGGGTGGAGGTGGACCACGAACGAGCAGCGCTAATCATCGTCCGACTCGATGCCCAGCCTATTCTCGCGTGCAAGGACTACCTCCAATCCAAAAAAGCACTCCTTACCCATCCCGCACCAGCCACCCTCTCTCGACGAGTTTGGCCGGGTCTCGAGCAAACTCTCCACCTTTTCCGTGAACAGCTCCTCCCCAGCCTCGAAAAAGGACAAAAAGAAGGCCAAGGAGGAGGAAAAGCGTCTCAAGGCACAAGGGTTTCCGCGAGATCGACAGGACTACCTCACCACCCCCGATCTCCAGCCTCTGCCCGATGGCACTTTCCTCCCGCTCAACCTCGCCCGACCACGAAACAGCTCAGGCACCGACGACCACCACAAACAGCTCGACTACGGCTATCTCTCCTACGAACGCCATGTCGTTCTGGGTCTAGAGGATGCCGCACGTGTCGTGGTGGTAATCTCCGACGAGCTCGCGACCCGGGGTGGCATCACTACTCCCTTCATTTTCTCGACCACAGCTCTCGATATCTCGTCGCCTGCCATTAAACGACTCATCCGGGCCTTTCTGGGCACCTGTACGACGAACCACTCTGCCCATGCCGCCGCACAAGCCGAATTGATGTGGCGGGACGAGGCTCGCTTCGCTGGTCCCCACGAACTTGGAATGTGCCTCCGTTGGGGACTCGCCAGGGTGCTCAGATCAATGGGCGGGCAAGATGTCCGTGGTCTCGTCTCTTGGGACCACTACATCCAATTTCGGGACTCGGAAGCAGGTATGTCTGGCGTCTATCGAGCTCATCAATACACCGCTCAATGCTTTGTTTTCTAGCCCTCAAATACCCGCCGGCGCACTTTTCTGCATTCCTTACAGACCTACCACCAACCATCCAGTCCATTCTCATATCCGTACTCACACTCTTGTCCCGTCTCACAGCGAACAGCACATCCTCCGGACACACCCCTCCAACCCTCTCACCGCTCTTTGGACCCCTCATCTTTGGGCTCGGGCCCCCCACACTTGCATTCCAACACACGTACATCCACTATCTCCGTGCCGTCAACGCCATGGAACACATCCTCCTCGCCTTTATCCGCTGGCAAGACGTCCCACAGACTCCCTCCGATTCCCGCGGGAACTCCCCCATCTCGGCCAGCGTCTCCGCGCTCGGCGTGCCCACCCGTCTCAAGGAATGGATCAAAGGATATCCCTTGATGCTTCCCTTCCTCCGCGAAACCAAGAACCAGAAACCGCAGCCACGTCGCGGAGCCCGCACCGTTCGCCTCATGAGCGTCCGGCGGAACGTCAGGATGTACTCCCCCGACCTTGTCAGGACCGCGGCCTCCTGGGCGACTCGGAGCCCTGCCACCAGTTCTGGCCCTGGCCAAAACGGACTTTTGACATCGAAGGAGTGGTCACGCATCGCGCCAGCGTCGTTGCGGTTGCAGCCGCGGTATTCTGAAGGGTTCAAGAAGCGGATGAACCTGCCTGCTGCTTTCCATCCCGATCTTGGGCCTGGAACTTATCAGGCGCCTTTGATGGCTCATGCGGCGTCTGCGTCTTCTTATACCTCTATTGGGACGAGCATTCTCGAGGAAAGGGAGGGTGAGGATAGGTTCAAGAACTTGACGGATTTGAAGTGGGGTGAATTCGAGTCTTTGGGCTTTGGCGGCCTTGGAGAGACGAAGTTGCAATTTGATCTAACAGAGAGCGCTAGAACCGTGAGTTTCAATGCTCCTTCAGATCTCTTACATTCGGTGATGTTAGTTTGCACCTATAGACGCGTTCCTTGAAGCGAGAAACATTATCCTGGAACGACTTTTCTTCAGCGGGATTCTCTCGCACTGATGATCCTCTCAGTGCAACTCTCCAGTTTAGTTCACCTGTGGCAAAGGCGATCTCCACTTGGCCGGCTCATAATGCCGAGATGTCGAAAAAGCTCAAGAAGACGGAAAAGTCGCTGCCATCGTTTGGATGGGACACTGAACCTGTGATCGGGAACGAAGAGGTTATTGAAGAGGCATTTGTCGACGTATTTTGCGATCTCATTTATGGTGGCGGGTGGATGGATCTAGAAAGGGTTGAAGAACTCGATCGGGATTGCAATTGGGCACTTGTAAGCACGAGTCGTGTTCAAAGGAGAGGGAAATACTGATTGGGTGTTGACGATCTACAGATCGAATTCAAGTCGCTCCCACAACAGCAAACCACGACCAGCGGCACATCCGATCCCCGCACGTCAACAACCCTCGTCCTGTTTGAAGAGTTTGTCCCACTTGAATACAGAGAACAATTGGCCGTCCCGTACTCCAGCCGGCGGCGGCTTCCCTCTCTCTTTTCCCAGTCCAAGCCCAAAATCTGGAAACCGGCGCCTACACTCAACGGCCGGCCGTACGTCGTCGGGCACGTGCCGCGCAGCCCATCGTACCGTGAACTAGAGTTCGAGGGATTACTAAACCGCGCGACCCCGACCAAGGTCCTTACTCTCGACTCGAAAGGCCCTCCTCGAGCATCCATTATGGCTGCCCTTCAGGCCCCCGGCATCCCGAGTAGCCCCATCCCCACAAAGGCTCCTGGTATTTCGGCGCCGCTCTACGTTGCACCTGCGGCTCCAGGGGATGTTGGGCACCTCAACGCACCAATGATGCTCCCGGGGCCGAAGAGTGATGAGAACCATACAGACTCCACAAAGTCGTCGTCCACGCCACTTTCCCAGAAGCGCTCCTCGCGTTTTCGGCTCCCCGTTCCAATCAGCAGTCCCGGAGGGCGTAGAACGGGGTTAACACCCTCCGAATATTCGACGGTTGATTTCGAGACGCGGTTGGCGAGCTATAGCGATGATGAGTTTAATAGCGGGATAGCGGAGCCTGAAGCTGTCAAGCAGAAGAGGCGGGAGTCGAAGGATGATGCGTGGGTTGATATATTGGTTGGGGCCCATGCGAGGAGGATGGGGGGACAGGATGCTCAATTGAAAGAGGGGCGGAGGAGGGGTGTGAGGAACCGGAGTTCGGATCCGGATATTAGTCTGGAGGTGGCACAGGTGTTGGCGGGGGTGAGGGAGCGTACGCCGTCGTCGCCGAGCCCGAGTGTGCATGGCCTGCATCGTCATCAACAGCTGGAGCGTGTCGACCGGGACCCCGTAGGCGGGCTGGAGAGGTTCTATAACGATCAAGATGTGGATGAGGTTGAGGTGGTGCCGCGGGTGAGTGAGGCACGGAGCGAGGACGACTATATGACGGACCAGTCGCATTCGAGGGATATGCATCATCCTGGTGGGGATGCGGACGACGAAGACGAATTTGAGCCGCCCCTGTCGGTGGCTGCACGTTTGTTGGCAACTCCGGTGAAACAGCGTGGGGTGGGGTACTTTGATCTGCATCCCGACCGGAGACCGGCGGTGGCGGATGTACCGCGCACGTCGGAAGATGACTTGCGGGACAGGCTCGCGTATAGTGAGGACAGCGATGACGAGAAGGACGTGCTGCCGACTCCGACGCCCCAGTCCCGGTTTACCGTTCCTCCGGAGCCAACGATGCCACCGCCAGTGGCGCCGCAATATAGCACCATCACTTCGCTCGAGGTCCAGGTTGAGCCCAAGGTGAACGCCACACAGCTCGGCAGCCCTGAGAGCGCCAAGAGCACGCCGCAGAGCAAGACGGCGGCATTGATTGAGATGTACCGTGAGCGCGAGCGCAACACGCCACCAAAGCCCTCGACACCCGTACACGCGCCCGCACCGATTCCCATCCCTGTTCTTGCGTCCATCGCACCGCTCCAGCCTTCCCGTCTTCCCGTCCGTTCTGTGTCCAAGGAGCTACTCGTGCCGTTACCGCCTGTACCGGCTGTTGAAGTCGTGGCGCAGCCGGCGACGCCTCCTGAGGTGGTGGTGGAGCCCGTTTATGAGCCACCTTTAAAGATAAATTTTGGAGAGACGGGGAGGGCGAGTCCTGCGCGATATGTGCATGGTGCGCCGTTGCATAATGTTTTGGAAGAGGAGGAGGAGTGATCGCGTATTTTTGGTCTTCCGTCCCGACGCTTGGCCGGTGCTGGTGGTTCGCCGAAGCTTCGTGGAGAACCCTCGTCATGAGACCCGTGGTTCACGGAGGGGTTTTCCTTTTTCTTTTTTCTCGATTTCTCCATATATCTTCTTGCGGCATATGATTCATCTTCCGTCTACAACCCCGCCTCATGTCAGACTGCCACAGACGCCCTTCCAACAATCGTGTTTCCAGGTTAGACTCTGTTTTAGAGCTTCGCAGCCTTGACTCTCTTGCCACCACCAAATTTTTTTGGCTAAGATGATACCCAAGTCTCTGGATGGATAGAAAACATGCCTTTCTTTTTTCTTTCTGGATACCACCTACACTATACAACGCTCCTTTTTCTCGACATACCTCCTTCTTTAAACAGATATGGATTGAAAAGGTACGCTAGTGCTGCTCGTTCTATTTAAAATGAACTCTATATACCGTGACCTTTGTCGACGTTTCATCATCAATTTGAACTGTCTTTGAGCAGAGTGGTATTAGTGCCGGTGTGCCTGGTGAAGTCTGGTCTGGCCTGTGCTGGGCCCGAGGTATTTTTGACGGAGATTTGCTAAGATTTGTAATGATGCAAAAGTGCTCCGCCATGGACGAAACAACATTTAACGGTGACAGGGTCGTCCTGGCTGTTGGGTGGGCGACTTATGTCTCTCAACCACGATGTGCCCGACTTCAACCTCGTACAGTCGTTAAGATTCGCGGAAGGTACGACTCAATTCTTCAATCTCTCCTGCCTTTTTACTGACCTTGTTTTACGACTCAGTTGCGGGCGTCGTCGTACGTGCCTGAACCCTGACCGTCACTAATGACTGAACTTCTGGCGATAGGTGCTGCTTTATGACCACCTTCTATCCATAAACGACGAAGTGCGATACATCTGGAAAGCCAGATGGTCGGCACCCAAGGTCGCATTCCTAATATCCCGCTACGTTATCCCCTGTGCCTTGGTTATCCACATTTACCGTGAGGATTGCCTTCAAGAGCATGATCCTTCAAACTCACGTGCCACCTAGACGTTAGCGGGTTGTCTGGAGTACTTTCGAACCAGGTGAGGAATTCTGCCAATCACCCTTCCATACACTTGGCCAACCCCCACACAGTAGTAAGCACAACAGCTCGTCGGTCAGCCGTGCCTGACTCTTTCAAATCCTCAGTTGCCGCCATTGGTTCATCAGTGCGGTGAGTATTCTCTCTTTCTCAGATCGCAGACCAGTCGTTCATCGGCGATGCGTGCAGGTTCTTCTTGTCCTGATTGCTACAGGACCGCTTCATTGTGGGGACGCTGCCAAGGCCTGAATACATCACCAACGCTGACTTTGTAAAAACAGTTTTGATGATACTCTGGTTATGGGTTCTATGGGACCGCAACCGTGCCCTCATTATGGGGACCCTTTTTTTCTTCGTCTTGACCGAGCTGGCTATCGTCTCGACGTCGGTTTATGCCATCGTCTTTGTAACCCGTATGCTGTCATCTTTTGTAATCAACGTCCTTATGCTGACTTGTCTGGCTTTTTTTAGCATCGATTGCGTTCAACACTGATCACCTCCTCTGTTCTTTAACCGATCGCGGTTTCTTCCCTGTCCTCTTCATCCCAAGCGTACGTATCAGCAGAGTTGGATCGGTCGGTCACTAAATCTAAAACAGCTGGTTTTTGAGGCGATTTCTTTTGTTTCCGTCTGCTCCAATTCCTTGAGACGCCAAAGAGTTCGACATACCGACATCGTCGCTCACCTACATCGGGACGGGATCCTGTTCATTCTTGTATGTGTTGACAGCTTCTCGTGGCACTAGTGCTCGTTTGCTCACGGTTTTCCCTAGGTCATGTTTAGTAAGGCTCTTGTCTTTCTCAGACTTTCAAACATCCCCTGATGTCGAATTACCATCTGCCAGTGATGTCTGTCGGGAACTTTGTTTCGACAATACGCGCCCCGGTAAGCGTCCTTGCCAATTCCTCCTGGTGTATCAAGGCATTGACTGTAAGGCAGCTACCTGCGATATTTCTCGACGTGGGGTACGCTATCTTTTTGTCCAACGCACGTTACAAGTCTCGGCTGATAACGCTTAACTCCCAAAGGTTCCTGTTGTGCACCACGACCATCACCGTAACGAAGCTAGTCCTCAAACTGCGGAAATTAACATCTCAGAAGCGTGATCTCAATTTAAACGATTCCGATTCCATGTGCTCCACTACACCATGCTCCCCGACCTGTGCTCCTCGACCTAATCGGTGACGTGAGCAAGGACTTGTCGCAGCTGTAATATCAGTGCCTCACAGTTAGTTATCTCCTCTTACTCCGGGTTAGTGGAACGCATGTAGGGTAGATTAGGAAGGATGGGGCTTTCACGTAATTATGTATGAATTTATGCACTTCTATCTAACTACCTTGAATCGATGATAATCTCTCGTCGACATTACGTGGTGATGTTGGTAGTACTTAGATCTCTGCAAGGATGAGCTGAATGGCACCCTCATCTAATCAAGGGGCGAAAAGTATTCCGTTGGGTAATCAGCCCAGATCGATCCGCGTTACGTCCATTCTGCAACCGAGTTTCTGTGAGACCAATGTAAAAAAACTTGCCATAATATATTCCTTGTAAGTAAGAACAGACTCTAAAAACTCCAAGGCATGACTACGGTCGACACACACATAAATATGTTGACCACAATATATACTACTACCGTATAATTAGAGCGTTGCCGGGCTGGTTGGCTCGGCCATGCGAGGTATCACACCTATGAGAATATTCAGATAAACGGGCAGCGGATGGGAACGAGGGATCCGATGACGAATAGCACGAAAACTATGGACGAATAGCACGCAAACCGATGAAAAATATGAGCATAGGACTCGGGTATATGTGATCATGCGGGAACGAATGTAAATCGTGGCGAATTACAGTTCGAGCGATGGCAAGAATGCAGCTGCGAAGCCAACAATGGACGGGCGTAAGTCAGGGCGCGCCCATCCGAGCTGGATGGCTGGCCATACCGGGAGGCTGATGGACGGGGGGCGGGGGATGCCGAGGTGACCACAAGTGATGAGTGTATAAAGGAGATGACGAGGGTGACGATGCCGCTTGGCAGAAGGTGGGATGGGCAGGTCCCCAGAAAGCACCTAATTCTTGTTAGTTAAGGCAAGTGGATTACAAAAGGAACAGCGTACTTCGTAGGTCGTGCTTGTGAGCGAGTACACATCAACTTTCAACCACATTGGAAGATCGAGTGGACCATCAGCGACGAGTTCTTCATACGGCTTGTAGATGAATGCTTCGGGCGGTCTCCCCTGAGGAAACGGTGATATTTCTTGGAGCAGGGACGACATGCCAGTATCCGACAAACATGCTTTCCCTTCGTCGTTTATGAGGATATTATTCTGGAATGCTGCTGTCAAAATCAACACGGTACAGGGGAACGCTCAGCCGTACCGGTATGATATTCTTGTGAGCGACCCCTTGTTCGTGAAGGTAATCAACCGCCTGAAAGATGCCCGAAAGCTAGTGTTGGTGTGAATAAGGATACACTTGCGAAGAAGGATGAAAAGTTACAAGTTCCATTTTATCAGCCTCGGAATGGCATTTCAGATAAGCCATTATGTTGCCGTTGGGGTAAAAAGGCGAAAGGAGGGAGGGCTGTACTTCGCCAATAATGCTATAGCCCAGACAGCGCCGGATATGGGGATGGCACAGCTTTGCGTGGACCTGAATATACGTCTGAATCGACTAAGCACGAAGAGCCTTGAGTTTAGCGAAGCATTGAAAATGTAAATTTCTTACGCAGAGGGCAGACGAGATTGACGATTCCTTTGGGTGCACTCGGGCACATCTGACAGCGACCACGCCTGGAAGTTGTAACCCGGATGGTAGAGGCGAAAGGAAGGCGGAAGGCATGCTATACAGATCACTGTACATCCGACAATCGCCTAGTTGGATATGCGTAACGGGGGTCTAGAGAGAATATGAACCGCGACACGCGTGCGTGCGAGAGATCGAAATACCTTCGACATCGGTAGTGGAGAAAGTGGAGGGAACTAGGAGAAAATTCACTAGCAACGGGGCCGGCCGGGGGCTGGTGTCGTGCGCACCGCCTTCGGGGGTGGGTGGGGGAGGTCGGGACCGTCGCCGGTTGGGCCTTACTCGTCGGCAACGAGGCTTGCAAGATGACGTAGGTCGTCATTTTAGGAACGCACAGACTACTAGAAAAGGTATTCTTACCGCCCTTGGCTCATGTTAATAAAATGCAAACTGAGACGGTCATATTCAAGGAAGGGGAAAGCACTGGTCAGTGCCCCAATGTTTTGCCCCGACAGACTCCCAAGAACTTTTGGGGTCAATGGCGATGCAACTTGGGTCTCGTGCCGAAAGCAACAGTGTGATCACGATGGCGCATCAAGGAAAGACTTGGATGACCAGGGAAAACTGTCCGACATATTATATCATGAGTTCGCATTCAGAGGGACGAGAGAAACACCACTCAGACCAGTCAGTAGTGTTGCAAGTTGTGCCAGAACAGGCCGAGAAGGGGAGCGAGATACTTATGTCTAAAATATTTGACAGCTTGACAGTGTGAGAGGATCGATGGCATCGATAACGCAGGGGGTCCCAAAGCGGCCAAGTCAAAAAAACCCATACAGTAGTGACTTGACAGAGCTACTAGAAAAGCAGAAATGACCATAAATCGTTCAAACGAATAAAAAACGGAAACTTGAGTGTGAGTGCGGCGATGATGCGCATTGCGGCCAAAAATAGACAAGAGATCACGACTGCCGCAAAAAGCGGAACTAAGACGTTACAGGCTTCAAGCGCAAACCGGTGCATCCAATAGTTCAATTGATGAGTGGGGTCGACCCGGACTTGTATACGTACAACGATGAGATAATATTCAAATGTGGAGCATGATTGGTATATCGGCTGCGACAGATGTTGCGCGAAGGTGGCATCCGCACGTTTATACTTTCTTGATCTCGAACCCAGCAAAGTAAGGATGACGAAGAGCACTTTTTGCTATGATTCCTGAATCAGAACCCGATGGCGCCAAAGCAAAGGACCATACCAGAAACTCGTTTCGCAGAATCATATGCCAACGTTTGCTACCGGACAAAAAGGTTAGCTGACGCCGAAGGTCGGAGAACGCCACATGATGGTTCAGCAACGACGGCACTCGATACTGATAGGGATCGGTCGAGAGATGATCGCACCTTTAATAGATCAAGGCCCATATAGTCGAGCATTGGCACAACGCGCGCAAGGTCTTGTCGAGACCATTGAGGGAATGTCGTCTTGTAATCCGGAAGTCCGGTGACGCCAGGCCAACCAGATTCGTTTGGGGTTCCAAGGACTCTGCGTAACGTCGTTAAAGCGGCAATGACCAGCAGCTACAATGCCGCCTACTTGAAGATCTTGAAGATCTGGTCAATCTCTGAATCGCCAGGGAATAGGGGGACTCCTTGCATTGCCATCTCGGCGAAGATGCACCCGACGGACCACATGTCAAGTCCTGTGGAGTAGTTGCGAGACCCGAGAAGAACCTCAGGGGCTCTATACCATAGAGTGACGACCTTCCAGAAGGATTAAAAACGTGTTTGTGGGACCGGGGGAAAAAATCCGTCCACCACAAACCTCGTGCGTATACGTGCGCATCGGAATACCGAATGCCCGAGCAAGCCCAAAGTCGGCCAATTTGAGGTTGTCGTGTTTATCGATCAGTAGATTTTGTGGTTTCAAATCACGATGTAATATACGGCGTGAGTGACAATAGTACAAGCCAGCGTTGAGTTGATAAGTGAACTTCTAAAATGACAAATCAGCTCAGTCGATGCAGTGAAGGGAGACAGTGCAGGCTGAATGTGCTGGTGACTTGATCGCGAGGCTTGGAACGCGCCCACGAGACGAGTGAATAATCAACGCGTCAAAGGGCCACTCGATCATGTACATAGCAAGCACCTACCTTGACAAGGTCAGACGTTATCGGCGTGTTATTTTGGTTTCCCGTTTCGATATACCGCTTCAGATCCACATCCAGAAATTCAAAGACCAGGTACAACTTCTGCTCGGCGCTCACAATGTCGAGAAGCCTAGGAAAATGAATTCATCAATCCCAAATATATGTATCAAACCGAGATAGAACTTGCTTGACAACGTTTTCGTTCCGTAGCTCTTTTAACAGACTGATTTCTCGGATGGCGGTGCTTGGCATGCCTTCGTCTTCAGCCTCTAGCCGTATCTTTTTCAAAGCAACGATTTGATTCGTTTGTCTGTTGCGAGCCCTGTAGACAACGCCATAGGTGCCTGATATGACAGTTGCCCCTGGTCAATGATCTTCTTGATCCGAACTGGAAGGAAACGACCTTCTCCTGCATGCACAGATTATGAAGGGGATTCAGCGACATCCTAATGTAACCACGCACCAACTTTCTCGATCTTCTCGTAACTAATGGAAACCGTAAAGGGTCATGTTAGCCACTACCTCGTCAACACGTGCATCAGGATATGACTGACTTATCCATTAGCCGCACAATATGCGTTAAAGAGACTGAAGATTAGGACCCAGGACGTGGACAAGAGGAAAGGGAAATGTGGGGCTATATGGAGCACATCGTTTTATATGTGTAGGTCCTGCCGCGGACAGGCCCGCGCATTTGATAGATTTGATTTTAGACCAATAAAGACCGAGCCCTGAGGACTGAGCACGGTAAATATTGATCATCGTCAAGGCATCTACGAGCATTCTCCCTGTCGAGGTTAGTGGCGCTATAGCGGATGTACCATACCTCCGACCAAAGATTGTCCCTGATGACTTATAGCCCCGAGCCTCCGACTTTGGCGAACACGTTGAGCTCTTCCTCAAGCTTCAAGAACAAGCAGTGGTTGCGAAGAGCGACTGGGGAAAAAAGACAAGATAATAAAACAATCATTGTTCAGATGGAGCAACGTGGAACTGTAGCAGGTTCCATTCTGATTGACGTGTGTATTACACGCTATTACACACAAGCTCAGGTGTGGCGACGTCACTGCGATGATGGAGGATTTGGAAATAAGTACCTTCCATTTGAGCGTATTTGGGTGAGGTCGCTCACTCTTGTCCGCATATGATATATCCGACCGACAGTTAGTCAGTTGGTCACGGACATCGACGACGCCGTTCACCTATGTGGTGTTCCGAATAAGTAGGTTAACCAGGTCTTGGCCAGTTGATGCTTTCATCTTCCTGCCTTCGAGCACGAGTGACGTCTATATATTGGCCAGGCCAACGATCCTCGCCTATTATAAAATCGTCAGGGCGACCGTTGACAATGCACAGCCATGGGCCCCGGCCTTGTTCGACGGGAGGCACTCACTTCGATCGATGATATTGATATCGGTATCATCTTCATCTTCGTTCTCCTCTTCCTCTTGATCCCACCGATCCAGCATTGCACCTTCAGGATTTTTTGCGCGATCAACTGCAAGGTCTTTCATTAACCTGCTCATCGACTCCTGCTTGGCATCTTGTAGCGATTTTGCGCGCAATGCCCTGACACGTTCCAGTTCAGGAAGGTAGTCTCTGGGGAAAGATGTGATCAGCAGTAAGAAATATTCTCGTATATTCTGTCATTACTTTTCGTATTCGGCTCTCGACGCTTCAACTGCTTCGAAGAATTGGGGGATACCATCTCCTGTCATACTTGATACACCGACTGTCTAATACCCGCGATTGAGAGAATCAAGTGAATGCTAAAAAGCATGAGTTATGAAACCACTGACCTTTAGGTGCTTGTAAAACTCGTCCAACACCAAGCTCATACTATTCATGAGACTGTTCATGTATGTCGGTTCACCTTCAGCATCTCTGGTGCCACCATGAGCCGCTAAAGCCGCTTGAAACTCTTCAAAATCCTGCATCCATTCAAGGGCAAAGTCGTGAGGTTGGACGTCTGTTTTATTAAACACCAGGATGAAGGGCAGTTTCGTCTTGTATAAGATACTGTGGTCAACGATAAGGATGAATATACATCAAAGAGTCGAAAAGAAATTGCCTGCATGCATAGAGCATATTCGACATGAATGTGGCAGGCGCCGTAGTTCGGGGTGTATCGATGATGTACGCGACGACGGTGGGGAGAGAAGAAGCGACTGCGTCCGTGATGATTGCCCCTGAAGCTGACCAGGTAAATATTTCGATTTGTCCTGGAGTGTCCAGAATGACATAACTGAATGTCGTGGATGAGGTCAAGGCCGAAAAATGCGAGTCCACCGTGCTCACTCGTGATTTTCTGACCTCTTCTCTATCAAATCAAGAACTTGGTCGAATTTCGTGGTAAACAGGTTGAGAGAAGTCAAGATGCCGCCGTTCGGCCCTAGGTTGTATCTTTCGTTCAAAATGGGGTGTTACTCGGCATCGGAGAGGCAATACCAATATACACACTGCTTCATGACCTCTTCATAATTTATGGTGTCTCGTATGTCTATATTTGCCTCGAAAGGTACATGTGTGACGGCAGGATCGAGGTTGAGAATGTAAGGAGGCGATGGTGGGTTCAAAGAGTGCAGATACGAGTTGATTCGCTGGACAAACGTCGATTTACCGGCACCGGCCATGCCTATCGTGATGATTGTTATGGGTTTCTTCCGGGCAGAGGATGTTGAAGACTCCATCGCCTCAGGACTTGAACGAAGATTGTGAAGTCAACGTGACATCCCAGACGAGGAAGCCTGTGACTATTATCACGTGCGCGTCTCATTAAGAACATGCAAGAAGTTCGTTGTGGTTCCCGTTATTTCCACTTCAACCCCCTATCACCATGGGATTCGAACAGCTGTAAGCGTTTTTATCCGTATATCCAGAATAAAGAGACTCAAAGTTGTTATTTTAGCCGCGCAAAGCTCATGCAGGACCCCAAGCTCTATCTCCAGGGCATGCCCCCGCAAGCCGATCCGAGATTTGGAAACGCCCGTCGCGTCCCCGTCGGAACCATCTTTCAAAACAGGTATGTATCGCTCACCCCCGGACGCCTGTAATAATCGCTCTTTCACAGGACGGAATGCGCAGAGAGAGGCGTACATACCAATATCTACTCAGGGATCTGTGGATCCGCCACACGTGGCGCATTCTCCATCGTTTTATCCGGGGGATACGAGGACGACCAGGACGAAGGCGAATTTATGTACGTCCATCGAATCGAACACCTGTGCCGTTCTCATCGATCGCGGCAGCCAATACACGGGAACAGGGACAGGTGAGTAATCCGAGTCATGATAGACATCCCTTCAACAGAGCGACGCTCACATTCCCGATTTCCCTAGCTTGTCAAAGCCCAACTTTCTCGGTAATCCAGTCAATCCACTCTCAGTAGACGCTTTGTTCACAGTGCCTTTAGGGAAGCGGCGTGCGGCAGCAGGGATTCAAGCATCCGCATAACGGGGCCTTGAAAGTGAGTCGTTTCTCTTTCCTGAGAAGATAGCAAGTTCATTCAATGCTCCATAACGAAGAAGACTCAAGAAACAGGAAAGCCAGTGCGAGTCATCCGCGGATCGAAAGGAAACCCCAAATATTCTCCCGACGAGGGGTGAGTACGACCACAATATATCCGTCGTCAGTCCAAGACGCTGAAAGCTTCGTCGTCAAGTTACCGCTACGATGGACTCTACAAAGTAGAGAAGGTAACGTGTATCTTTTGTCCTCGATCCTCCTAATAAGTACTAATGGTCGACGGCCCGGGCACAGGCATACTTGGACAAGGGCAAGAGCGGGGAAGAGATCTGCAGATTCGAACTGCGCGTACGTGCCGAAAAACCCGTTCACTCTTCTAAATACTCCACTAATGAACCTTTAAAGCGTCTTCCGAACCAACCGCCTCTACCAGTGCATCCATTGCTTTGATCACTGTGCACGCCTCACCCTCGGGACCAGGATCTCTTCCATCTCTCCCTCTACATTATATCAGGATAACCCTTTCCTCCTCAAAGTATTATCATATTTGAAAGAGCCTATAACACATGTACCGCGCCTTCCTACCTATATCTATACCCCATGTATTCTTTTTCAAGATCTTTCGCAGCCTGTCCTCGTGCAAACCAAATGTACAATCACCATTTTGATACCAACATCCCAGGGCGAGCACTAGCACACCCAGCGAGAGGTAACTGTGCAAAATTGCGATACTTGGGATCCCTCACGAAAAAAAAACCGTCAAAGATATCTGTCGTTATACATACATGTGAAATTACATTGCATCGTCGTGAACATGGCTAAGACAAAAAGAACATATCCAATCCATGTTCCGCTCTTTAGAAGATCCTTGCGATCCATCCATCATAAGAACGGTGCCCCACAAGAAAATAAATGATATTACGACAACTTAATGCCAAGCCGCGGGTCTGCGCAAAAGAAGAAAAATCCAATCAACACCCCCGCCAAAAGAGAAAAAAAACACAGAGACAAAACGTACCCAAACGTCTGGCCTTTCACAAGCTTGATCAGTGGTGTCCCCAACCCATCAGCAGTCGTGAACGGCACCCTAAAAAGAACGTACCCGACATTCATCAGAAAAAAAAAACACAACCATTGAAAGAACGAAAAGCCAACACTCACGTATTTCCCCACCACGTCTGTATAGTATCCGCCCCAATACTCCCATTCTTCGGGTACTGCAGACAGAAAAAGATGATCACCACCGAAACAGCCACACCCGAGTCCATCGCGGCCGACAAAACGTAGTTGTACTTTGCCCACCAGCTAAAGTGGCGTCTCCGGATGACAAATTGGAAGATGAACCCGACGATGGCCCAGGGGACGTAGTTGACGGCGCTCGCAGGTGGGATGGACCCCGTGCCGCTGAAGATGACCGGGAAGCTGGGGTGCGAAAGGGGAGGTAAAAGTAAGTGGGAGAGTTTGAACATCACATCAGCGAACGGCTTACTTGACGTAGCGCAGCCAGCTCTTGGGGTATTTCAAAGTCAAGAGATAGGTGACGAGCGGACACATGACACCGATGAGGAAGAAGAACACCAAGCCTGACAGGCATGACTCGTCAAGCAGCTTGAGACACATCTAAACCGTGAAAGGCTCACCGTAGTAAATCTGACCCTTTGAGAACTGACGAGCAGGGCCAATGACACCCCAGATGATGCTCGCCGTGCCAAAGACCTCAGTGCTGGGACAGATGAAACCGTCCTTTTGATCGGGAGAGCAAATGTCCGAGATATTGGTAAACATCCAGGATTGGACACCGAGCTGGACGGTGCCTGCAATAACCGTTGCGACGACCTGGCACAGGAACATCGTGCTATCGAATGAAGATCAGACGCGAGCCATGCCGTTCAAAAAAAAGGTGACATACCGCGGGGGGATCTTCATGTAATGACCAAGCTTGAAATCGGACGAGAACTGTAAAGCTGATCCCGCTCATGAACACGGAAATTCCAGTACCAGCCGAAACATGCCCACCTTGTGCCATGGTGATATAACCCCATGTCTTGAAAAGCATCATGGCAATGGGATGTCCGGGGAGAGCGTATCCAATGATAAGTTCAGTGATGACGTTGAGGCCGACCTGCTGATTAGTGATGGCCTGGATCATGCCGATGGGGATAATGTACACAAATGCTGGTTCAATTAGATGCTACTGCAAGTCTGGACTAGGCATATAGAAACATACCGATGACAAGAGCAAGGATGAAGTATTGCCTGCCGAACAAATATAAGCTTTTTAGTCTTGAAGGGCGCAACGGAGCGAACTTACACAGGGAACTGGATTGAAAAGACGAATTAGAAGGGAAAACACAATAACGCCTCATTGAACTTACCTGGGTCGGGAAAGCTTTGATGGCGATGATACCGATGGCGAACTGAGACACTGCAGAGAGAATTTAGGTTATATGTACGTGGCATGAGGATGAAATCGACGCACAAAAGACGATAGCATACCACCACTCCGGCACTTGGCGATAATGCGACATCAATCTGGCGTGAATGTCGGGTTGTTCGTGCATGGCGAGACGAGCTTGTTTCCAGATCTGCTTGCGGTAGTAGAGGAATGTATGCGTGAGGGTCGCCGTGATGGACGCAAAGGAAAGGCCGTATGAGATGGCGAAAGTCGTCGAGATGAAGAGAGGGCTGTACGCCTTGTAGCCCGCTTCATCAAAGGTCCCCTGATCGTTAAGAATTCTCGTGACATTATACTTGTGGCCGGTGTTGTCGAAAGATCCACGGGAGGATATGCTGGACGAGTCTGTTAATCATGATATAATTGCAAGAAATGATATTGACTTACGGCATGAACTTGGAATACCAAGTGTTCGTGTACTAGGTGGCGGTTAGGGAGGAGATATCGAGAAGGAGACGGGAAAGACGTACGTAGAGAGCGGGTGTCAAAATCCCTTTGATCGCATAGTCAGGCTCGAGAACAGTTGGAGTGGAAGACTGCTTACAGAAGAAGAATACGAACCCGACCGTGATGTTGGCTTCAGCCCACCACGGCGTGGCCAAGGGGGAACCAATAAAGGCGATCTAATATAGCAGTTATGAGAAACCCGATCGCTAAAAGAAAGTCAGGAGAAAAATACCGACCTGAGCCCAGTCAAAAGTGATCAGACTCATGCCCATCCCGTGAACGTAACCGAACATTTGGTTGACGGGAACGTTGTTTGGAGCAATCCAGCAGACCCAGGAGAAGTAACTGAGGGCCTGGAAGAGGTATCCGGGCACGAAGTACCAGATTGTGCCTGCAAGCCAGGCGTAGAGGAAGAACCTCTCACGACTGATACCTCCTCGTGTACCCATACCAGCGTATGTCTGGGAATGGAGGGTGTTGAAGAGGGCACAAGTGACGAGGTTGGCCGGCCAGACTGTTAGAAGATGAATGTCTTGAATGGAGATAAAGTGGTGTATATATGCGTACTCATTGATGGAGGTTGGACGAGGAAGCGCCGTGAGATACCACCGATGGAGAAACCAATGAGCTGGGTCGACATGACAATCATCCAGTGATCTGGCAAGATTTAGCAAGTATGGATATTTTTCGAACAGGATACACATACAGATCCAGTTCCAGCTCTGGCCGTAGAAGAACCGTTGAACAGCGATAATGTCTGTTGCGTACGCGCTGAAGGCACCAACGGATGCCATGATCGTGATGATGACCTGAAGAAAGATGAGGGTCATTCTCAACGTTTGGTAGACCAACTGACATGCTCCTTGATTGTGAATGGACCCGGATTGAGAGACACGCCGAAAATCTTCCACCGAGGAAAGACAGCAGCCCAAAGCCTGCCCATAGGGAACGACAGCAATTGGGCGACGATGCCTGTGATGGTGACGGATGGATATCGGTAGTAGAAGAACTGGTTGAGACCCTGGAATAACATGTCAAGGTGTTATGTGAGATGGGTAGTTTCCGACGCTCACTGGAAGGACGATAGCCCATATTAAACCGAGGGTCCAGGACCGAATGGTCGTGGCAGGAATGCTGGGATCATCCGTGTTGGCGACGGCGGAACGGACTTCGGGGTAAGGGGAGTCATCCTCTGCAAAGAGATGTTGAGATTGGGAGTAAGAAAGAGAGAAAAAAAATGGGGGTACCGAGGACGCCCTGGATAGCAGCCTCCTTGTCGATGTTTGGGTCATCGAAGTCAGGATTGATGGCCAGGTCGTACCGTTCTATATATAGATGTGAGTGAGATGGTAAAAGGTGGGGTGGTTGGGACTGACCGGTGTCGAACACCTTCTCGGCGTCTGAAAGCTCGTGCTTTGTGTCAGACATGGGGGAGAGAAGGAAGCTGGGGAGGGGCTTGACAATCTAGGGTGGGAGAGAGCATGGTTCTTGTACGATACAACGCTTACCGGATAAAGAAGTTCTGATAAGCAAGCATCATGAGATCAATTCCCAATGATCTGAGCACACGCCTCGACTCCAGTCCATTCCACACATACTCACCTCCAGCCCCAAGCAAATTCAGCAACCCCATGGAATCCAATTTCGAACCTTTACGCTTCGGGTTTCACGGCTGAACGACAATGTTTTTTCTCTTCGCGGGTGTTTTCATCTATTCGCTTCCCGGCACCCAGCCGATGGTAGCATGTGGTCGTCCACCACTTATAGCACCCGCCAATTTATTCTCCTGTCACACAGTCATCAGACAAGAAAATGGAAGCTTATCTCTGGAAAGTTTCGGGGTAGGTGGATCCAGCACAGCGTACATGATCCGCAAACATTCTCAGACCGCTGGGCGGCCTCCGAGAGCCTCCGAGTCTTGGTGGGCCGATACGGAATGTTTGACGAAAAAATAGAACTCAAGCCTGCCTCTGGGAGCTACCACATGCAACACCAGTGGAGAAGTCAAATTGAATGACCGTGGTGATCACGGTCGTGATGAGGACGTGCCTATCCGGACGGTTCCATACTGGTCTCATGCATGCATATGGTCCGTCGATCGTGTATGTATATTCAGATGTATTCTCGTATGCATTCCCAGACGTTACCGGGTGTTTTCCCATCTGGAAGGCCGCGAGTAAGAAAACCCTGAGAGCGCTGGGCGCTGGCATTGTCTTGTCGCGACGACATTGCTGACTACTGCTGACTCATCAAAATCGCGCTTTCACCACGTACGCATGGTAAGGAACGCCTCTTGTCAAAAAATGTGGTACGTCTGACCAAACTCTGCAGTCCGCGCTCTTCAACTTCCAATCCCTCCTCCTCGTCATCCTGCTCGTCATCTGCACCAGCACCTATGTCCGAGCAGTAGCACCCCGGATTGTCGACAGAAACAAGCAAGGGTCCGCAACCTCTCCCGCTCCCGCACTATACATCTCACACCCCGCTCTATCCAGGTTCATGGGTCTCTTCTTCATGTCCGCTCGCATCGGCGAGCGCCTCTCTCCCTACGTCGCCCTCGCATGCATATCCATGGCCGTAACTCTCATCCTGTATTGACATTACAACAATTATCCATATACCCACATCAATCAAAATTCACCCTCTTCTCCGCCTCTTCCCCCGTCCTTCCCCCTCCCCCTCCTCACTCCCATTCACATACAGCGTCGACGTCGACCTCTGCGCCGTCCTCTCCACAATCGACGTCCCATCCCGAAACCTCGCACGGAACAACACATTCGCATTCGTAAACAGCCCTTCCTTCAGCGACACAACGATAAACTGCGATCCCTTGAACCGCGTCCGGAACAGCTGCCCAATGTGCTGCGTATGCGACAAATCCAGCGCAGCATCGATCTCATCCAGAATGTACATGGGAGCCGGCTTGAATTGCAGGAGCGCCATGATCAGCGACAAGGCAATGAGTGACCTGTTGTAGACACCTAATAAGATATCCCTCTCTTGAGACGAAAGAAACACACCTTTGTCCACCACTTAGCTCCGTCAGACTCTGCTTCCACACAGACCCCAGCTGGACTTTGACTTCAAGTCCATCCATCAAGTCCAGTCCTTCCGGCGGTTGAAGCTTGGCAAAATTCCCCGGCAAAAGCTCCGCAAAGATCCCTCCAAAGTCCCTAGACCCACCATTATAATTAGCTTCCAGATTTCGATCTTTCTAAAACTCCAGACAGACTCACCCATCAACCTTCTCCCAAGTCTTCTGCAACGCATCGCGCTTGTACCGGTCAAGCTCCTCAATAGTTTCTTCAATCTTTTCCTTGTCCTTCATCACGGTCGCCAACATCTTCTGAAGCTCTACTTCGCGCTTCTCAACCCTAAATCCCGTCACCACGTCAGTTATCATTCATAAGCGTCAGAAAAAAAAAAAAAAAAAGACTTCACCCATCAATCATATTGAGAACCCCCGTGTTAATCTTCTTCTTCATACCCTTCTGCGACTCCTCCAGCTCCCTCGCCTTTTCCTTCATCCTCCCAATATCCAGATTCCCAAAATCATACTGCGTCCCAGCCTCCCCGAATTGACTGTCCCAACCACGTCGCGTCAGCCCACTACCCATGCATGACACAAAAACAAAAAACACGCACTCCTTCTCCACCTGTATCCACTCACACTGCCTCTCCAAATTCGCAGCATGATTAACAGCCGTCGTCCGGTCCTTGCTCAACACCTGCACCTCGTGATCCAGCCCCTTGACATCAAGCTCGGCCTGCGACACCGCATGTTTCTTTTCCTTGATCACGTTCGCGAGCTCTTTCAGCTCATTGTCGAACCGCGTGAGGGTCGCTCTTTCTTCCTGAAGCGTCTTTTCGGCTTTTGCGTAGGCCGCCTGAGCATCGTCGTCGTTCAAAATCTTCAGCGGACCCAAGTTCACGACAAACCTCGCTCTCTGTCACCTGCGCTTGGAGCTTTGTCAGCTCCTTGTGCAGCTTGGTCAAGCCACCTCGAGAGTCTTCGAGTGCCTTGGTCGCCGTCTCGATGTCTTGATCGTTTTGTTCTAAGTGTTTAAAAGATATTAAGCTATCATCCCTCCTTGAAATGTCAACGTCGCAACATACGAAGCTCGAGCGTAGCTGTTTGGACTTCCTTCTGCTGCGTCTTGAGCACGACGGCATGACGTTGCAGCGCCGATTTCTGTTTGCCGATATCGGCCTAGATGTTTTTAATCAGCATACACTCTCGGTCAGAAATGGGTTCAACCCACCTTCAACTCGTCGGTTTTGCCCTCTTTATTATTCTTGAACTCGGCCATATCTCTCTCCAACTTCTCACACTCCTCTTTCGCAGCCTCCTGCTTCTCCTTTGCCGTTTTCGCGGAAAGAGTCAAGTCAGCTATCGTCTTTTTCAGCTCGTCCACTTGCGTCCCAATCTACATCCCACACATCATCAGAAAACCCATTTAAAAAAATGAAACATTACGACGACTCACTCTTGCCGCATTGCTCCCCTCCACCTGCTGCCGCATCAACCCAACCTCATGCTCCTTCATTTCCAACTCCCTCGCCGACCTCCTCCACTCCTCCCTCACCTTCCTCACCTTCTCCTCCTCCCTCTCCAGCGCCCCCAGCCTCTCCCTAGTCCCACCCAGCTTCCCACCCACATCCAGCAGCTCCTGCGCCTTGACCAATATCCCGCTTCCGCTCGGCGCCGACCCACCGCTGAGCGTTCCGGAGGGGTCATAGACGTCCCCAGCGAGCGTGACGGACCGCACGCCCACGTCCCGGTTGAACGTCACGCGCTTGGCGGCGTCGGCGTCCGCGCAGATGAGGTTATCGGAAAACACGTACGCGATGGCGCTCGCCACGTCGTCTGCGTACCCGACGAGCGAGAGCGCTTGGTGGACTTTCCCTGGCGCGAGACGTTGTGCGATGTCCCATTGCTGCGAAAAAAAAATAGGAGGATGAGAATAGGAATCAACCCATCATGAGCGGAAGCACCTTATTAGATAACGTCCGCGCAGAGATCTTGTTGAGCGGAATGAGCGTGACGCGCTTCTTGAGCTGCCCGTGTGCGAGTATGTCCTTGCCGACTTTCTCGTCTTCGACGACGACGTTGAACAGCTTCGCGCCAGCCGCGATCTCGAGCGCCGTCGATTTGTCGTAGTGCTGCTCTTCCAGCGATATAAGCGTCGCCGCCAAACCCCGGACCTTCCGCCTATCGAACCCAGGCCTCGGATCGGCATAGTCGAAGTTGAGCCGGCCGAGCCCTTGTTTGACGTGTTCGTATTGCTGCCGTCTCTTTTGAGATACCCAATCTCGAAAAAGAGAAGCAGAAACCGACCTCGTTCAAATGTCTCACTTCCGCTTTCGCGCTCCTCAACTTCTCCTCCCCCGCCTTCTCCATCTCCTCGTTCCACCCGCTCTTTTGCAACCGCGCACGGCACTCCTCGACGGCCTTGGTCACGCCGGCAAGCTTGTTCTGGCCCTCCCGAGCTTCCCTCTCCACCTCCTTCCAGCGCCCTTCCAGCGTCTTGAGCTCCTTTTCGCTCATCTTGAGCTTCACTTTGCTCTGCTCCTCCTCTGCCTGGGCGTGCGCTATCCGGCCCTTGGCGTCGGCGAGCTGGCCCATGTAACCACCGCCGGATGTGTTGGCCGCGTTGGATGAGAGCCCGGTGAGGAGAGTCTGGAGGAGCTCTTCGGCTGTTGAGAGCTTGGTCTGGTATGAGGTGTGTTCGTCTTTGACGGTCTTGTACGAAGCATCGAGCTTCTCGACTTGGGTCTGTTTCTCTGCGCGTAGGGTTTTCAGCTGAGGGAGGGGTTGATCAGTACCTGTAGTAGGCAATGCAATAATGGAATCTGACCTCTTTCAACTCGTTCTCTTGAGTCGAGATATTAGCCTCTTCGTCTTTGATAGTGCCCTCCTTGATCTCAGCCTGAGTCTTGATCTTCACAGCAGCTTTCCCAAGCTCTCCCGCTTCTTCCTCGAGCTTCTTGATCTTTCCCCCCTTCTTCACTTCCGCATCTCTCTTCTTCGTCACGTCCTCCTGCTGTTTCTCCGCGGCATCGCCCTCCTTGATCGCCCTCTTCTTCCTCTTATTGACCTCCTCAATCTCAGCCTTCTTCTTTTCAATCTCCTCCTCCTTCTTTACCACCCTCTCCTGGGCATCCGTCCACTCCCATGCGCGCAGGACGCGTCCTATCCGCTCCAGTTCGGTGCATGATTTTTGATACGCGAGAAACGATCGTTTTTCTGCACGTAGCTTTTCGAGCTTGGGTGTGATTTCTTCGTGGAGGAGGGAGAGGATCTCGTGGACGCGTTTTTCCTTTTTGCCCATGGTCTTTTTGGCCTTGTCTTTGCGGTCCTCGAACATGCGTGTGCCGGCGGCTTCTTCGACCATGCCGAGGATTTCTTGGGGTCGCATGTTGAGCACCTGGGTTTTTCCTGAGTGTGAGAGGGGCCGAATGAGGAGGGGAGGAGAATGCAGACCTTGGTGATGCGACCTTGCATGATGACAAAGTTGGGGTTGTTGATGTTGAGCTGGACGGACTGGAAGAGGGTTTGGATGTTGGCTTGCTGTGACCTGTGACCGTTGAGGAGGTACTTGGAGACGTTGGGAAGGGCAATCTGACCAGAAGAGTCGATGTGTTGGGTGATGAATGCGAGGAGTTGCAAACTCACCTGGCGGGTGACGGTTATCTGCCTGTGTTCCTCGAAGCCAACTGGGCTTTTCGAGCGATCAGAGTTGTCGAACACGATGGTGACGCTGGCTTTGGTGACGCCGGCCTGGCCACGTTTGTAGATCAGGTCCTGCTGATTTGCAGCGCGCATCTGTGGAGAAAAACGCGCCGTTTGAAAGGTATCTTTGGGGAATGGGTAGGGTGGGCACCTGGGCCATGTTTGTGATACCGAGAACGAAGCAAATCGCGTCGAGGATGTTGGATTTGCCGGAGCCATTGAGGCCTGTGATGGCGTTGAAGGAGGGGTCCCAGCCGGTGATCTGAGTCCGCACGGGGTAGGATTTGAACCCTGTGGAGTGGTTAGGAGTTGTGATGCGGATTGAAGGGGGGCGGTACCCTCGAGCACGAGTTCCTCGATGCGCATGTTGTGGTTCGTGTCGCGACCGTGGGCGCGTCTGTTCGGCTATCACCGAGCGACGCCGTTATAAATGGACGAACGAACGCGTCTTACATAATTTGCAGCGTGGCTTTTCGATTTTCATCCATGTGCCTTTTGTCCGATCGCTTTGTCTCTCCCCTATCATCTCTTGACAATGCTCCCACCAGAGTACGAATCTGAATCAGACCTCACAGAGATCCCATCCGACGACGACAACTCCGACGACGAGCCTCTCGCCAAGATCAACGCACGACCCCCACCCACACCCTCCACTACTCCGGCTCTGGTCCCCATCGCCACCCCCGTCGTAAAAACCAGACCATCCACCAGGGAAGCGACCTTCAAGAGCCAGAAAAAGGAGAGAGGAGTCAGGGGCGCGCGTCTCAGCCCGCCCAACAATACTCAACGTTCTACTCACTGGCTTCACCGTGCGTGCTCCTTTCAAGTCGTCCTTGTTCATATACTTACGTGCAGTCAGATCAACTCGCGCAAAATTGGATCGACATCGACCCAGAATATCAAAGAGGTCAATCTCCATCTCTTCCTACATCACATGTCGCTTTGAGCTTTGGTCACCCTTTAGACGTCGTGTGGAACGAATCCAAGCAAAGCAATCTCATCAATTCCTTGATAGAAAACTTTTACATTCCTCCCATCGTATTTTGTCCGTCCCCCCCTCTTCCATCTCGTCCGTTCATTCACCCTACACTCGGTAGCTGTAACTCGAGGACAGGATAATGACACCTCCGATGTGCGGGTTTGTATAGATGGCAAACAAAGACTCACTTCCATTAAGCTGTAAGTCTCTTCTCCAAGTCACGAATGCAACAACTAACCAAGCACCGCCCCAGATTTATGGAAGGCCAGGTTCGTCTCCCCTCTGTCCCTTTATGTGATCACTTATAATGTCGTTACCCTGACTCCGCCAGATACCTTGTGAGTAAATCCCGTTCAGCCTGCTTCATTGATTTCTGATCAACTCGTAAACCTTTCAAGATAAAGACTCGTGCGTTTCCTGTTCTCCTTTCTGCCCGATGCCTTCCTCACAGATTCTCAGTGTAACACGTCAGAAGCTATGGTACAAGAATATCAAAGGCAAACGGGGTAAACTCATGTCGGTCGCTCAAAGGGAGCGCTTTGATGCGCAGCTCATCATGTGTTCTGAATACGAGGGTCTCACCCCACAGGACGAACGAGAAATCTTCCAGGCAAGCCTTTCTTTTTTCCTGCACGTGGCCGCGTTGTTTGAACAAAGTCCGACAGCGGGTCCAAATGGGCGTCCCCCTGTCTCCGGCTGGTAAGTCTCGACAAATAGCTCTGGATGTATTCTCAACGTCGATTTAGACCGGCTGAAAGCTATCAACGGTGGAAACGCAGACATTGTGCGCGCGATGGACAACAGAATCCCGTCCGAGTTCAGGGCCTACCTCCCATGGGAGAAGAAAGGACGGTCGTTCCTCTGTCTAGCCCGGATACTCTTCATGATCAACGACAACAAATCTCTTGCCGAAGAGCCCGCCGTCGGACGCATCGAAACCTTCCTCCAGGCCAAAGAGGTGGCAGCCAAACACCGAAAGACCGTTCTGGAAATCATGGACACGCTTTGTCACCTTCTGCAGTCACCCAGTTTGAGAAAGCCGTTCTGCTCCGGCGACGATATGATCACCCGCGTCGAGCTCGTCATGGCTTGCCTCCTCATCCATATGCACCGCAAGACGCTCTCCTTGGCGAAGCTTTCGGAGGCGGTCAGGGAGATGAGAACCGCTGTCCGTCCAGACAAAAAGGAGGACAAGAAGTATCACAAATCGCTGGCCGTCTTTGTTGAAAAGACAGTCCCAACACTGACGCTTAAGGGAATTATGGATGACGGTCAACCGGCGGTAAAGGTCGTACAGGGGCCTGTTGTGGTAGGACCCATTACGCCCTCCCCCCCTCCCCCCCCTTCTGTAGGCTCAACTTCTGCCCTTCCGCCCAAGCGAAAACGGGTTGCAGACAAAGTCGACGAAGGCTACCAACAGGGAGGCAGACTGGCCAAGCGCCCTATGGTCGCGGAGGAAGACACTTCAGATGTGATTCAAGCTTCCGGGCCTCCGATCAAGACGCCAGCGTCGAAAGGTTCAGTTGGGAAGAAGATTAGGGATGCTAGCGTCGCGTCCTCCGTCAGACCAAGCGCCGCGACAACCACTGTCAGACGGACGACATTGACCAAAGGCCAATCTGCCTCCAGTTTTGGCGCGCCAACGACTAGCAGCCCACGTGTGACAAAACCAGTCGTTTCGGCGCCGCCTTCATCTGCTCAGCAGGTTGGGATTCCGTCCGTAAGACCACCTTCCAGAGGACGATCGAACGCCAGCGCGAATTCTTCTTCCGTTGCTAATCAGCCACCATTTCTCTTGCAGAGACCGCCCACTGCAGCCTCCCACCGCAGTGGGCCAATGCCTACCCCGCCTTTGTCCTCTGGCGGATCGGCGTCACCCGCCTGTCACCTACCCCAAGTCGGAATCGCGCCTGCACCCGCTTCACGTCCTGCTGGTTCCACGTCACCATCAGCAACGTCGACCGCGCCGCGCCGACCCCCCGTCACCCACAATTCGACCGTTGCCGTTAAGAGCGAGCGAAGTTCACCAGCCGTGACCGGCGCAGCCCCCCGTCTCAACAGACTTGCGTCCGTGCACAGGGCCAAAGAGCAGGTGGCTATGCAAGCGGGCGAGAGGACGACGGATCCAAGGACGCGGCCGCCAGGGCCCCTGGCTTCTCCGTTTGCCCCGTCTGCATCGCCGTCTTCGTCTCATACGGACAGGGAGACCCAATTACAGATGGACGTGGACATGCTCGACGCCAACCTTGGACTGTCGCAGCCGGGAACGTCCAATTCCTATTCGCGCGGGCGGCCGGAGGACGCAGGTATGGCGGGGACAGGTGAAGTGTTGAATAATGTAGCTTCCATTAGCCGACTGGATAGGCAACGCTCTGCGATCGTCCCTCCTCTTGGACGGAATCAGCCGTCTTCGACATCGACACTGAACGTTGATACGAACGTCGATTGGTACCGCGGTCTTCAGAGTGCCGGGACCACCGTGACCACGGCAACGGCAACGGCGTCACAGTCGCAGTCTTCATTCTACCAGACACCGCTATCTGGCACTGCTATCTCTGGTCTTACTACTACTGGTGCAGCCTCACACCAGCAGCTGGCCCGATCGCAGCACACCACTCCCGCCACGACTCCCAATCTCAGTGCCTCTCTTCCCCCCCGTGTTAAACCCGGGATCGTGGGTGGACGGCGCCGTCGGGTCATTTTGTCACCTTCCCCGCCACCGAGCCCGAGCTCAGCGACGCACCAGCAGTCAGACGAGCTTCGTGGAGTACACGGCTGGTCGAGGGAACCCCATCATGCTTGGAGGGCAGACGAGAGACATCGGGAGCCGGGGGTCGAGTCGAGCTCGATGGGGCATCGTGGGCTTTGAGCTCGTCGTGGTGGGATATCTATCCCCTTTGCGACGCTTTTTTTCTTTCTTGTTTTTTTTTCCCCTTGTATATCCCCCTTCTTCTTTTCTTGATCCGGCGGGGAATGGAAGAGAAGTCTCACAGTGAGTCACAACTCCCCAGCACTGCCTTGCGGGGATGGTGCCCGAGATCAACTGGGGATTCCTTCCTTCTCCGCAGTTCGATCTTCCCCCTCCCATCTTACCGGCCACCCACGCTCAGGGCCTTATCTTTCTGTTGTATCTCTGTATCCTTCCCTTTTGTAACCAGATTGACGACCCACTGACACGCAGTTTACCATATTACCGATTAAATTTCAATAATACAGTGCTCGATCTAGAAATTTCTTATATTTTTTTTTTTTTTTTTTTTTTTTAAATGTTGTAATTATTGTCTATGGAGGCTGTGCCCATATGAGACATTACTTTTCTAAGTAAACTAATAAAGGCCCCAATGCTCTATCCTGAGCCTCTATAAGCACTGCTGATGGCCCACCTGCTAGTGGCATCCCCTGACGGCCCAGTAAGGACACACCGTTCTATAGAGCACTCCCTTGACTGGGAAGGATCGAGCCATAATGGTGGAATTTCTTCTCTGGTTCGCTTTTAAGTACCAGTTGGTCTCTTGACCAACTGATACGGTTTTCGACTTGTTCCTGTAAGATGTTAGTCCCAGAGCAGGTTGTGAACTGTAACCTGTGGCAACCCATCACACTCCGTGGTGCCGGGCCCTTCACATTTAGCACTAGGCACTAGACAATTGCTTTTATCCTCTCATCCACTTGTTGTTAAAAGGAAGACATCACCTGGTTTATTCGAATTGCTTGGTGCTAATAATATATCTGTTAAGACACACTAAAACCAAATAGGTCTTTTGCGGGCTTACAAGAATAACACGGGGAAAGGAAAGGGAAGGTGTTATGGAATGGCACTAGCTTCTTATATAATCAGAACCTAAAGAGGGAGTAACACAAACCTGAAGAGGGGATAACATCTATCTAAAGAGGGAGTGGCATTAAAACCCCTTTCCAATATTCTCATCTTTTCATTATTTGGCCTTGTGGACATTATTATAAGGTTTGACAGGTGCTTGGCATTACTCCACACTGCTGACTCAAT
>Ga0307516_10001538_pt1 | contig 31719 bp, 28 predicted proteins | sample 19_EM_MG_FD_203310 | JGI IMG/M metagenome (GOLD analysis project Ga0307516, IMG submission 203310) | Populus trichocarpa ectomycorrhiza microbial communities from riparian zone in the Pacific Northwest, United States - 19_EM | ecosystem: Host-associated > Plants > Roots > Unclassified | place...
CCTCGCGCCGGTTCTGCACGAGGTCGGCCTGCAGCTGGTGAGCTGGACGCGTCGCGGCTTCGACACCGTGACGGCCAACCCGCAGCAGGTGCTGGCTCGGCTGACACGCGGTCTGCGTGCCGGTGACATCCTGCTGCTGCATGACGCCCATTCCGAGCGTGCACCGAGCGGCAAGCCGGTGGTACTCGAGGTGCTGCCTGCGTTGTTGAAGCGCATCGAGCAAGCGGGCCTGCGCACTGTCACGCTGCCGCAAGCCACGCAGCCGGTGCGCGTGGAGGCGACGGCATGACGCTCACTGCGCACGCCAGCGAGCACTGGTCCGCACTGGTCGATGCGGCCAGCGCCCCTTACCGCAAGGTTGACCGATTCGCCTGGGGTTTCGCGCGCGGCAAGCTCGGCATGGACCCGGTGTTTCGCCACCTCATGAGCCAGGGCCTGATCGCGCCCGAGGCGCGCGTGCTCGACATCGGTTGCGGCCAGGGTCTGCTTGCCAACCTGCTGCGGGCCTGCACGGCATCGGCACAACAAGGCCGCTGGCCCAGCGGCTGGGCCACAGCGCCGACCGCAACCCGCGTGACCGGTATCGAGCTGCGGCCGCGCGACGTGGCGCGCGCCAAGGCCTCGCTCGGCGGCTCGGCCGAATTCGTCTGCGGCGACATGCGCCACACGCCGTTCCCGGAGGCCGACACTGTTGTGCTTCTCGACGTGCTGCACTACATCAGCGTGCCTGAGCAGAACGAGGTGCTCACACGCGTGCGCCGTGCATTGCCCGCGAACGGTTGCCTGCTGCTGCGTGTGGGAGATGCATCGGCCCGTCGCCGTTTTCTGTTCAGCACCTGGGTCGATGCAATCGTCGCGCGCTTGCGCGGCTGCCGGGTCCAGCAATCCGGCCGCAGCCTGGCCGACTGGACGGCCCAGCTCGAAGCGCTGGGCTTCGTCGTGCGCAGCCAGCCCATGGGGCAGGGCACGCCGTTTGCCAACGTGTTGCTCGTGGCCAAGGTCGAAACAACTACATGACACCCCTCGCCATATCGGCCTGCACGCTGACGACCGCCCTGGGCCCCGGCCGAGTGGCGACGCTCGAAGCCTTGCAAGCACAACGTACCGGCCTGGCGCCGGTCACCTTCATGGACCTGCCCTTGCCCACCTGGGTGGGCGAGGTCGCCGGTGTCGACGCCACCGCGTTGCCGCCTTCGCTGGCTGAATTCGATTGCCGCAACAACCGCCTCGCATGGCTGGGCCTGCAGCAAGACGGTTTCCTCGAGGCCGTGGCCACCGCACGGGCGCGCTGGGGCGCGGGTCGTGTGGCGGTGTTCCTCGGCACCAGCACCTCGGGGCTGTTGCAGACCGAGCTGGCCTATCGCCGTCGAAGCCCTGAAGGCGCGTTGCCGGCCGACTTCCTGTACGGCCCGACGCAGAACACCTATTCCGTGGCCGCCTTCGCCACGCAGGCGCTGCAACTGCATGGGCCGAGCTGGGTCGTGTCGACGGCCTGCTCGTCGAGTGCCAAGGTGTTCGGCACCGCGGCACGCATGATCGAAGCCGGCCTGATCGATGCCGCCGTGGTCGGCGGAGTCGACAGCCTGTGCCTGACCACGCTGTACGGCTTCAACTCGCTCGAGCTGCTGTCCGACGAGATCTGCCGGCCCTGGGACGGGTCGCGCAAGGGCTTGTCGATCGGCGAGGCCGCGGCATTTGCGCTGGTCGAGCGCCAGCCGCAGCAGGCGCCGCAAGGCTGGCTGCTCGGTGTCGGTGAAAGCAATGACGGCTATCACATGAGTTCGCCGCACCCAGAAGGCCTAGGCGCCATCGCGGCAATGCGCGGTGCCCTGGCCGATGCAGGCCTGCAGCCCGCCGACATCGACTACATCAACCTGCACGGTACCGCCACGCCGAGCAACGACGCGGCCGAAGACAACGCGGTCAGCACCGTGTTCGGCGTTGGCACGCCCTGCAGTTCGACCAAGGGTGCGACCGGCCACACGCTGGGCGCGGCCGGTGGTATCGAGGCCGTGATCGCGCTGCTCGCCATTCAGAACGGACTGATGCCGGCGGGCCTGAACGTGCAACAGCGTGATCCCGCACTGAAGCTGAACTACCTGCAACGCAACCAACACGCCAGCGTGCACCGCGTGCTGTCGAACTCGTTCGGCTTCGGCGGCTCCAACGCCAGCCTCGTGTTTGGAGGTGCCGCATGACGTTCGCCGAATTCCAGGTCACGCTCGACAAGGGGCAGCCATGAGCGACCTGAAAGTGTGGGTCCAGGGCATCGGCCTGCTGGGGCCGGGCCTGAACGCGTGGCCTGCGTCGCTGGGTGTGTTGCGCGGCACCGAGCTGCATGCCAACACGTCGACGGTGCTGCCCTTGCCGGCCCGCCTGCCACCGGCCGAACGTCGGCGTGCCGGTGCTGCGGTGAAGCTGGCGATGGCGGTTGCCGACGAGGCCGTGGCTCACGCGCACTTGGACCCCGCCACGCTGGCAACCGTGTTTTCTTCATCGAGCGGCGAGTGCTCCAACTGCCACTCGCTGTGCGAAGCGCTCGCTACCCCAGCGCCGGTGGTGTCGCCCACCAAGTTCACCAACTCCGTTCACAACGCGTCATCGGGAGCCTGGCACATCGCGGTCGCGAGTCGCGCGTCGTCGACCAGCCTGTGTGCATTCGACGGCAGCTTCGGTGCCGGCTTGATCGAAGCCGCCATCAGCGTGCGGTCCAGTGGCCAACCCGTGCTGCTGGTGGCCAGCGATTCGCCGTATCCCGAACCACTGAACAGCGCGCGGCCGCTGCCTGATCACTTTGGCGCGGCCTTGCTGTTCACTGCCACTTCCACCGATCGCTCGCTGGCTTCGCTCACGATCAGCCTCGGCAGCGCGAAGCACGTGGCCGAGCTGCCGAACGCATCACTCGACGCGCTGCGCCGTGCCATTCCTGCGGCCGCCGTGCTGCCCTTGCTGGTGGCGCTTGCGCAAGGCACATCGCAGGCTGTCGCCATCGACTACCTGCCCGACCTCGGCCTGCAGGTGAATGTGGAGCCGGTGTTGCAGCCCGAGACGGCATGAGGGCGCCAAGCCACCGCAAGGTGATCCGTTGAGCGCACCGCAGACGCTGGCACATGCAGGCATTGCCGCGCTGATTCCGCACAGCGGCAGCATGTGCCTGCTGGCGCGCCTGGTCGAATGGGACGCTCAACGCATCGTCTGCGTCGCCGAGAACCACCGCGACGCCGATCACCCCTTGCGCACGCGCAGCGGCCTGCTGTCGCCGTGCGCGATCGAATACGCCGCGCAGGCCATGGCCTTGCATGGCGCGTTGATCGGGCAGGAGGCCGGCACGTCCGCGAGCCCGGGTTTCCTCGCGAGTGCGCGCGGCGTGCAATTGCACGTGTTGCGGCTCGACGACTTGCCCGCCGTCGACGGCCCTGATGAGCTGCACATCGCCGCCACACGCCAGGCGGGCGACGCACGCCAGATCCTCTACGCCTTCATGGTGAGCCACGCCGGCAGCCCGATCGCCGAAGGGCGCGCGGCCGTCGTGCTCAACACACCGCTCTCTTCATGACAACAAACCCGTCGACACCCAAACGCGCGCTGGTCACCGGGGCCAGCGGCGGCCTGGGCCGCGCGATCGCACTGTGCCTCGCGCGCGATGGCCTGCACGTGATCGTCCACGCCAACAGCCGGCTCGCGGTGGCTGAAGCCCTCGCTGCCGACATCAAGGAAGCGGGCGGCAGTGCCGAGGCGGTGGCCTTCGATGTGGCCGACCGCAGCGCCGCGCATGCAGCCTGCGCGCGCCTGCTCGAAGCCGGCCCAGTGCAGGTGATCGTCAACAACGCCGGCACGCATGCCGACGCCGCCTTTCCGGCGCTGCAAGAGGCGCAGTGGCAAGGCGTGATCGACGTCTCGGTGAACGGCTTCTTCAACGTGACACAGCCGCTCACGATGCCGATGATCCGCACCCGCTGGGGCCGCATCATCAACATCTCGTCGGTGGCCGCGCTCACCGGCAACCGCGGGCAGGTCAACTACGCCGCCGCGAAGGGCGCGCTCAACAGCGCGACCAAGGCGCTCTCGCTCGAACTCGCCAGCCGTGGCATCACGGTCAACGCGGTCGCGCCGGGCATCATCGATTCAGGCATGGCCGAAGGCACGTTCGATCCGAAGCTGATCGACAGCCTCGTGCCGATGAAGCGCGCCGGCAAGGCCGACGAGGTGGCGGCGCTCGTGGCGTTCCTCGCGTCGACCGACGCGGGCTACATCACCGGCCAAGTGATCTCAATCAACGGCGGCATGGCTTGAGGGCGGCCCCCAGTCGCTACGCTCCTGCCCCGAGAGGCGCCGCCCCTTCGGACCGGCAAAGCCGGATCCGAGGGCGTTGCTTGAAGGGAGGCGTTGCTTCGCTCGCCTGGGGGCGGCCTCAGAAGCTGGGGCCCTCGGGAGACGCTTAAGCGCGCTTGAACAGCAGCACTGCGTTGGTTCCACCGAAGGCGAATGAATTGCTCAACGCAGCCTCGAGCTGAGGTGCGGCGACGCCGGTGCGCGTCACCAGGTTCATGCGGCAGGCCGGGTCGATCTCGGTGCAGTGGGCGTTCGGTGGCAGCTGCCGGTGTTGCAGCGCCAGGACCGTGATGGCCGCTTCGAGCGCGCCGGCGGCACCCAGCAGGTGGCCATGCAAGGCCTTGGTCGAGCTCACGCTGAGGTGGTCGAGGTCGTTGCCCCAGACCTCCGCCAGCGCATCACGTTCGATCACGTCGCCGATGCGCGTCGCCGTGCCGTGCGCGTTGCAGTAGCCGACGTCGCGTGGCTTCAAGTCGGCACGGCGCAGCGCGGCGCGCAAGGCGCGTGCCTGGCCGGGCACGTCGGGTTTGGTGAGGTGGGTGGCATCGCAGCTGATGCCCCAGCCGGCGAGTTGGGCGTAGACGCGGGCGTTGCGGCGCCGGGCGCGTTCGGCGGATTCGAGGATGACGAAGGCCGCGCCTTCGCCAAGTGCAAAGCCGGTTCGATCCAGCGAGAACGGGCGCACCGAGTTCGCGGCTTCGCCCGGGTTGAAACTCGCCAGGGTCTGCATTGCCTGCCAGGCCAACACGACGCCCGGGACGATCAGCGCCTCGGTGCCACCGGCAATGGCCACATCGACCTCGCCGCTCTCTACGGCCTTGGCCGCTTCGGCAATCGCGACGGCCGATGAGGCGCAGGCCACCGAATAGGTCAGCACCGGGCCGAGCGCCTTCTGGCGCATCGCCACGTGGGCGGCGGGCGCGTTGGGCATGAAGGCCGGAATGGTCAGCGGCGGAACACGGCCGCCGCTGCGGTAGGCCGCCTCGAGGGCGGCTGCACCGCCCATGCCACAACCGGCGTAAACGCCAATGCGCTCGGGATCAGCGTCGCCCGCGGCCATGCCGGCATCTTTCATCGCCAGATCGGCTGCAGCCACTGCGAGCTGGCTGACGCGGTCCACACCGGCGAGCTGCAGCTTGGTGAACCAGCGCAACTGATCGAAGGCAACGGTCGCCGCAGCGGCCGGCTTGGGCAGTTCGGGGAAGACCGGCTGCACGGCCGATTCGCCGCGCATGATGGCGGTGAATACCGCGTCCGGGGAGTCGCCATGCGAGGTGACGAGGCCCAGCCCGGTGACTGCGATGGAGCTCACGTAAGCCCCCAATCGCCGCATGCAGTCATGCCGAGCAGCACGGCGCCTTCTTGCGAACAGCCGGTCAGGGTGCTCATGGGAGTGCGTTCATGCAGCGCACTCCGATGTTCGCCCTTCAGACGGCCCGGCGTGTTCATGCCGCTTCTTTGGCTGCCCGAACCCTGTCGACCACGACCGCCAGTTCCGCCAGCGTGTCGACGTTGGAGTCGACGTCGGGCAGGTTGATGTGGAAATGGTCTTCGACTGCAAAGAGAAATTCGACCAGCGCCAGCGAATCGAGGCCCTTCTCGCGCATGGACGCACTTGGGTCGAGCTCTGACATGTCGATGCCGTATTTCTCGTGGATCAGATCCTGCAGTTCCTTCAGCGAGCTCATCGTGAAACGTCCCTCTCGGTGTCGACTGTCGGCAAATGCCGTTGGCAAAGTGGGCCGTCGCTTCGGCCTTTTTGTGTGCCATCCGATGATATCCGCTGCTGCCCTGGGACTGACCCCACGGACCCCCCCTTGCCCGGGCGCCAATGCAGCGAAGGCAGGACAAAAATCACGCCCAAAAGCGCTCCGGCGGCGACGTCCAACGCGACGTGCTGCCGGACGGCCATCGTTGAGTAAGCAATTGCGACAAACCAGGCGGCGTTGATGACCCGCAAGACCATCGGCGAGTGGGTCAGCCGCAGCACGTGATCGACCCAGATGGCGGTGAAGATGGCCGCGGCCACATGCATCGACGGGCATGCGTTACCAGCCAGGTCGATGCCTTGCATGAGCGCAAAACCGGGGAAGTCAGAGACATCCACCGGCCGCGGCGGCACGGCCGTCGGCCAGAAATAGAAGAGCGCCAGACCCGTCAGGCACATCGCACCGATCCACAGGCCGTAGACGATCAATTCCAGAAAAGTGCGCTGCAGCGCGGGGGCAAAACCCACGTACAGCCACAGCGACAGGTAGGCGACCAGAGCGGCGGGCTGAAGCGGAATGAGTCGATCGAGCGCGGTCAGCGGCATCACGGTCACGGGGTAAGCCGGGTGACGCAGCAGGTAGAAATAACCGATGAAGAACAGCCAGGTCGCGGCCGTGATGCCGAAGGTCTTGATGAAGAAATAGCGCCGTATCCGAAAGCCGAGTTCGGTGGTCCAGGCCGGCGAAGCCGCGGGGCGGTCCATGGTCAGGGCTGGAATGGCGGGCGACGCCGCATGCGGCGCAGCAGCAGGCTCGGCAGGCGCAGCACGAACTCGACCATGAGGCGAAAGTGCATCCAGCTCAGCAGCACGTTGTCGCGGCCGTAGCGAAAGTGCGAAACACCGCCTTCCTCGGCCGACAGGTACTTCACCGGCGCGGGCAGGTTGACCGGCTTCACGCCGCGCCAGGCCAGGCGCACCACGGCCTCGGTGTCGAAGTCGAAGCGGCGCATCCAGGGCTGACGGCGCATCACCGCGATCAGGTCATTCACCGGGTAGACGCGAAAGCCGTAGAGCGAATCGTCGATGCCGGCACCCAGCGTCTCGAGATTCGTCCACCAGTTCGAAACGCGGCGACCACGCACGCGCAGCAGCGGTGCCGAAGCGTCGAACACCGGCCGCCCGAGCACCATGGTGTCGGGCCGCTGCATCGAGGCCGCCATGAACGAGGGAATCAACTCCGCGGGGTGCTGGCCATCGGAGTCCATCGTCAGTACATGGGTGAAGCCGGCGATGCGCGCGGCATGCAGGCCCTGGAGCAGCGCCGCGCCCTTGCCGCCGTTGACGGGCAGCTCGATGAGCTTCAGGCCCGGGTCGGCCGCGGCCATCTTGCGCAGGCCTTCGGGCGTGCCATCGGTGCTGCCGTCGGTCACCACCCACACGGGCGTCCAGTGCGCGCGCGCCGCTCGCACCGTGTCGTATACCGTGGGGCCGGTGTTGTAGCTCGGGATCAGCAGCAGGTGCGTGGTGGAGGCGGCCATCTTGGCGTTCGGTCCCGCGTTCATGGGCTCAGCTCGTTGGCGAAGTAGGCCTCGATGCGCTTCCCCAGCTCCTTGTGGTCGGCCTCGGGTGCGAAGCGTTCACCCAACCGCACGCGAAACACCATCGGGAAATGCGGCGGCTTCCAGATCGGCCAGCCCTTGCCTAGGTAAGGCGACTCGGTCTCGATGATGACGGTCTGGATGGGCACCTGCGCCATGTGCGCGATCAGCGTCATGCCGGGCAGGAAGGGGTTGATCGGTGGGTTGATGGTGCGCGTGCCCTCGGGGAACATGACCAGCTGGCCGCCTGCCTTGAGGTTCTCTACCGCACTGCGCACCATGCCGCTCGGCGGGTCGTTGCGGATGTAGCGGGCCAGCCGCGCGCCGGCACCGAGAAATGGGTTGCGCATCAGGCTCGCCCGCATGATGCAGATGCCACGCGGCACCTTGGCGATGACGAGCAGCGCATCGAGTGCGCTCGGGTGGTTGGCCGCGATGATGAGACCGGCGTCCTGGCTCAGCACGTCGAGCGCGGCGTAATCGAGCCGCATCACGCCCGTCCACTCCAGGCAGGCCCAGAAGCCGCGGTAGACCGACGAGATGGCTGCACGCCCGATCACGATGCCGTGCTGGCGTGGCAGGAACGGGTAGATCAGCCAGCAGACCAGGTTCCAGGTCAGCGACATCGCGCCCAGGTGAAGCAAGGCCAGATAGAAAGCGGTGCCCGCCAGCAGTTGTCTGAGCCAGCCCAATCAGCACCTCGCGCTGCGGTGTTGCATGGTCAATCCGCGCTCGGAACGGTCTCGGACGAGGTGTGCAGAACCCACGAGATTCCGAAGCCCACGGTCAGTGCTGAATTCTTGCGCACCAGTGGGCTGTCGGCATAGGTGGCGCCGTGCAGGGTTTCATAGCGTGCGAAGCCACCGAACCAGAAGTTGCCGAAGCGGCGCGACGTGGAGGCGATCGTCTGCCAGCCGGCATAACCACCGCTGGCCTCATAGGCCCGGCGTTCCGGCGTGGCATAGGCCGCGTCGACGCCGTAGTACAGCTGGTGGTTCTTGCGGTTGGCGAACAGCGGACCGGTGAGCATGCCCATGTTCCAGCCACCATCAGACCCGACGACGTCGAGGTTCAGGTTGGGCGAGAAGGTGAGGCCGGCGTAGCGCGGCGAGCGCTGCAGCGTCACGGCTGCGCGCAGCGGCAAGCGGAGGTCGAGCTTCCAGTGCTTGCGTTGCGACTTGGCGAGCGCGAGGTTGAGGCTCGGCCCGATCTCGATGGTGCCCGGCAGGTCGGGCATGCCCTCGCGCGCCACGTTGTCGTTGCTCTGCGCGGGGACGGTGGCACCAAGGCTCAGGTCGAGCTTGACCGCCTCCGAGTCGAACAGCATCGCGCGTGTGCCGTCGCGGTCCGACTTGAGCCACTTGCCGCGGTAGACGATGTACGGGAAGGGCAGCAGGTAGCTGTGGCTCTGGTCCGAACCGCGGTAGTCGGGCAGGCGCAAGCCCGATATGCCGACGCCCAGCTCCCACAGTGGGCGCTGCACGAGTGGCTTCGCGTCGGTATCGATGTCGGGGCCGGCTTCGACGGGGGCCTGGGCCCACGATGCGGCATTCACCGCCAGCAGCGCTGCGGCAACAACAAGGTGACGGATCAAATGGTGCTCCGCGTATGAGCGAAGCCGTGGGCTTCGATCTCGACCAGCAATTCGGCGCGGCACACGTCGGCGTTCAGGTAGATCGCTTCGCGCGCTGCGGTGCTGTTGGCGCCCACGCTGCGTTCGAACACCTCGCGCACGACGGGCAGATCTTCCGCACGGCGCACGTACACGGTGTAGATCATGTCGCCGGCCGGGAACGCGAGCCCCGAGCGCGTTTCGGCGGCACCGCGCACAGCCGCAATGTTGGCCAGGCTCTCTTCGGTCTGGCGGCGGATGTCGCCCAGGTGGATGCTCTCGTGGCCCACGATGCTTGCGGTACCCGAGATGAACAGCACACTGCGGCCACCGCCGACATCGGCCACGGCGGCGCGCGAGAAGGTCGGCGCGCGGGGGCCGTAGGTATCGGGGTAGCGGTACGCGCTGACCTGGCGTGGATTTTCGATCGCGATCGGCAACTGGCGCCCGGCGAGAAAGCTGACCGTGAGCGGCCCGCCGTGCATGCCCAGCGCGCAGGCGGCCGGCGAGCCGTCGAAGGCGCTGTGCTGCGCCTCGATGAAGGCCTGCTGGCGCCCGGCATTGAACTGGCGGTAGCGCTCGGTGCCGCCGGTCTCTGCATTGATGTCGGCAAAGTAGTTCCACACGCGCAGCAGGTGCGAGCACTCGTTCTCGGCCAGCACGTCGAACAGGTCGGCATAGACGCGCTGTGCGCTGGCCTGCATGCCGAGCCGGCTTTCGTCGATGACGGCACAGCCGTGCAGCCAGTGCCCATCGGTGACGTAGCGCACGCAGCCGTGCTGGTGTTCGCGCAGTTCGCCGCTGCTGGACCACGCGTCGAAGAAGGCACCTTCGGGCGCCATCAGTGGCGTCTGGAGCGCATCGGGGGCCGCGCCCACCCCGCGGCCACCGAGCACCTGCGAAGGCAAGGTGTTGTCGGCCAGCCGAAGCCGGCGGAACGTCAAGGGGGCAATGGCGGTGAGCGTGTCGGTCGGCGAAGCGAGATCAGTGGAGGCAGATGATTTCATGCAACTGATGGGGGTACTTCGTGCAACCAGCGGGTGGGTAGGGCGGGCATGTGTCGCAGGCATGAAGCGCCTCGCGAAGCTGCCGCGGATTGTATTGCACCCCCTCTGGCTGAAGCCCCTCGGCCACGGCCCGCAAATGCCCGATTCACGTCGACCGGAACACGATTTCTTTCATCTTGGCGAGCCGGGGCGCGACCATGGGTGTGGTGAGCATTGTGCTGCCCACCGCCATCAGCAGCAGGGCGGTGAAGGTCTCGTCGGTGATCATGGTCTTGTCGAGCAGCACGTTGGCAAAGATGATCATCACCAGGCCCTTGGTCTGCAGGAACCAGCCGATCAGTGAGCTCTCGCCCGGTTGCCACTTCAACACCCTGCCAGCGATGTGCACACCGATCAGTTTGCCGGCCACGGCGGCGAGCAGCAGCGCGCCCGCCGCGATGAACACCGAGGCCCCACCCAGCTGCCAGTTGGTGCGCAGCCCGGTGCTCAAGAAGTAGACCGGTGCCACGACCAGCAGCACGTTGTGCCGCAGTGCATCGAGCTGCTTCTGGTCGAACCAGTGCGCATCGATGATGGCGCCTGCCAAGAAGGCGCCGACGATGAAGTGCAGGCCCGACCAGTCGGCCCCCAGCCCGCAGGCGGCCAACCAGATCAGGCTCGCGTACCAGCGGTCGCGTTCGGGAATGCGCTGCATCAGCTTGCGGAACGCCCAGCCCAGCACGGCGAACGCGGCGAGGAAGGTGACCTGCTTGCCCACACGCGACCAGTCCATCAGGATCGCGGCCAGCACGGCCCAGATCGCGATGTCGTCCACGCTTGAATAACGCAGGATGCGCTGGCCGATGGGCTGGCGCAGCACGTCGAGCTTTTCCATCAGCAGAATCAGCACCGGCAATGCCGTCACCGCGCAGGCCATGCCCACGCCGACCACGAACTGCCAGCTTTCCGCCCTGGGGCCGATCCATCCTGGCGACATCACCATGACGGCCGCCACCGCACTGCCCAGCACCAGCGGCACACCAAGCGCGAGCCCTGCGGTGATGCCGCTTTCTCGCCGGTGCTCCCAGGCCTTGCGCAGATCGAGCTCCACACCGGCGATCCACACGAACAGCATCACGGCCCACCACGCAATGCCGTTCAGCGCCTGGATCACCGGCGCGTTGAACACGAAGCGGTGGAACTCGGGAAGCACCGCGCCAAGAATGCCCGGCCCAAGCAGGATGCCGGCGACGGTCTGCACCACCACCAGCGGTGCAAAGTAATCGGTGCGTCCCAGCCGCCAGATCAGATAGGGCACGCTGAAGATGATCAGCATCGCGATCAGGAAAATCTCGGTGGTGCTCATGGGGCGCTTGGTCGGATCGTTCGTGAAATGTGGCGGCTCGCGGGCGGGCGGCAGTGTGCCACGCCTTGCGGATTCGGCCTGCGTGCGACAAGCTCTCGGCCGCTACGCACATGGCGCTTTGCGCCAACTCAAAACTCTCAAGGAGCTTCACATGAATCGCGTCGTCGAAACCCATCGACATCTCGGCCTGCACGCCCTCTCGGCCTTGTTCATCGCAGCCCTCGCAGCCGGATGTGCCCAGACGGGCGGCAGTGCCAGCAGCACGTCGGCACCCGTTGCTGCAGCGGCGCCTGCTCCAGCCACCGCAGCGGCCAAGACCACGCCTGCCAGCGGCAAGGTCGGCCCCGGCATGAACGCGCAAGGCCAGGTCGTCGACTCCAAGCTGGTCGAGTCAGGCTACGGGCAGAAGGTGAAGGTCGGCGAATGGGACGGCGAGATCACCGGCAAGCCCGCCGCCAACAGCAAGTTCACCAAGCTACAGATCGGCATGAGCATGAAGCAGTCGACCGAGATCCTCGGCGCGCCAAGCGACCAGGGCAGCTATATGAACGGCAAGGCCTGGATCCCCTTCTACTTCGGTGCCGACCGGCACCGCCACGAGCTGGTCTACAAAGGGCAAGGCCGGTTGATCTTTGCGGGCGGTGGCGGCTGGTTTCCGTCGGGTGGCGAAGGCAACCTGATCTGGATCATCCACAACGCCAACGAAGGCAGCACACGCTGATCGGCCCGGGCCGTCGCAGCGGCGGCCCTGCCTCAGACCTCAAGCACGTAGCACCGAGAGCCCGAGCTTCTCGAAAGCGCTCGTCGTGCGCTTGGGCACGCTGCCTTCGACGATCAGCCCCGTGGCCTCGGTGCACGGCGCGATCACGCAGTTCGACGCCGCGTTCAGCTTCTCGCTCGACGCGAGCACCCAGGTCTCGGCCGACTGCGTCATCAGCGCGCGTTTGATGTGCGCCTCTTCAAGATCGCCGGTGGTGAGCCCCGTCTGCGGGTGCACGCCCGTCACGCCCATGAAATAGGTGTCGGCGTGAATGCGGCGAATGCTCTCCAGCGCCGCCGCGCCCACGGCCACCACCGAGTGCTTGAACAGTCGCCCGCCGATCAGCACGACCTCGATGCGCGGGTGCGGCACCAGTGCCAGCGCGATGGTCGGGCTGTGCGTGACGACCGTGGCAGTGAGCGTCGCAGGCAGCTGCAGCGCCAGCTGCTCGCAGCTCGTGCCGCCGTCGAGAAACACCACCTGGCCAGGCCGCACCAGTGCAGCCGCTGCGCGGGCGATCGCCTGCTTGCCTGCGGGCTCGACCTGCGTGCGCGCCGCAAAGTCGCCCAGCGCAGCCGAGGCGGGCAGGGCGCCGCCATGCACGCGCTGCAGATGACCTTCGGCTGCGAGCGCACGCAGGTCGCGGCGAATCGTGTCTTCCGACAAGCCGAGTTCGGTGCTGAGCGTGGCGGCGACGATCTGCCCGTCCTGCTTCAGGCGGCTGAGGATGAGTTGCTTGCGCTGCTTGGTGAGCATGCCGGCAGTGTGCGCGAAAATTCTTGACATTGCACGAGATTGCACGAAATATCGCGCTTCGATCGGTTCAAAGAAAGCAACTTGTGAAGCCCTTGATGATCCTGGTGGCCGGGCCCTATCGCTCCGGCACGGGCGACGACCCAACACGCATCGCGGCCAATCTGCACGCAATGCAGGCCGCAGCCTTGCAGCTCTTTCGCGCCGGCCACGTGCCGCTCACCGGTGAGGCGCTGGCCTTGCCGCTGATCGAACTGGCCGGCTCGCGAGAGATCGGCGATGCGGTGTTCAACGAGGTGTTCCATCCGCTGGCGCGCCGCCTGGTCGCACGCTGCGATGCTTGCCTGCGCATCGGCGGTGCCTCGCAGGGGGCGGACGAGATGGTGGCCTTGGCGCAAGCCCATGGTGCGGCCATCTACCACCGGCTCGAAGACGTGCCGGCCGCGTTCGACGAGGTCGCGGCATGAGCGCGCCGGCCCTGCGCGAACGCGTGCACATCGTCGACGAGCAGCTGCTGTCCGACAACTGGTACGTGCTGAAGAAAACCACCTTCGACTACCAGCGCAACGATGGGAGCTGGCAACGCCAGAGCCGCGAGACCTACGACCGCGGCAACGGCGCGACCATCCTGCTCTACAACCGCGAACGCAAGACGGTCGTGCTGACGCGGCAGTTCCGCTTCCCGGCCTTCGTGAACGGCACGCCCGACGGCATGCTGATCGAAACCTGCGCCGGCCTGCTGGACCAGGACGACCCAGCCACCTGCATCCGGCGCGAGACCGAAGAAGAAACCGGCTACCGCATCGCCGACGTGCGCAAGGTCTTCGAGGCCTACATGAGCCCGGGCTCGGTGACTGAGCGCCTGTTCTTCTTCGTCGGCGCCTATGAGCCGCGCGACAAGGTGTCGGCCGGTGGCGGCGAGCACCACGAAGGCGAAGACATCGAGGTGCTCGAACCCACGCTCGACGAGGCGCTCGCCATGGTCGAACGCGGTGACATCCGCGACGGCAAGACCATCATGCTGCTGCAATACGCCAAGCTCAACGGGCTGGTCGATTGAAACGGGTTGGTCGATTGAGCGCCGGCTGTCGGCGGACATTGCGCTTCGTCGCGCCGTTCCGGCGGTTCGTCGCAATGCGGTAGGCAGCCCGGGGGGCGCTGCCTAAAGTTCACTCCAACGCAACGAACAAACCGCTGGAGCCCAACATGATCGACCGCATCTTCGCCCCCTTCCTGACCTTCGCACTGCTCATCGGTGGCACCGCCGCCGTCGCATCGAGCCTCTTCACCGAACAAGCCGCTCCGGCACCGCAAGTGGCACAAAGCGCAGCCAAGGCCGTGATCGTGCTGGAGACCGTGGTCATCACCGCCAAGCGCAAGCCAGCCTGAAACGGCCTCTCTGCCTTCCCGAAACGCCAGCAGTTTGCTGGCGTTTTTCATGGACCTGTAAAGACTCGCAGTAGATCGGCCGCAAAGAATCTGTTCTGATCCAGCCCATGACAAGCATGGTGAGTGATCGAGACGCTCGCCCGACTCCTCCTGCTGCAACGTTTTTGTCGACCTGGCCTGCGGGGCCGGTCGAGCGGCGCTTCGCGTTGGCAGTGGTGCTCGGCTCCTTTGTAATTTTTGCCGCCACCGTTTTCTTCGCCAAGCTGCCGCTGACGCCGGTCTGGGCCTTCATGCCGATCTATGAGTCGGCGCTGATCGTCAGCGATCTGGTCACCGCGGTGATGCTGTTCGGGCAATTCCGCATCGGGCGCTCGAAGGCCGTGCTGATGCTGGCCACCGGCTACGTCTTCACGGCATTGGTGACCGTCGCTCATGGCCTCAGCTTTCCGGGGCTGTTCGCGCCGACCGGGCTGCTCGGTGCTGGCCCACAGAGCACCGCCTGGCTCTACATGTTCTGGCACGGCGGCTTCCCTGTGTTCGTGGTGGCCTACGCACTCTTTCGCAACAGCCCGCGTGAAGCGATGGCCCCTGGCACGTCGGCCGCCTGGGTGATCGTTGCCGCGGTGGCGGCCGCTGCTGCTGCAGTGATTGCGTTCACCTTGATCGCCACGGTGGGCCACGACAAGCTGCCGGCCGTCATGCAAGGCAACCGCTACACGCCGACGATGATCGTTGTCGTCACGACGGTGTGGGCAGCGAGCCTGGTCGCGCTGACGCTGTTGTTCAAGCGGCGAGCGCACTCCGTGCTCGACCTGTGGCTGATGGTTGTGCTGTGTGCCTGGCTGTTCGACATCGCGCTGTCGGCCATGTTCAACGGTGCGCGTTTCGACCTGGGCTTCTACGCCGGCCGCGTCTACGGGCTGCTGGCCGCGAGCTTCGTGCTCGGCGTCCTGCTGATCGAGAACGGCCTGCTGCACGGGCGGCTGATGCAAGCTCACGCGCATGAACACCAGCGCGCGATCGATCTGCAAGGCCTGAGTGACCGGCTCGAGTTGGTGAACACCGAACTCGGCGAGAAGAACCGGGAGCTCAACGATCAGACGCGTCTCAAGTCGGAATTTCTCGCCAACATGTCGCATGAGTTGCGCACGCCGCTCAACGCCGTCATCGGCTTCTCGGACATGCTGAAGGAAGGCATGGCAGACGACGCAGAGAAGCAGCGCCGGTTCGCCAACCACATCTTTCAGAGCGGGCACCACCTGCTGGCGCTGATCAACGACATCCTCGACCTGTCCAAGATCGAGGCCGGCAAGGTCGACATCTCGCTCGACGTGGTGGACCTCGACGCGGCGCTTGCCGACATGCTCGGGCTGCTGTCCGGCCAGGCGCTGGCCAAGCGCGTGCGCTTCGAGCTCGACGCGCATGAGACCCTGGGCACGCTGCGCGTGGACCGGCGGCGGCTCAAGCAGATCTTGTTCAACCTCGTGTCCAACGCGATGAAGTTCACGCCGGCCCATGGCCGGGTGGTGCTTCGGGCCGAGAAGGTCAACCGTTTGCGAGCCGCCACCGCCTTGCCCGGTGAAGGCCAGGGCCTGCGCATGCCGCTGCCGCCGAGCGAGCACGAGCGCTTCGTCCAGATCTCGGTGTCCGACACCGGCATCGGCATTTCCGCCAAGGACCTGAGCCAGCTCTTCGCGCCTTTCATGCAGGTGCCGAATGCGCTCACGCGCAACGTCGAAGGCACCGGCCTGGGCTTGGTGATGGTGCATCGCCTGGCCGAGGTCCACGGCGGCACGGTGGCGGTGACGAGCGAGCCGGGCGTCGGCAGTTGCTTCACCGTGTGGTTGCCGTGGCGCGAAGACATCAAGGCGGCTGGCGACACCTCCCGGCCCGTCGCGCCCAAGCGGCCCACCGCGCTGGTGGTCGAAGACAACGACGCCGCAGCAGCGTTGATGCAGGCGCAGCTCGAGGAAAACGGCTTCGTCGTGCGGCGTGCCGCGTCGGCTGAGGCGGCCCTGGCGCTGGTGAGCCAGTACACGCCCGACCTCATCACCCTCGACATCCTGCTGCCCGACATGGACGGCTGGCAGTTTCTCGCGCGCCTGAAGGCCACGCCGGCGTGGGAGGCCGTGCCGGTCGTCGTCGTGTCCATCGCGGCCGACCATGGCCTGGGCTTTTCGCTCGGGGCGGCGCAGGTGCTGCAAAAACCCATCGGGCTGGATGCGCTGAGCAAGGTGCTGCAGCGGCTGGGTCTTGCAAACACCAGCGGCAGCGACGTCACGGTGCTCGTGATCGATGATGACGCCGGTGCCGTCGAACTGCTGGCCACGCAACTCAAGCAGCGCGACTACACCGTGCTGCGGGCGCTTGGCGGGCGCGAAGGCATCGAGCTGGCGCAGCGCTACAAGCCAGACCTGATCACGCTTGATCTTGAGATGCCGGAGGTCAATGGCTTCGACGTCGTCGAGGCGCTGAAAGGCAGCGCGGCCACGGCGCAGATTCCCATCGTCGTCGTGACGGCAAAGGATCTCGCACCCGGCGACCGCGAGCACCTCAACGGCCACATCCACGAGATCGTCGGCAAAGCCGAGTTCGACCATGGACGTTTCATCGGCGAAGTGCAGCGGGCCTTGTCAAAGCTGGGGTAGCTGATCTCGGCTGCGCTGAGGTTCAGCGCTCCGGTCGAATTGGCAGTGCGCTTGGGCTCACTTCGGGCGTTCGTAACGGCCCAAGAGAGCGTACTCTTCAACGTCGCAGTTGCTTCGGTGTTGCCAACCGGTCCCGAGGGGTGTGCGCCGCGTGTTCAAGCGGAGGCATGCCCCCTCAGAAATCTTCATGCAGAACGTCGTGCAGAAGTCCGCTCTTTCAGCTCCGCGGGTTGCCGGTCTCCTGATCGGGCTGCTCGGTGCAACCCTGGCTGTGCGCTGGGTGTTTCAGGTGGACGCCATCGCGCGTCTCATCCCAGGTTCCGAGTTCATTGGCATCGTCTACCCGCTGCTCTTCGTCGCGGCGGGTCTCTGCTTCTTCAACGCCTCGCGGGCATCGCCGCCGCCACCCTGGTTGGCTCGGCTCTCTGCGGCCTGCATCGCCGCGCTGATCGCGCTGCCCCTGGCCTACCTGTTCGAAAGCGTGACCGGCATCGCCTTGGGGATCGATTTCGTCCGTGCCGGCACCGCTCCCTCTGCATCCAACCTCTACCCCGGGCGACCGTCCCCGAACGCGAGCGTGGCGTTTCTGCTCACCGGCGTGGCCTTCTGGCTGCACGGGCGACGCGCCAGCCGTCGGCGCGACCTCGTCTTTCTGACGGTGGTGCTGGCCATCTCCATCGTCGGGCTGGGCGCGTTGATCGGCTATGTCGTCGGCCTGGAAACGATGTACCAGATGGCGACTTTCAACCGCATGCTGCCGGCAACCGCGTTCGGCCTCTCGGTTGTCGGCGCTGGCCTGTGGACGCTTCACGAGACGTCCCAGCCGTTTGACGCCAAGGCGCCGCACAAGACCGAGCAGCGCATCAAGCGGCGCTCCATCGCCGTTATCACCCTCGTCGCGCTGGCGGGCGGCGTTGCCGGCTTCGCGGTGATGAGCGACACGTTCAAGCAGTCGGTTTCGCAAAACATGCTGCTCACCGCGACGACGAACGCCACCTCGCTGGCGCACACCATCGAGGTGAGTCTGTGGTTCCCGAGAACCGTGGCGAGCCGGCCGGCCGCGCGCCAGGCGCTGGACAAGCTGAGCAAAGCACCCGACGACGCGGCGGCCAGGGACTTTCTCCAGAAGGTTGCCGACAGTTTCCTGACGGCCGACCTGACCGGTGTGGAGATCTACGCTGCGAACGGCGAGCTCGTGGCGCAGGCCGGTTTCATGACGCCGGCGACGGTGCAGGTCATCCAGCGCCTGGCCAATGCAGGTCAGCGGACCTTCCTGGCCTGGAAGGACGGCTACATGCTCCTCACCGAAACCGAAGTGCTCGTCGATGGGCGCCGGATCGGGCGGGTGCTCACCGAACAGCGCATGCCGCTTTTCGATCGCCTGCTGGCCGACATCCGGGCCTCCAACGAAACGTCCGACGTTGCCATCTGCGGCCGCGCGAACGACAAGGCCATCTGCGCGCCGAACCGCCTTCGCCCCTCGGGCTTCGAGACGCCCATGTTCGACGCGGCAGGCCGCCCCGGGATCCCCGTCACGAAGGCCTTGCTCGGCGAGCGCGGCGTGCAGTTCTTCAAGGACGGGCGCGGTGTCAACGTCGTCTCGGCCTTCACCCCCATCAAAGACTTCGGTCTCGGCCTGGCGGTCAAGACGGATGTCGACACGCTCTACGCACCCCTGCGCTCGCGCCTGAACCTCCTGGCCCTGGCGCTCGTCGGCATCGTCGCGTTGGCCATTTATGCCCAGCACAGCCAGGTGAGGCCGGTGCTCAAGCAATTGGTTGAAAGCGAACAGCTGGTGAAAGCCATCCTCGAGGATCAGGCCGAACTCGTCTCACTCGCCAAGCCCAACGGCGAACTGACCTACGTCAACCCGGCCTATGCGTTGCACTTCGGACTGACGCCTGCCGACATGGTGGGTACCAACCTGTTCGATCACATCGAGGCCGCGAATCGCCCGCTTGTTCACCGGACCTTTACGGAAGTCCTGTCCGGCACGACGGCCATGAGCGAAAACCGCATGGTGTCTGCCAGCGGCGCCGAGCGCTGGGTCTCCTGGGCCAACAGCCTGCAGCGCGACGCCGCCGGGCAGCCGATGATCCATTCGGTCGGCCGCGACGTGAGCGAGCGGAAGCAGGCCGAGGTCGCGCTGCACACCAGCCAGGCATTGCTTGTTCGCATGGGCCGCGTGGCCGGCGTGGGCGGATGGGAATTCGACCTTCCCACGCGCGCAGTCACATGGACTGAAGAGACGCGTCGCATCTACGAGGTCGCGCCGGATTTCGTGCCGACCATGGAAACCTCAATCACGTTCTATGCCCCCGAGAGTCGGGCAATCATCGATGCGGCCGTTCAGAAGGGCATCGAGACGGGCGAGCCCTGGACCCTGGAGCTGCCTCTGGTGACGGCCAAGGGTCGTCACATCTGGGTGCGCGCCCAGGGCCAGGCCGAGATGCAGGACGGCAAGCCCGTGCGCCTGGTCGGTGCGATCCAGGACATCACCGAACGCATGCTGGCCGAGCGGGCGCTTCGCACGCTGAGCGCCATCTTCGAAGCAACGACCGACTATGTCGTGCAGCTTGACCCGAAGGGCCGGCTCACCTACATGAACCCGGCTGCACGCCGCCGCACCGGGGTGGCGCTCGACGCCTCGATCGAGCACCTCACGCTGGCTGATTTCAACCCGCCGCAAACCCTTGAGCGCTTCATTTCGGAGGTGTGGCCCACCGCGGTGGCCAACGGCGTGTGGGTGGGCGAGTCGCTGGTGTGGGACGCGGACCGGCGCGAGTTCCCGGTCAGCCACATCGTCATCTGCCATCGCGACAAAGAGGGCAAGGTCGAATACTTCTCGGGACTCATGCGCGACATCTCGGCCGCCAAGGCTGCAGAACAGGCGGTGCGCGAGAGCGAGCATCGCTTGCGCATGGTGACCGACAGCCTGCCGGCGCTGATTTCTTACCTCGACCGCGACATGCGCTTCCGCTTCGTCAACCGCACGTATCGGCAGTGGTTCGGTGATCAGGCCGCACCGCAAATCGGGATGAGCATGCAGGAGTTCTACGGCGCGCAGGCCTGGGAGGAGATCGAGCCCAAGTTGCGGGCGGCCCTGGATGGCGGGCAGGAGGTCGCCTACGACCGCGAGATGGTGCGCCCCGAGGGCCTTCGCCACGTGCAGGTCACGGCCGTTCCCGATCGCGACGAAGAAGGCAAGGTCGTTGGCCTGTACACGCTCGTTGCCGACGTCACCTCGTCCCGCCAAGCGCAACGAGCACTTGAGGAGAGCGAGGCCCGGCTGACCACGGTGGCCGATGCGTTGCCGATGCGCGTGGCCTACATCGACGCCGAGGAGCGCTACCGATTCAACAACCTGGCCTATGAGCGCGGCTTCGGCCGGCCGCGTCATGAAATCTACGGCCAGACCGTGCGTGCGCTGCTGGGCGAGGCCGCCTACAAGTCCGTCGAGCCGCACATTCGCAGCGCGTTGCGGGGAGAGTCCGTCCGGTTCGAGAGCGAAATGGTCAGCGGCGGCAGCTATGTCTGCTACGAGGCGCATTACATCCCGCAGCTGGCTGTCGATGGCCGCACGGTCCTCGGCTTCCACGCCGTGGTCAGCGACATCACGCGCCAGAAGCTCGAAGAGCGGCGGCTGATCGAACTCGCGCGCTTGGACCCGCTCACAGGCATCATCAACCGCGCCGGCTTCGAGCTGCATGTCGCGGGTGCCATGGAGCGCAGCCGCAGCACGGGCGCGCTGATGGCGCTGATGTACCTCGACATCGACCGGTTCAAGCAGATCAACGACGGGTTCGGACACAACGTCGGAGACGCGCTGCTGCGCGCTTTCGCGAGCCGCTTGTCGCAGACGCTGCGTTCCAGCGATACCGTGGCCCGTCTCGGTGGCGACGAGTTCACGGCCGTCATGGAAGGCCTGCCCAGCCCCGAGGTGGCGTCCTCCGTGGCTGCCAAGATCATCCAGGCCATGAGAGCGCCGTTCATGATCGACCAGCAGACGATCGAGGTCACCACGAGCATCGGTCTGGCGTTCTACCAGGGAGACGCCACCACCGTCGAGGCGCTCGTCAAGCAGGCGGATGTGATGCTCTACCAGGCCAAGAACGCGGGTCGCAACAACGTGCAGGTGGCGCTTCGATTGATCGAAGGCGGCCGGGTCTAGCGGCTTTCTTCAGCGCGTCGGCAGCAGCGTTGCCTGCACGCTCTGGCCCGGCCAAGCGAAGTGGCCGCCGCCCAGGTGGTGCAGCGTGTGCAATTCGGCGTTGTCGGCACGGAAGGACCAGTGGCCGCCGTCGAACACGCGCGAATCGGCCTGGGCCGACACCACTTCGCCGAAGCAGGTGTCGTAGGCCTCTTCGCTGTGCGGCTCGTTGATGAGCTTGCATTCCAGCCAGGCGATGCAACCCTCGACGAACGGCAGGCCGAGCAACGGGCTGTCGAATGATTCGATGCCGTAGCGTTCGAACTTGTCTGGCCCGCCCGCTTGCGCGAGATCGCGGCCCGAGCTGCTGCCGACGGTGTAGGTCATGTCGAGTACGGCGCGGCAGGGGACGCTGATCGTGAAGCCGCCGCTGGCCATCAGCAGCTCGCGGGTGTAGGTGCTCTTGTCGACCACCACCGCCACGCGCGGTGGCACGAACTCGACCGGCATCAACCAGGCCGCCGCCATGACGTTGCGGCGCCCGGCGTGCGCACTGCCCACCAGCACCGTGGGTCCGTGGTTGATCAATCGGCAGGCATGGACGAGGGCGACGTCTTTTTTCATGCTGCCAGTCTATGGGCTTGCGTCACGGGTTCTGGCTGAGCCATGTGCGTTCGTACAGCGCGTTCAGCTCTCCCTGGGGAATCTGCTCTGCCGCATACGACACCGTGCCGCTTTCGCGCAGTTCGCGGGCACTGCGCCGCACGAAGCCGAGCACCGAGCGCGCGATGGAGCCGCCAACGCTGATGCGCTGGACGCCCGCGTCGATCAGAGCGGGCGCATTGGACGAGGCTTCGTTCAGGCCGAGCACGAGGTTGAGCGGGCCGGCGATCTCGCGCACCAGCGTGCTGGCGCGGGCCACGTCGGTCACGCCGGGCGCGAAGATGCAGTCGGCCCCGGCTTCAAGGAACAGGTTGCCGCGCCGGACGGCGAGCGGCACGCCGTCGGCGCCGCCCTGCTGGAACACATCGGTCCGTGCAGTCAGCACGAAGGGCCTGCCCGAGGACGCGATGGCCGCGCGTGCCGCGGCGATGCGGGCGACGGCCGCGGCTTCGTCGTAGAGGCCGCCGGTGGCGCGGTCCACATCTTCGATGTTGCAGCCGGCCGCACCGGCCGCGATGGCCAGGCGCACGGTGTCGGCCACCTGCTCGGGTGTGTCGCCATAGCCGGACTCGAGGTCGGCATTCACGGGCAGCGGCACGGCGGCCGCAATGCGGCGGATCGCGTCGAGCATCTCGTCGCGGGTGACGGCTACCCGCGCATCGCCGACGTGGTAATCCGGCTTGCCGAGCGAGAACGCGATACCCGCGCTGGTAGTGCCGATGGCCGCGAACCCTTCGTGGGCGAGGATGACGGCACTGCCCGCGTCCCAGGCGTTGGGCATCACGAAGCCGCGCTCGGCCTGGTGCAGCTGGAGGAAGGTGCTGCCTTTGGCAGCGGTGGCTGAGTTTTTCATGGAGTGCCTCCACAGGTGATCGATGCGCCATCGTGCAGCCCGCGACATGGCGCGTCAAACGCATAACCGCATCGACTGGGTTGTGATGGCCGGGCTGGCCGCTCAGAAGCGCCTGGGCGAGGCCCGCGTCGTTTGCGTTGTGAACAAACGCAATGGCCGAGGCCACGTTTCTTTACCCGCGCCCTCGTCAGCTAGGGCGGCCGGCACTCCGTTGAAGAGGCACGGGAATGCAACTCGATGCCCGTTCAACCACGAAAGGAACATCCATCATGCTGAACCTCAAGACCCTTGCTCTCGGTGCCTTGCTCGCTGCCGCTTCGGTGGGCGCCATGGCGCGGCCAGCGGCCTACGACGCGCACAGCGTCGACGCCCGCCAAGCCCGGCAGGAAGCCCGCATCGATGCCGCGCTGCGTGAGGGCCGGCTGAGCCGCCATGAATTCCGCAGCCTGCAGCGTGAACAGGCCGCCATCCGCCGCTACGAAGCGAAGGCCAAAGCCGACGGGATCGTGACGCGCCAGGAGCATCGCCAGCTGCAGGAGATGCTGGACCATGCGAGCCGTCACATCCGCAACGCCTGATGAACTGCGCGCCGGGTGGTTCCACGCCGCTCGGCGTGCCCGGCCTGCTCCGTTCAGCGCAGCTCGTTCTCGAGGGCGACGTCGGCCACCAGTTCGCCATGGACAGTCGACCACGCGCCGCTCGGTGAGCGGCGCGCTGCGATGGCGAGGTACTCGGCCAGCTGCTCCGCCGGCATCGGCCGCGCAAAGAGGTATCCCTGTGCCTCGTCGCAGCGCAGGGCCAACAGGCTCTCCAGCGCAGGCTGGCCTTCCACGCCTTCGGCGATCGTCTTCAGGCCCAGGCCGTGGGCCATCTGCAGGATCGCGCGCACGATGGCGGCGTTCTCCGCATCGGTGGCCAGGTCGCGAATGAACGACTGGTCGATCTTGAGCTTGTCGAACGCAAAGCGCTTGAGGTACGAGAGGCTCGAGTAGCCGGTGCCGAAGTCGTCGATCGACAGCCTCACGCCGAGCAGCTTCAGCCGCTTGACGGTGGTCAACACGCTCTCGACGTTCTGGATCAGGATCGACTCGGTCAGCTCGAGTTCGAGGCACGACGGGTCCAGCCCCGAGGCGCTGAGTGCGCTGCGGACTACCGACTCCACGTTGCCGCGCCCGAACTGCACCGCCGACAGGTTCACCGCGATGGAGTCGAGCGGCAGGCCTGCATCGCGCCAGGCCACGGCCTGGCGACAGACTTCGTGCAGCACCCAGTCGCCGATGGGCACGATGAGCCCGCTCTCTTCGGCAACGGGAATGAAGCGGCCTGGCGGCACCAGGCCGAGTTCGGGGTGGCGCCAGCGGAGCAGCGCCTCGGCGCCAACCACGCGCCCGGTGGCGAGTTCGATCTGCGGCTGGTAGTGCATGACGAACTCGTCGCGGGCGAGCGCCAGGCGCAGGCCGTTGCGCATCTGCAGGTTCTCGGCAGACGCGACGTTCATGGCTTCGTCGAAGAAGCGGTAGGTGTTGCGCCCCGCGGCCTTGGCCTGGTACATCGCGACGTCGGCCTTCTGCAGCAGCGTGCCGAAGTCTTTGCCATCGTCGGGGTAGAGCGCGATGCCGAGCGAGAACGAGACCGGGATCTCGTGGCCGTCGGCCATGCAAGGCGCCTGGAAGCATTGCACCAGCCGTTCGATGGCGGAGCCGACTGCCTCGGTATCGGCCAGCTGCGCGAAGACGGCGAGGAACTCGTCGCCGCCCTGGCGGCTGATGGTGTCGGTCTCGCGTGCGCATTCGCGCAGCCGCTCGGCGACGGCCTTCAGCAGCGAGTCACCGGTCAGGTGGCCGAGTGAATCGTTGATGGTCTTGAAGTTGTCGAGATCGAGGAGCAGCACGGCGACCTTCGCGCCCGTGCGCGCCGCCTGCGCGGTGGCCTGCTCGAAGCGGGACTGAACCACCAGCCGGTTGGGCAGCCCCGTCAGCGCATCGTGGTGGGCCAGGAACTCGATGCGTTCTTCGTTCGCGCGGCGCTCGGTCATGTCGCGAATGGCAGCGGCCACCATGCCGCCCTGCTCGGTGTCGATCGGGCTCACGCTGATGCTGATCGGGAACTCGCGGCCGGCTCGGGTGAGCGCCCACAGGTCGCGGTCCTTGCCCGGGTCGGTGGTTGTGCCGTTCGCCTTCGGCAAGGCCAGGTCGAGACCGCGGTAGCGCTCCGGCAGCAGCACATCGAACGGCTGGCCGATCAGCTCGTCCGGTGCGTAACCGAACAGCTGCACGGCCTGACGGTTCACGACGGTGATGATCGCGTTGGCGTCGGAGATCACCAGCGCGTCGGGCGACGACTCGAGCAGGGTGCGGAACTTGCGCTCCTGCACCCGCAGTGCGTCGACGTCGGCCTCGCGGCGCCGCCACGAGCGGTACAGCATCACGGCGAACAGCACGGTCATCAGCAGAAACGCGCAGCCGAACACGATGGCCTTGGTGACCTCGGCGCGCCATTCGGCCAGGTAGTCGTCGGTGCCGAGGCCGACCACGATGTACATCGGGTAGTGCGATATGCGGCGGAAGGAGACGGTCCGCTCGACGCCGTCTCCGCCCGCGCCGGTGTAGGTGCCGACGGCTTCGCCTGCCATCACCGGTGCGCGCAGCTTGGGCGACACGGTGGCGTTGCCCACGTCGCCGCCGATGGAGGCGATCACCGGTTGCCGCGCGATGACGCCGAGCTGCGCATCGCGCAAGGCCACCACGCCGCCCGGGCCGGTGTCGATGGTGGAGAACATCTCGATGAAGTGCCGCAGCGTGATGGTCGCGTAAACCACGCCACCGAAGCTGCCGTCCGGGCGGTCGAGCCGGCGTGCGAGCACGATCTCCCACTCGCCGCTGACGCGGCTGACCACCGGCTTCGAAATGACCAGCCCGGCCCGCGGGTCGCCAGCCAGTTGAAGGAAATAGGGGCGGTTGGCCAGGTTGGTCCGCATGCCGGCGGGCAGGCCGAATCCATGCGTCACCTCGCCGTTGGCATCGGCGATGCGCAGGCCGTGCAGTTCGGGGACGCGCTTGCTCTGCTGCTTCATGAACCCACCGAGCGGGGCCAGATCGGCGGACTGCGTGGCCTGGGTACGTGCCACTTCATCGGTCACCATCAGCAGCACCAGATCGACCTTGTCGACGAGGGACGCGATCTCGCGTTCGAGGACGACCGCCAGGTTCTTCGAGGTGGTGGTCGCACGCTCTTCACGCCGGTCGCGGCTTTGCGACAGGCTCAGCGCGGCGATGGCCAGGGCCACCACATTCAGCAGCACGACGCTCCACACCAGGCGGGCGACGATGCGCGCTGCAGCACTCTGCGAACCGGTCGTCGACCGAGCCGGAATCGGGTTCACGGAAAAAGGCAGAAGCGCACAGGCATAGCCGGCCGAGTCTAGCGAGATCGGCAGCGCCGACCTCCGGAAAACGCCGCCGTCAATTCACGGCGGGCTGCCTTGCGAGGCGTATGTCACGCTGCACGGGTGTGCGGTTAGACGCCTCGGCCGTTTCGGGGAGGCTGGAGCCTTGCTGCTGGAACACCACGGCGCGAAGCTGCGCAGCTGCCGCCACGCAGCCGGCTGCATCAGTTGAGATTCAGCGCGTTCGTCAGGTCACCCATCGCCTGACCGCCGGAGGCCTTGAGGGCCGCGTCGCGCGTCGTCAAGCCGGGCAAGGTATCGAGTCCGAAACGGCGAGTGATGAGCCGCAGGATGGAGGCGGTGTCGTAGGCCGTGTGGTCCACCGTGCCCTTCTTGGCCATTGGCGAGACGACGATGGCCGGGATGCGCGTGCCCGGGCCGATCAGGTCGCCCTTGGGCGGTGCCACGTGGTCCCAGACGCCGCCGAATTCGTCGTAGGTGATCACGATGACCATGTTGTTCCACTGCGGGCTGGCCTGCAGCTTGGCGACCAGGTCGGCGATCTTGGCGTCGCCGTCGGCCAGGTTGGCATAACCCTCGTGCTGATTGAACACGCCTTCGGGCTTGTAGAACGACACGGCCGGCAGTGTGCCCGCGGCGGCGTCGGCCACCAGGTCGTTGTAGTCCTTCAGGTGCGCAGCGCGCTCGCTGGCGTGGGTGACCGGGTCGAACGCGGCGTAGTAGTTGAAGGGCTGGTGGTGTGGCTGGAAGTCGACGTTGACGGTGTTGGACACGCCGTTGGCGTCGCCCGCGTAGATCACGCTGCGCTTGGCCGCGGGCGCCTGCATGCCGTCGGCGAGTGCAGCGCTCCAGGCACCGCCGTACCACTTCCACGTCACGCTTTTCGCGGTGAGAAGGTCGCCGATGTTCGTCTGGGTTTGCGGCGGCAACGTGGTGGCCTTGCTGGTGTCTGCAAAGAGTGCGTCGTTGCCGTTCACGTCGACCGGCGCATTGCCGCTCGGCTGATACGGCGCCTGCATGGTGTTGATGGCGTAGAACTTGCCATCGCCGAAGTAGTTGGCCGGCGTGATGTTGCCGCTCTTCACGAAAACGGGCGGGCCGTCGAGCGCCGAGGCCGGGCTGGTGCCGGCGAGCGTGAGGCGCGGCAGGAACTTGCCGTTGGCGTCGGTATCGACCGTGGCGATGGTGGGCTTGGCGGCGGCGGTGTCGGCGTTCGGGTACTCGGGCGCGCAGGCGCAGATCAGGTACTGGTGGTTGAGGAAGGACCCGCCGAACGCACCCTGGAAAAAGTTGTCGGCCAGCACGTATTGCTGCGCCAACTTGTAGAGCGCCGAGCTGCTGTAGTCGAAGTGGCCCATGGTCAGGCCGCCGGCATCGGCCCAGGCGGCGTACATGTCGTTCTTGCCGCCGTTGATCTCCATCTGGTTTTCGTAGAAGCGGTGGTACAGGTCGCGCGTGACGGTCGACGGCGTGAGCCTCACGTTGGCAGAAGCCTGGAATGCGGTTTCCACGGAGAACGGCGCATTGGCGAGACCGGCGCTTTGCGCCTGCGTGATGACGGTCGCCGAACCCGGCGCGGTGACGCCGCCCCAGGTTTGCGGCAACGTGGCCAGTACGGTGCTGCCGTCGCGGTCTTTCTGAGCCACGTAGGCGGCGGTGGGTGCGCCGTTAGCGTCGACCACGCTGCTCAGGCCGTTGGCACCTGGGAAGTTGCCGTAGAGGTTGTCGAACGAGCGGTTCTCGGCGTAGATGACGACAATGTTCTTGACCTTGGACTGCAGCGCGGCGGTGGTGTCGGGCGATGCGGGCGCGGGGTTGTCGTCACCGCTGCCGCAGGCGGCGACGATGGCGAGTGTGAGAACGGCGAACGGGGCGGCGAATCTGAGCGGGTGTTTCATGGGCGGATGTCCGAGCCGAAGATGGAGTGATGGCCGAGCTTCGCGGGCCTGTGTGACACCGCCGTGTCTTGTCATGAACACGAAATGAATGCGTCGTAGAACGCTTCATTCGCTGAGGAGTCTGGTCTTGAGTCGTCTTGTGTCTTGTGTGTTGGGTGTGGCTTGTGCTGTCGTGATGGTGGCGGGTGTGCAGGCCGTCGCGCCACAACCGGCTGCCACACCGTTCTACGCCACGCACTTCGAGAAGCAGCCGAACGCGGCCACGCTGACCGAGCTGGGGCGTGCGTTGTTTTACGACGTGTCGCTCTCTGCCTCGGGCCGCCAGGCCTGTTCGTCATGCCACGATCCGCAGCATGCCTTCGGCCCGCCGAATGCACGGGCGGTGCAGATGGGCGGCGCTGACATGAAGCTTGCAGGCCGGCGCGCGGTGCCGTCGCTGATGTACCAGCAAGACACGCCGCCGTTCAGCGAGCACTTCAGCGACAACGATGGCGACGACAGCGTCGACCAGGGACCGACCGGTGGCCGAGCGTGGGACGGCCGGGTCTCGTCGGCGCATGAGCAGGCCAGCCTGCCGCTGCTGTCGCCCTTCGAGATGGCCAACGCCGACCCGGCAGCCGTGGTCAACCGCCTGCGCCAATCACCTGGCGCCGCGCGTTTTCGGGATGCGTTCGGCGAGCATGTGCTCGACAACACAGAGCTCGCCTGGAACGGCCTGCGCCTGGCGCTCGAGGTCTTCCAGCAAAGCCCGCGCGACTTCTACCCTTACACCAGCAAGTACGACGCGTACCTGCGGCACCGGGCGGCGCTGAGCCGAAGCGAGCAGCACGGACTTGAGCTGTTCAACGATGCGGCCAAGGGCAACTGTGCGTCGTGCCACCCGAGTGCCGTGAAGCGGGGAGCGTTTCCTCAGTTCACCGACCACGGCTTCATCGCGATCGGCGTGCCGCGCAATCGCGCCATCCCGGCGAATGCCGACCCGCGCTATGCAGACCTCGGCCTGTGCGGCCCGCTGCGTACCGATCTGGCCGACCGGCCCGAGTACTGCGGCCTGTTCAAGACACCGTCCTTGCGCAACGTGGCGACGCGCCGCACGTTCTTTCACAACGGCGCATTGCATCGCCTCGACGAAGCCGTGCGCTTCTACGTCCAGCGCGATCTGCATCCCGAGAGGTACTACCCGCGCGATGCGGCTGGCCACGTTCTGAAGTTCGACGACCTGCCGCAACGCTACCGCGAGAACGTCAACGACGAGGTGCCGTTCACGCCACCGGTCGAAGGCAAACCGGCCTTGTCGGAACGCGAGATTGCCGACGTGGTGGCGTTCCTTCGCACGCTGACCGACGGCTACCTGCCGCCGGTAAAACGCTAGCGCTCGCGCCTACTGGAACGCCACCTCGGCGAAGCTGCGCAGCTTGCGGCTGTGCAATTGGTCGACGCCCTGCTCGCGCAGCAGCTCCATCGCACGGATGCCGATGCGCAGGTGCTGGTCGACGCGCTCGCGGTAGAAGTGGTTGGCCATGCCGGGCAGCTTGATCTCGCCGTGCAGCGGCTTGTCGCTCACGCACAGCAGCGTGCCGTAGGGCACGCGGAAGCGGAAGCCGTTGGCGGCGATGGTGGCGCTTTCCATGTCGAGCGCGATCGCGCGGCTCTGGCTGAAGCGGCGCTCCGGCGTGCTGTGCTGGTGGTGGAAGGGCAGCAGCTCCCAGTTGCGGTTGTCGGTGCTCGCGACGGTGCCGGTGCGCATCACGCGCTTCAGCTCGTAGCCTTGCAGCTGGGTCACTTCGGCCACCGCCGATTCGAGCGCGACCTGGATCTCCGCCAGCGGTGGGATCGGGACCCACAGCGGCAGGTCTTCGTCGAGCACGTGGTCTTCGCGCACGTAGCCGTGGGCCAGCACGTAGTCACCGAGGGCCTGGGTGTTGCGCAGGCCGGCGCAGTGGCCGAGCATGATCCACGCGTGCGGGCGCAGCACGGCGATGTGGTCGGTGATGGTCTTGGCGTTGGCCGGGCCGACGCCGATGTTGACCATGGTGATGCCGGTGCGGTCTTCGCGCACCAGGTGGTAGGCCGGCATCTGCGGCAGGCGCGGCGGCGTCACGCCCTGGTCGTCACCGGGCTGCGGCTGCAGGTCGGTGCGCCGCATCATCACGTTGCCGGGCTGCACGAAGGCGGCGTAGCCGCTGTTCGGGTCGGCCATCAGCTCGTGGCCGAGCTGGATGAACTCGTCGATGTAGAACTGGTAGTTCGTGAACAGCACGAAGTTCTGGAAGTGCTCGGGCGCGGTGCCGGTGTAGTGGCGCAGGCGGTGCAGCGAGTAGTCGACGCGCGGCGCGGTGAACAGCGACAGCGGATGACGCGCCAGGCCATCGGACCCGATCGGCGGCTCGTACGTGCCGTTGGCGATGCCGTCGTCCATGGCCGAGAGGTCGGGCAAGTCGAACTGGTCGCGCAGCAGCAGGCGGCGCGCCGGCGTCATGCTGCCTTCGAGGTGGTCGTTCTCGGCCAGCGAGAAGTGCACCGGGATCGGTTGGGCGCTCAGGCCCACCTCGAGCGTGACGCCGTGGTTCTTCAGCAGCAGCGTGAACTGCTCGAAGTAGTACTCGGCAAAGAGATCAGGCCGCGTCAGCGTGGTTTCGTAGGTGCCGGGGCCGGCAACGAAGCCGTAGGCCAGCCGCGAGTCGGCGCGCGCCACGGTGTCGGTGTGCACCCGCAGGTAGGGGTAGCAGGCGCGGACGTGGCCGGTGAGGGCTTCGCCGGCCACGAAGCGCTGCAGGCTGTCGCGCAGGTGGGCGATGCCGCTGTTGTAGATGGTGGTGGCGTGGGCCAGCGCAGCAGCAGCGTCGTTGAACGATTGGGCGTGGATGAGGGTCGTGGGTTTTGTTGTCAGTGTCATGAGCGCCATTGTGCGTCCGTGACATGACGGCCGCCATCCCACGGGCCGGGTCGCCCGTGGGTTACGAGGCGGTTACTTCAGCGGCGTCAGCAACACGCTCAGCCGGTCGGGCTTGCCCTCGATGCGCTCGAGCTTGGGGTAGCGCAGGCCGCCGCGCCATTCCACCTTCACCGTGCGGTAACGGTCGGCCTCCTTCACGAGCAGCTCGATCGGCGCGCCGTCCTTGGCGGCGGTGATGGCCTCTTCCAGCTTCTCGGCCTTGTAGGCGACGCCGTTCACCGCCAGCAGCGTGGCAGCTGTCGACAGGCCGGCATTGAAGGCCGGGCTGCCCCAGTTCACCGTCGTCAGCTTGGCGTCCTTGTCGAGCGTGATGCCGATGGAGTAGACGAAGTCGGTGAAGTCGTACGCCTCCTGGCGCAACTTGTAGCGGTCGGTCGGCTTCTCGCTCCAGGCGAGCTTCCAGCCGGCGGCCGTGAGGCCCGCGAGCAGGCCTTCGCCGTCGTGGCGATCCAGCCGCTGACGCAGGAAGCCGGCCCAGTCGTTGGGCTGCACGCGGTTCAGCTCGGTCACCAGGTCGTCGAAGGTGTAGACCAGCGGCTTCACGCGCTTGGGCTCGGCACCGAAGAAGGCACGGGCAAAGTCGTCCAGCGAGCGCGTGTACTGCGAGCGATCGCGGATCAGCATGTCGGCCTCCAGCC
>Ga0307516_10001539_pt1 | contig 31707 bp, 27 predicted proteins | sample 19_EM_MG_FD_203310 | JGI IMG/M metagenome (GOLD analysis project Ga0307516, IMG submission 203310) | Populus trichocarpa ectomycorrhiza microbial communities from riparian zone in the Pacific Northwest, United States - 19_EM | ecosystem: Host-associated > Plants > Roots > Unclassified | place...
ACAAAATCGAACCGGCTATGTCTTCCTCATCGAACGGAACGCAGATATCCACCGGAACGCTAGCCCAAACTGCGGATAGGATCGGGGGGGGGGGGGGCGGGGGGGGGGGGGGGGGGGGGGGGGGCCCGCCCCCCCCCCCCCCCCCCAGAGGATACATATCTACCGGCAATTTTTCGATGTTGGGAACTCAATCAATCGACCATTGCCCAGTCTACTCTAATCTATATGGGGGCGCTGGCCGTAGCGGCCGTGCTGGTTGGAGCGTTGTGGTGGGGCAAGTGCACTGACGACGGTGACCACCAGAGAGAAGAGGAAGCAGAAGAACGGCTTTGACCTGGCGGAGAGTGTCCACGAACCGGAATACTGCACCATCAGATCCCGTATCCCACCCGAGCCGGCGCACAAGTTCGAGGTCACTCTTGAGCCCTCATCTTTCTCTGACGAGAAGTAGACCCCCCTTCGCCGTTTTTCTTTCTTTCGTTCTCTCTTCTTTTTCTTTTTCTTTTTCTTTTTCTTTTGCGAATCGGCGATTCCATCGAACTGACAATGTTTTTCTTTTATTTTCCGTGAACAGATACAAGCTCTTTGAGAACTACCAGCGCAATGTGCACAAGGAGGAGCCAGAGGAGATCAGCAAAATGGGCTTCAGGCGCTTTCTGTGCGAATCACCGCTGCCCACGACGACCACGGAATCGGGCAAGCAATTGGGCTCGCACCACATGTGCTATCGTCTCGACGGACGGCTGATCGCGATGGGCGTGCTCGACTTGCTCCCGGACATCGTCAGCGGTGTCTACTTCATCTACCACAACGACTTCGAAAGCTGGCACTTGGGCAAGGTCAGCGCTTGCTACGAGGCGTGTCTGGCAAAGGAGAGAGGATACACGTATTACTACATGGGTAACAGCTCCCCCCGGGGGCGCCTTTTTATCGAGCACCGCTAACGGAGAGAGCAAAGGATACTACATCCCCTCCTGCCAGAAGATGCGCTACAAAGCCTCCTACGGTCCTTCCGAGCTGCTAGACCCCTCCACAAACGCCTGGGTCCCGCTCACTGCGGATCTGAAGTCCTCCCTTGAAGCCGACGGTACCTGGAACGGCCGCTTCTCCCAACCGCCTCCCGAGCTTGATCTCGATCCCGGCGACGCGGGGCCGGGCTTTGCCATCGACTCGCGGATGCCGGGCCTGATGTCGGAAGAGGAGCTGGACCGGTTCGGTCTCGGCGCGGTCAAGGTCGGCGCGAGGAACTTTCAGACGGCGGCCGATAACTTGCAGGGGTTCGACAACACGGACGGGGTTCTGTACAAGCTCATCCGAGAGACGGTGGCGGCGGTGGGACCAGAGGTCGCGGTGGAGATGGTGTTGCGACTGGGGTGAGCGAGAGCGATACATACGGCCAACGCAGAGAGTACCTAGGTATGTACCTGCATAGGTATACATACATGGGATGGTTAGATAGTCGGAATCGGAACGAGCCATCTACTATAGCTATGTGACCAACTACTCTCTTCAGGGCTCCATAAGCCGGCGGAGGATGAGGCAAGTAAGCATTCCATCAGGGTGCTTCAAATGGAAGTAGAAGTTGGCATCGCCCATTGTCGGCGGCCCCATGTGCGCAGTATATGTGAGACCAAGCGGGGGCAGGCTGGGACGAAATCTATCTAAAGTTTCCCGCCCCCCCCCCCCGCCGCAGAGCCTCAGGGCCTAGGTAGTTAGACGAGTAACGAACCAACCTCCACCCTCCCTATCGCACGACACTGCCACCGGACTCCCGCAGTCTCGTCCGTTTTACGGTTCCGAAGCCCACACAACCCTCGCCGCTGCCGCCGCCCCCCCAAAAAGAAGAAGAAGAAGAAGAAGAAGAAGAAGAAGAAAGAAAGACAAATGTCCTACTTCAAGATAACGCTGATCCGGTCGGCGATCGGCATGACGAAGCGACAGAACGCGATCCTGGCGTCGCTCGGCCTGCGGAAACGCATGTCCATCGCCTACCACCCCGTCTCCCCGGACGTGGCTGGGAAGATCATGAAGGTCAAGGAGCTCCTCGCCGTGTCCGAGTGCGAGACGGCCGAGACCAAGGCCGAGATCCATCGGCGGCGCCAGCCGCCGTGCGGGTTCGTCGTTGAGGCGTAGGCGGATTTGGGGGGGGGGGGAGGATAGAGGTTGGGTTTGGGTTTGGGTGGTGAGGTGGAGAGAGAGAGAGAGGTGTTTGGGCTTGTATGATTGCTACTGGTAGCGGGAATGGAAGTGCGCAGAAGGAACAGCACCAGCGCGAGGAGATAAGATTCAAGTAACTGCGATGGCCATGTCGTGTTTCGCCCAAGATTTCACGTGGGCAACTTAGGAATAATGGAGTAACTACACGCAGGTTACACGCACAGAGCTCTCTCTCTCTCTCTCTCTCTCTCCGCCCATGATCTACGATCCATCGCCCAGACGCACCGAGGCATTCAGGCTGCGCTGCGGCTCTTGTCCCACGACGAGGTCCTCGATTGTATCGTCCTCGGCGCCACCGAACCGCTCCTCAGCACTGCTGATGCAGTGGATATTCGCTGCCAGCTTGTTCATGGTCTCCTCCCACTCGTCGTATGGATCCGAGTCGAAAACGATGCCACCACCTGTTGATCGGTTAGCCACACAGTTCGGGGATTGGGTTGGGTTGGGGCTTGCCGGCTTGCAAATACACAGCTCCATCCTTGACGGTCATGGTACGCAGCGCGATGCAGGTGTCCATGCTGCCCCTCTCGTACCCCCAGTACCCGACGGCACCGGCGTAGACTCCCCGCCGCTCACCCTCCAGCTCGGCGATCAATTCCATCGCCTTGACCTTCGGCGCGCCGCTCACCGTTCCGGCGGGGAAGATGCTCCTGAACGCATCGAAGCGAGTCATCCCCTCCCTCAACACGCCCGAGACCTGGGAAACGAGATGCGTGACATGCGAGAAGCGCTCGACGGTCATAAGCCTGTCTACGGTAGTCGTGAGCGGATCGCAAACGCGGTTGATGTCGTTCCGCGCCAGGTCGACGAGCATGATGTGTTCGGCACGATCCTTGAGCGAGGAGCAGAGCTCCTGCGCGAGCGCGTCGTCCTCCTCACTGGTCTTGCCACGCTTAACAGTTCCGGCGATGGGATGGGTGATGATGCGACCCTTCTCGGCCTTGACCAGAAGCTCGGGAGAGGCTCCCACCAACTGGAAATCGGCACAGTCGATGTAGAACAGATACGGCGAAGGGTTTACGGTTCTGAGATGACGGTAGATGTTGAACGGATGGAGAGTCGTTGGCCGCCTGAAGCGCTGCGAGGGGACCGCCTGGATGATATCTCCCTTGGTGATATGCTTCTTCAGGCGGTTGACATGATCCTCGTATCCGGCACGCCCAATGTTCGACACACACACCTGTCCCTTAACAATCGGCGGCTGATGCGGCAGCGGAACCTCGGGCGACTGCAGGATCTCCACGATGTCGCCAATGACCTCCACGGCCTTGTCGTAATCCGCTTGCAGAGCCTCCATAGTCGCATCCTGCCCATCACGAACATGCATATGCGTGATCACCTTGATGGTCTGGAAAAAGTGATCGAATGCCACGATCGTGTCGCAGATCATGAACAACGACTCCGGAATCTGCAGCGGATCCTTCAAATCGCGCTTCGTCCGCGGCTCGAAGTACTTGACGCAGTCGTAGGCGACGTAGCCCAGTGCGCCACCGGTCATGGGAGGGAGGGTGAGTCCCACGAATTTGGCCAGCCGGTAGGTAGCGAGCTCCTTTTCCAGTTCGGTGAGGGGATCGACTTCAGCGCCATGGCCAGTACCGGTCTTGAGGACCTTACGAGGGTCTGGAAGCGGTCAGTGGTGCGACTTCGACGGGGACATAGGGTCAAGGGATTCGCACGTACCACAACCAAGAAAGCTGTATCGTCCTATAGTCTCCCTACTCGAGGCACTCTCAAACAAAAACGAGTTCTTCGAGTTGCTCCTACCACATGCTCTGTCAATCGTGACTTCGCTTCTCAACTTGCTAGTGCGACTCACTTGGCCGAGAGCTTCAGGTAGGCACTCGACGGATTCAAGAATTCCGCGGGGAACGAAGCGACTAGTGGAACAATGTTTGGAGCACTGGCTGCATCTTCCGCTCGCGCTTTCGAAATGTTCTCCACGACCGCGCAGAGGTCGGGTTGAACTTTTATCTGCATCGCTGGTGAGTTAGCGGGGTTGACGCTGAGATGGGTGGTGGGGTTAAAAAGTATGACGAGCCTTGGTGACCATTTCGAACACACGTAACTTGGGGCAGCTGCGGGACTGCAGCTGTGGAAGGGATGGAGGGGAGGAGAGGGGGCAGGAAGAGAGGCTATGATAAAAGTGTAGATATTCAGGTATCAACTGCAGTGACTCCTACAGCACAGGGAAAATCGGGCCCTTTCATCGGCAAACGCCTTGTCCCGTGTTGCATTAGGCTGCAATTAGCCGTCAACACAAACTATCAATTTAAATGCCATCTATTATTTACGCGAAAGAACAGAGAAAATAGAAATCTACATCAAACACCACGACACCAGGGTATCTATATGGCCGTTATGCAAGAAGGGAAGAAAAAACGAAAACAGAAATTCCATAACTTAAACACAATCCCAAAAAAACTAGCATCGTGAAGAAGCAAAGCAACTACCAACCACCATGCGTTACGTCGTCACGGGTTATCTTTCAGCCAATGCCAGACCTTTTTATGTTGCTCCAGCGCAATGAATGTGAGAATCGTCTGTGGTCTGTTTTTCTGCTCAGCTTCCTTTCTCCTGCGGGCTTCACATCACATCAATCCGGGTGCTCACTCCAATCTCATGAAGCTCGGCACCCATCCTCTCAACGACCACCGCAATCCCTCCTTCTTGGTGATGTCCGCGAGCAAGTGCATGACCCCTTGGGAATCACGGCTAGACATGATTCTAGTTTTGACGACATCTACAGGGCTGCAGATGGTGGTCGCTATGAGCCCGCTGATCAGACTCGCGGTGAAATGCGTCGCAATGCCGTCCGGAAAGCATGAAAGTTTCAGCAACTGCATCTTGGCAATATCGTAGGTAGCCAGTTGAGAGGACGTCATGAGCCCAGCACGGAGGGTATTTGGCCACACGCCGCGGAACAGCGCCCCCGGACCCCCCTCGCGGGTCATACGTACCAGCCCGTCGATTGCATGCTTATAATTGCGACGTTTCTCTGGTGGATTCGCCAGATCCTGTTGCATGCGCACATTTATGATATCTATGGTCGGAAAATCGGTCAGCCAGAATTATCACGACCCCAAGCAGCACAGCAGACGATATAGATACCCGCCGGATTCCCAGACAATCCACCCGTCCTAAGCGATCGGATTAGCTCATAACTATCGAGCGCAGAACATTTGCAGCAAACTCACCACCCTGCCCCAAATGACATGAACAGCAAAGTCGCGAAACCTGCTGATTCGCCTCCAGGAACTGTAACATAGGCCTTCATTGCATCGTACGCGCCGAACCTAGTGGTTGAATATGTCGCTAACAACCACAGTAACGATCAGGTCTTGGTGCACTACCATTTTTATACGAGATACCCCTTAGTTACCTTGTCGCAGCAAACTAGCAGACAGCTTTAAAACCATTAGCACTCATTGCTCACCACCAGAATCGCACTGGACCCACCCCACTGTATATCGCCAAAACTCCTAGTTTCCGTCGCAATCAGTTATAACTATAACCATATATACTGCGCCCTCGGAGCCTTCTACCTTCGTGCCTGATGATGTTCAACGCCGTTTTCCCTAATCCCAAGTTGTGCTGACCAGCGGTCTGGAGACGAACCTTCAAAAGGTCCCTATCACACTCCGTCAGCCTTCCGCACCGTATTGTATCTCGGCCCCTACCACCGCAACCGGTACAGTAATTTTACTTACAGAGGATGTGTACAGATAGCCGCCATACAACTGGCACTTCCACCGAACCAAAAAGGTGCATGTTTGTTCTCCTTCGTCTTGGCTTCCGACATTGTTGTATGTACGTGTCATGTGTAGCTCTGGATATGTGTCGTGTCACGTCGGAGTATTGATACTGCAGGAACACTTCATTTTTTTTCTCTTTCTCTTCAGGGTTGCAACTGAGTGCAAGGGCTCTCACTAACTATGCCAAGCCTGGAGGGATGAGCCTGTATCTTCCGAGCTCCGGTTCCGCAGCTGTGAAAAGGTTGAACCGCGAAGGTTGAATCTACTGCGACGCAGTTGTGTTTATGTAACTCAGATCTAGCGATAAATTATCTTGCTATCGACATTTGCTTCTCCCATTTGCACATCTCGGCGAGTCTTTAACTCATTGCCAAGTGCTGGAAATGGACAGAAGCCAACAAAAGCTCTCCGTACACACAAAAACATATCAAGCATTAGCTCGGCCGGAGAATTGCCTTGGTGAACGCAAAGAACCAGGGAAGTAACAGAAACAACGCCATGTAAACCAAACCCCCCAAACCCTTGACAGCGAAGAAAAATGCAACAGGATTCCTCGTCTATGATGCGCCGCATCTATCGATTGTCCGACCCGAGGGCCTAACCGAAACTGTGCCGTCTAACCGATTGAAAAGCTCTCGCCGCAGCCGCATTGCTCCTCTGTCGAGCTGTTAGCAATATTCCAGTGAGAAGCAGAAGGGGATAACTTACTGATGTTGGGGTTCTTGAAAACAAAGCGCGCACTGAGCTTGTCCTCAACCCAATCCATTTCACTTCCAATGATGCTGAACAGCGCATGGGAGTCGATGAGGACCTTGACACCATCCTGCTGCACCTCTTCATCGAACTTGCCGGGCTTGTCCACATACTCCAGATGGTAGGCCAGTCCCGAGCACCCCCGGTTCCTGACTCCCACACGGATCATCTTGGGGTCAGGGCTATCCATCAGGGCTTTAAGTTTCTCGACAGCTGGCGCGGTAAGCGACATGACAGCCTTCCGTGGCCGGAAGCGGGTGCGTGTTACCGGCGTGGGCTTCGGGGTGACGGGAACGGGCGGGGGAGAGCCCGGCATCGAGTGTTCATGAGCGGGCAGGGTCAGGGATGATTCCACCCCGCTGCCCCGCGGTAATGGTGGCTCGGTATGTAGTGTCGGTGAGACGTGGGTCTGCGTTTGTAGTTGACGTTTGGAAGAACCGATGGAGGAATTTGAGTATGCTGCTCGGAGCACCGTCGAGCCGTAGGTTTTGGTGGTAGCGTGAATGAAGACGGTTCGCAGTGACATCACCGGAGCTGCCAGGCAGCGAAAGGACGACATATTGTTTGTATTGTCAGGTACGGTGGTTGTTGCGGCAGAGAGCTGTGCGAAATCTAAGGCGATATGGTGGTGGTGGCAAGAGTATTAAATGTGGTGATAAAGCGCACACGATGGGACGAGTTGTAAGAAACGAAGCAAGTTCCTGAGTGTTACATATGTAGGAGAATGCCGAGGGAGGCTCTCGCTTACGTTCGCTCTGATACTGTGCGCCAATCAGGTTGCCTACATCTCCAAGCACCACTTCCGTTAGCCCAATATGGGTCCGGGGTGCATTATTTGAATGACAGATAGACTTACAAAGCTAGCAGTCTTGGAAGTTGGAACGGGAGATTTTTATTTGCTAGAATTACATAATAGAAGCAGGGACGATCTCACAGTTCACGTGATTGACTACCGAAGCTCAGCCCAACCGGCTTACGGCTTTCGACTTCGATTCTGTACTATTTTGGCTGGGATAAGGTCTGTAGTTTTTTCAGTGCAAGTTTCCCCGATTCGAACACCATCGATGTGTGCTAAATTTTTCCCCGTCATTAAATGTCACTCTGATAGCTTACCCGGCTAGCCCCACTCCGAAAAGTTAAACCAATCCCAGGAATCTATACCGCACTCCCGAACTTGACATCAATCCCATTCGAACGTGCGTGCCAACTCAAAAATGTCAACCAAAAGACTCTCACCAGCCGCACACCTCCTCCGGAACTCCCGGTTGATGGCTATGCCGGCACCGGTACCTCCTCCGCCGTCCCTCAGCGTCAATGCCCCACCGGCAATGCCGTACCCCACGCTCCAAGCCATCACAACCCCACGGTCCTCAGCCTTCCGTGGCGACTGGGGTCTCAAACGTGATCTCCCGCTCTCAACGTCGGCAAAGACGATGTACATGCGCTACGGAAAACTCGACACGATCGAGCATATGACGACGTTTGAGTCCGCGCACGACGACGTGTACACCCTCCGGAAGTGGCAGGAACTTGACGTCGCGCTATACCCACCCGTCTCCGAGCACGACTACGATATGGACTTCCGCAGCTTCGATCCCAGGAACACCGTCTTCGATGAGGTTAAGCCTGAGGCGTATAAGTGGCGTTACAAGGGCCCGTTCGTTAAGGGCATGGCTCCCAAGGATTTACGCGAGTATATCAAGAAGGAAGTTGTACCGCGTAAGGATGAGTTCCGTGACTTTGTCGTCAAACGGCAGAGGATCGACAAGGTCCAGCGCAAGTACATCATGGACGGCCAGATGGTCTCGCATGCGCAGGTTGAGGAGGAGGCGGAGGCATTGCCGACCGAAGATGTTGACATGATGAAAATCCGTTCCGACCATCCATACCTTGAGAGACTCGTCATCGACTTCCTAGATATCCCCATCAATAAGCCGCCGTCAACGCATCCTTCAGCCGGATTGCACTACACTCGATCCAATGCCTACGCCCACAACGACCCCGAGCTCGGTCCGCAACAGCTGAGGAAGGAGGTGCCCGGAAGACGGCTGGGATGGCATTCTATAACTGGGCAGGCGGCCGGCATCGGTGGTGTTGTTTCCACCGTTCAAAGGAACTCGACGAGGACTATACCGAGGAACGACGACCGGTTCGTAATCTACAAGTACCGACCAGTCAAGGCAGGTATCGATTCCAAGGGAAAGATCCAGTTGGCAGTGGATCAGGTTGTGCCGCCTTCGGAGCTCTACGGCTCGGCCGGGCTCACGTACCTTGCGGGCAGGAGGATAGCGGCACTGGGCGATGCAGAACGTTCACAACGGAGACGGGATACGGATACGATCATGGAGAAACTGTTAAATCTCAGCCCGACGGAGTGAACCTTATGGGACGTGGTTGGTGAACAAATAGATGTTGTACAATAGATGGGGAAGGCTGTTGTTATTATTCTGTGCGGTTTTTTTATGTGTTAGACGCATCCGACTGATCGTAGAAGAAGGAATTGTCACTCCGTCCGCATCTCAATATCTCACTCGGTAACTGACCCTTGTCTCTCCCGTTCGCATTGTTACAGCATCTTTGGGTCCGACACGCTGGCTCGGAGTCCGGCTAGATTCCCAACTTACCCTTGAGGAGCACCACTCATGGAGCAGATGGAGCTCTCTCCAGCCAACCGCCGGAGTGTCATGACTGCTTGTCCAGTTAGTCGCGATGTTTGGTTTAGAGCTATGGTGGAAGGGACACCAGGTCCGAGGCTCCATCGGTCGGGCAGCGGAATTACAGACACTGGCTAATCAGGAGGCAAGAGCGACTCTGTGGGCGTTTCGGGCAGTCAACTGGGGATGCCTCTCACTGCAGTCAGGGACAAGGGGCGCTGTGGCGCAGCTCAGCAACCGCAGGAGACAATTCAGGCTTCGGTTTCATAACCTCCCAGAGGGAGACCACAGCCCCCAGGGCTCTCCATCTTTACGGATGGCTCTCGAACGGACTCAGGCGCAGTTGGCTGTGCTGTTACCCGGAAGAGGGGACTATAGTGGAGGGGGCACAAGGTTCACATGGGCTTCCAGTTGATGCGGAGTGCGCGGCCATTGCCCGACTGCTAGAAACTGCAGCACTCCAGCCTCTCGCCCACGAACCGATTACCATCCGCGGGGGCACCCAAGCAGCGATCCGTATGATAGGTTCAGACGAGCCTGGCCCCGGCCAGAGGTACGCACTTGAGGCCAGGAAGCACGTTGCAACAATCCGGCGTTACGATAGAACTCCGCTAGTGCCCTGCCCACAAAGGGGTACCAGGGAATTGAAATGCAGATGAATGGGCGAAGCTGGCAGCAGATGAGCCAGATGCTCATGGTGTGGAACATCTCCAACCTGGGCGGTACGGGGATCAGCCAGGGCAAAGGCGGCAACCCCCAGGATCACTGGCACGCCCAAAACGCTCGATCACAGAGGCCAAGTGGCAGGAGGCAAAGATGTGGGCAGAACCCAGGGTTACCACAAAGAAATATCGGTACAGCCGACTCCGGGAACCTCGTCAGTAGCCAGATTCGGGTCCCGCAAACGCTAACAAACGGCTCGCTGCGAGGTTCTACCAGCCGAAGACGGGCCACAGCCTCACTGGTCGGTACCTCTCGTGGACGAAGAAGCAGCCCACTGCTAAATGCTGGTGATGCCCTTACAGGACTCAGGCGCGGGAGCATCTCTTCAAGCTCTGTCCGCACTGGAAAGGTCAGCAGAATTCTGTGGGCGGCGGTGGGGAGGGAGACAGGGAGAGGTAAGGGGCGGTTCAAGATCCGGGACCTCTTCGCCGACGAACACTGCAGCCAGCCGATTTTGGACTTCCTCTCCACCACCGACGCGGGGAGGCTGGTTCCAACCCCGGCTGAGGAAGACATACAGAGTGAGATGTCGGAGTGGAAACAGGAGGAGGAAAGGAGGGCGGAGGCCGAGGAGCTGGGTGCTGGAGGTGAGGAATAGCCACTGTTCCTTCCCACGCCCTCCTTCATGGCTTCCGCGGAAGGAGTAGGATTTGGGGGCGGCTTTTTTCTTTTGTCTTTCCTCTGGAATTTCCTTGGTGCGCTTTCACTTTCTTGGCACAGGCCTGGGCAGAGGGCAAAGGGGAGCTTGCAATGCGTCACCATCGGGCGGACTGCGGATAGTTGCACATCGTCATGATCTATCTCCTGGACGGCCAAGTACATGAAACAATCTCTCATGCATTAGTGCGTACATTAGTGTTTACTTCAATTACTAATCCAGTCGAGTGATATCAAAGGCATACCACCGAGTCCAGCATTTTCCTCCCTTTGACCCACACAGCGCTGCTACTGGGTTGCATACAGCACTCAAATTGCGTCAACTTAGGCCTCCGCCTGCCACCCGTGTTGCCCTCTCTAAAGTCAAATCTACGTACAATGCATTCACGCTGCTTGTCATTCTCTCTAATCGGTGCTCTTCAAGATTATGGCTGCTAGCAGCTGCTGTCTGTGCCTGACTACGTTCCCATTCCTCATGCCAATACTTGGAGAATCGAATTTGCCGTGCCTTCTTGACGTGCGTACGACGTATCTTCCCGTTAGACATCTGCGTCCGAAGGAGCTGATTCGCCAAAACGCGACGAAATCGAACGGTGTAATAGTATCGGACTGTTGGCTGCGAGCTAGTTCGATAAGAAGGTGTGCATTAACAAGGGTAATGTCAAGCAAGAAGAAGAGGCAAGGCCAATTGCGTCGTGTACGTTGGTGTCGTATAGGTTGAACGCCTTTGATTCGCGAGATCGACACCATTCATATGGTGTTTGCAGTCACCGACAACAGTCGGAATGAAAAGGGTCTTGCACTCGCTCACTCCGAACACCCTTCTGACGTTGTCGGCATTCGAGCTTGTCGTCGCTTCAGCGATATGCTCCAGTTTGCGGTGATGAAGAGGGAAGAACGTCTCTGGACTCGAAGTCAAGCCGATCCTGTGGTACATTTCTGTTTCTTCGCAGCGTTGCCAGAGATCTCGGTGAGAGGCTTTCAGGACATGATTGGACAACTTGTTTGGCGACATTGAGGATTTTCTGAATGGGCACGACAAGTACGCGACGCGATGAGGTTGCGGCGCCAAGTCATGATAGACCCATAAAGGTATAGTTTGTTCACGCTAATGCATGAGAGATTGTTTCATGTATACTTGGCCGTCCAGGAGATGCAGTCGATGACTAAAATAAAAAATCTTTGAGTCCGGCTTGGCAGTCAGCGGGGAGAACAGGGGTGCTTGGAACGGCAACACAGCTCCGACGAACCCAACACTAACTTCATATCAATTCCTGTCCACCAACAGACCTGCTCCATCCATCTCCTTCCCGCTGGGTCTGTCTACGCCTCAACACCACTACCATGGCAAGCTTCCCCAGCTCTTGCAGACCCATCCAATCACCACTCATTATAGCTAATCCCCGTAGCTTCTCCTCGAATACCACAACCTCCTGCTCAAGTCGATCCTCACGGAGCGGTTCACCGAAGGCGCAAACCCGGTCTCAATCGACCAGGTGATCTCCGATTTCGATGGCGTAACCTTCCATGTATCCACGCCGGAGGCAAAAACCAAGATCCTCATCAGCATCAGCATAAAGTGCTATGCGGAACTGTTGCAGCACGGGGCGGAAGATGTTCTCCGGCGCGAATATGGACAGTACATTACCACCACCGAGTCGGGTTATGACTTCAGTCTGCTCATTGATCTGGAGGACCTGCCGGCCGAGGCTGGTATGTTCCCCTGCCTGTGAGAGGAATGACTTGTGTACGTGTGTGTGTGTGTGTGTGTGTGGGATGCTGATGTGGTGAGTAGGAACACGAGATGATCTGATTCGCCGCGTCTCCCTACTTCGCCGCAACACCATGGCCGCGCCCTTCGAAAAAGCGATCGACACGCACCATGCTCTTGCCGAACAAGCCAAGGCCTCTCTCGACGAGAGCGCACCTGCGGCCACGCAAAGCGAAGTAATGGTGATCCGCTACCGCGACGAGGAAGCGATGTACATCCAGGCGTCGCACGACCGAGTGACCGTCATCTTCTCTACTGTCTTCCGCGAGGAGACCGACCGCATCTTCGGAAAGGTGTTCTTGTCCGAGTTCGTAGATGCCCGGCGCCGCGCGCTACAGACGGCTCCGCAGGTCCTGTACATGAATGAGCCGCCTCTCGAGATCCGTGGGGTTCCCGGGGTTCTCGATGCGCACGGTCAGGGCGCGGGCGATGTAGGCTACGTGACGTTCGTGCTCTCGCCGAGACATCTTACCCAGCAGCGGAGGGAGGAGAGCATCAGCCACATCCAGACGTTTAGGGACTACTTCCACTACCACATCAAGGCTGCTAAGGTGAGTGGATTTTGGGATTCTGTTCTGGCAAAGACTGGGGAACTGATGAGGAGCAGGCTTATATGCACTCAAGGATGCGCAGGAGGGTCGCAGACTTCCTGAAGGTGCTGAACCGTGCGAAGCCCGAGGCGGATGAGGGCGAGAGGAAGGAGAGGAAGACAGCGACTGGGAGAAGCTTTCAAGTGCAGAGTTAGAGACCATAACAGCAGACGGTGCGAAAGGGAGCGATGGTTTAGATGGTGCATTGCATTCAGCATGGCGAGCATCTGTCGATGCTTGGGTAGCAGAGGCTTACGGTTCAAAAAGAATGGATATGGAAAATGTGGACGATCATCGCTCTTCATTCATCAGATTTTGGTTGTGACGTGCTATTGTTGCTAGTTGTTCTGTACCACAAATTCGAAACGATCAATAGCCAGCACTACGGCCAGCCGCTTCCACCGTATGGCGTGGCCTGACCAAAGCCGCCAGAGCCTCCATACGGGGTCCTATTATCACCCATAGCTCCGCCAACTCCAAAAGGCGTCTCATATCCACCACCGCCCATACCACCCATGGCGTAGTCCTGTCCTGGGCTCCTAACACCATCGTCACCCTCCTCGCGGAAAGTCTTAATGACTGCCGCAAGCTTCTCCTGTAGGTACTTGATTCCCTGCTGCATGATTTCGTCCGGCGGCATGGAACCAACACTCTCGATGTCCATGAAAAAACGACTGGGGACCGCGTCGTAATTGAATGGTTCGCCCTCGATCGGGGGGTCCTCCCACGATGCAAACTTGGATTTCGGCCTTGCATCTTCCATCAGCGAACCGCCAGGAAAAACCATCCGTCGAGGGGTGCTTACCATTCATCCTTCGCATCGATCTCGTACCAGTAGTCGATATGCCTCAGCCTATTGTGCGGATCATACTCGAAGCCAAGGGCAGCCACCGGCGACCACTTCGCATGTTCCTTGCTGATACCCTTCTTCGCAATGCATTTCAATCTGAGTTCCTGGTTCTTTCTAAGTTTCGCGATGATTGGACCGCGTTCCTCTGGATCAGCAATGATCGGCGAGCCCAGCTGCGCTCCTTCCGCGACCGCCAAATCCCGCGCGTACACGGTCATGGGGGAATCGGAGGTGCAACGCGCGTGTAGGGTGAGTGTAACCGAACATCGCTCACAGTACTGGTCGCACGAGCAGTCGCGACTGTAGATGAGCTTGTCGTCGATGTTGGTGCTGTCTAGCGGAACGAGACCGAGTCGGTGCGAGAGGAACTCGTCCGGGATTACGGAGGTGTTGGTTTCGATTTCTACGAGATCGATCGCTGCGGAAGGTTAGCTCCGCATATATGTCGTTGTTGGTGGCAGCGGTGGAGGGCCGAGGAAGGAATACCGATCGTTGGAACCTCGGCTATCATCACTCTTCGCCACGAGTTTGCGAAACTGCGGCAGACATGTAAGCTACAAAGCTGTAAGATTAATGACGGAACATACGCAAGATCGCAGTTGGAGAGCGCGATTTGCGCGTGTCGAGAGTCCGCTTCTTTGATAGTGATTTGAGCTGCGTGTAAGCAAGGATAGTTAGCTGCGGAAGACGGCGCAGACAGTTTAAGCAGACTCACGGCCGCGGTCGTTCCCGTAGATCTGCTCATACTCGTCCATAGTGATGGTACGATGGGTTTTGGGGGGGGGGGGGTCGTAGAAAAAAGTTGGTGATTGGGTGGTGTTGTGATGTATGTTTGCGGTTGTGTTAGGTGGGCGTAAGGTGGTCGGTGGATGGATGATAGGTGCGAGGATAATATGTAGTTTCAACGTCGTGATTGACAATTGAACGTGCCAGTTAGTTCCTACTGCTAGTGTAGATACTAGAGGGCTTCAAAAGTGTCCGGAGGCGCTATAGCCTGGTTCCAGAGAATAATTGTAGTCACGCCGGTGTGAGATTATGTACCTATCCTTTGTTCTCCCACGAAACGCCAAGGGTACGCACTGGAGGTCATGACGATAACGCTGCTGAGTTGAGAGATGGACGCACAGCAGCTCGGAGATTTTTTTTGTTTAATCATACTCGCATACAGCCAATCTAGACTATGGCGGCGCACTTTTTGTCTGGGGGCAGCTCGGAGGTCATCAGAGAGACATCAGCAGACGTGTCAACGAGGCTGAATACCTACTTACTGGTCTGTGGCACTAGTTTTCGTTAGCGCGTCCGGACACATTGCATCACTCACCCTACTGAACCGTTTACTCGAAAATTTGTCCCAGCTCCGTACAACAAACCTGGGAGCTTTTAATGCTGGAGTCTGGACTACTACTTGCGAGTGCCCAACTCGATGACAGGGCCAGGAGGTTTGCACTGCGGTCGGTGAACTTACCAAAGGGTAACCAAGCTAGGAATCTTGTTCTCACGTGCATCGATAGTGAAATCGGAAAGAGTTTGGATTCCTTCTTAGATTACCCGTGTGGCGAAGAGCAAACCGGTTTACTCGAATGGCAACACCGTTGGATGTATCAATCACGAGCGGAGAGAATCGCGAAAGAAGATCGGCCGGACCAGTCATGTGGACAGATGGATCCAAATCGATTGTGGCGCTGTTGGATATGCTGTCATGTGGATGGAAGGGAGTTAAAATCCATATGGGCTACGATTGGGAGTCCTATGGTGCAGAATGTGCTACTATTGCACGAGGCTTGGAAACTACGACAATAAAAGGTAAACGCCACAAGCTTGGCTCAGTGACGATATTTACCGACGCCCAGGCAGCCATCTGGAGGATAAGTATCTTCGGGCGATCCAGAGCCAGCACAGATTTATGTTATCCAGACGAGAAAACATTCGGCGGCTCTATGACGAATGGAACTCAAGTTGAGATACGCTGGCGTCCAAGTCACAAAGGTATTGCAGGGAATGAGATGGCAGATCAAGAGGCCAAAATGGCAGCTAAAGAACCCAAAGGCTGTGGAGTTGAGTGGCGGCACTAGGTACTCTGATCAATATGAAGGAAAAAAGTGCCACTGCCAGTGCCCTTGGCTCACCTTGAACGGCGTATCACGGAGGCTTTTTCTGTTTTGTCACTATTCGCACGCGACCTATCTAGGTCATGGCGGTAACGTATCACAGAGGCGAAGTGGGGGGAAAGCCAGAGCGGGCGGAATCCCGAGTGACAAACAAAAGGTATAGACAACTCGCAAGCATATCAGAAGCCAGATCCTAAGCCGGCACGGGCACCAAAGAAACTGGCATCACGGTTCTACCAACTGAAGACGACTCATGCGTTGACCGGTGAATACCTATTGTGGATAACGAAAAGAGCGACGGACGACTTGGTGGTGCAACCGCCAAGGAGTGGTACAAACCCGCGAACATCTCTTCGCACTGCAGTAAATGGAGAGACCAGCAGAAGGATCTAGGCGATCGTCCGCAGAGAAATAAAAGGGCAGAAAAGAAGGGAACGGCGAGCTTTTGCTGATAAGCGCTGTAGCGAGGCAATTCTATTGTTCTTGGGAAGTAACTAAGTACGGAAGCGAGGCGAATAGTCCCAGTGGGAGAGAGAGAGGCCGAGGAAGGAATTGAGGCCTCAGAGAGGACGGTAGAGATGAGATTGAAGAGGAAGGCGGAGTCTTAGAGTTGGAGGCCAGGAATGAAGAGGTAGTACATAGGTGGAGGAAGGGAGGCCTCGGAAATGGAGGGAGGAGGGATGTTTAATGGGGAAATGTTGTGCATTGAGGTGTCCTGGGAAGCCGTATCATACGCACAGTGAGAGGGTCTTACTGGGCGGATGGGAAAAAATGGGTGCATAAATTTTGACCCCCGCCAAATTTTAGATCTGTCGATCAGCTTTTTTTTTTTGGAACACGGGATAGGTATGCGGGATACGTGTCTGTCGATTCTGCGGAACATTAAAATAGCTATCGCAATGGAGAGACTCCCGAGATGAGTGAAGCTGGAACCTTGTGATAATCGCAACTGACATTACGAGGTGGTCTATGGGCGACCGCTATCTACGTAAGTATATCGTCCTCCAGCCCCCTATCTAATCATAATATGGGTATCTGACATCCTTGGAAAGCAAACAAACACAAAAAGTAGAGAACCCAAAGCAAATACCTCGAGCCATTAGAATCCTTCCGCCTCCATGACCGACTCGCCGCCGCCATACCACAGTCGCCCACCCCTACAAACAATCCCCCTCTCCTCGCCGACGTACCACTCTCCCCCCCAGTTCGCGATTTCTCCGTTGATCTCCCATACTTTCTCCATCCACGCCTGCATCTTTGCTCTATCCACAGCCCCACTCTCGTCCTCATGATCCTTTGAAGTGACAAACCTCGCAATGGTTATATGCGCGCTGGGGACGATATACCGGCTGGTAACACTGACATTGGCACCCTTACTCATGGCATAAAAGTCACGCCGGAGGTGGTGATATGTGTACTCATCGCCCTCCTTGCCCGCCGCAGGAACAAAACTGACCGCCAATGCAGCGGCATCAAAGCTTAGCATGGGCTTCACTAGCCGCGCGCGGTGGGACTTCGGGTGGTTGACTATCTTCTCCAATTTCGGCTTCATGCGCTCAATCAGCGTCCCGATGAACTCCGCCGTAGTTGAATGCGTAATTTCCAGTACGGTGATATGTAGATTATCTCTGGGCATGATCCAGAGGTCGGGCGCGAGCTCCTTCAGCCTCAGCTGGATGCGTCCGATCAGGTCCATTACGGGCTTTGTTGGCCGCGCCCAGAAGACGAGGCAGTTGCGCGGATCGATCTCATCTTCTCCGCGTTTCCGCGGTGAACCGGGGAAAGCATACTGAGCCGCCGGAGAACCTCGGGCGTACTCTAGTTCCTGTAGAATCGGATCGACGGTGACGCCTGGGAAGTCCGCCAACAGCAGTCGCGCACGCTGGTTTGCATTGCGCGTGGTGCGGTGGGTCTGGTAAGCTGCCTGGATTCGCGCCTAGAGTGCGGTTAGGATAGTAAGAAAGCGGTATGATGCTTGGGACTTACTGGATCGCGTTCGCAAGCTTCGATCAGAGCATCATACGGGTTCTCATACTCAGGATTTGGGGTTCCTGTGGGAGTTGTTCTCTTGGAGGAGAGACCCGAGAGATCTTCAAAACTGTTGACTGCGTCCGTGCCGATTCCAGTCAAGATGATGGGTTCCACCGGGGGCGGTGGTGGTGGAGCCATGGTTGTTTCGTCTAGCTTTGGCCGGTGGGCAGCGGCTGTTGTATGAGTTTTATATAAAGAGCTCAACCGTAGATGCAGGTACTGATGGATGCTAGGCAGAGAGAAAACAAGGGATAAAGAGAGTAATACATATAAGGTCGCGAACGAACAGAGGGAGTTTGGGATGAGAACGGATACGACGGACATGGCAAACTCGGGCATTGCAGGTACAGACATGGCGGGCAGGCAGGCAGATTACCGCCCCTTTCTTTCGCGAAGAGCAATTCCTATCTCCTCCTTAAGTATTCTCTTCAGTGCACACCACAACTGTCTCAGTTCTGCCAGCTCATCCAGAGCATGTAGAGCAGGTGTTGATATCTATGTACCAGGAAGAGCAATCAATGCAATAAGTAACTGGTCCCGGACTTGCATCCCGAAGAATTCCACTTGCCGGCCGTGTCGGCTCCGCGAATAAGCCAACAAGAGATTAATTCCGTGCCGATCTGATTCATATCTTTCCTTTTTGAGTAATATCTAAAGCAATGAGACACCCCTGCAAAAAGGTAACAGGTATATATGCATGTCGGAAGGCCGGAGCATTATCATTTTGGTAGAATCAACACGGGAAAACAGCTTAAAAAAAACTCCAGATCCGCAATCACCAAGCGCTGGTTCCCCCCAACAATGATGCAGCATTTACAACCAATGAACGACACACGGGCTTAGATTCGATTTGTGCCCGTGGCACCGTCTGCCTAGGGGGAGAAAAGTGAACAAGAAAGAAAACGAAGCGGCTTTTATTTTCCACACATCTAGAAAACAAGAGCAGCACCCTTGGTCTTCTTGTCACCACTATTGAAAAATCAGCACCTATCTTCGGGCGAAAGCGGATGTCTAGATCTACGTACCCAAGCTCGAAGTGCTTGCAACGCTTCAACGCCAGTTGAGCCTTGGTCTTGCAGACAGTGCACTCCAACCGCAGGACAACCTTCTTTGTAGTCTTGGCTGTTGTGGTTGTCAGACATATGCTCCCGACTCATGCAGAAACCTAGCAGATAGCAGATAACGAACCCTTCTTGTGGAAGACAGGCTTGGTCTGACCACCGTAACCGGACTGCTTGCGGTCGTAACGACGCTTTCCCTGAGCGAAGAGCGAAGCCTTTCCAGCCTTGTACTGGGTGACCTTATGCTGGGTGTGCTTCTTGCAAGACTTGCCCTTGCAGTAGGTCTTGCGGGTCTTGGGGACGTTGACCTGTGTATAAGTATTGGGTTAGCAACCGCAAAAAGTGACGTAGCACAGCTCAATGGCAACAGTAGTTGCCTCCGAGAGCTTCGTTCTCCTAGACTAGTCTGGCGGCGGTGACGACGAAAGCGGATGTAGGCGGTAGGAACCAGTGGCGGGTTGATGGATACCGAAACCTGGGTATGCTCTTCGGATGTTGATAGCCGTGTTCGCGGCCGGCTCAAACATTTTCCATCGGAACTTCAGAGGCCGAGCACAGCGTGCAAGCTCCACCCAATGACACCAAGTCAACCCGCAGCTAGCCAATACCCCGAAACCGTCACCAAGAACGTAGCCAATTCATAGAGTAGCTCGATGCGCAGCCCGTCCGTCCGTCCGTCCACAGTAATCGTATGGTCCTTGTTGCTGCTGGCCATGTGCCCCGCGCCGCAGACTCCAGTCTTATCGTTGCCGCATTCGCCATCCCGGAGCGAAAGCAGACAAGAACCGCAAAAACGAACCGGAGAGAGAGTCTCACCATCTTGATGTATTCGGGGGGGAATCGGCGGTAGGTGGTCGTGTCGGTTGTTTGGCGTCGGCGTTGGCGAGATGTCGTAGGTGTTCAATTTGTCGTGTACCTCTCTGCGAATTCCGAATTCTGTGTGGGTCTTGTGAGATTTGTGGGGTACTGCAACGTAACGAGTTAGGGTAGGGTTCGCAGTCCCATCATAAATATTCACTCGCTATCTATGCCAGCCAGTTCCGTTAAAATAATTAAACTGTCTCGAGTTGGGGGAAATTTAATTATTTAAGATAGACCAGAAATATTGAGTGGGCTAAGAGGTTTTTGTATATTTGATGTGGTTCTCACTAGCCACAACACTAGCCACTGCCGTCGTAACTCCTAGAGCTAAACGATCGAGTAAACTGGCCTCTCCATAACCAGGGTGCTGCTCACTCGCCGGGATCTCGAAAACAACCCAAATCCCCTCATTGCATCGCATCTTTCCTATCAACTTCCTCCCAATCTTACGATACTATCGTGTTCAACTGCAGGAATTCCGGGCAAAGTTTCATTTCTAGCTACGACTTTACGATTTCGCCTTCCAGAGTATGGCAAAAATAAGAGACATTCATCGCACAGCGGCCTTCTCGTGGGCTCCAGACACACAACCCTTCATCGCGACAGGTACTCAGGCGGGTGCAGTCTCAGCCGACTTTTCGGATAATACCCAGCTGGAGCTATGGGATCTCGACCTGGGAGGTGATTCTCAGACGGAGCTTTCCCCAGTAGCCGCTGTGAACACAGACTCAAAGTTGGTCAACCTCATGCCATCCCCTGATGCTCAACAGGACTGTGAAGCTAAATGAAGCTTGGATAACTAACCTGTATCTTGCCGGCAGATTCTACGATATCGGTTGGGGTCGGCTGGGGAACGATAAGCCCAGAGGTATAATTGCCGGTGCGCTAGAGAATGGTTCACTCGACCTCTGGAGCGCCGATGCTCTGCTCAGCAACTCCGGTGACTCCCTGATTTCGCAAACGAAGAAGCACACCGGCGCCATCAAGTCTTTACAATTCAATCCTTTCAAGTCAGAACTACTGGCGACGGCCGGCGAAAAGGGAGAGGTGAGCGATGCTGCTTGACAGCTTTACACCTCCGAAGTTGACCATCTGCTGTAGCTTTACGTATGGGATCTCAACAACACCGACAGCCCCTTCATGCTGGGCAATAAGGTGGCACGGGCGGATGACTTCGATTGCCTAGACTGGAACAAGAAAGTTCCACACATTCTAGTCACCGGCGGGAGCGGGGGGTTTCTTACGGTGTGGGATGTTAAGCAAAAGAAGGAATCGCTTACACTCAATAACCTCAACCGCAAAGCTGTCAGTGCAGTGGCGTGGCATCCGGAACAGCAAACCAAGCTCATCACCGCCGTTCCGGATGACCAGAATCCCGTCCTCCTTCTCTGGGATTTGAGGAACTCGAATGCGCCTGAGCGAGTGAGAATCCTTTGGCTTAATACCCCTGTGCATTGGCTAATGCTCACCTAGACTCTTACTGGGCACAGTGCCGGCGTTTTGTCGCTCTCGTGGTGCGGACACGACAGTGGCTTACTCCTATCGTCCGGCAAGGATAACCGGTCCATTTGCTGGAACCCGCAGACGGGTGAGATGTTGGGTGAATTTCCGGTGGTCACCAACTGGACATTTAAGACAACCTTCCACCCCCGCAATCCCACCTTCATTGCCACCGCTTCATACGACGGCAAAATTGCTATTCGGACACTCCAGAACACCAACCCACAGGTGGATACCGGTGCACCTGCCGCTACTGATGACGATGACTTTTTCAGTAGAGCTAGCAACGCGCAGACATCTTCTTTCACGCTAGGGCAGACTCCCAAGTGGCTAGAGCGTCCCGCTGGCGCAACCTTTGCCTTTGGCGGCAAGTTGGTTAGCTTTACGAGCTCGGCGCAGCGCCAATCGACGGTCAAAATATCCACTGTTGCGATCGATTCCGGCGTGAGTGCTGCAACAGAACGCTTTGAGAAGGCGATCCAGGAGGAAAATCTTGTTGCTATCTGCGATGAGAAGGTCCAGGTTGCAAAGTCGGAGGACGAGAAGTCGGAATGGCAGGTGTTGAAGGCGTTGGTTGACGGCAACACCAAGGAGAAGTTGGTAGCACACCTTGGATTCAAAGCAGAAGACATTTCAACCCCGGAGCCAGAGAAAGCGGAAGGCGAGGCTGAGGGAAAGATGGAAGATACAAGCAAGATCAATGCCAAGGAAGAGAATAGGTTGTCTTCCTTCTTTGCCGATGGAGATGACTCAGAGAACTTTTTGGCTGGCTTGTCCATCCAGTCGACTCAGACGGCTAGAACGAACAATCCATTCCAGTTATTCACTGGTGATGAAACCGAAGCCGACAAGGCCATCACGAAGGCTGTGGTCTTGGGAGAATATGACCGGGCTGTCGATGTGTGTCTGAAGGAAGACCGGATTTCGGATGCATTCATGCTTGCGATCTGCGGTGGGGACAAGTGCATTGATAAAGTCAAGGCTGCGTATTTCACAAAGCGGCATGATGGTCCTAACTACCTCCGCCTGCTTGCTTCCGTGGTTGGTAAAAACATGTGGGATATTGTTCACAATGCAGACATTGTGAATTGGAAGGAGGTTATGGTTGCGCTCTGCACCTACGCTGATGGCAAGGAGTTCAACGATCTCTGCGAGGCGCTGGGTGACCGCTTGGAGGAGGAATGTCGGTCTAAAAACCAGCCGGAACTCCGCGCGGCCGCTTCGCTCTGCTATCTGGCTGGATCGAAGCTCCATAAGCTCGTCAACATCTGGATTAGTGAGTTTCAGGAAGAGGAGCGAGCTGGTTTGCAAGAAGAATCCGAGGACTCCACATTCTCGGTCCACGCCAAATCGTTGCAGAACTTTATTGAGAAGGTTACTGTTTTCCGGGAGGCTGTCAAGTTCGTCGACGAGGAGAAATCCTTTTCTTCTGGATGGAAGCTCAGCTCGCTTTACGAGAAGTATTGTGAGTATGCCGATATCGTCGCTTCTCACGGGCAATTGAGCATCGCCGGGAAATATCTGGGTCTTTTGCCTCCGGACTATCCTGCTGCTTTGGTTGCCAGGAACCGCATCAAGCAGGCTACTGCAACCAAAGTCACTGCCACTGCCACTGCCGCTGCCGCTGCCGCTGCGGTCGCTCGCAAGCAACCGGTTGCTACCACGGCTGCGTACAGACCTACACAACCTTTCATGGCCGCTCAGACGTCGACCATGCAAAATCCCTACGCTCCACCCACAACAACTCCTGCTACGACCAACCAGTATATGCCACCCGCTCCAAACACCTCTCAATCCAACATATATGCCCCAACCGGCCAGCAACCTGCATATAAGAATCCTTATCAGCCCACCACAACTGCTCCGACTGGACCGTACGCTCCTCAATACCAAGGCTCTGCCTTCACACCAGGTGGGATGGCCGCTCCGCCAAAGCAGTTCGTTCCGCCTCCGCCAGCTCCTCCCAAGCAAGGAACTGCATCCAACTGGAACGACACCCCTGAGGTCATCAGACCGGCTAGGAGAACCGCGACACCTGCTGTGCCTCCGGCACCCAGCACATCGCCGTTCCCAGGAGCCCCCCCGGTCAATACCCCCCCCCAACCTGGAATGCCATGGGGTGCCCCTCCTCCGAGAGCAACCCCTCCACCTCCCCCCAAGGGTGCTGCTCCTCCCAACCGTGTGCAATCCCCTGCAGGGCAACAGAGATCCGCATCACCTGCGCTCGCCGGCGCCGGTTTCCAAGCAACACCAGCCCACAACCACTATGCTCCCTCTCCCGCACAGGTTTCCGTTTCCGGCCGATACACTCCTCAGCCCGTTGCGCAGTCCCCATTGGCAGGTCCACCTGGTGGAAGAGCCGGTCCGCCCCAGGGTAGCGTCATTCCAGGCCCGCCTGCGCCCGGCCCACGGTATGCTCCTCCATCTACGGTATTTGGTCAGCACCCCACAGCTTCGCCGTACAGCTCGCAGCCGCCACCACCGACGGCGACCTCCCAATATGCCCCACAAGCGCCGCAACAACCCCCTCAAGGTCAATACGGTCCCCCCTCAAGTGCTCAGGGACCCCCGCCTCCTCGATCTGGTCCCCCACCTGTCGCGGCACCTCCGCCAAAGCCAGCAACACCCACCCCCCGGCCGTCCAAGTATCGTAAGATATACCCCTGCCCTCTATTACGATATACCATACTTACAACCACCATAGCCAAGGGTGATCGTTCACACATTCCGGCCCAGCACATGCCAATCTTCGAGCTGTTGAGTACAGACATGGAGAGGGTTAAGACACGTGCGCCTCCGGATTTCTCTCGCCAGGTCACGGATACCGAGAAGCGGTTGAACATTCTGTTTGACCATCTCAACAACGAGGACTTGTTGTCGGCAGACACTCTCGAGAGCATGGCAACTTTGGCCAAGGCCCTTGCTGCCAAAGACTACACCACCGCACGTAATATCCAGGTGAATCTGTTGACCAACAAGACGGCCGAATGCACACAGTGGATGACGGGAGTCAAGAGGCTGATCGACATGAGTCCTGTGGCGGAGTAGGGTTGATAAACGAAAGGCTTTAATGGGGATGGTACTATGAACAGGCGGCGATGTTTCGTTGTTTCGTTGTTTCGTTTGAATCTTGTGCCTGATAAAAGCGTGACTGTTTCTGCAACAATGATGAGTGCTTTCGCTTGATATCCGTGTGGATATGGGCCCTGCCATATTAGATGAGCACTGCATATTTGTCCAGCTTCTTTATGGTCGACTTGGGTCTTCAATCGCCTCCGAACGGATTGTATCTGTCTATATAGGACTATATCTGTATGACTTTAGAGTGCAGCACGCGGCTTTACAGTGTCCAGTGGTCACGGCCATGTTGTTGTGTGTGGTCACTTTAGGTACCAGGTAGGTAATCATATCTGTCCTAAAGCTGGACATGGATCTCCCTTGGCAATCATCGGGCTTTAGATGCCACCCAAAATACATGTGATCTGATAAGTGACTTATTCGAGTTGGAATTTATTACTACCCGCATCTTCTATACCATACGAACAAAATTTATCGTCACCACGAAGCACTAACACGCATAGTCGACGTGTCTACCCCCTCCACTGAACTCTCAGCCTCAAAAAACCACGACCATCATGGCTATGGCTTCCCCTCTTACCCAGGACGTGCGACCAAGCTTCCAACCCAAGATAGTCTCACTGTACTCGAGCTTGTTTAAGGTACCTCCGCGAACGTGCCGGCTGACGACAAACGTGGCTCATAGAGTGGTAGGATGAAGACGAGAAGACCGAGGGGTTCTGGACAGAGTTCTTTCTACTGCGACCACACGCGCCAGGATTGGTTGCCGAGATCGCGCCGCTGAGCCCCGATGATCTGCTTCACCTGCAACCTGTTACGAGACAACTTTTTGAGAGGAGTGTGGCGACTTTTAAGGCTGGAAGAAGCCCGCAGGATGAATTTGCGCTGGATGTAGGTGCCGCTTGCTCCATTGCGTCGACAGAAGGAGACAGGCTGACAGAGGATGTGGGGACAGACATTACAGAGTTTCCTACGGGAGGTTCTCAAGAAACGGTTCACGAACTTCTCGTCGGACGTGATCGGCCTGCTCACGGGATTGTCGAACGTCGACGCTGTCTTTACCGACTTCGTTGCCGCACTGGAGATGCACATTAGGAACGGGAAGAGCGTCAGCATCCGGAGGAAAGCGATACAGGTTGCGCTCGGTATTGCCTGTGGCGCGTTTCAAACCGGACTGCTGAGCTACTTCACACATCGGGATCTATTCCCGGCGCTCATGAAGGTACGAAGGGGTATGAAGGCTGTTGCGAGAAGGAGATCGCTGATCGGACGTGACCGAGACGTATAGTTTATCAACGATGCCGACACCGCCGGGTTGACGTACGAACCGTTCTTGCTGCTAGGGATACTCGCCAATTACAACAAGTTCGAATTTCAGAATCCATACCAGCTACGGCTCGACGATTTTGTCAACGAGGCTACGATAAAACGGATAATCCACGAGGTTGGGATGACTTGTATCCTATGCAGAGCCGACTACGTGGCTATTCAGGACGATCTGCCGGAAGGGTGGTCGCTGAATAGTATGCTATCGTATGTCGGGCTCACGATACTTGCTGGCGCTGGGCCGAAGCCAAAGACCCCCCCTCCTTCGGCGACAAACGGTGATATATCGAAATTGAACTTTACGGAGCTTCCGAATGCAAGGGCTGCTATACTACTTGCTACCTACGACTTCGTTAATGCGAACAAGTTGTTTTGCTATAACTTCGTCAACTATCAGGAGACTGATCCGAAAGGTATTGGCTCCTGCTTGTGTCTGCATTTAAATGAACTGGGCTGCCTTGTTGATGCAGAAGTGATAACAGTTGAGCCGCCTATCTGCGCCTATTTCTCTCTGACATCATACCTTCTTCACCACGCACACCGTTCCAGTCGGTCCTCCCTCTACGCGCGCCTAAACCTCCTCGTTCTACGTATCTTCCTCGAAGACCAAGCGCTGTGCAAACGGCTGGTCAGTGACGAGACTAAAGGCTTCGTACGGTTATGTCGGCAGAAGCCACCACATCTGCCCATTGTCCGCGGGAAGAGAGTCCTTCTTACGGCAGTGCTAGATACGGTGGCGGATGGGATCAACCACAATCTACGGAGGAAAATGGACGTCGATCTCTACATCGCACTAGTAGATGTGTTGATGCGGTCGGTTTCGTTTTTGATACGAACACGCTATAGGCTAAGTGAGCGCTTATTACCTTTTTCGCTTGAGTACTGTTCTGGCTGACAACCCTAGCCTACCATTGGTCCGATCTCTGGCGCTGTCTCCTCACGCTGATGCGCTTCATGGCTTCCTACGCGGCCGACCTCAAAAATCTTCCCAATATTCCAACGCTCCTCGATATGGTCGTTAACTTCGTCGCCCTCTCTCTCTCCTCGGGCGACTCCTTCCTCCCGGGCGCCAGCGAATACGATGACCTATTCTACAAACTCGTCGAAGCAGGCGACGTCCTCGTCAAGTTCCGCGATGCGTACGATCTCTTCAAGCGGCCATCGAACTCGATCGCCACGCTGATCAAGGTATCGGAGCACTACTACCAACTCATAGAGCAGAAGAGTGGTCGTGGGAAGAATCTCACCCCCCAACAGGTCTCCGAAGTCATCAAGAGCGGCTATGATTCGCTTGCGATGGATGGCGGGAACGAGAAGGGCTTGGACCGCTGGGAGAGGTATAGAGAGGCGAATGAAAAGGTTTTCCTGAAGAAGGTGGCCCGAATGGTCGTCGAGGATTTGAGGACTATTGACGTCGGCGATGAGCCTGTTGTTGCCGGGATTAGGTAGTTCCTTCCTCGATACAGATCTGATTCTTTGGAGGGTGTACGAAGTAATGTTTAGCGTTCATGGCTTTCTGTTTGGAATTGTTCCTGCTGCTATTGATTTTGGGAGTTGGGGAGTTGGGGTATTTGGGCAGGGGTTCAGGATGGAACGCTGGTCTGTAGCACCACATCCATGGTTTTCGTGCCAGATGCTTGGGACGATCAGAGTAATATGTGAACGTGCTGAGTTCTGGGAATAGTAATGGCAAATGTTAGTGGAGAGATTTGGGCGAATAAGGAATGGTGGAGTACACGTAGAGAACAGTTGGACGGCTGCTAACTATGTACCTATGGCCAGGCATACAATGGTGGTTTCGGAAAACATGAACCTATTCTTCACGATTACGCACATAATTCTGTGGCACTAACTGGCGAACCTGGTGCACCGCGTAGGCACGTCGGAAACATACATATCCCTCGCTTGCTTTCAAGGTACAGGCATAGTTGCATCTCGGCCATATTGACATCAATTCGTACAAGGCATCGGCTCTGGGTCATCAGTCTACATATTTACGCTCTACATAGAATAGGTACTCCAATAATGGCTTGATACTCATAACGAGTTGGGTGACATAACTGCTATGATAGTAGGCCAGTCTTCGTGAAGACCGGGTCTAGGAAGGTGAGTATGTGCTACAACTTAGGCTCTTTTTCTTGTCGCTTCGATCTCGAGATTGTCGGAGTTCGGTCAGCTATTTTAAGGAACTCGCCAAACTTGGACTGTTTCGAGCTATTCTCCCATGAAGTTCGTACAACAAACAGCTTTGTCGGCGACGGTCCGTCGCGAAATACAGGAGTTTAATATCCAACTATGTACGCCCTGGCCTTTGCTTTGTTGCCGCACTACTCAACTATGTGTAGGATCACTTTATCCAGTTGTACAGTATGCGGATTTTGCGGCACGGAGCCTGAGTTGAAAACTACTATCGGGCAATCCAGAGAAGGAAGGACGGAAGAAAGGAACAAAGGAAGGACGGACAGTTTTGAAGATATACTACAAAACCAGCAGATAACCCGTCTATTATGAGTTTCTGAGCTGCACCGATCACCGACATCCTCTTGCCCTCTCACCCTTCTCTTTGGGTACGCGTTCATTATCTTGGGTTTTCGGCACACTCGCTATGAGGGTCTTCCTCTCCATATTCTTTGCCTGTCTGGCGGGCAGCAGCATACTGCCCACAGTCGCGGTTCAAACGCAATGCACCGCCAACACGTCGATCGACAACTACGCCCAATGGTCGAGTAATCTCAACGCCCTGGGCGGATGGACGAGTGATGACGGGACCATGTCGGCCATCTCCGCCGCTTCGGAGAAGCTTTCGTTCACTCCCAAGTCTGATGGGAGTTCGTACTTTTATACTACGTTCGACTGCATCGCCGCTCCAGCTTCTCCCGGTACGGCGGCCCTTACGTTCCCCATCAAAGGACCAGAGGGCAGCTCATTCCTCCTGGAGATTCAGACTTCACCCGGGTGTGCCGATGGGTACACCAGCCGGTATCTGGCCGTCTCCGCGGTTCCGGCCGCCGGGAAAACGGTTACCATCTACCTCTTGCCTGATGATGTCGTGAAGGCGTTCGCTTGGATGGCTTTTACCCAGGGAGCTTGGGAACTTGGTCAGACGCAACTGCTGTGTGCGTCTTCGGCCACTACGTCATCCTCTTCAACGACGCGGCCTGTTTCGTCCCAGCCGGTCTCTTCGACACATCCTACTTCGGTACCAGTTTCGTCTACCACGACGTCGTCGGTTCCTACATCGCCGCCCTCTGGGACCTGCCAGAACCTGTTGATTGACGACTGGGCGTCCCAGTCGAGACTGACGTTCTTGTACTATAATGCTTTGCTAGAAGTATGGGATGTGCCCGACCAAACTCGAAAAACATATGCTGACATGAATATAGCCCTCCAGCGACGATGGTACCATGAATTCGATAGTTGTATTCAATAACAGAGTTACCCTTGCCCCTGGGACCAACTCGTACTTCTACTCGCAGTTCAACTGCGTCAGTGCTACCAACAAGTATGGCGGTATCAGTCTGCGGATCAAAGCTCCCGCCGGAACCACCTTCGTGGTTGGGCTCCAGACCAACGCCAATTGCACTGCCACCGATCCCGTCTCGAAGGCACTGACCACCGCACAACTTGGATGGACATTTGACGGCACGGAGAAGGTGTACAGTATCGCCTTCAGCAAGTATTCTGGTCTGGACACCGGCAAGCTCGTAGCTATCCTCTTTCACAGTTTCAGTGGATCGGTGAGCATGGGCCCGATGGCGTTCTACTGCGGAACTACGACCAGCGAGTACACTCTCCCCGCAATCACTACCGCTGCCGGCTCCACCGCCACTGTACCTGCGACCTCTGCTACCGCCACTCCCTTCGTGATTGATAACTTCTCTAATGCCAACACCAACACCTTAGGCCAATGGCACGGCGGAGACGACGAGACAGGCATGTCCATCTCTGGCAACAAGTTGACCATCAACTTCTCGGACAGCGACTACTCCTTCTACACGCGGTTGACGGGCACCTGTCGGGACATGACCGCCTACAACAACGGTTACCTCCACATCGCCTTCACCGGCAGTGCCAAATTCAGCATCGCACTGCAGCAACACAACAGCGCCTGCAACTCGGAGATCGCCCCCTTTCCGGAAACTTGGGACGAAGTTTACGCCGAGCGCTACTTCAGCAACGGTCACGTCTACATCCCAATCTCGCACTTCAATATCGTCAAGACACAAGTGATCGGTGTCGCCCTCAAGGGCTTCGCCAGCGCCACGTCCACCGTCTTCTCCCTCGTCGAGATCGTTCGAACAGTACCGAGTACTTACACCATCCCCTCAAAGCTCGCGACAGCGCCTCTCGTCTTCGCCTGCACACGCCCCAATAGTTTCGCATTCGCCATCGACGATGGCCAGCCGGGGTTCGCGCAGCAGGTGTTAGAAACCATCCGCGCAGCGGATATCAAGGTCACCTTCTTCACGGTCGGCGCAGCGCTGCTGGATCCCTCCACAAACCTGTCGAGTGTATACAATGAGATGCTCTTCGAGGGCCACCAGGTCGCTCTGCACAGCTACACACACCCGAAGATGGAAGGACTACAGTCTGTGGCCGACATTGACTGGGAGATTGACAACGACGTCGCCGCGGTACAGAAGACGCTGGGGATTAGTAGCAGCTACTTCCGCCCGCCGTTTGGAAACGTGGGTGCTAGATTCCGTGAGCGTATCGCAGCCAAACTTCCAGGCGGGAAATTGATCAACTGGAGTGTCGACGTGCAGGTACTACTTCCCTCTCTTTTCCTCTGCCTCACTAATGCTCCACCAACTGACATCGACAGGATTGGCTTTGGGGCGAATCTTCCACACCCGAGAAGCAGCTGGAAGCATTCAGCGCGGACCTGGCCAAGGGCGGGAACCTGGTTGTTCTCCACTACTTGTACCCGAGTACGGTGCAATACTTGCCTCAGTTTATCAAGCTCGCAAAGGCCACCGGGAAGCAGTTGATGCGCGTGGATCAGTGCCTCGAGGATCCTAATGCGCCGGCTTTGTGAGGATAGTTGATGACTAATTGCGTAATGTGTGGGATCGGATTATGTATTGAGTTAGTTGTCACGCCTGCGGCTGGATGGGAAGGCCGGAAATGTATGGAATTTAAGCACATACCTGACGATGATGATTCATTTAGTTATCACATGCGACCCTACTGGATCATGGCGATATTTATGTACAGTCCTTTCCCGTCCGCCGTCCGCCACGACAAAACACATACATACCAATATTAGGTGACTTGAGCAAGGCGTCATTGCGGTTAAGTGACCTTGATGCCAAAAACATCCCTGAGGAAGGGCTGGTGGCTAAGTTGCTTCGCCACGGGTGCTTGACGGAGGTTCCAATGATATCATATTGCATTCACGGCGTGAGTCTATCGACTGTGCTCGCCTAAGGGTTCTAAGTTATGGCCAACCACAGGAGCGTTTGCATTCCATGGTCCAACCAAGAAGAGAGCGAGTGAATGACCTCTGGCTATCACAGATGTTGCTTATCGTGAAGACTTCAAGTGATGTGGACTCCGGTATGTAATGCGGTCCAATCAAATCGCCGTATATTGAAATGGGCCGGACCGAGCCGCACCGCATCCACAGGGCAATACATACCGAAACTTACCTTCATGCATACAAACGGTTTTTGCAACTTTCGTGCTTTTTTCATTGACTGGGGGGGGGGGGGGGGGGGGCGGGGGGGGGGGGGGGGGGGGGCGGGGGGGGGGGGGGGGGGGGGCCACGCGGCC
>Ga0307516_10001540_pt1 | contig 31661 bp, 50 predicted proteins | sample 19_EM_MG_FD_203310 | JGI IMG/M metagenome (GOLD analysis project Ga0307516, IMG submission 203310) | Populus trichocarpa ectomycorrhiza microbial communities from riparian zone in the Pacific Northwest, United States - 19_EM | ecosystem: Host-associated > Plants > Roots > Unclassified | place...
AAGTATATGTACGTACATAAATATTAGTGTGGCGCGGGAACGGAAGTGAGGAATGAGGTTAAATGCTCTGAGCGCGCGAGAGCGAATAGATGACTCACATTCAGCGAGTCACCGACAGGATGCTAGATATTGATCGTGCCAGGAATGTTTTTCTACGCACTCACTCGGCTGGACGCGCGTGGTGCGGTGCACACACGAAGGGGCTGTTTTTTTTCTTTCTTTTTCTCTTTCTTTCTTTCTTTCTTTTCCCTTATGATCGTTGCCACGGAGAGGTTCAGGCTGGCTCAGGGCTGAGGTGGAGCTGAAGCCTGAATATGTATATTTGGGAGTTGAGATTGATCTGGAGGGAGCTGGAGATTATACTTTGCTCTAGTCTGCCTGGGGGTAAATGTGGGATGCATTCGTTATGTCGCATTTGTCGCAACAATGTGCATAGAGTATATGTACAAATGTACAACTGCATGGTGGAGGCTTTTTAGTTTCTTTTTCCTTTTTTTTCTTTCTTTTTCCTTCTATCTTTACGGTTTTATTTTTTCCCACTTTTATGTTTCACCCACGCATGTCCTACCTATCTTCACTTTACATACATACTTAGATATGTTTCGTTTTGCATTGAGCCGGGCCGTACGAGGCAGGCGCATATGTGTCTAGTGCGCAGCTGGCGCGGTAGGGCTCGTGGAGGGCGTGTAGTCTAAAGTACTCTAGATACGTATGTAGCCAGGTAGATGTGTAGATCGAGGGGAACCGTGTGGGTCAAGCACAGCAAGTAGACATATCTATACGTGCAGGTGCAGTGCAAAATCCTGAAGAGGGTGTGGAGAACTCTGCATGTGAGTTAGGTATCCATATCCTGGGTGCATGCGTGCGGGCGGCGTCTGGCGCGGAGAGCACGTACAGAGTGCCCGTCTTGGGTGCGATATCGTCGAGGAGGGGGAGAACATTAGCGAGGGAGGTCTCGAGCCTCCACGTTCGGGCTGGTGGATAGTTGGCGATGGTGGTGGGGGGAAGGGTGCAATGGCGTGTAGCTGCATATCGCAGCGGTCTATCGCAGCGGTGCGTGGTGCCGACGGATCCCAGTGGTGATGGGTCTTCTCCAGGCAAGACGGCCGCCATCGTGTAGATACAAATCTTCGTTATGGCGGCCTACCAATCTCTCGGTACGAGGAGCTATCTATATGCACCGTTAGCTGCTGTCCGTGTAATCAATATACCGGCATGCAGCTCGTGATGGAAACATTCCATTCAACCTCGTTTCTTCCATCCTTCCAGACACGGTGGCACATAGAAGACCCATGCCCCACACCCAGCCAAGGCCAAGGGCGTGCGTAAAGTCACGTAAAGTCACATACGATAGTGCTCTGCATCGGATCTCCATTCGACCCCTGCAACCCAGCGGCGCAGCACAGAAGGAGCTTGACATCGTCATATTAAGGTGCCGTCTCGCCTCGCCTGCGACTGCTGCTAAGCTAGCTAGCACCACCACCACCCACCACCACCCACCCACCACCACCACCACCCACCACCACCCACCACCACCACCACCACCACCACCACCACCACCACCACACCCCCCCAACCCCCGGCCAAACCGAAAAGTGCTTCCTCCTTCTTCTTCCCCTCCAACTACATCGAACTCTACCTCGTTCTCCTCCCCCGCTCTTCCTTACGCCAACAACAGCTCAACGACAACCTCTCTGTATCCACCATCCCCCCCCCTCTCCCCACGCATCTTACAACAACTCACCTCCGCTACAAATCTGCCACAGGAAACCCACTCATCTCACAGTCCCTCCGCCGAGCAGGGTTTCTCGTAAAATGGCTTCAGAAGGATCGTGGACGAACTCCGACGAATTGCTCGACGCCCTCACAGAAGAGGAGATCGCAGAATACATCGGCCAGCAAGCCCATGATCCGACTAGTGACGACAACCAACTATTGTACCTAAAGACGCCATGGGGCGTGCATACGCATCAGAACCAACAGATTTCAGCTCAGAACCCATACGGAACCAGCTACTACGATGGAATGAGCAGCTACCATGTGCATCCCCAAGCGCATCACAGTCGGGCGGGCTCGAGTACGAGCGACGACTCGTTGCTCGTCGGTGGCAACGGAAACGCTATGGGAGGCGGAATGAGCAGCGGGGCGAGCAGCAGCATGGCGAACGGATATAGGCCGAACGGGGACGGGACTGGGAATGGGGATGGAAGTGGAGTCAACGGGCGGAAACGGCGGTGGGATGAGTCGGATCTACAGTACGAGGTCAAGTCGCCTAGGTACTCTCCAGGTCTGCCAGCGAGTCCCGCGAGAAATGGGTTCATGCAGCACGAGTAAGTCTCCTTTCTCCGCGCTGTCTGGTCCCCGATGTTGATCTTTGCACTAGCGAAATCGAAGCGAGGCCTCAGGATCCATATGGTGCTGAGATTCCCAACGAATGGCAAATGTATGCGCACCGACCTGAAGCGAGTCGGGTTGGAATGCGTAAAAATGCTAACGAATTCATCCAGGCCTTGGGGCGACGATCTCGCCCGGAAGTTGCAGGAGTCTTACGACCAGGGCGCCACTCCAGACGCGATCGACCCCAGCCCGTACCAGGACGCTCCAGACGCGATCGACTCCAGCCCGTACCAGGACGCTCCAGACGCGATCGACCCCAGCCCGTACCAGGACGCTCCAGACGCGATCGACCCCAGCCCGTACCAGGACGCTCCAGACGCGATCGACCCCAGCCCGTACCAGGACGCTCCAGTCGCAATCAACTCCGGCTCGTACCAGCTGCCCGTGGCTGTGTGGCACCCAGCTTTGGAGCCCACTCCAACTCTGTATCGTCCATCAAATCCGGATTACATTGACCTCACGCTCGGGTCGCCCGCTCAACTGGCCCGGATCCCCTTCAGCGATTTTATGTATGCCAGTGGTCCAGCTATCGACAATGGCGTTCAAGACGACGTCAAGTATGAATTGGCCGCCGACGAATTACCCGGTCTAGTCAAAAACTACGTTGACTACGTCTCGAACGATCCGACCAAAACTGCGGATCAGATCAGGAATTTGCTGGAGAATATCCGCCCGGATATGAAAATCCCGAAGGAACAACGCGAAGGAACTCCAGATGCGATGTACTATCCTTTGATGGAGCACCAGAGAGTGGGCCTCACATGGCTCAAAATGATGGAAGAGGGAAAAACGAGGGGTGGCATCCTGGCCGACGACATGGGCCTAGGCAAGACTATCCAGATGCTTGCACTTCTCGTTTCTCGTCCCTCGCAAAACCCAAAGTGCAAGACGACTCTTATTGTCGCACCGGTTGCCTTGCTGAGGCAGTGGGAGCGAGAGATCAAGAACAAGCTGAAAAAGGATCATCAACTCACTGTCTTCATCTATCACGGAAGCGGCAAGAAGGATAAATCCTTCTCCGATCTGGCAAAGTACGATGGTGAGTGGATCGCCCGTTTTGTGTCGTCTCTTGGCGGGATTGGAGGTAGCTAATCTGCGTCTCAGTTGTCTTGACAACCTTCGGAATGGTAGCTTCGGAATTCAAACGCAAGGAGGCCCACAGCCGTGCCGAGGAAGCGGGCCAGGGGCCTAGGGAGCTACCGCTCACGCTCCTCGGCAATGATTCCCATTTCTACCGGATCGTCATCGACGAGGCTCAGTGGATCAAGAACAAGGATACACAGTCCTCGAAAGGATGTGCCTATCTGCGGGCCAAGTACCGCTTCTGTTTGTCGGGAACCCCCATGCAGAACTCATGCGACGAGTAAGAATGGTGCCTCATGCCTCCGTTGATGCGACGGCTGATTTGGCTCTAGGCTGTTCTCTCTGCTCCGGTTCCTCGGGATCAAGCCCTACAATGAGTGGATGGAATTCTCTACAGTGGGACCTCCGTCATCATTTCCACACGCGTGGCGGCTGCTGACATGTTCCCGCAGACCTTCTCGCGACCACTGAAGAACAAAACCAAGGGCTCGACTATACAGACACTGGAAAAGCTCCAAGCCCTCTTGAAAGCTGTTTTGCTCCGCAGAACCAAGTCCTCGATGATTGACGGCAAACCGATTCTCACGCTCCCTCCCAAGAGCATTGAAATGGTTCACTCCGTCTTCTCACCGGACGAAAGGGCCTTCTATGATGCCCTGGAGAGTAGGTCGAAAATCGTATTCAACAAGTATCTTAAGCAGAGCGCCGTTGGACGGAATTACTCCAACCTCCTCGTCCTCCTCCTTCGGCTGAGACAGGCCTGCTGTCACCCCCACCTGATTAACGACATCGAGGAGCCCAAAGGACCCGATGAGTTGTCTCAGATGAAAAAATTGGTCGGCGAACTCACTCCTGATGCGGTCGACAGAATAAAGCAGTCGGAATCGCTTGAGTGCCCTGTCTGTTTCGATGTCTCGGAAAACCCGTCCATCGTCGTTCCGTGCGGTCATCTCTTCTGCAAGGAATGCCTGTTGCAAGTTCAAGATACCCACGAGCAGCATAGTATGGTGCGTGGGGATGATACATCTAAACTGAAATGCCCTGGCTGCCGAGGAGATATGGACATGAATAAGGTGACCGATCTGAAGACCTTCAAGCTAGTTCACCCGCCGGAGGGAGCCCAGGACGGATCTCAGGGGAGTATGGACGAAGAAGATGACGAGTTGATCTACGACTCCGACTCCGACGAGGATGAGTGCGATGACGACGAATCTAGCTTGGCTGGATTCGTCGTCAACGACTCTGATGAACCTATTGGCAACGGTAAAGGGAAGAAGTCGAAGGCCAAGGCCAACGGCAAATCTAAGCCTAAAGATGCCAAAGGCAAGGGAAAGGCCAAGAAAGGAAGAACTCTGGCGGAGGTACGGAGAGACGCCATGAAGAACGATCGGAGCAGGAAGATCTGTGCGTCGAACCTGGACCCATTGTGCGCGGGCTCATGCTGACAGTTAATAGACCACAAATATCTCGAGAAGCGTTGGGTTGACAGTGCTAAGATTTCCAAATGTGTGGATATCATCGAAGACATCCAGACCAACCGCTCGGAGGAGAAGACTATTGTGTTCAGCCAGTTCACCTCGCTTCTCGACCTTCTCGAGATACCCATCTCGAGGAAGGGTATTAGCTACCGTAGATATGATGGAGGATTGTCTTCGACGAAACGCAATCAGTCCCTCATGGACTTTCAGGACGACCCGGACATCAAGGTACTCCTCGTGAGTCTGAAGGCAGGAAACTCCGGCCTCAATCTGGTTGCTGCTTCTCAAGTGATCATCTTTGGCATGTATCTCCCTACGTAGTTGAGGGTTCGCTCGCTAACTGTCACTAGATCCTTTCTACAACCCCTACATAGAGCTTCAGGCTATCGATCGTGCACATCGCATTGGCCAGCAGCGCCCCGTCGTTGTCCACAGACTCGTTGTCCCTGGAACCGTCGAAGATCGTGTGCTTGAGCTTCAGGAGAAGAAGAAAATGCTGATTGAGGGTGCACTTGACGAGAACGCCCAGCACGGAATTGGAAGAATGACAGCCCGAGACCTCGGATTCCTTTTCGTACGTTCCTTACCCTTGTGCTGTGAGTTGTATTTACTGATTTGGTATTAGGGCATCGAGCAGGTTGGTCGATAGACTGCTACTTCTATTTATTCTAACGACTCACGAAGCTACGATACCTAATAATCTCCTTTCTTTTGTCTCTGGTAACTGTTGAGGATCGAATCAACTGGTGTTTGCTTTTCCTTCTTTCCTTTGTCTTGGGATGGGCGGGGATTAGAGGGTCTACAACGGGTGACAGTTCTCACATGGCGTTTGGAAGTACGGCATACATCTTGCTTAGTTTTGGTCCATCTGGAGCGAAAGGGGTGTCTTCTGAGACTAGACTAGACGGAGTACATACATGGGAATTGGTTTGTGTTAATTGTTGCGGCTATTTGTGTCGGGGCCCTGGGCTTCTGGTGACTTTACTGCAATCCCCAAGAAAGTAGCGAGTCACCGAGTGATATTTCAAGATTGTGCTTGCCCGAACGGGGAAATGCCCCCCAAATACGCACACGCAGACATCTCAAGCTTCGCCGGGTTCAGTGCAGCTAACCATTGCCGAAGCCCCGATATCCGCTATGGAAAGGCGGGAGAAAGTGTTTATAATGCAGCCGGCGGATAGGGCTAAATGCTTTTTTTTTTGTGTGGGTGTGGTCATCGTTCGGTAGGGCTCATTTACTCTTTTTACTTGGGGGTATATTGGAGCAAATGCAAGATATTTCATGGGTTAGTTATTGCAGCATGTCACTAAAAGCTTTGGGGGCACGGAGGGGAACGAGGGACGACCGGTCTGAGACGGTTGAGATGCTCTCATGTGTTTACAATCATCTTAGTATATACTGCTAGCCGATCAAGACAATCTATGGAATGGGACTCGGAAGCGTTAGGTATTGGGATCGGGTGTGAAATTCAAGACGAAGTAGAAGCCAGATCATCGCCAATCTCCTGAAGAGTCCTATCACCAACGGAGGAGTCCGCATCAACGCACTCGTCCACCTCCTCCAGCCTGTAGGGGGGGGAGGCCACGTACCTAGCATAGATTCTCGAAACCTCGATCTCCCACTCCAAATTATCCTCATCCTGAAGGCTCTCCTCGTCCATGTCCATATCGTCCTCACTGTCCGAGTCTGTCTCCGTCGCTGTCGCTGTGTCTGGCGTGGGCGGTCCTTCCGTCCGATCCTCCGCGCGAAGCTCAAGAGGGCTCCCGCATTCCGTCGACGTACCCAGCGCCTCGCTCCTGCCAGCCTCCAGAAGCTTAACCACATGCGGCCTCGTTGCCTCCACGAGGCTCCTGAGCCGCACCTTCTCCGTCATGTTCAACCCACCACCGACCTGGGCGGTGACCAGCGCGTGGAAGCAGCGGTCCAGCTTATCCAACAGCACAAACACGCTGCGCCAGTCCTCAGTGCCGAGGGTGTAGCCGGGAAGGTACTCGTTCAGGCTGCTGGCAATCTGAAGGAGGTACTGCGTCTGCAGCGAGGGAGCGGACGAGATCCAGAGGAGCTCGACTACGCGGGTCAGGGAAGCCAGGAGCGGCAGGATGGAGGGGGGAGTGGAGAGATCCGGGGAATAGCGGGTCACATGCGACCGCGAAACTGAGAGAAGCAGGGAGTCGAGCTGGCGGATCAGTTTGGAGGTCGCGCCGGCGGTAAGAGGCTTGGTGGACGGCGTGGGGAGGGCGTGTGCCGTGGATGTCGTCGACCTGGAGGGAGCTGGGGAGAGCGGTGACGGGAGGAACCCGCCGGGCTCGTCGGAGGCGGTCTGGACAGCTGCATCCGGCGTTGTTGGGTTGTCCGCCATCGAGATTCGCTCTGTGTGGAGGGTGTCGCAGGCTGGTCGAAATTCTTGGGGGGGGGGGGGGGGGTTGTTCTGCCTGCGGTTCATGCGGTGGTGATGACGTAGGTATCCGCCGAGAACTCGACACTAGTTCCCGTTAGTTACTCACGTGGATCTCGCTCCTAGCAACAACAACACGTGAGAACCCTCTCATCAACCTTCACTCGATACGATAATACCCCCCCAACAACCAAAGAAAAAAGAAAAGAAAAAAAGAAAAAAAAACCTCCCGCTCTCATCCCCATATATTCCGACGAGCTACCATGCCGTTCGTTGAGAAGCTCGGGATCAGTGCAGAAATCCAGAGTGGGGGCAACCTGACGAATCCCGATGTTTTCACACCGCTCGTCGAGTCCAATTGCGAAGACAGATGGAAGCACGACGAAGGCACGCCATATCCCATCTATATCACCACCGTCAAGCCACCAGCGAAGGGCGAGGACATCCCAATGAAGCTAGTCGTCGAATATAAGGAACCCGAAGACCATCCTAGCTACATGAAGGGGGACACCAGGATCCATGTGATGGTGGACGGCATTGAGGCTGGAATCAAATACATTAAGAGTGAAAGGATTCGGCTCGACAAAGGATGGAAGAACGAATTTAGCGGATTCAGGGTGGGGAGATGCCAGGAGAGGCTCTTCGTCTTCAACCCACTGCCAGCTAAGCTCGGTACTGAGAGTCACGCTGATGGTTGTGCTGATGGAGATGGGGGTGGAAACGGCGAGGGAGATATTTGGAACTCTAGCCGCCGCCATGTCATGGGCCTTGCAACCACTGGAAACTACGACCCAACCCCCATGACCGGCGAGCTGTGTCGTGCCGGCGAAGCAAAACCCTACTCGGTCTGTCTTCCGCCCCACATCAGCGCCATACTGGTAACCATCACTCTCGGAAGGGTTCATGCAACCGTCGACAAGTATGCAATGTACGGAGCTATACAGCCACCGGGCCTCTACTTTCCTCCGCAACCGGATCCGGATCTCTTCGTACTCAGTCCCCAGGATTGGAAGCCAATGGTTGGCCCGGATGCGCCGGATTCTGTCCCTATCGTCCAGATCAAGAAGAAGGGAAAGTGGGTGCCCTCCACCGATCCCGGTAGGTCGGCCGAGAAAGCCTTCGCTACCGCCAAGGACCCGGAGAGCTGGAGGCCCATTGGATTGGGGGAAGGCGAAGTGAAGATCAAGCAAACGAAGGAGATCCAGTTTACCGCTAGGATGCATCTTGTGAGATTCTGGTTTTTTGTCGGTGGGTACTCTCTTTCCTCTGTTGGCCGGTCCCAATTGCTAAAGACAGTAATCCTTGGTGGCAGTTGCGCCCCCGCCTAGCGGGAACGATGGGACGGCCGCCATGTGGACTCCGGACCAGATGCTTGGGCCGCTGGGTGTCGAGGAACAACAAGGTCGGGAATATATCACCCCGGACACCGCCCTGGCGCATCGTAAAGGAAACGCAGATGAAGCCAAAAATCCATCCAAGCATGCCGAAGACCTTCTGCACCTTGGATATGACTCTGGCATCGTTGCGGGTAATCATCCCATCCCTTCTAACGGCCCAAGGTCTGTCGGTTCAGCACCTTTCCCAGTGTCTTTCGGCCCCGCCGTTGGTGGGGGTCCATACGGTGAAGTACCGATCTCGATCACGAATTCGTCTGCAATTTCTTGGCCGAATGTAGATGCTACCCTAGCTGAAGGACCCCGTTCTGGCCAACAGACTAGGCATCTTGTCCAGCACCTTCACAACCCCTGCGGCGTCAAGTGGCGAGAGCTCGACCCTAATCGCAACATCGATCCCCTCCTCCGACCGCACAGCCCTGCAAATGGAACTGATACCCCGTCACCCTATCGTATTCCCAGCGGCCCTGCACTCAAAGAATTCAAGGAGCGTAGCAGCAGCATGAAATTCGCTGGGGAGAATTCATTCTCCAGTTACCAGCGTTCGATGTTCCAATTCTCTGTAAGGTTCCCCCGCCTGAGACTGGTGCCCAATACTGATATCAACTCCTCTCCCTAGAGCAGCAATCTGACCCATCAGCTTGGACAACCTTCCCAAGACCCAGCGCTTGCCAATTTAGCTGCTGCTGGAGGCAGGAATAGTAACGTGACATTTGACACTGGAGACTTGTCCCCGGGCTCTGAGGCTATGGGGCATCACCACCCAAACATCCCGCATCGTGTGCCGCAGTTGGAACCGCAGTTTGGTTTAGGGCTTGGTGGGCTCCCTTAACACACCTTGGTGGCGTTTTCTGATAGTGAGAAACCTAGGCATACCTGAAGAGTCCAAGCCTTTCTTCCCATCCGGGTTTCCGACGACAGGTCTCCGGTTTTTGAGGACGAAAACGCCTGCGATGGCCGTGGGTGTGTCTTCGGGGCCGCTGTCGCCTCCGTCGACGATCTCCTCGTCCCCGGAACCAACATTGCCCACCGAAACGCCGAGTCCACCCGGATCGGCAGATCCCCACCTCAAGACCGGGGCCAAACGCTCTGACCACCCTTCGAAATGGCTACCCGAGAAGAAGGCACCGCGCCGTAAGTAATCTGATTGCTGAGTTCAAATAACATCCCTGGCCGTTTTAACTGTGCGGTGAATTTCTTAGGCGATTGTTTGCTTTTCGTATCGTAGAGAGATATTGTAGCCTGAATAGATAGCATAGGTTCTACGAGCCAATCTACAGTATTCTTGATGGAGTTCTGGAGGTTAAAGCTTGGTTGGAATCTTAGGGATGTTCTCTTCACAATTGGTCATTCGTAGGTTCTTTGTCAATAGCCAGTGACTTCATGCCAATGCAACTTCACGCGAAACTACCAGCGGAAGCAATACCGCTCCGGGCGGCCATCGTCATCGAGGATAAGGAAACTGCCAAGCGAACAGCGGACGAACCCCAGCCACTAGGGCTACCCATTTTCACGGACGGACTCGGGCGCTGTCGGCTCCGCTGTTACCTGGAAGAGAGGACTGCAGTAGAGGGTCACAGGGTACGCATGGGCTTCCCACGGGAAGCTTGCGATGCTGAGTGTGCAGCCGCCGCCCGACCACTGGAAACCGCTGCCCTCCGGCCTTTCGTCCGCAAGCGCATCACCATCTATACAGACGCCCAAGCAGCGATCCGAAGGATGGGCGAAGCTGGCAGCAGACGAGCCAGACGCTCACGGCGTGGAACATCTCCGACCTGGGCGGTACGTACGGCGATCACCCAGGACAAAGAAGGCAATCTCCCAGGCCACTGGCACATTTGAAGCGCACGATCACAGAGGCCAAGCGGCAGGAAGCAAAGGCGTGGGCGGGGTCCAGGGTTCTGCCGGTTGAGGGCGGGCCCACTGCCTCACTGACCAATGCCTCGCCACCGCTAAGTGTTGGTGGGTGCCCTTACAGGATGCAGACGCGGGCAGCACCTCTTCAAGTGCTGCCCGCTCTGGAAACTCCAGCTGGTTTTGGACTTCCTCTCCACCACGAACGCGGGGAGGCTGGGGAAGACGCACAGCCATTTTATTCTTGTTTTTTCAATTTCAAATTTCTCATTATCTTGGAGTTGTTAAACTTATAGGCTCGTCGGCATCGGAGTGGGAACTCCGGGAGCGGAGGGAAAGAGAAGAGGAGAGGAGGGCGGAGGCCGAGGAGCTTGGTGCAAATAAAAAGAAAGAACAAAAGAAAGCGTGGCCCGCCCCCTAGTCCTCGTCAGCGGATGCCATGAAGAGGAAGGGGCGTGGATAGGGACAGCGGTAGTTCCTCCCCGGCGCCCAGCTCCTCCGCCTCCGCCCTCCTCTCCTCTTCCCGCTCCCTGCGCTCCCATTCCGACACCTCGCTCCCCGCGTCTTCCTCAGCCGGGACCAGCCTTTCCCATCCGTGGTGGAGAGGAAGTCTGGTGCCGCCTGGCTAGCTGCATCTCCCATCGGCAAGGAGGTCCTGGATCATGAACCGGTCCTTCCCCCTCCTGCTTTCCTTCCGTACCTCTGCCCACAGCATCTTCTGCTGGGCCTTCCGTTCGGGGAACACTTTGGAGAGGCGGTCCCGCGTCTGCGTCTGACACCGGCACCACCAGCATTGGGCGGTGGGGCGGTTCTTCGTCCACTGGAGGCGCTGGCCGATAAGGCAGTGGCCTGTCTTCAGCTGGGAGAACCTTGAGGCGAACCTCTCGAAACTACCCGCAACCGTAATGTCGGGTCTCTGCCTGCTCGGCATCCTGTGCTTCTTCCTGGAGGCTCGGCCTCCAGCCCATCGCCGGGCTTCCGCCCGCTTCTTCTCGGAGGTCTCTCGCTTGATGTATGCGAGGAATCTGGAGTGGCATCGTGCGCACCTCCGCACGACGTCCAAGTATCATAGCCATTCCACCCCGTGGGCGATGGCTCCTCCACGCGAGTTAGGCACATTCGTCGGCCTTCTCGTTTCCCGGGACACCCTGACGCGCCGGGCACCACCGGATCTCGATGGCGATGTGCGGCCTAGCCTCTAGCATCGCAGTGTGCTTTCTTGCCTGCAGCGCGTACATCTGGCCGGGGCCAGGCTCCGAGGCTACCCGCGGCTTGGGCATCCGTGAAAATCGTGACCCTTCCCGGGGGTCATCTGCCTTCCGCGTGAAGCCGACTCCAGCGCCCTTGCGAGAGCGGCGCACTCTGCGTCGTAGGCCTCCTGGTTGTAGCCGGCCCATGTCGCCCAGGATTGGCCGTTCTGCCATACTACCGCATATCCGGCGGCTTTTGTTGTCCAGTCGTGAGCCTTCCGTAAACATAGTCAGTCAGTCCGGCCGGGCCGGCTCTTCTCAGCCTCCACTTTGTCTTCGGCTTCTTCTTCCAGCAGCAGTTTCGCGTCGAGGGCCTCTGGTTCCTCTACCAAAATTGTGCTCTCCATGCTGCCCAAGTATACGAAAAAGGGCATTCGTGAGTCTCCGTCCGAACGCTGTTGGGGCGCGGCGCCGACAGTCTCCCTAGCCAGTCACCATGCGGTAGGCTGAGTAATCATAGTCCGAAACGTCACTGTCTGTTCTCCAGCTAGGGCTGCCGCTGGTCCGAGCCCTGACTCCATCGACAAGGCCTCCGGGTTGGTTGTCCGGAAGCAGCCTGTGGTCGCTCGCGCCACTTGGTTGACCAGGAGCTGCAACTCGTTTGCCTGACCGGTGGTGCCCCGGGTTTTTGGTCGCCCTTCCACCACAGCGCTCTCTGAACCGAGCGTGGCGACTGACCGGATGCACGCCGTCATGACCTTCCCGCAGTCGGTGCCACCGGTTCTTCCCGTTCTTCATGATGGTCCTTGAGCGCGAGCTGGGAGTCTAGCCAGACCCCCGGCCAACGCGTCGCTTCCTTGTTGAACGGAACGGTGTTGACGCGAACCTCCACCGCCGTGGGAGGAGGTCTTCTTCCTGCGAAAGATTGCCGCCTCTATTTTCCCGTGGCCAAAGGCCATTCCATTGTTCGCTGCCCTCTCAACCTCATCAAAGACGCCTGATAGGTACGTGAAGAGGTCTGGTGCTGCTGGTGATCCCTGTGGGACACTGGTATCCCTGGGCTTGCCTCACCCACTTCTCCGTCAAAGGACGAGCTTCACCTGGCGGTCAGACATGAAGCTGCCCGTCCATCTGGTGAGGTCCGGCTCGATTTCCAGCGCCTCCATGCGCGTTCCCAAGTGCGCGCCTTGCTCACACCGCCGAATGTCGACTTGACATCCATGAACAGAGCCCCCCACCACGCGGAGTTGCTGCTCAGATATGCGGAGTAATCACAACGTGAGGGGGTTTTTTTTTGATTTACCATTAGTCGCATTGATCATGGCGAGCCTGAGGAAGATACTCAGGATTGGCGAGGAGGAAAGAAGAGAATTAACATCCCCTCTAGGGCCCGAGAAGCCATGAAACGAGCATTGTTCTCAAGGAGATACTGGACCTCGCCTTCCAGCAAGTGACACGAGCACTTGTATCACAACTCCAGGGGATCCCTAGCACGATGGGACATCTCCTTCTCCAAAACCTCCTTTGGATGAGTTTTCAACTTTCATCCCAGGACCGTTGGAAGATTTCAAATGACATTTCTGGGTCACGTGGAAATTCCTCCGACTCCCCTAGCCAGGAGTCAAACCTCTCCGCGCGGATGAATCTGCACCAGTCCGAAGTTGTATAAGCAAGGAACTTCCTCTTCAAGGCCCACCGCAGCAACTACCCACCGAGCAATCCCCCCAGGCCCACCGCAGCACTCACTACCCCACCCCCCTCCAGCCACTTTCCCAAAGCAGAGCGAGTTTTGCGTGAAGTTTTTTTTTTTTGTTTAATCGTCCACCGCATGCGGCCTACTTGGCTAGATCATGCCGATATGCACATTGTCCGCTTCCCGTCCGCAGTCCGGATCACTGCATGGTCCCCCGCCAAAGCCTGTCCCAAAAGTGATGGGCGCACTAAGGAAATCCCAAAGGAAATCCCAAAGGAAATCCCAAAGGAAAGCCGCCCCCAGATCCTACCGCTCCTTGGCGGACGCCATGAAGGAGGGCGTGGGGAGAAAAAGCGGCTGTTCCTCACCTCCGGCACTCTTTTCCTTTGTGATTTGTTTGGTGCGCATTATATCTTCTTGGGACAGGCCTGGGGGCAAAGGGGAGCTTGCAACGTGCGGCCTCGCGCGGATAGCGGACGGGAAACCTGGACAAAAAGTGCGCCGCCATAGTCTACTCTAGATAGGCTGGATGCGGTATGAATAAACAAAAAAAAGCACTTATATGAAAATATAATAATCGATTGATTATGTATTCTTGTCATACACTTTCTTTTAGTGGAGTCAAAGAGGCAGGCACAACGGAATACATCTACATAATAAGGGGATTTTTAAATCGTATGTGCTGGAGGTGTTACTAATATGTATGCAATTACCGCCTCCAGGTGAGACGGAAGCAGACACGGCACGGTATATAACCCTCCTGCATTCACTTGGTTGGACCCACCTGTCCTGCACCTACCGTCACCACCTTCACCACATCTGCCACTCTTGCCTCACTCTCGTTCTACACACCCCTGCCTCAATGACTCGCATCACCACTTTCCTCTCAGCATTCCTGCTCCTTGCCGTCGGCGTGAGCGCGGCTGCCAGCGAATGTCCCAAAGAGGTTATCCCGTCCCTTGAGCCCACCACCCAGGCGTTCGTCGACGCGGGTGCCAATTCCACCCCCATCTATGAGCTGTCCGTTCCCGCTGCTCGAGCCTTCCTCGAGAATGTGCAGGCTCCCGGATCTCCCAGCCTCGACACTGTGTACTTCAAGGAGTTTGATCTCAAACTCGGTCCCACCGACAGCGTTAACATCCACCTCTTTCGTCCCAAGGATGCCAGCGAGGAGCTACTTCCGGTTACTGTTTACTTCCATGGTTTGTTTCCCCTTAATTTTCACCCATTCCCTAGCCCCCACCGCGAGGGATTCAGTAACTGATGCGTGGAAATAGGCGGTGGTTGGATCCTCGGCTCCCCTAACACCCACAGGCGTTTGATCCTCGACCTGATGGAGGAGACGAAAGCTGCGGTCTTCTTTGTCAACTATGCGCGCGCTCCGGATGCACAGTTCCCAGTGCTGATCCAACAAGCGCACGCAGCGGTAGCCTGGCTGCACGCCGGCAAAAACGCGAAGAGTCTGGGGTTGGACCGCAAGCGCACGGCGTTCGCGGGAGACTCGGCTGGCGGCGCGATGGCGGCGGCGGTGAACCTGATGACCATCCAGAGCGGACTGAAGCGCCTCCTGCCAAAGTACCAGGTGCTGTTCTATCCCGTGACGGATCTGACGTCCGAGAGCTGCACGTACCAGACCTTCGTTGACGGCCCGGGATTGGCAGCGGCCACTTTGAGGTGGATGATCAACGCTTTCGTCCCCAAGAAGGAGGACAGACAGAACATCCTCGCCAGCCCACTCCTCGCCAGCAAGAAGCTCTTGTCTCAATTCCCTGAGACGTTGGTGATCGTGGCGGAGGTCGACCCGCTGAGGGGCGAGGGAGAGGCCTTCGCTCGCCGCTTGAGCGCAAGTGGCGTCAAGACCACGGCCATGAGGGTTCTCGGAACTATCCATGACTTCGTCATGCTCAATGGATTGGCGGACACTCCGGCTGCGAGGTTGGCCATTGAGGTCGCGGGTAGGGGGATCAAGAAGGCTTTGGTGGTTGAGGGTAGTGGGTACGGAAAGTGATACCATCTTCGTTCTAGCTGTTTGTTTGGCTTTCTGTTTGGGGGGAATGAATGTACCACTTCAGTAGATGTATAATTGGTCATGTTCTCCCTCTCCACGAAATTAATTCCAGTCAGGACTTTTCTAATGCTCGCGGGGCTTGGCTTGGAAAGAAAAAGAAAAAGGAACTGACGCCAGCGGTGTAGATATGCATCTTTCACAACCTAGATGCCATTAATGGGGATGTAATTCCAAAAAAATCGGCATTTAACTAGGATGAGCCGTAATTGCTAGCATGATCCACTCTTTTTTTGTTGCCTAGGAAATGTAGTCCACGCGAGTGACAGCACGCCGTACATCACCACACCTATTTGTATGCCAGCCATAACTTACTTCACTCCCACCCAACAATCTAGAACCCGCTGCAGCATGTCACCTGCCAGCAGCGCCCCTGTAACAGCAACTAACGCCGCCTCTGTGGCAGCTGTCAGTGGCCGCCTTCCACCAGTGGCAGGCATGTCTATTCCACGTGGTACCGGGAATCACCACCACAATTCCGCCGCGATAGCTGTGGGCCAGCAATTCCCCACCTTTTAAGGCCTCAAGAAATAGATCCTCCGTTGGGGGTTTGGAAGAAGGATTAAAGACTGGCTATCGGAAGACTAATGGTCGAACCAACATCGGTGTGTGTGCCGAAAAGGTTTGCAGCTTCAAGGTGCGCGCGCACTGGAAGAAAGCGGTTGAGGGGCGTGGATGTAACGATTGCCAATCCTAGCCATACAGTATGTATATGGAAGTGATGGCAAAGAAGCAAGAGCCGCAGAACCACCAAACGTTAGTCCTCGACGCAATCCTCAAGATCATGACTACTCACAACTCGGCGACCACCGTAGAGGTCATCCCAGGAGGACGTGCAACGGCAGGCGAAGCATTGTGAGCCACATCACTCACACGTTGGGTGGAATGAGGAAGAGGAATGGGTACCACCACGGTGGATCTTGACAGTGCCCCACCGCGCCCGCCCGGCATGCAAAGAGATGGGGCATTACGCTCATAGCTGCCGCAAGACGCACGCTTAGTACTATTAGTAATAGTAGGCTCTTCTAAACAAATCTCAATTGGTACGCTATACGGATTTGCTGTCACCTTGGCAGCACAGAATTCTTTTGTGGGGAAGTGCTTAGGTGTGGCGTTGGACTGCGGCGTTGAGTTGTTGTGCGGCGGGTGTTGTGCGGAGCTGGGACTAGCCTATGATACCCCGTTTCGGGCGAATAATATTGCGTGATCCACCCTTGACTGGCGCGCGCGAGAGAATATGTATATCTACGCATAAGAAATCTCCCCGCTAACACACCACGCTCGCGGTCAAGCCGCCTCCTGGCAAGATCACCACCACCACCCACCCCCACGCAACCGCGTCACAGCCGACCGCCGTGCCACCACCAACAAGCGCAAGTGGAGACGAGCCAAGCGATGCAGAAATCGGCTTGGGTGATCAGTTTGCAGCGTTAGCTGAATATAGTCATCTGCCGAGTGGAGGAATGCTCCGTCCGAGTGTGGCTGCACTTGAGCCACCCCATGACCGCAAAGCTCCGGAGAAGGACTCCAGGGAAGGCCCACTGTTCAGGGAAAGAGAAAGGGTGGTATCTATGAGAAGAGTAGGAGCTGCGCAGCCAAACGTGGTGGGGGGATTACCGGATGTGCCCAATCGCCCGCGTGCTAGACGTTCTGTTCGCAAGGAGACTGGGCACCACGCGCCGAACTGCTCACTGCTGGGCTTAGTCAGAGTAATGTAGTGAATGACAAGGCTTTGTGGGCTTCAATCTTTTCTCTTCCACCTAAGTGAATCACGAAGCGCGAGCATAGCTCTTGCGCCGCCCTAAATCATTGTATCATACCGTCCCAGCCCTACTTGTGGCTGTCGCGCGCGAATAAGACTCGGGTGGATCACGAAATACTACTCGCCAGAAGTGCGGGTATTGTATTAAATACAAAAAAAAGGGGGGAAATCGAGTTGAAGGCACGAAAAATAGAGGGTATCGTGTCAAATAGCCCCCCCCCCCAAAAAAAAAATAGGAATAAGGAAACCTCTCGTCGGTTCCGAATCACTGAACCGCGACAACGTCCTGCTCCGTCCAGTACGGAGCACCGTCATGTGTAGAGTAGAACTCTCCATCGCCGGTTTCGCCGGAAATTAACGCCACACACACACACGAGCACAAGAACGGGATCCCCACTACCAACGCACACGAACAGACCAAATGAGCAGATCACTGCACGTTAGCAAGTCCGAGCCCAAGGCCCACGACATGATCTACACTACTTCATTGATGTGTAAAGTTTACCTAACTGCTACATTGTTAACATACAGACCTTACTCTTTCGATCACCCCTCATCGTCGTATCATAGGCTCCTCTACCTTCAATCTCACACAGCTACAACATACCCTCACGCTCACGCACGGAAAGAATATTGGGAAAAGAAAGATGCAGCCATGTGCCCCCTCATCGGTGAGAAGGAAACACAGAAGAGTAGTAACCGCAAACCCTTGATTTTGAGCCCTTCTCCATTTTAATCCTTTCCGTTCCGGCCTCTCCCCCGTTGTTGCGAAACCGACCAGAAACAAGAATGAAAGGAAGGATGAACCACCGCATTGAAAAAGAAACAAGAGAAGGCAAAAACGCAACACAAAAACGTAACATTTCTTCAGGTTGCCGGACGGAAAAAGTCACAGAACCAATCCATTTGACAAGAAGATGACGGCATTCTAGACTACGTTCTTTTATTATCCCATCCTCATGATTTTCAGCCGGTGATGACAACAACGGAAATAAGAACGAGAACGTTTACAAGTCACTGCAGAGTATGTTAGCACAACCGCATCGGCAATCGAGGGTAAAACGTACGCATCGTCCTCATCGGGCAGAGGCTGTTGCGCAGCTTCGTTCATGTCGGCCTCGTACTGCGCGAGCAGCTTGGTGTCGACAGTGACCTCCGGAGGAGCAAGAGCAGGGGAGGCGACAAACTCCAAGGTAGGGTTTCCGACGAGCTTGCGGGCGAGCCACAGGAAGGGCTTTTCGAAGTTATAGTTGGACTTGGCCGAGATATCGTAGTACTGGAGGTTCTTCTTGCGGTGGAAGGTGATGGTCTTGGCCTTGACCTTGCGCTCCTTTACGTCGACTTTGTTTCCAGTGAGGACGATGGGGATGTTCTCGCAGACGCGAACGAGATCACCTGCGGCGTCCGTTAACTATGGCGGGAATGGGGAATAGCAGTAATAGGCGGGGAGACGTACGGTGCCAGTTGGGGACATTCTTGTAAGTGATTCTGGACGTGACGTCGAACATGATAATACCGCACTGCCCATTGATGTAGTATCCATCACGGAGTCCACCGAACTTCTCCTGACCGGCGGTATCCCACACATCGAACTTGAGTTCACCGAAGTTGGTGTAGAACCCGAGAGGGCTGTCATCAAGCAGACGGGTCAGCTTGCCTATTCCTTAACTACCAGGTGAGTAGGGGCAAGGAAAAAACGTACTGGACCTCGACACCCAGAGTGGCGATGTACTTCTTCTCAAACTCTCCAGTCAAGTGACGCTTGACAAAGGTGGTCTAAGTTGCACAGGCGAGCCGTTAGTTTTTTCTTCTTCTCTTCTTCCCGTATCGTGTCTTTAAGAGCGGACGGTGCCGTCAACGGCAAGGCAATCTTAAAATTTTACCCCTCATTTTTTTTCCCCTCCATCCGACTGCAACACCAACACACGACTTGCATGGTTGATCGACGGCGATGAAAACGACAGGCGGAAGCCAACATACCTTTCCTGTACCACCATCACCGACAAGGACCAACTTGAAGGTGGGGATGTTTGGGACACTAGAAGGTTCCATTGTAAAGATCGCGGTTGGTATGTAGGTGTTCTTGGATGGGGTGGGGGTGGAGTGTATCTAACGCGACCGTGAAGGTTAGTACAACCCCGCAAGCAAGACAACATCCGCGATTACATTCACTGTTACTCTCCTGTAGAAAGGACGAACAAGAGGAGTCGACGGAAGCGGAAGCGTACCTTGAGGCGAGACGGTGCCGGTGAATGGGTTGTTTAGAGGTGTAAGAGTTGTGGGGTTGTAGTGGTGAAGGTTAACGAGGACGGGATGGATTACGGGGGGGTAGGTTAGGTGTTGGATTGTTGGTGTTGGATTTGCGAGGGGCTGGGCTCGGGAGAGAGGGGAGAGAAATAGGAAGAGTAAGGCAAGCCTGGAAAAAGGATAGAAATGGGGCGAGTGGGGCTAGGGGGTTATTCGGTGTTGGCGCTGGCTTGCTTGTTCCGTTGCTTTGTTGCGGGGCGCCCATGATACAAACGCCAAGCCATACCTTTTGTGGCTTAGTGCGGCTTTCTCTTTCTTCACCACTTCCACCGGCTTCGACGACCGCACTGCGAATCGCAGCAGTCGTCCCACTGTTAGTCATTGGCTGTCACTCGTCATCAACCTCAACGCGTGGCACCGCATACAACGAGCCGTAGGGACAGTGGACGGGAACTGCATTTGTGTTCCTCTCAATTAGTGATCAAACAAATAAAAGCATATCCCCGGAATGACACAAACAAAAGAAAGTGGCATCATTTGGTTGTCTCGCTCTAGCTGTCACGTGTGCCTGGTTTTTCACTGACTCAAACAAGTGGCGGTGGAGTTGGTCTTGAGATGACCGGTTCATCCCCGCTCGGAAGAGGCGGGTTGGAGACAATCACTTGGTGGCCTGGAGGGAGAACGCTGATATCGGTAACTCGAGTACTTAAGGATATTTGCTACAACAGACGGCTCAGAATGTCACAACATGAGTATAATATTTGCAATGGTGAAGATCTTCGTATACCAAGGGAAAAAACGACCATCATAAACCGTCAGAAAAAAAGGAACAAACCCCCAGTGATCCAAACCAAAAACCACGACAACCACAGAACACCTAGATACATGACCGCCCCCTCCAGCTTAGAGGGTTAATCGGCAAGGGAAAAAAACCACCATAGCTAAAAAAACACAATGTTTCTACGTAGAGGAAGCACCTCTATGCGAAAAGGCGAGACTCCTTTTAGAAGTGCTCCTTCCAGAAGCTGAACTCGACTTCCACGGTTGTGACCTTCTTGCATGCTCTCTTGATATCTCTCGCAGCCACGCTGGGCCCGCAAAAGTAGACACCGACGTTCGTGCGCAGGGTACCATCGAGCCCACCAAGGTAAGTCCGGTTGTTGATGCCCTCACGGATGGCCGTAAAGATTTTGGGAAAGTCTGGACGTCCGAACTGAGTTCCGGTCCTCAGTTGGGTAAGTGGATCAACCTCAGTACCGACACTGTTGAGCACGATGTTCTGTGCGGTGTCGATATCCAACTTTTGTGTGAGGTAGGTATGTATCCTGAGGAAATCACCATCGATGCCGTTTTGCTGTCTTTCGAGTGACTTGAGGAGATTCTGGAACCATTCAAAGGAGGACATGTCACGGCAGACCCAGATGAACTCGACACGGCGGAGACGCATAGGTGTTTTGCCGGGGTTGTTGCGCCGGTGCCAGATGTTTTTCAGGATAGAAGCCCAGGGAGTGACACCGATACCGGTTCCGACCAGAATAGCAATCTCATTGTTGAAAACGTCCTCGGCAGGTGCTCCGTATGGTCCATCGATCTTCAATGCTGGCATCCGCGAGCCGTTCTGTACTGCAACCTCGTACACTCCCATTGGGTCAAGGTGGGCGTACTTGCTGTCGTCGGTGACTCCCAGGATCTCGGCGAGCTGCTTGGTGAAATCACCGACTTGACGGATATGCACGGAAATGTACGGGTCCGAGGGACAGGACGTGATGGTGAATGGATGCCACTGGAAAGCCGAGACCGCGGGAACCTGGAGGAAAAGCCATTGACCGGACTTATATTTCATCGACGGCTTTCTGAACTGGATCTCCATGGCATCTGCAAAACAATGTTAGCGCTTGAAATTGAGGCCAGTGGGCCCGGAACATACTGTATGGGTGCCTGACGACCTTAGTGATCTCGGTCTGCCTCCTGGAGCGATACTCTCTCCACAGTCTCTCAGCCATGTAGAGTCCACCTACCCAGATCGTGAAACGCCAGCTCTGGTATCCGATGCAGTGGTTCCAGAACACTTCACCGGCGAAGGGCGAATATGCATCGACACTGTCGCGTACGAAACACCCCGTGGCGTGGGTGTACAAGCCGAGCATGAAGATAATGAAGAGGTGGTGCGTGTACCAGAATACCTCGAAAGACTGATGACGGATATTCTTGTGGGCGCTATACACCAATCAACGAACGTCTTTACAGCAAGTGGCGAGAGGGACTTACGTCGTGAACATGAGAACCATGCATAGCAGCATAACATGTCCGGTCACCCCACCAGCCTGCGCATAGTGGATTTTCAGTGCGGTCTCAGGTCTCACTTGTGACTTTTCAACATTGAAGAAGCTGGTTCAACTGTCAGACGCTGGCGGCTCACGGTAAAAGGAAGAAAGCCTACTTGACGTAATGGGCAGTGGTGTGGATGATGGTGAAAAGGAGCATGGAGTACGCCGTCTGCCTGTGGAGCCATTGGCTCTCGTCGAGGGGCAGAAAGGTGATCTTCGGCCGCAGAACTCTGACGACATTACGGCACATAGGCAGCAAGATGAGGCCTCCGTCGAACGCCAAAACCAAACCGGCGCCGCGAGAAATCCACACCGAGTACTGCAATGCGTTCAACGCGGCCAATCTTTCGCTCGTGTACTGAGAGTACCTGTGAAGCTATTAGACACCACACTTTACTCAGAGTAGAAGACAAACCATCCGTAGGCGAACAATCCCCAATGCACTCCCCACCAGAATATCCAAAAGAACAACTTGCGCCCGGTGAGCTCCCTCCTCCACCACGGTTCGGTGGTCAATGCCACCATGTTGAGGGGCTGAAAGTAAAAAATTAACTGTGTGTAGGATTAAGTCGGCCGGCGACTACTATGGGCGTTGTATGGATGAGTGCGTATTGAGTACTTGGGCAAGAGAGAATTGAATGGAGAAGATTGCTTCCAAAGTGCAAAAAGAAGGATGTGGAATTAATAGAAGAGGCAGAGATGGAGCCAAATAAACGAATAGATGGTAGGGCGAAGGAATGGCGCGAGAATATGAAAAGCAAAGAGAAGAGATGTGCCTTGAGGGATGTATGTGGGTAGGAATGGGTTAGGCGCCCCCGGATGGTTGAGATTTTCTGATGTCACTGGCCAGCCTCCAGTGGATTCAGCTCGAGGCAAGACAACCTGTCTCGTATGCGGCAGAGATTGTGACAGCGGGGGTGAGCGGCGTCACGATTCCGTGAAGCTTTGTTGTTTTTGGCAGTCTGACTGGATCGGAGACGTATCTGGCTGTCGGAAGCGAGTATGCAGTGTTGATATAAGGAGAAAGAGGTTGATCGTAGACGTCGCAGAGGGAAGGGTTTTTTTTCTTCAGAGAAGCATCACGGAGAATATATCGGGACGAGACAATGCTCTGGAGACGAGGTTTGACGTAAGAACCAGGAGAATAGGAAACGGGGGTGGAGGGGAAGGGGATGCAGTCATGATATTTCTGGAGATAATGATGGTTTTGGAGGCTCCTGAGACTGCGGCTTGAGTGAAACTGGCTGTGGGCCAGCCAACCTTGGGCAGGGATGGCATTCCACCACCCTTCGCCCAGCCAAAAGCAATAATTCCGTGGCCACTAAAATAGCTTCGCGCAGGGCATTCGTCATTGATTGGAGAGTTGGACCCACGCTACCTAAGCGACGAGACCAACAAGCTGCACTTACGCGCCCACAGTTTCCCACCATTGCTTTTCTTTCTCTCGCTAGCATCCTGCTCGATAGCCATCGCGGTTCAGTCATGAGGAGTATAACACGGGCACGAGGGCGGCGCTGATCGCCCAAAACACGCTTGGCGAACGAAAACCCCCACAACGACGGGAAGAGAGTCCTGGCGGCAATGGTTACCGCGCCGCTTTGGAGTGCAGAGAGCACGTCTGTGCCCCGAGCTCCTTTAACCGTGATTCTGTAACTGACGACTCGGGGTAGACTCCAACCCCAAACGAGCTTCCAGACGTCTTCGATGTCACATCCGATACTGAGGTACCAGCCACGTCAAACTCGACCTCCGTTCCACCAGTCAGATCCCGACTCTCTGGCGGCGAGCCCCGCAGTTCGGCGTTGGAGGCCGTGCATGCATGTAACTGGAACATAGTGACAAAGCGATGGAAGTGGTTGGCTCGTGGGGGCGAACTTCGGGGCCCGCTCGAGGGTGATGGAGCCAATAGTGAGGCAATTTTATGGGAATATGCGGTCTTAGGCGCGAAGTCCGACCTATCAATCGATGGTCAGTTGCGATAACGGACTGCGCACCGTCAGAGACATCGCAGAGGTTATGCAGTTATGTAGTTATGCAGTTGCGCAGTTATGCAGTTGTTGTCCGTCACGGGCGCTTGAGTGCATCGGATGCAGGTGAGCATTCAGCCCAGTTGTCTCGGAGAGTCGCGCCTATTTTTTGTTTTTTCATTGCTGGTTTCTTCTCTTCTTTTGGCGCGACTCTGTCCTCGTCCTCTTCCTACCAGGCAGGGTAAGCAGGTTGTCTTCGCCCCGAGCGAGAGGGAGTCGTATCTCGCGCCCATGTCCTGGGAAAGCGGGGTGAGGTTTGTGTGTGGTGTTGGGGGCGTATCTCGCGCCCATGTCCGAGGAAAGCGGGGCGTGGTGTTGAAGGAGTAGACGATGACTTCACGAGGCGAGGAGTTGAGCGATGGAGATGGTTGTTCTCGGTTGCTACAGATACATGAGAAAGGAAAAGTCCAACCCGGAAGAAGACCCACCACGCCGAATTCTACCAAACCCGCAGAACCCCGACGCTTACTACAGTGGTGATCCCTGCACGCACCTGTTGGAATTGCCCAGCCATATGTAAATAGCGCGTTCTGGCTCGCGCTCTCCTTTCCTCTCTCTCTCTCTCGCCCCCATGCCAACATCGCCGGTCTCGCCATGCAAGGAAAAAAAACCATCTGGAGCACTCGACTGGGTGCTTGCAGACCCCGTCGAAGCGAACATGGATTCCCGGCGAACCCACCGTTTTAGCATCGCACCGCAGCGGCTAGAGATTGGCGGGCCAATCAGCACCCGTTCCTGAAGCGCCCGGGTGGTAGTAGCTCCCTTTTCACCCCAGCCAAACGATTGTCTTCAACGCATGATCGCAAGACGCACGCCGCATGCCCGTGAAACCAACTACAGATACTTCCTCACTTACCTATACCGCTTCCTTCAAGTCTAATCCACGTATGACCCCGCTCCGTCCGCGCGGGTCTTTCGTGCAATCTGTGTGGCCAGGGCAGCTTGGGTTCATTTGTCTCTTATATCCGCGATACCTCCTCCCCTTCCGGTTTTCCGAGGACCATCTCACTCGCGCAACCCCAATTAATTCTCTACCAACCCAATATCGTCTCCCAGCAAAAACACCTGGTGTTGTCTTTGCTTATATCTTGTGTCCCTCCAAACCGCGCTCACCGAACATCGTTTGTCGGTTCCCTCGTCAAACCTCAATCGCCTACCGCTTCACTGAGCCGCGAACATGGGGAGACTCATCAAGAATCATCTTGCGCGTCTGATCATCCTCACCGCCGCAGCTTATCAGATCGCGGCCGGCATACATGGCATCTTTTGGCCCAAGGTCTTCTGGGATATATGGACAAAGTATGGCATCCCGTCGAAGACGACTCTGCAGCACGGAGACTGACTGACAATCCATAGAGCTTTGGACGGCGCAGTGAAACCCTTCCCGGTCCTACAGATCCTCAACATCCTGTTCGGTCTCCTGGGATTGGCGTGGGAGTATCCGCTACCGATCATCATCCCCAATTCCAGCTTTCACAGAAGCATCGGCGCACGGCTTGCCATCTACCCGTTCAGCGTGTTCATGGCCATCCTGCTTTACCAAGGCACCAATGCCGCCATCTATTACTTGGTCGGAATTGCCGTGTATTTCTGGGGACACAGCCAAGGCGAGGTGAGAGCGATTGCTCACGCTCCGAGAATAATCTCCTATCTGTATACTGACGCGGGGTGAAACAGATTGTCTGCATGCCTTGGAAGGTGCCCGAGCGCTCCAGAGGTCCCACCAAAGCGTAAGACGAGGGAGGGCGCAATGACCAATGTACGACTTCACTTCATATCCGACCTCACCTCCCTCGCTGCTGCAGTGACACCGCCGCATAGACACTGTATAATATCAACACAACAACATTTTGTCCTTCTTGTCGATTACTTGCCGCCACATAATTCCATTTCCGATTCCTACAGTGGGGCGGGAATATGCAGGTCGGGACGGTCATTTGATATGATACTCGTGCCGAGGAGCACCCGTCTCATGCTATTTCTTTGGTTTAGGTTATTTATTCTATTTTTCATTTCCTACAGCTGCTCGTTTCATGAATGCAACTGGGGGAAAGTCATGGGGTTTGGGGGTTCCTTTTTTTCGACTTCGATTTTAGCGCATAGGGAGAAATTGGTTGCGGTGTTGAAGGTTTTGGGTACAGGTCATTCATTCTGGGGATTACGATACGATGGAGCATAACTTTTTTTTTTTTTCCTGGTGCCGGTTTCTGTTTGGTTCCTTCTTCATACATCATCTGTGCGCACTGTTGGGGTGGAGAGTGGCCTCCGTAACTAGAGAGCCTAGAGATAGCTGCTACGAGCTTTCGAATTCCAAAACGATATGCAGCGAGAGCAACGCCTTGTGTTCCAGCCCCGCATCAGAGCGTAGTCTCTCTCTCTCCCTACGTGCATGTGAATTTTCGCTCGTTCCTCACACAGCTGACACTTGGGTATCGCGGAGTACATTTGACACGCATGATCTAGCAATACTGCTTCAGACTTGACGCGAAACTGCGGACCGCGACATGCGACACGGTGGCGACTTCAAAGTCCGTTCCCCTCGCCTCCTCTTGCCAGCAAAGCTCCAGATCGTGAATGTGGTAGGTTCCTGAAAAATTCTGCAACCTCCCCCGCCCCACACATAAGCACAAGCGGGGCTCCTGGTGGGGGCAACGCTCTGAAGTGATGTTCTTGACCATACCTCTCTACAAGGAGTAAAGGTACACAAAATATCTACCCGTCGTTTTACTAAAGTGGTACACGGTACACACCAAAGTACAGTGTGCCCACACCATGATTAAATAAAAATAAAAAAGGTTGCCAAGAAAGAAAAGGAGAAAGGTGGCTGGTGGCTGCGGCACCAGCAGCGGAGTTGCAGGGCGGCTCCGATGTGAAGGAACCTCACAATTGGTTTGTCGAACCCCCGCACGAGACAGGTATTGAAGTCAAACTGGCTGTGTGATAGACTGCTCGTATATGTGTACAAAGAAAAAGGAAAGCAACCCAACTGCCTCTCTGCCTGCCCATAACCTCGTCCCGTGCCCATGCCTGAGTTGCCTTCACCCAACTATTGAGGTTCGGTATCGCTGCGCGATGACGCAAAGACCACCGACACGATGGCTCTGATTCCCCTTCACCAAGAGCCCAGGCACTCGTTACCGCATGGTGGCCGGCACCAACAGATATGGCCAAAAGAATAGTGGGGCTGAAAATCTCCTTTGTGAAGGTACCGTCCATTGCGAGGAAGAAACAGTACTCGAATGCATCGCAGCTCACGCCAGTGCAAACAAAGAAGCGACGAAAGTGACGTACACCTTCACGGCCCCCCCGCAGCCAATACCGCAGTCGCCCCCGGGCTGGCAGTACGTACCGCACCGGCGCAGGCGGGATGTTCGCAAACTGAGCGGCTTGGAACTGTGGATCATCGCCGAGAGCCAGTTTTTTTTCTTTCGCTTTTTTTGGCTGCCTCGTAGCCAATTTGGACTCCATGCCTCTTGGATCATTGCGGGTGTGGTTGCCTTGCTGATGCTGATGGTTGTAGGAAGAAACACTCAGCACCGATTCTTCAACAAGGCTGAACGTTCGCCGGCTTTCAGCCTTGTCCGAATACCCATGCAATGATCTCATTTGGCTTGACGACGCGGAAGGCCGGCTTACACCCGAACATACATACGTAGAAAGGGGGAAAGAAAGAAAGAAAGAGAAAAGGGAAAGTAAGGTAAATGGTGATTTCCTGGATCCGTGGGAATTCTTACTGAAGAGAGCTGTTGTTGCACTGCTGGTGTTTCTCTTGGCCTATGGATCGGAGCGAGCAGCCCCAGTGCAGATCGTGAGGTTCCGTGCGCCACTAATACATGTCCGGGTTGAATATTACGAGGTCCCTCGTGGATATTCTGCGGAGTCGACACCGACGATCACAGGCTGCTGCACTTACTTGGCCAGTACATCATAGTGGCACTACTTAGGTACATACATACTTAGCTACCACTCTCTTTTTCAACACACAGGTCCATAGCATTCGGCGTTGGATCTTGGTTGACAGTGTGGTGTGCACGGGAAACTTCTTGCCAAGCCCGAAGACAGTCCTCCGAGCCGACTTTGTAGGAACTATGGAGCTGTCGGGGCACGATACACGTAAATATGTAGCTTTGGCATCTCCCATAGCTACCATACGATGAGGGATGCCTGCGGGCATGCACCGGGTGCGGACTCTGCTGCGAAGAGGGCTCCGACATTCTGGTCGAGAAACTCGGCTGCAATGTTCGGTTTATCGGCTGGATGGATAGGTTTCCATCTTGCCCTGACGGCGGTTCAAAGCTCGTCCTTGCTCCAGCATCAGACAAAACCACCTTATCCTCAAGTGCGCTGCCGGGAAGACGATAGGCACTCGGGCTGCGAATACAGCCTGTGAGGCTGCCACCAAGGGGCACCTATATCTCATCGGTGCTGCGGCTATAGACAGCCCGCGCTGAAGGAGTGGCCACAGTAGGGACCGAGGCGGGCGGATGAGCGCTGCGCTTGCGCCTAGGCACCCGACCAGTTACTTCATACCTGGCGTGCGTCGCTTTCGTGATTCGGCGAGCCCAGAATGTGGTATCATCGCTAGTTATTTGGGCCTCCCCTCTAAGAAAGTTAATATTGATCAATCCGTGTTCTGGGCCCGAACTACCCGCTCAAGCCTATGGCAGCACCAGAGACGCATCACTAATCTATTACCGGTAGATATCGAGGGTTTTCATCGTTACGGATACAACTCGAGCGGTTGACCATGGCGAGTGAGGAAATCGAGGTGAAGTAGTTGGCAGAAATACATATTTGCATTAACTATTATTATTTCCTAAAAATCTGCTGGTTGATGGGCTTTTCGCTCGGCTCCCTCAACCCGTGTGTTCGTCTTGGAAACCCCATTTAACTCGCTATCCGAAACGTCGAACAAGCCGTGTATATATCCGTAGAATGAAGGTGGCGGCTCCGGATTAAACAGGATGGGTGGTGGTTTTGGCTTGGCTATCGTCAACTAGGGAACACTCCACCCCGCCACACTGACTTCTTTGCAACGTATCGCCTCAAATCTCAACCATCAACCTCTCTCTCTTACAACCCTCCTGGGGACAAACTATAACTCGCCCCTGTCTTACCTACAACCTCCCTCCAGTCTCGCTTCCTCAGCGACTTCTTCACCAATCGAATCCAGCAAACCCACCTCAAAACCCCTCACTCACTCCACACTCTTGATCGGAACAACGCCAGCATGTCGGAACCATCTGCCGCCCCCGAGACGAGCGAACGCCCTCCCTCTCCAGCCTCCGATTCCATAACCTTCACTGTCAAGCTCAACAATGACACGAAATACAGCTTGTCCCTGCCGGAAACCACTATTATAGCCGAAGTCAAGGCGAAGCTCGTCGAGCTTTGTGAGGTTCCTGTGGAACGCCAGCGCTTGATCTACTCGGGTCGTGTCATGAAGAACGAGGAGACCCTCGCGACCTACAAGGTTAAATCGGGCAACACGGTGCACATGGTCAAGGGTGCCGCGTCCAACGCTTCTAGGAGCGCAGGTGGAACCGCCGGAAGTGCGCCAGCGGCGAGCGGTGTTCCTCGGAACCTGGCTGCTGGAAGCGGCAATAATCCTCTTGCTGGCTTGACCGGTGCGAGGTATGCAGGACATGTGCAGCTGCCTAGTGCTGATCTGTTCGGCCCTGACGGCGGGGTATGCTTGCTCACTCAACCCCCGATTGCCTCGTCGTGAGCTTGTGACTGATAGAGCTCCAGATGGGACCCACAAACCCCGAGGCGATCGTAGAGGCGATGTCGCATCCCGCTATACAGGCGCAAATAAACGAGCTACTCCAAAACCCGCAACTCCTCGATATCATGATCAACTCCAATCCGATGCTTCGCACGATGGGCCCCAGTGCCCGGGACCTCATACAGTCCGCCAGTTTCCGACAGATGCTCACCGATCCTACGAATATCCGGAACATGGCCAGATTGAATGGTGCGGGTTTTGGCGCCGGCACGCGGCCTGGTGGATTCCCTGCTCCGGGAGCGGTCGATAACAACGCCCCAACTCCGGCGAGCCAGCAATCAGCGGGCCAGCAACCGGCAGGCCAGCAACCGGCAGGTGAACAGACAGCCGGACGGCAACCGGTCAATCCCTTCGCTACTCTTTTCAGTGCTCCCGGTGACAGGGCTCCTTCTCCTCCCAGCAACCTTTTCGGATTGCAGATGCCGCCGTTCATGCCTCCTAACTACAACCACGGTTCTCCCGCCAGTACCAACTCCGCTCAAGCTGGCTCCTCTCATCCCAGCAGCGCCGGACAGCCGCCGCAACCGCCGCACACCAACACCCCGGCACCGAGCGCAGCGCCCATGGAGCAGTTGATGCAGTTGCTGGAGAGACAACGTGCTGCCTCTGGTACGCTCAATCCATTCGCTGGGCTGTTCAGTGGGACGCCACCTACCGCACCTTCCCCGGCTGCAAACACGCCACCCGAGGAACGCTATGCCGACCAGCTCCGCCAGCTCAACGACATGGGCTTTTTCGACTTCGACAGGAACGTCGAGGCGCTGAGGAGGAGCGGTGGAAATGTTCAGGGAGCCGTCAACCAGTTGCTTGGAGGTTAACTCTGCAAAACCAAATGTCAGTTCCGTGACTGGGCATTGGGGGATGGGGTTTCATTTTTGCGTGGGTCTTCTTTTTTCTCTCTTGGTTTTTTTCCTGTTCGTTTCTAGGAGATCAGTTCGATGTCGTTGAGGTGCTGTCACTCAATCCACCCCTTCAGAAGTGCGCGAGAATACGTGTAGGAAGGTTGTTACGGGGCGATGGATCCGAGGCGACGCGACGATGGAGGTGTTGAATGAGAACGTTTTGTGCTTTACCTTTTTTCTGCAATTCAATGCGTCTTGGCTCAGTGGCCCAGGTCATTCCAGCGGACGGATGGTGGTATTTTGACCCACGCACTTAGAGGGGAGAAACCGAATCTTCACCCCGTTTCTTAGAATCGAAGCGATAATATGTGAAATAGTCCAAGGGTTGGGGAAGGGGGGAGAAGGCAGATCTCCCCCGAACACCCCAGAACTTGGTAGTTGGTAGACAAAGTATTTCTACGTCTGTTGGCATCCATCCGTCTCTAGTATCTGGGGGAACGGAAAGTACAGTGTCCGGAGTGAAGAGGGGCGAAAGGGCAGGCAATACACACACGCACACCCACGACGACGGCATCGACCTGGCTGGTACAGACTCCCTCCTTCCCCCAACTGCGGGATCGGCGGAGGCCGGAATGGATTTGTACAACTGCTAATTGTGGACGCGCTGTATTCACCTGCTCTCACTCGACAGGTCCTTCCCACCCACCAACACCAAGTCGGAGGGGGGGGCAGCGGCGTGGGCCGACGTCAAAGCCACCTACAAGAAGTACCGGTACATACAGCCGGAAGGAACGACAGAGGCCGGACTTCATCCCGGCCGACGCGAACAAGTGGCTCGCCTCGAGGTTTCTGCCAATTGGAGACAGGCCACTGTCTCACTGGTGGACACCTCGAGTGGGCGATAGAATCGGCCCCCACCCCCGTCAAGCGTCAAGTGCTGGCGGTGCCACTACAAGACCCAGTCGCAGGTGCATCTCTTTTAAGAACTACCCTCACTGGAAGCGCCGGCTGAAGATCCTGTGGGAGAAGGTGGGCAAGGACACCGCGGGGGGGGGGGGGGGGGGGGGGGGGGGGGGGAGGGAAACAAACCAGGCGCGGCCAGGGCGGGGGGCGGGGGGC
>Ga0307516_10001541_pt1 | contig 31660 bp, 47 predicted proteins | sample 19_EM_MG_FD_203310 | JGI IMG/M metagenome (GOLD analysis project Ga0307516, IMG submission 203310) | Populus trichocarpa ectomycorrhiza microbial communities from riparian zone in the Pacific Northwest, United States - 19_EM | ecosystem: Host-associated > Plants > Roots > Unclassified | place...
GTGTAAAAGTTCTCGTTCCAGTTTCCGTCTCTCGTCGTCCTTCGCGTATGACCTCGGGCCCCGGGAAACGTAATCGAGGTCTTCTTGCAAGCGCTTAATCCTGTAGCGTAGATCAGACATCTCGCGCTCCAGTTCGTCATCCTCGCGCGTCCTGGCGGCATTCTCCTCAGTCGAGCGGTCCAGCATCTTCGCAGTATTCTCAAGCTGACGCTTCATAACGGAAAGGTCGTCCGTTGGGTCGTCTGAGCGTGTCCTGACAGTATCTCGATCGATGTGACGCGAACGAGGTTGGTACACGCCTCCAGGGGGTGTGTGATCATCGTTGTGCTTGTAAACGGTGGCGTCCTGACGTCCCCCTGCACCGCGTGCCGTGTCAGAGTGAAATGACCGAGTCGGGAGCTTGGAAATAGGATCGTCAAAGTTTCCGGGAGATCGTGCGCGCGTTTCGTTCTTGAGGATGTCTTTGAGAAAGTCGACGGATTGATTGAGGTCTCGTGCGGACGCAGGCACCAGTTCCTCGGGAAGTTGTTCTGGAATTTCATTCCCATTAAGACCTGAAGTTGCAGATGTCAGAGGGACGAGCTGGGGGAGGTGACAGAAAACGGACTTCGGTAGATAATGCCCATTGCGACGTGGAATTCAGCCAAGTTCAGCTTTCCCCTGTTGTCAACATCGGCTAATGCCCTGGGGAGTACGAGGGTAAGATGAGGGCAACTAAACAGCATGCGGAACAATACCAGATCCTCGCTAGGTCATTCTTATCCAGCCCACTCTGTCCGAAGACCTCCAGAGCCGTCTGACCAGTAATAAACCCTGAACCGGCGGTGTCCCACGCACGGAAGATCTGGTCGTAGCTCTTTTTCTCGGACTTGGATAGTGTCCAAGGAACCTTCGGGGTGGCGGTTCCTCGTTGGGTTTGGTTGTGCTGCTGAAAGTTCTGTTGGAGAGAAGGGCCAGTCTGAGGTTGGAATTGGGGGACGCCTCCTTGATAAGGCAAAGAAGGATTGGCGGGCATGAACGTGTTTGACATCATAATGAGCCTGGGGTCGATGGGGAAACCGGTGGGTTGTGCTACAAGGAGACCTCCACCACCGGGAAACCCAGTAGGCTGCGGAACGAGACCAGGGCTCAAGTTGCCACCCAAGCCCGGGCCAGGAGATGGGCTGAGGAACCTGTTTGATTGGGGGGGTTGGAGTGCGCCTTGTTGCTGCTGAAACTGTGGGGGGATTGGAGGAACGGGCGGGGGAGCCCTTTGTTGTCCGAATTGACCTGGGAAGCCAGTCTGCATCGGTTGTTGAAATTGGGCGGATTGCTGTGGGATCCCCAGCTGTTGAGACGGATATCCAACCTGCTGTTGTCCATAACCCGTTGGTTGCGACTGAAATCCGGAAACACCTGGGAATCCTGTCGGCTGAGACGCCAAAAAGCCGGGACGCTGTCCTGGGAATCCTGTGGGCTGGGGAGGGATTCCCATGCCGAAGCCGGGCTGCATCTGAGGATTAAACCCAGTCTGCTGCGTGAACTGAGGTTGGCCCTGTCCCCACTGCGCCATGACGGGTGGTGGTCGTAAAGAGAGGGATGATGAGGCGTAAAGATGGAACTCCTCCGCTGTGCGCTACGCGTAGACGTCACGCGCAGCTTATCCGTGACAGATGTCACGTTTCATTCCTTGCAGCACTGACGAACTTTGACAGCGAAATCAGGGGTATGCCGACCCACGCATAAACGGTCTGGATCTCAGGGCAAGCAGGTAGAGTCGTATGTTGTGTTGCGCAGCCGCGAACTGATCGATTCTTAACATCAGAACTCGCAGCCGTTCGGTCCTCACGAGCGCAATTCCAAATGATGTATTTGGAACCAATAGACCTCCCAGGAGGGGACGATTTTGTCGATGTCACCGCGATATTTGCAGGTGCTGCGCAACGTACGCCATTCATGGGCTTCCTGTACCTGGACCAACGGAACTCTTGCAGAACTCGATGCCCCGGATATGATATTTGCTGATGGCTACAGTCTCAATGATGCCATGAGTGCTTTAGAGGTGTGGATATGCGCCTAGATCCACGCTTCCCGGTCGTCTAACATGCAAAAAAGATTGGGGAACCCCGCATGGACAGCGGGATGGTTCTCGAAGATGCGCAGCGCCCGCCATTCGACCCGTTATCCCCTCTCCTACCGGAAGAAGTATGTTGGATCCTCGACCGCTCGATCTCGTGCGAGGTAAACCAACATCGCCAAGTTGTTTCCCCCGCTGATTTCCGGCACAGATGGAATGGCACACCGGGAGTACTCTTTCCCAAACCGTGTATACGTTTCTTTACGGACACGCGATAGCGGAAATGCACCCAGATTACCTGTTGGATTTTGAAGAGGATCCATTGCGCCCAATGGAGCTCGTGACCGTGGTGCTAAGGGCTGCTGCACTCGCGCTCATGAAGACGTGTGGCGTTGCCTGGGTTGGAATGGCCAAGGGTTGTATACACGATGTGGGCGAGCTTACCGCCGTCAGAGCATGCGAGTTCTGATGACTTGTTATCCTCAACAGCAAGAAGACTGGCACTCTGAGAAAGCGGATATCTCTCTGCACGAAGGCACCCCGATCGGTCGCGTGTTCGGGGAGTTGGACCACGCTATATCTTGGTTATCTTGTACGACACGAGGCACGACTATTCCTTGCTGATAAGACATATACGGTGTTAACCCTCGTGTTTATTGCCAGTCTCCCAGGAATGGCGTCATGCATTGCTACTCAGAGTGCTGTTCCACAAGGTGAGTTGATACGATAGGGCTTACGGCCGACCACACTAATCCGGAAAATAGACACTCTTGGAGATCCTCAGCCTAAGTTTACCGAGGGAACGTGAAATTCTCCGGCTAAAGCAGAAGGATGCCGTTTCCTTACTAGGGGGAATCGAGTTGCAACCTTCCCCCGAACCGTCCTCAGATTCCGTAGCCAGGATGGGTTTTGATCCCTATATTACTCGTCGGCTCTTCACATTTATGCCACTTCGTGTGTTGGAACTCCCGCCACAGGAGCGCACGTGGGAGGTGTTGAGATCCCTCTTCGATGGACTGGAGGAACTACACGGGTTGACTGGTGCGACGAACTTGACAACCTGGCAGGTGGGTCGAAATATTCGATTACCTGACGCCGCCTTAACATCCCAAGTTTCGAAGGTTGTGGGAGATGTAAAGGTTTGGAAACACGTCCGCAATCACCAGCTGGCTTACGTCAGGACCACTCATACGGTGCGCACCCACACCCGATGGCTATCTACCGCGCTAACGAGCCCAACAGTCATCTTTCGTCAACGGTACAACCATCCTAGGAACATACCCTCTCCGGTGGCTCGTGGATAGATTTTTTCTCGAGTCGATGGGGCTGTCATATGATTCCATCGTAAATGACATATCCTGTAGTTGGGTTGGGGACGAGAACCCACCCCTCCCACGGTTTGAGAACCTTATCATCAAGGTAGCTTGATTCCGAATGACGTCGCATCGCTCCAGTCTTCTCACCCTTACTAGCTGATGAAGGAGACGATCTCATCCTCTTGGTACAACCGTCCGCGCAGGCGACGATACTTGATGAAATCAATATTCGAATGGCATGCCCTCCAAGATGGCTTCGTTCGCCTTTTAGAGAAAATGGAAATTTCGGTATGGCCCGTGTTCCTTCACTCCACACAGGCACCGCTAACGTGGGTTTTACAAGCGCAACGAAAATCCACAGCTTCTCAGGCTACTCCCTCATTTACCTCTGATGTGGCGTCTGACTGCCGCGGAAAATATTATACTCTCTGGGTTCCAGCTTGAGCTCTATGCACCCCACGAAAGGACCTTCGCATATTGGTACCTCACACAGGTGATCGAAACACACCTAGGGTGCATTGAGGATGTCCTTGCGGCATTACCACTAGGTATCCCGTCCATGGATTGGAGGTTTAACCGCACTGATCAGCCCATTAGGCACGATAGAATACCGTGAAATGAGGTTCCGTCACACATTGTTCACTGCGTTGCAAGCGTTGGCTACTGGAGTGACAGTGGTAGATTATTGCCCGTTCTGTTGACCGTGAATACCAAACTCACAGATCCTCCCCATCAGTCCTTGGTAAAAAAAGGCGTTGGACTGAAAACCGGAGAGGATATTAACGAACCTAATTTTCTGAGGAGATACAAGTGGGCTCTCAGGCCCCATCATCCCGCGATTCGTATACAAGATATCCTGGTACCGAACCAACGAGAATTTATCAGCGATTGCCGACACCTTCAGGTTCGAAACATCGCCGCCTCGTCCCAACCAATCTGACACCGTCATAGGAGGCGGACTTCCATCCCACGGAAAACTGGGGATTCGCCCACACTGTACTTACCGAACTCCGGTCTCAGGAGCAGCCTGCGTGGTCTGAAATGGCCATTCGCCACAGAGGAGAGGTAGAGGTTCACTGTGATAGTGTTCAGCGGCAGCGGGGCTGACTCAACCGCAGCTCTTGGAACTTTTGATTCAAAAATGTCGGGAGTACGAACACGTTTCGGAAACCTCCGAATTTTCCTGGGGGCCATCGTCCTTCCCTCAGGTAGGGGTAGAGAGTAGTTGACGGAAGAGGGAGGGATCGGATGACCGGAGCGCGTAGTCCATGAGGAGTGGGGTCCAGTCTATTAGGATGTTACAAATTATGGCCGACGGTCCGGTAGGTTACTATTAACACTCTTCGTCCTCACACCTTTTGTCATCCCCTGGAGCACAAATTCCATCGCCTTCTCTGCCTTCTCCTTGAGCTCCAAGGCCACCTTAAGGTCCGCGAATACAACCGGCATCCTCTGTCCCATCCACATGTACAAGATGATGGATTTGTGAATGGTCTCAAGATCCACTAACGTTGCCCGTGGATTGGGCAACCTCGCCTGGGCCGCCATCGCCGAGCACGCCGTTTCTAGAACCTGCAACAGCTTTTCCTGCCTCAGCACCCCCACCAAGTTCACCCTCAACCGCGTCCGGTGATCCCTCAAAAACCGTGTGGCGACCGCTTTGGCGGTCTCATCTCTCCAGGAAACGGGCGCGAGGAACCAGTTCATCGTATCCTCCATAGTGAGGTGGTCGAATGTCGCGTTCAAGAATTCTGGGACTTCTCGATGATTATTGCCTTTACCGTGGATGTATGGGTGTCGTGTTCGCGAGAAGAGAGAGATTGTATCCAGTACGTTTGTGAATTGAGGCTTGACGACGAGGGTGGCTTCTTGGACGGTTTGATAGGCGTCGAAGTTGGTCGGTAGAACGGCCCCAGGGATAGGAGGGAGGTCGGAATTCATTGCGGCTTCGACAACGTGAAGGTCCTCGGGGTAGAGAGTTGTGACGACACCACCGTCAGACGAGTCACCAAGCAAACCGTATCGGCCTGCACGACCACCGATTTGTTTAATCTGGGATGTCGACAACTTGACGTCCCTGGTTCCATCCCACTTGCGTGACGACTCGAAGACGATCCGCTTTATTTTACTGTGAGAGCGTCAGTGATGCATACAAACGGCCGCATGTTGAATGCGCACAGGTTCAGGCCCAGTCCAATGGCGTCGCTACCGATGATGACGTCGAGACCAGAATTGGGATCGTTGAACAATGCGGCTTGCTCACTCCTGATCTCAGGAGGGAGGCGCCCGTAAGCAACGGCGCAGCGCAAGTTGGTGACCTCTTCGATCTTCTTCTTGAGGGCGAAAATACCGGAGCGACTGAAGGAGACAACACAGTCACCTTTCTCGATACGCTTGAGGTCACCATCCAAACTCTGCTTTGCGACGCGCAATGGGGTGAGGCGTTGATATCGGTTAATGATGAGCTCGTCGCCGGTTTCCTTGACCAGATCCTTGACAACTTCCACAGCGGTCTCCTCTCCACAAAGGTGAACCTCCCTCGCGCAAATACCAAGAACTGCGGCCGTCCAGCCACTACCTCGCATCGGGTCCGCGATCATCTGGATCTCGTCGACCACAGCAACATCGACGAAACGGTTGAACTGCAGCATCTCCACCGTGCAACTGACCAACGCGTCTTCGGCTACGATCCGCCGCTCTTCGCCAGTGATGAGATTACAAGGTCGCGCAAATCGTTCGTTATGCTCCTTCGTAAGAACAGGAGGCTTCGAGGGAACGCTTCCGTCCAACAAATCTGTCCCTCCATCATCGTCGGCCGTGGCGCTTGGATCGAGAGTGACTCCAGCGGGGACGACCTGGCCCTTGTTCAGTCGCTCCCAGATTTCGTGAGCGAGGAGTCGTAATGGTCCGGCGTAAAACCCCGTCCTCGCTGCAGCGAGCGCCTGCAGGGCCTGATGCGTCTTACCGCTGTTCGTCGGACCGACGTGCATGATGATCCTACGCCTGATGGAGCGAGCTCCGGGGAACCACTCTGCTGGGTGCGAGAAGTCGGTAGCTTCGCGGATACTTCGAAGCACATGGATGATGCTGTGATCCGAGGGTGAACCTTCACTGGTGACAAAGTCGACGAACAGCCACGTAATCGTCTTGTCGATTAGGGGTACGTCGTGTGGGTTGCCGAGTGCGTGCGCCATCCCGGCGACGGTCTTGGGGTCGTAAGAGTCCAAAGGGAGGGTACCGTCAAGAATGGCAGTTCTGAAGCGGTCGAGAAGCGGCCAGTATTCTTTCCAGGGAACCCCCAATGATTGTAATCGCAGGACGATGCAATTCTGGGACCACTGAGGATAGTACTGCTTCAGTAGGGTGTGTGCCGCCTTCCGGGGATCATTGTCAAGGCTTTTCTTGAGGGAATGAGGTGTCTGGTATTTGTGGTGGGTGGGAGATTTTCTCTGCTGCTGGGGTGGTTCCCGCCGTCGTTGGGATTGGGTTTGCTTGGTCGCCTGGCGGGATAAGGGGGCGGACAGGTGAAGTCCTCTCCTACAGAGACCCGCGCGGCGGAGAGGGAGTGGAAGCATTTGATGCGATCGACTCCAAACCTCCGCTGGCATTCCGCTCGCCCGCTCCCGAATTAGTCGGACGGAATGTTTTCGAAAGCGTCACGGCTGAATCTCGTGTCTCGGACGAGTAGGAGATGTGCGAGGGGCCCGACCGGCCCATACCACTCCGCCGTCGCGCCAAAAACCCGGCCAAAGACGGTCTTTTCCGGCATACAACCAACCGGGATACCCCATGTGAGCTACCCCGGCGTTCGTGCGAACCTTCGCGCCTCACAGTGTTATAGTTAGGCAACTACCTGGGCGCCCTGGCAAACTGGGTTAAGCTCCAGAACGAAGCCTCTCCAGAGGATCGGCTGCTATATTCAATCGTTGGATGGCATGCTCTGACTCTACCCCAAGACCCAAAGACGCTTAGAACTGCTAGGTGGGAAATGCTCGCATCTTTACTCGCAATAGGGCTGGACCCTAAGAGGTCGATTATTTTCCACCAAGACCATGTGGGTCGTCAACGATGTGCCCACTGCCATTTCCAATCGTTTCCAACAGAACCCAAACCACACAGAACTCGCATGGATATTCAATTGCTTAACTCCGATTGGGAAACTTAAGAGGATGACAACATGGAAGGTGGTTTTTGTGTTCCTTTGTATTGACTTTTGGCTTAAGAACAGCCGACTCAGGCCAGGCTGGCAGCATCAAGGAATGCCAACGACGAATCGGAGGTCGACGAGAGCCTCCTGAACACTGGCCTCTTTACCTATCCCGTTTTACAGGCGGCAGACATCCTCGCATACAGGTACACGTTCCACAATGGCGCCACTGCTTCTCTGACGCTGAGGACTATTTAGAGCAACACACGTCCCCGTCGGAGAGGATCAACAACAACACCTAGAACTCTCCCGGGACATCGCGGATACTTTCAACCGAGCATTCCCCAAGCCTGAGAAAACATTCCCGCTGCCACAACATATGATCAGTGTGTTGTGAAATACGTTGCCGTGGCACACGTTAACTCATAGTCCCTCAGCCCCTTCAAGACGCGTGCTTTCCCTTAGAGACCCGTCCTCGAAGATGTCCAAGTCATCACCTGACGTCCAGTCAAGAATTCTCCTGACTGACGAATTCGCCCAAATACAATCCAAAATCCGGAGCGCGGTCACCGATTCTCAGCTTGGGATTGCGTTTGATCCCGTGAACCGACCAGGTGTTTCCAACATTGTAGCTATCCTCGCAACGTCTACCAACAGGGGTCCGGGGGAGGTGGCGGAATTGTATGCTGGTAAAGGACACGCACAACTCAAGGCGGATACAGCAGAGGCTGTCGAGGCCCTGTTACGACAACCTCGCGAAGAATTTAAACGACTAAAAGCAGCAACAGACTATCTAGAAGAGATCGCAAAGGGTGGCGCCATTCGTGCGAAGGAAATCTCGGAGGCCACGATGGCAATTGTTCGATCGCAGATCGGCCTCGCGTAGAGCTCATCTCTCGGTACGATCTCCCCCACCCAGATTCACATCCTTTATCTTACCGCCAGTCCTAGGCATTAGTATAGTTTATTGTATCGCCGTTTGGCTCAATACGGACACCCCACCTCCATCACGACCGATTGAACCCTAGAACTGTGGCGGGCCACAAGCCCACACCAAACCTGATTCCATACAACTTTGGAACCAAAGACTGCACTGCAGGTCATTGTGGCTAGGACGTGTTACCCATCAGACCTACCCGTTTAGGTGGCCTTTGGCCAATAGCGTCAGGGTGCGGACAAAGGTATAAATGAGCCCACAAAGTGTGGCGACCCCACCCCCCCTTCGTTAATCGCGTGCATGCCACCATGCTTTTTTACATCGCCCTATTCTTTTTCATTGCAATTTTAATGCTTACGCTGCTGGGTAAACTCTGCAGCGTTGAAGCGACCGATCGGTCTGGGGCCGCCCTGGTCTTGAGCGGGGGGGACATCCGACTCTTTGACACCGTGGCCGCCACGTTCCGTGGCGGAATCAAGATCCACCTCTCCGGGGGGGTAGATACCAGTATTTCCATCCCAAGCGACGTTCACAGGCTGGCTGACACATGTCATCCCCCGCTAGCACAAGGCTGGGGAGAGACGGTGGAAGCAGCGCTTTCCTCCACAAAGGCGGTAATCCACCACTTCAAACTTTCGACCGACCCCGATGAGGTCACACCCTTATTCGCATTCATTCAATGCATCACCCTACTGACGTTCCTACGTCTATTCCTCCGACTCCCGATCACCCCTGCGAATGTCCAAGAGGTAGCGTGGATCGTTGGGAAGGCGGGTAGTCACTCTCACGACTTCATCGAGGACCCCGCCGAACTACGTCCCCTCCTCAAGTCATCACAAAACCCTTCGGGTATCCTCGCTGTTCTCTCGGCCACGCAAAGGCTGGTATTATCGGCGGTGTGCCTCCTGGAACACCGGAAGGATAACATCGGCTTCCTTCGCCAGGCAAAGGTCCTACTGGAAAACCCCACCTCTTTTGGATCAGATGTAACCCGGCGGGTGGAGAAAATCATCCGGTCCTACCCCCCCGTTCAGTCGATCCATGGGAAGCTCTCACTGGGGTGGCTCCCACTCCGTCAGACTGACGATGTGGATTTCTTTATCGCCATCGACGCACTCCCCCAGTCGGATTGCCTCATGGGCCCCAACGGTGCCTGTGCTTCATGGCTCCACAAGGCGGCCTTACCGGGTCAACCGGGATGCGACGGGATGGCGTGGTTCACTCACACGACGGCAATCATCCTGTCTGCAATCGAGACGGAGATCAGACAAGCCAACCTCACCATTGATAAAGGTGGAGACGACCCGGATGCATGGGAGGATTGGGTCCTGCGAAGATTGCGAGTGGGGTAGGAATGGGCGATGCGACCCAGTGACGTGATCCTTTTTTCTGCATGTATATTTCTCGGCGGTGTGTAGCAGTATTGGGTGACCTCCTTCCCTTCCCGTAGCCATACGCCTCTCTCCATTCGATCGCTCTGTCTTGACCCGGTTACAAAGTCATCCGTTTCCCCCACCCACCAGCATTTTGTATCACGAATGTCGTCTCTAGATAACTCTAACGTCTACCTTGCGGTGACGCTCGTGAGGTCATCTCCATTCTATACGAACCCCTCTGGCCTGTCGGCCTCCCACTCCGCAGTCAACCATGTGGGGACCGTTGGGCAGCTCCCGGATGTACAGCTATTCAGCGTACCAAAGGTTGAATGGGACAGTCGAAAACAAGACATCCTCAGCTTTTTGAAGGGTAGTGAGGGAGTACAGAGAGTGGACGTTCAGTCACCGAAAACGAGAACCAAACGAGACGAGTTGTGATCCTATCCAGCGTGAGTTCTGTCCTACTCCCCCTCTGTACGCTCGGTCGCAAACTTACCGTTATCGGGCTGGAAGGGCGTGGTTATGTACCTCCGTCGTCGTTACTCTCCTGTAAATGCCGTTTTCTCGGTCGCTCAGTACCCAAGGACGAGCGTCAATAAATTCAAACTCAGTGGGGATTCCCGAATGACCAGCCGTGACAAGTTGTGACATAGGTAACGCCCAGCATGAGTTCTGGCACTGAAGATGCTCTGCTCGCCCTCCGCAATGCTATCAAATCACAGTCGACGATATCTTACACCGCGAGTGGGGAGCCAACACTCTCGTTGGCCGCTGCCACCCACTTAGTACTCCCTTCTCAAACTCTGCCAAAGTCGACTCCAACCAGGTTTCGGAAGCCAGGCGTTTCTGGGTCCGATCCGACCAGCAGTCCAGGGGATTTCTTCGCCCTCGACGCGATCTATGTCACATGGCTGCTTAGGGATGCTTCTGTCACCGAGTACATGAAGCAGGCGCGCGACAATGGACTCACTGTGGGACTTGTCAGCGTTACGGAGCGAAAGAGTGTGGTGGACTGGCTGGAGGGAAAGGTGGCTGACCATCCGAATATCCTGCGTTTATCGTGTGAGTGAGGCACACTGGTGTGCTCTGCTGCTTCATTTTGAACCAACACTTCTGTAGCCGAGACGACAACCCCCCCTGGAACACCTCCTTCTCGGACATCGGCACTTCCTTCCACAACCTCGCCTCAATCCAAGGCGCCTGACTCATTTGCCCCGGCCACAAAACGAAGATACGTTGCGGATCCGCAGGACATTGACGTTGTGAAGAAGATCAAGCTCAACGAGATCGAGCTACAAGACAGAAACACAGTTCTCCGCGGAATAAAGAACAATGTGCGTTCATAAACACCCGCTTCGGTGGCCTTGTTTATCACGATCCTGTTGCTCTCTAGAACTTCACCTCCGTTCGGTCGACGTTTACCGAGAAACTCAAGAAGTATAAGGTTGCAAGCAAACCAGGGTCCACCCCCGCCACCCCCACCCCAGGTATGGTGTATGTGCCTCACGGGCCAATACCCCGCCCGCTGACGCTGCTGCAGACCCCAAAATGCAGGCAAAGAAGGCAAAGAACCTGTACCCGATCATTATGATCTCGTCATCCCCAACCGCTCTCATCACAATGCACAATGTCAAACGTTTCCTTCAAGAGTCAACCTTCGAACCTTCACAGGAAGCCCGCGCGCGTGCAATTTCGGAAGGCAACGTGAAACCCGACGATATGATTCCCATCTACCGAAAGCGGACCCACATCGATTCCTCTGGTCGAGAAACCGAATCCCAAGTGCGTTACGTAGTCGTTGACAGTGTTGAAGCCTTGTCGAAGTTTGGAGTCGACCCCTGGGACCGTGTGGTCTGTGTGATGACTACCGGCCAGGAGTGGCAATTCAAAAGCTACAAGTGGAAGGATCCTAAGCAGCTCTTCCACCACGGTGCGTTGATCAAGGAAATTCTTGTTTAATCTCTTACTCACGCGCCGATGGTAGTCAAGGGTATTTACGTCACCTGGGCTCACGATCCACAAAATCCGAAAATCAAGGATTGGAATGTGACAGAACTCAAGGTGGGCTCGGACGACCACGTATTTTCAAAATTGTCCTGATGTAATCCTTTGTAGATTGACGCACACAGGCGGCATGTGGACAAATCTGTTGTGGCGCACTTTTGGAAATCTATAGACGGCTGGACACAGATGAACAAGCCCTGGCTAATGCAGTCTTGAGTGTACCCGCTGCGACTTTAATACTACATGACAGTAGTTGTTCCGAGTTGCTCCCTCGGTAACCTGCTTGCTCGAGATTTCATATTGCAGTCTTCACCTGAGGCGCGTTCGGATGTATTTGAGGTTAGTTTCTGTGGGCGGCCCGACTCTTTTTGAACTTTCGAAGTTTGCGAACCAGGGAGGTTTGAGGTAATCGGCTCACACAGCCGATGCAGGCAACCACCGCGGCCATGGTCACCGTTCCTCGGTATCGAGGAGCATATGTGTCAAATGGTGAACATCATTCTCTCAAAACTCAGACTGTCAAAGGTTTCGGAGAGTCCCACGTCTTTGTAGGGTTTGGGTAGTCAGTCTGGCAATTACTTACTGGACGATTTGAAGTTTACCCCCGCTTTTGATCCGATCAAAAGTCGAGACGGACCTCGGAGTATGATCGGTCACGTGAACGGACTGTTCCGTGACCATGGCCACCAACCCATCGCACATTCTCATTGCTCGGAACTCCAGGAATAACCACAACCCCGCTGCTTCCCTCAGCATTGCCACTGAGACCCATGCTGCGGCTGCTGGCGTCTTTCGGTCCGCTGGTTCTCCGCCTTGGACGTTACAGGAGCACGAGGTCGACATGGCCGTGGACGCCAGCGAGTCTGAGGACGATGCCTCTATTGACATCGATGATACGTTCACCAGACACAGCCAATTACCTGGAACTGTGAAGATTGTCGTCGAGTCCACAACCTTCTGGTAAGGGATCGTGCATTGTTTCCTTGTGCAGTTACAGATCAGACCCCCCAGGTCACACAAGGAAATCTTGTACTGGGCATCTCCATTCTTCCAAGCTGCGCTTAGTGGTGACTGGGCAGAGACAGGCCGCCCAGCGTCTATGTCCTCAATCATCACGATCTCTCAGCCCCCTTCCGACCCGGGAAACAGGACGGGAGAATCTTCCATTCCCGTAATGACATTCGTGCCGGTGGAAGCCACTGGGGACGAAGATGATGAAGTGGAGGACCCGCGAAAAACGGATACGGATACCACCACCGCCAGTGATGTGGAATCCAGCCCGACCAGCTCAGAAGCAATCGCGGGCGCGAGACTTGACAGTCTCAAAAAGCTTCAAGGGGATTCGAAATCTTGTCCCGATGAGCCCAACGAATCATCCTCGGCGAAATCAGAGAAGTCGAAAACACAAAATCCTTGGACAAGGATAGGGAACGTGATTCCAGAAGCCGTGATTGTCCTCAAAGAGGAGAGAGTGCGTTCTACAACCTCGCATTTTTGGGTTCACAACTCACACCAAAAATTTCAGGCTGCTACGTTCCACGACTTCCTAAAATTCGTTTACCCTCAGTGAGTTTGAAAGTTCGGGGCGTTTTTAGGCTCAAAAATTTACCATCGATCCCGTAGTACTGAATGCACGATCACATGGAACAATGTCGAAGGCTTAATGAATATCTCCCACAAACTTTCCGTACCCGCCCTCCAGCAAGGTTGCATGACGTTCCTCCTGACACACGCTGCCGGCAAACCCATCAAAGCAATGCGAATTGCCGAGCTATTTGAAGAGGAGGAGCTCTATCGCGAGGCAAGTAGATTCGTGCTGGAGAACTTGAACGGCTGGACAGAACAAGAAATGAGTTCTCTAAGCCAAGAAACCCTACTGAAACTGGAGAAACGGTTGGTCATCACTGGGTATATGTCAAGAGAGGAAAACACTCATCCGTGTGCTAGGAGAAACTGGTTCCTGGAGAGGGTTTTAAAACTTGGACTTACCCAAATCGCAAAGGAATACCAATGTGTACGTTCACTCATAGATTCCGCAGGTTCGGCTGTCTGAGATGTCCAGTGTCCAACCTGCCCTGAACCTGCCACGTGCGCTCGTCTGCTCGAAGAGAAGTGGCGGCAGGCCTACCACGCAATCTTTCGTTTTGGTAGATTATCTCTCATCCTTTCGGCCCCATCGAATCTTCTTACCGACCCGCAGGGCCGTGTCAGCCATCCATGGTGTACCGATACCTCAGAACGCTCGAAGGCGTCACCCCGCCACTTGGTCTGACACATCTCAGTTGTCAGATCACGGCCAAAGCTTTCGCAGCAACGCGTATGCGCGCCTCTCTTTCACGCTCTCTTCGCACTCACGCTCAGTCTCCCTAACAGTTTTCGATCGAATGTTCTCGCTTGGGCTGCGCGGCAGCGGACTCAACACTACTCCGTTAGCAGCCCAGAGTGGTACAACCGCTCAAACTGGTCCTCGGCGTCACTTCCTATACTGCGCTCTGAAACCAGAGACGTTCCCCCACACAAAGCGGCCAAGGGAGATATCAACGGTAATCTCCTGATCAACCCGTTCCAGTGTGATGCGGGAGTTCTTGGCAACCTCACCAAGGCATTCTCCCGACCGCATCCTTGACGGTCACCAAGTAAAAACCCATGGGTCTTTTGGTTTCCATGCGCGCGTCGTTCGCACCGAAGCCAGGCGGCGAGAGGGTACAACCGCCTGGTACTGCCTATGTGGCATATGAATCACGTTTCGATAACGGTAGGTGAAGGTGGTTGGGTAGAGATGCGATGAAGTGGATGAAGACGTGACGAAGGGTTGACAGCCATGAAACAAGAGCTACACACATACAGTGATGAACACAGTGAGAACCCGAAATGAGGTATCGAGACAACCTTAGACTAGACCAGGGTGGGGATACATGCCGAGGTAAACAGGAAAGAAACCGAGGGAAAAAGTGATGAAGAGGTATCCTGTTATCCACACAAAATTCAAACGGTATACCAGAAGCCGCCCGAACCGGCTCGAACCGAAAAGAAAGATAAAAAAGAAAGTCGTAATAAGATACTCCATAAAGAATTCATTGGCTCAGCGGGTCCGAAGCGGCGGCGAAGATCATAGGCGCGTTTTCTACGAGCCACTCAACCGTGAGGGATTTTCCAGCCATATCGCTGAATTCGGCGCCCGAATCATGGGAACGCATCAGGGTGGCTACGAGAGGGTCAGTAAATAATTCTATCACGTTGTTTAGGCAACCAGAACTCACGTCCGAAAACAACCCCGAGGTTCCTCGCAGTCATGAGGTTTACTTCACTCTGCTGGGATACTCTATGGAGGTGCATCATCAACAGTTTTGCGGTGTGTAGGTGTTCGGAGGGGAGCCTAAAGACCAACTCCGACAGCACACTGCTCTTGGCTGCGGGATCTCGGATCTGGGACGCTTGGACGAAGTCATCATGCAAAGCGAATGTGAAGAGCGGGTCAGGTAACGAGCGGAAGTACGTCTTGAGGACCGATGTCACGCTGCTGATATCGTTGAACCTGTCCGAGTCGCGAAGGTCGAAAGAGTTGTAGTCTCCCCGTTCGAATAGCTGAGTGATCGCCTTGGACAGGCCGGAACCTCCAGTCTTGCGGTAGATACCCTCATAGTCGAGGGCTGTGTATGGAGATAAATCTAAGAAACGCATCCAAAGACGACAACGAGCTCACCAAGGGCATCAACGGCATCAATGCACTTCTCAACGATAACTGGAACATAGCGCTCCTCGCCTTTCGTGTCCGCACGAACTTGTTCGATCAGATCCCGACCAAACATAGACGGAACTACGGGAAAACCATATATCAGAACGAATTACGGCGGAAGATCAAACAAAGTTCTGAACGTACGGAGTGGGACAACGCCCGAACCTGGCTCGTTTCTGCTACCAGCCGGAGAACAGGAGGTTAGAACATGAGGGAGGCACTTTGGGTGGACAGACGTGTTGCACCCTGTATCAGATCAGCGATTGGTACAACTAGGACACGAGGTAAACTCCGGACACTTACCAGTGCAACGGAGATGAGATCCCCACATTTTATCCCCGCAGTGATCGCACCTCGCAAATCGAAGAACACTGAATTGTTGGAATGTGTGTTCCTTCGTGGAGCGGGGTTTGGAAGGCATCGTTTCTGGAGGGACGATATTGATCGCGGGCTCCTTCGTGAGATGCTCCCTACTTGCTTTTCCAGACCACTTGAGGAACTTTGGTGGGCGGAACGAGCTTGCCGGGACCTCCAAAGCATCTGACTTCACCACACGGATGATCTTGGGTTCTACCTCATCGTTCAGTGTGGAACTGGAAGCCGACCCGTTGTATTGAGGCGATCTAGCTTTGTCGAGGGATTGGCTGGACTTCTCCCGTTTGGCGGGCGTGGCGGGGACATCTGCAGCTTCCATGCGACGGAGGTACTGCTGAGTGAGCTGAGCAAGCTCCTCGTTCCGGAGGTTGAGCATGGTGGTCTCCTCCAGGAGAAGGTCGCGGTGCGCCTTGAGGTCATCGATCTCCCTTTCTAATTGCTCGCGCTGTTGGGTTAGAGGTAACAGCTCCCGTTTGTACTGTTTCTTGATCTTGTCCAGGCGAGTGGTAAGGTTTCGGCTGAGCTTTGAGCCAGTTCCATCCGGGCTCGGGTCACCGGTGCTGAAGCGGAGATGAATACTGTGCGAGGAGTGTTTCGTGTCATCACTTACCCCTTGGATGCGGTCAACTCCTCTACCTCGGCCAAGGTCATATCCCGCTCGACCTTCAAGGTAGAAAGGTCACGCTCCAGACCAGTCATCTTATCGCTTAGCTCCCTTGTGAGCTGGACATGCGCATCCTGCCGCTTGGCCTCTCCAGAGAGTGCAGTCAGCTTCATTGCCTGTCCAGAGAGCAAAACTCGTAGTCGTGTGACCTCCGCCTCAGCGTCCCTTCGAGCCCGAATTTCACGATCGTACTCCGATTGAGCAACGTTGAGGCCGTCCATATATTGTTGGCTTGCGCGCTGTAAACGCCACAGGTCAATCAATGGAGACAAGGTGGTCAATCGTTCGTCCACTTACCTTGAGCCCATCAAGTTTCTTCTTCATATCCAAATACTCCTCTTTTCGCTGCTCCACCATTGTCGCGATTGCCTCAACGAACTCTCGGTCAAACTTCATGTGAGGAGCCCCTCTGTCAGCGGCGTTCTCCAGTGCCTCCTGTAACCTTCTCCCAACAAGGTCGGAGGTATCTGTCCTCAATTTCCTTGCAGCGTCCAGTTTCTGTGCTTCTGGAGTGGGCTGTGCGAACCTGACCGACACAGTCGAGTCCAATCTCCCCCTTGACCCAGGTTTCTCGACAGGCTTCTGGTCCGAGTCGGAGGAAACCCTATCAGAGACAGGGGATTGCATAGCGCTGTCTGAACGAGATGCGTCGAATTTGGTGGGGGCAGCGGCTCGGGGGGTCTCGTCCGCTTCCGAGGCACGCCTCCGACGGGGAGAGGAAGCCTTCAATCCCTTCGGGTTCCACCTGGTCGACGTCGACCGTGTGAGCACGGGCACCGGCGGTTCCGCCAACAACAAACTGTTCATTGAGGGCGAGGGTACAGAGTTCATCAAAATGCCGTTCTTCCTTGGGGTGGCGTCCGCCCCGATGATGGTTTTATCACTCTTGGGAGTGGAAACTGGAGGGATGTGCTTATCACTTTCGTCGACGGGCGTAACGATATCTTCGGAACTATCTTCCGCGACCTCAGGAACACTTGCCGCTGTTCTCTTGGGGTGCGCCGACCGCTGGGAATCCTGACCACCAAGTCCCATGAAGTCCCCAAAGTCAGAGCCGCTCATAGAGAACCGGATCGGTGGTAATGCGGGGGCGATGAAAGTTGAGTGAGAGGTCTGCTGAACAGGGGAAGACTCGTGAGAGATCTCAGATCCTGAGGGTTCTTCGCTATCTGCGACTTCGAGACCATCGGGCACGTTCTCTGCGATGGTCGTTGAAGATGCAGGGCTCTGAATGTTAAGACTCGGGGGGCGTGGGCGCTTGTATTCCCTCGAACTCTTGGGTGGTAGGGCAGGGATAGTGTCGTCATCGCTGAGTGGGGTGGAATGGATACCTGGTGAGTCGATCATACCGGCCCTATCGTCACTCTCCTGATCGCTTTCACTCTCGACACCCGTCGGGACATCCACGCGGTGGTTAGGAGACGTAGGTGACACTGGAGAAGCATTCCCTGTGTTCGGTGATAAACGACCGTTGACGCTGTATGTAGGGCTGAAGGGGGGTCGGTCGGCATGAACCAAGATTGAAGAGTTCCGGTTTGAGGATGCAAGGGGTGACAACCGGCCATTGAGGTCCGGGCGCCCAGGGGAGTTACGGTCCAGAGGGGATAAGGCTGACCCCACCGTAGCATCGACGCCATTTTGGGGCAGATGGTCACTGGCGTCGCTCGGATGCAACGATGGGCGCGAAGACAAGGAGTTATCTAGATGTGAACTAGAGCCAGCGCGTCCTCTTTGCTGGAACAAGTCCACCGGACTGGTGGAAGAGGGGAACGCTGCTCCAGACTTCTCTAAAGGTCCGTGCGGTGAAAGGGGCATGTCGTTTTGGAATCCATCACGTAACGGAGATTGGACATGGGGAGAATCGCGACCTAGACTGTCCGAGGCGGACCGATAGGAGCCCGAACGATTGGAATTGACCGAAGCAACGGAAGACCTTTTCTGCGAAGGTTCCATAAAAGCTGAAGGATCGAAAGCCATTGCGGGATTTATCGACTGTCGTTTGGCAGCGCGTGACGTAGGGGGTTGTAAGGAGCCACTCAACGAGGTGTTTGCAGACTCTTTCATCAATACTTGCAGGGGGCGGACACCATCATCACGACTCGTTCGCCGACCAGAATCCTCAGGGAGAGGGACTGTCTCCCCTGGGGGCCGGAAAGATGACGGTGTATTGGCGGGCGGAGGCGCAGAATCAGACAATGAGCGGGCTTGGAGAGACATAGACTGGGGTATCGGAGGAGCAAAGGAGTCCTGAATCGGAAGCCCTCCTCCCGACGATTGCGGCCGGTGCCGTGAGGGGGATCCCGTTGGGCGGGGACCGGAGGGTTTGGGAGATGGCTGATGAGGGTTGGTAGTGTCGAGCGACTGAGAGCGGTCTGCAGGGGAAGCTGGGTTTCGCGGAGGGTTTCGTGGGTTGGAAAAGGCTCCACTATGCTGCGGGGTATTAACGGAGCTGCTGGGGTCCAAAGGCTGTTTGGAAGGGGTGGTCGGTAGATCGACAGAAGGCGAAGTCAGTGCACTTGATTTCGACCGCAATGAATTGTATGCGTCTGAACCGCTAGAGGGATACTGCGGGATCTAGAATGTTAGTTTTTGCGGGCGATACATTGATTCGATACTGACTGAAGAGCCGAGATTTTGACCTTCACGCCGCCCGCTCCAACTCGAACCAGCCGTGCCGTTGGCGGCCGCTTGTGCTTGCGCCTGAGCTTGGGCGGCCCTTTTCTCCTGGTGCCGCTTTCTACTTCGTGCTACTCGCTGATTGTGGCAGTTCATGCAGTAGATGCCCTGACTTGTTTTGGCAAATACGAGTTCGTCGATCCGATTTCCGCAGACTTTACATTTGAAACAGTGAGCGTGGTAAGAGTCGTCGCCGGTCATGATAGCTTCGTCAAGAATGGGAAGTTTGCAGACATTGCAGCAGTAGGAACAGTTGGCGCAGATGGGGGAACCGTCGGACAACAAGAGCAAGTTAGTGTCTGCTGTGACTCTGTCGCCGCATTTAGCGCACTTGAAACAGTCTACGTGGAAGAAGGACTGCCTGAGAGACGGAAGGATGGGTGAATTTTGGGGAGCTGAGTGATTGACGAGGTGACACATACCCAAAGGCAACTACCACGCCGCCAGTTTCGTTGACAACTGACAGGCCGCAACCGGGACAGGTTCTATTCTCCGATATGAGAGAAGGATCTGGCATGAATGTGCTTGCCCGCTTGCTGAACTCGGCCATCGGTAAAAGATTGGGAAACAACGTTCCGAAGCGCGCCGGGTGTTAGTGAGTCTGGATTGGAAGTGGGCCGGTTGACGAGCCCCGAACGGAGACAGGACGTCGACTCGCCTGAGGATTAAGGAGCGCCTTTGGTGAAGAGAGTGGAGATGGTTGAGGTAGGTGTGTAAGGAGTATGTCAGATGGTGGTGGTCGAGTCCGAAGGGGTTGATGCTGATGTGAGGGTGAGACCCTGAATGCGATGGTCGACGGTCGTTGGCAACACACGACTGGAGATTCCTCTGCTCGTGGTGGGCCAGCGGGTCAACCAGATCCACGCAGTTGACTCAACCGACGAAGCGACGCGCACGCCCGCTTAACCTCCCCCTATCCCCCTCAATCGTCGTGCTCAACAACCGGTGCGCGTCAGAGGGCGGACACAAGCTCGGTCCCGAGTCTGTTCGCTCTAGGTTTCCTCGTCTCCCACACCGTCTTCGGCTGCTTTCTCCCGCACCACACACGCTGAATATCCGTTATCTCCGGCGCAAGGCAGCAGGAAGCGACTCTCCCAATCCATCTTCGGCCAGCGAACGTGTGATCGCCGAATCACCCGCCACGCGTATGCGGCTGCTGAGCAACCCGAGGTTCCCCAGAGCCATCTGCCCCCCGGCCAAGCGCCGCCTCAGTCGATGGCATCGCGGCATATCAAGTCCTTTACACTCACATCCAAGAAAAACTGGTGGCTAGGTCCGTCTCACACTCATCTGCTCCCGCTGCCCAGGAGATAACACAATCGTACAGTCGAAGTCGATCCAGAGGACTCCGAAGAGTCTACTGGCACCACCCACTCTTTTCGCTCCGACCAAACAGCTGTAGCAGACAACACCAACGTTCATACACATGCGCACTCTACAGCACATGGCCGATACACTCATCTCGCTACCCCCACCACCATCTCGCGCGGGGAGTCCCCACCCCCATCGCCACCAATTTACAACCCCCCGAGGCACCCAAATTCTATATTCTCCTTCCCCACCCCGACATCGTACTCTGCCCCCTCAAATCCCGTCGCTAACCTCGCCCCGGTAGCCTACGGTTCTGCCTCAGAGCTGTTCCAGTGCGTGGTCAAGAAGCCGAATGTAGTGCAGCTCGAGATAAATGGCGAGATGCAATCAAACGCGTACGACGTCACCACCCAGTTCCTCGCAGAATTACGTGTTTACACCACCGTGACACGACATCGAAATATTGCCACCTTTCTTGGAAGTCTCGAGAACGTGGGGATGGTACTGGAATACATCGATGGCAGGACCCTTTACGATGTTATCAAAGTTCGCCCTCCATTAACCCGATCTCAAAAGATCGATTATCATAATCAGCTGCTGGATGGCCTAGCCCACCTCCATTCTTTCGGCCTCAGTCATGGAGATTTATCTCTCCTCAACATCCAGGTGACCCACGGTTCCGATACCATCAAGCTCCTTGACTTTGGTCGCTCCGTTTCATGCGACTCCGTCTACTCTTCCCCGGACGACGAACCCGTCGACCCATTCAAGTTCCTATCCCAGTCCTCGTCCGGGCACAAGTTTCACATCACCGTGGAGCAGATTCATCCAGGGACGCGTCCCTTCTCTGCGCCGGAGATTCTCCGCGGCGAGTGTAGAGACCCTCGTCTGGCGGACGCCTATGGCTTTGGTGTCGTCCTAGTCTGTTTGGACAGGTGCGAATCTGTTGACATGAAACCATGGGACCAGAGGAAGGACCTCATCCCTCCCGGATTCTTGGACGGCTGTGAGGTGTTCGCAGAGAGGTGTCAGCAGTACCTACGAAGGTGGAATCAAAGGAGACGACTACAGCGGGAGGATTTGTTCGAGGTTTGATCCAACGGTGGATCGAGCGGCGGCCTGATAGAGTTTAGGGTGAGTCATCGATCTTTGTTCTTATGGGTGCCTGAGCATTGAACGACTCCCTCTAGGCCCCGATGGGTCTCGTATTACTTTCGTGGCTCTGATACCAGACGTTTAGCTTTCTTTGTACATGCCGATTTTGTAACATCCCAGATCACATGCGAAAAACAGATTTCCGTCCTCTCCTCGATGCCACGATCCCTTCTCCGATCCTCCTGCAAACGACAATCCGTGCTACCAAACCCACCAGATGTGCTCCACCATATTCTTCCTCTCTCATGGGGTTGACCCTCTTGCGACAGTCCTGACTTCCTGATCCCGATCTGCTGACTAACACGACCTGGCGGGTGCGGGCAAGCTTCGCTAGCCCAGGCCACGAACGGAATCGAGAAGCGTCCATTCACCTTCCGTCACTGTTGCCCCCGATCAACTGTCTGGTGTGACGACACGGCGCTCCAAAATTCTTATCAGATCACGATCACCAATAGCGGAGTTCCTTCCTTGGTGATCGTTCAGGTTGGCCCGACGGTCCCTCATTTTTGTTCTCAAACCCTGCTGCTGGCGACCTGAACCCAAACACCCCCGCATATATCAGCAGATCGTTGACCCGTCTAATAGGGGCGTTGACCCGGCGTCTTATAACCCCCAACTATTGATCACAAGCAGAAGAGTCACCGAATGCTGTGACTGCCTCGGCCGGGGATTCGTTGGCAACAAACTAGGGGGACCCCTGTCCTTTCCGCCGCCACCGTCACCCCCGCATGAGCTTTTATACGAAGGTAATCAACCCACCCCACACGCCTACCTCGTCTGAAAAGGCACGCCTCGGCTCCGGTGGTGTGTAGAGAATACGAGATCAATGCGGGCATCTTCGGCCACTCTAGCACAGCTCTCTGTATTCCCTTCCTTGACAGCTTCCTCCATGCAAAGGGCTCCACTATGAATTAATGTTCCGTTTAGTTGGTTTCTGAACAACCTGCGCAGTCAGCCTCCCAGGATTCACTCGCATCTGGTATATTTCCCATGATCCTATCACGGGGTGGGGAAATGCCCACTACCGCTAAACAGCTTAGGGTCTCCTGGACCACGCTTGACCTTTGTGGGTATTGCGGTCCGGCCTTGAGAATGTTGTGCGTAAGGGCCAAGTCGATTGGATATGCGCACTGTACTCTGACCAATCCCGATCTCGGACCCTCGCCCAGGCTACCTCTGCCCGAGAACATCGGGGGGCCTTCCAGGGGCTCGACCCACCCGCCTCACCTTCGAGTGTATCCGAAACACTCACACCCTCTCATGGTGGGTCTTAAGTTCCGCCTCCACGTGTCTTAGCTTCAGTCACCAAACGGCCGGGGTGATCCATTCTTGGAAACCCAACACTTCGCACACAGGCTTTAGTAACGCATCACGCATTCATGAGAACTACCAGGGTCTACCATACAGAACGGGAGCTGCTACGCTATATGGGACATGTCGTGTAGTACAATCAACGGAAGAACGATTATACAACCAAGAAATGAACAAATGAAAACGTAAATACATTCGAGATACATGATACAGGGGGTTGATCACGATGGCGGGGCGTTCATTACCAGCATCTAGCGTCCTAGGATCCGGGTTGAAGGATCTCTTGTAACGCCTTACCTGTGGCCTCTGCGTTCTCCCACGTGAAGAAGTGTCCAGTATCCACGTCCTTCATGTGCTCCACCAAAGTACGGACGCTCCAACCAAAATAACCGTCTTGTCGCCCAAACACTATCCACAGCTCATCAACCGAACCCCTTGCCGTCCAAATCCCTGGGGCGGACACGGCGGCCTTGATCATGTGAGAGACAAACGGGCGATTGTAGGAGACGTCCCCGAATAGCTTGTCGTAAATGGAGGATATTAGCTCCTGGTTGGACTTGGCATCGGCGCCGAGCCAGCTGAACAAGAAGAGGACGAGGTCGTCGGTCTCTTGTGATCGAACCTGATGGGCAAAGGCGAGCGCTATCTCTGGAGGCTCTGCGGGGTCAGCTGGGCCCATGAGCACCAGGCGGCGAACGTTGTAGGATGTGGGTGGATCGGCCGATTGGCTGAATAGAACAGCAAGGGAGATCCCGCCTTGCGAATGGGCGACAACGTCGACCTGGGTCCCTGGTGGATAACCAAAGTGGGAGAGGACGAGGGCGATGGTAGATACGGCGGAGGCGAGTGACCAGGAGGCCATCGACTCCAGCGTTGACTTCCCTCGGCCTTCCAAGTCGAAGACGACGCGTGTTCGTGCGGAGAGATGGGATAAGACGGGGGTGAATGAGGAAGAAGAGTAGAGGAAGCCGTGGATGAACACGATCGGGGTGGGGTCTGCGCCATCCCCGCCGTTGGCTGGGTGCATCTCGGCGTAGATCCGTTTGCCGTCGGTGGAGTCGATGTAAGCTTTGTTTGGCTCCATGGTCGGTGGGAGCGGGAGGAGCCGTGGTGAGGATCACCGATACACTTTATACGAGGAGGCTGAAGATGCGAAGATCAAGATGGACATACTCTATATGTTGACTTGCCGCGCCGATCTCCGACTCGGAGCAGTAAAGAGTGGCGGGAGTCCTGTGCGGAGTACTGATAGCTTAGCATCTGATCGTCAGACGGAACAGTGAGCAACGCACTCGCCATCAGGAAACCGAAGGCAGATATCACCCAGCACACGGACACATGACAAGCCGTCTGCTACTCCAAACCCCACTGAGGGGGCGGATCGTTCTCCGTAGGTCTGGGTTCCTCCGAGTCGGAGGAAGGACCTCGAAAATGGAATCAATAAACCTTTGATTACCAGGTCTAACCCTGGCGAAAGAAGAATTCACCGTAGCCCTAGCGTGAGCCCGTTCATGACGCTGGCTATGATGTTGTCCGTGGCGCTGTACAAGGATTCCGTCAGTCCTCGAGGATGTAATGACAATAATTGGAACGAATTCTGCCAAACCCTGTCCTGAAGTGGCCATCTCGGTTAGCGCTTGCCCAACAAGCGCACATAAAGACCGGGTGCCACAGAGTGCGCATCCCCCATGCGACCTGGGGCCTGGGTTGAGTGAGGGGTGCGGCCTGGACCAATGATAATTAACATCCGTGTAAGCAGACACAGCACACCGGAGACCACTTGCCACCGGGTACTCGTGTACGCGCGGATCAGGTTGAGCCTCATACAGCCCCGGTCATTCCGGTACTGCGGTCGATGAACCAAGGATCGTTCGGGTTCCCCGTCCTCTGGGGTCCGGGGTATTGGAAATTAGGTCTCAGACGTCCAACACAATGACAGTCGTTTACATACACGTCGTCGCCAATGGTGCCCCAGCCGCGGTATACGAGGGATCGGCCCTCCCGAAAACACGATGGCTCTGCAGAAGGTTGTGCGGTGAGCCCCCTTTCCGGTCGATCAATTTGCAAAATCGATAACACCGTCTCCTCGGGAAGGAAGCACTCGTGCGAGGATTTTTGTTTCGTGCCCCCGAACGCTTGGCAGTGATGGCTCCGAAGTGGTGGCATCTGTTCTGTACCCAAGCAGCCCGGTGACCCCGGAAGTGCGCACGATGGAGACGCGTTCGAAGTGCTTACTTTGAAATTTGAGAAAGCCCGCACAAGGGAGTTCTGCGTCAGATGGAAAGGCGCTCTCACCACGGTCAATAAACTAACCGAAGAGAGCGGAAATCCCGGTTGTTGTTGACGGTGGTGACGGTTCCCCCCAGACAGGTTCAAAAGAAACCGACTGAATTCTATTCATCGCACGTTCTCGTGGGCGACGGGACGCGTCGATCGACTAATCCAGAACGCTTTCGGTTGGCCAGACCTCAATAACACTACCAGGCCCAGCCGGCAGGCCGAAACCGGTGGGGACATTTGGACAACCCCCACCGGGTAATAGTTCAGACGGTATCTCGTCGGCCCCCCCGAACACCGAAAGCCTAAGACATCATTGAATAATAGGGCGCAGGGCCGGTCAGCCGCAGATCCAGCGTTTTCGCCAGACCTGCACGCCAGCACGTAAAACGACCGTGGACGCCTCTGGATAGCACCCGTGATCGACGTTACATAATAAAACCGCCCATGACAGCCTGACAGGACAAATGCCGTCGCAGCGCGGCCACTGTGATGAAGAAAGTCTGCCATCCCCATTTTGAACGAGGCCAGGCACCGCAAGGGTGTGTAAAAAACGCACATATTCAGCTGCAGCGTGTGTGATTCCCTACCGTGCCTTGATAACGCGATGGCCAATCGCAGTAGGGTTCATTTCGAAGTCGACAGGACCATACGAATCAAAAAGTCACGAAGGCATGCTCCTTAACCCAGCCCAAGACAGTACACGGGCAGCCGGGTACAAACTGGGTGTAGTCGCAAATCTGGAAGGGGTCGGCACAAAAGGTGATTTCGTCTTGACGGTCGACTCTGTTCGCCCCAGGACTTTGGAACAGACATCAGAACGAGCACAACTGCGCAGAAGGGAACGTGGTAGTCGCTGTCGAACGACAACGATGACTGTACGCGGAACCGCACAGCGTTATCAACCCCCTCTGAACTTGAGGGGTTGGATTCCAGCCCACCCAAAGGGGCGCAAATCCCTAAAACGAATATGCGACGCATCCCCATGACGGGTTGGGATCAACAATCGCTCGTGTTTGTTGCAAGGAAAGCCCGGAGGTTGGATACCTGGGTGCCCAGCGCCCAGCGTTCAGTCGGTGGTACGCGCGGTGGGGTGAGGTGAGCGCAGCCGGGCCGAAGCCACACCGGACATCGAGGGAGTTCCCGTTTCCGCCGGGCCGGACATCCTCCCTTCCGCCACAGCTGGTTACACCACAGTCCTACCATCCGATATCTTATTTCCTTATTCCCTCTCTCCCGCCCCAGCCAATCACCATGGTGCTTGTACGTAGGTGGATTCGACGTCGAGGCAGAACACCTCGTGGTCAGCAAAATCGCGGCAGGACGTTCCCGCCCTCCCAACGGCTCCTCCTTCCACTCCCGACCAAGGCGTCGCCCGGCCAAGGCCACTTTCCCACCACTTTCTAATTCTGCAGCGGCCCCGCCCGCAGCGGCGTTGTGGGATAAGGCACAGTCCGTCGCCCGGCCTCGTCCGACGGCCCTTGCCGGAAGGTGACATCACCTCGCCTGTCTCAATGGGTCAACGGACGGGGAGGGTGCGTTCCCCTTCCATTGAACAATGTCACGGAAATGTCCGACAGCTACGACCGGTTTACCCCCACGCGAAGAAGATACAAAACCTCCGCACCAGGCCTGCTGCCCCGCACAGCTCCCCATGACTTCCCCAACAACATACCAGCCCCTACTGCATTCGACATGGTCTCGCATCATGTCAGTTCGTTCCGGCCTCACTTCTTTGGAAGGCCGAATGACTATCCATGGAGGCTGGGTGTCGGTGACGGCTGTCGTGCGCCAATTTGGAATATCATACGATCTGATCCTGCCCAAGGAGTTCACTTTCCCCTTCTGGTCTGGTTTCGAGGTTGCAATCCAGACCAGGACAACAGGGGCTTGCTCAGGTAGAGTCAATGTGTGTCTCCTATAATTCCTATAGCTTACGTTCTAGAGCACACGGTGCGGTCACACCTGAGTAGTTTTGAGCTGGACGTACTGCATGAAGCCGGAGTCACAGATAAGTACTGGTCGTCATGAAGTTGCAATCGGGAGAACTCCTAAGATTCGCCCCATCGATCGGGAAGACGAGCGGGGAACTGGTCAACTGAGTTTCACGGTATAAAATCTCGAACTGGGGCCGAGCCCCGACGGTTTCCTTTCCCGTTCTCACATTCTGTTGTCCAAAACACAGGCGAATTCCCATGGATATGGGAGGTCGCTCAGTCACCCACTGTTCGATGGCGCTCGTCACCACTCCCTCTTACATCTGACGCCCGCTGTCAAACGTCACTCTGAGAGTCTCCCAATTCGTCCGGTCATGGACGCCGACGTTTGACTCCGCGGGGAAGATGGCTCTGGATCCCCCGCCCAATAACTCCTTTTGGTTGCAACTTCGAACTGCGATCAGAGTTCGCTGGCTGGGATAACGAACCAGCCCTGCTACGAACCACCGTCTCCCAAGTCGCGCCAAACGGTTCGGTTTCCCGTACCCTCCGCTACCCCACCGTCGCGTTCCCCCAACAGCTATAACCGTCGTTCCACCACAGCAACCCTATCAACGGGGCCAATTCGACCCTGTCGCTGTCGAGGCTCTGGGCAGCTCTTTGACTTGACGCGTGACGTGGGATTCGTAATAATGGTGATTTCGTCGTCGCCGGCTTGAGGTGGTTTCGAGATTGCGAGCGTTTAATTTTGGCGATTGGGTTCGACGGGATTTCCGGGTGCCGTCCCTTCACCCACTCTGCTGGACTTCTTCGGCTAGAACGCCAAAAATTTGCTCCCACCGCCTCTTTTCATCTCGGCGTCAGGGCCATCTTGCTGGTCAAATACTGTATGGCCATCTCGTTATCGGTCCCGTGCATCGTGGGCTCAACAGCGGAACTTGTGATTCTGCTCTCCAGTCCCCACTGAATATAAGCGGTCTGTGGGTTGATTCAATAGGATAGAGCACTTCCCTCCGTCCGCGCACCCTGCCTTCTCTTCCCGTCCGTTTCAAAGTGCGCTGGACAAACCACCAATCCCGATGGGCCAAAACACGATCGTCAGTGCTGTTGTCCATCTATTGGGCGTCTCTGTTGTCAGCCACCTGATCTCTCGCCGGCTCCTTGTCGATGGGGTACAATGTTCTTTGAGGCAGGTGTCGTGGCCACGGCTCTGCGTCTTGACTGTTTTCCTCGACTCGTACCTCTTCCTTTTCACCGCCGGTGTCTTGATTCTTGGTGTTGGGATGGCTTCCAGCGCAGCGGCGTGTTCGCTCGGGATATACCTTTGCATCGTATTCTACGGGACCTCCAAGATTTTCATATACCTCTTTCTGAGTAAGTTTTCTCTCGCTCTGAGGGCGAGGATCGTGACGCTATCTGTTTTTTTTTTTCAGTTGAACGCGTGCACGTCGTTTGGCGTCCAACTCCCACGACTCCCCGATTACGTTCCAGAATATACGTCGCGTGTATGAGTCTCCTCACTTTCTACCTGGGTGTTGCCGGTATCATGTTTTACGGTAGTTCCGAACACCGATTCCCAAGGAACCAGCTGACCGATTGTTCTAGGTAACATATCCCGGATCGAAGAGGATGTATGTTATATTGGTCTCAAGTTTATCGCCTCCGTCCCTCTATTGGCTTATGATCTGTGAGAACCTATTTCCAGTGCCCCAATCCCAAGCCCTCACCCCTTGTAGTTTCATCACGTTGCTTTTGACAGCACTATTCCTGTGGCCGCTTTTCCGCAAGACTTTTCGCAACAACACTATCAGGCGTCTCGCAATCAGGACCCTCATGTGCGTACGTTTGATCCCGTGTCGACTGAGCTGACACGGCTCCCCCCAGTTCGTCATTCATTGCCTTGGTTACATCTTGTATAAACGTTCTCGTCTTGATCACGATGCATGGGCGTCAGTTGGGGTGGGTCTGTTTGGGAAGTTGCAGTGCAGACGTAAGTTTTACAGCCAGGTTGACTGATGTTGTGGGAGGATCCCGACCTGATGATAAACCGATTGCCGCAGGTCGTGGTGAATGCGCTGGCATTATTCTGGGTGACCGATCCCATATCAGAACGATCCGCGGGGCCGCCTCAGCCTTCAACGACCAATGCGACCCTGGATTACCCTGTTTATGAGATGTCATTGGCGATGTCCTCCCGTAACAAAGATACTGGCACCTCAACCGGCGAGATAGTTTCCGTCAACCGCCGGCACTCGCGTCAGTCCTGGTCGCCATTTGTGGTCCTTGACCGGAGCTTCAGGACGTTGTTCGTTCGGGAGCTGCCGCGTCATGAGAGTGGTGCAATAGACGTAGAGGTAAGCTCTCGGTTTGATTGATCCCTGCACAATCACCGAGGTCGGAAAACACAGATTGCAGTTCACACCGAGACGGACATTGCTATTTCTTCTCTTCCTGAAGACGCCCGGCCCCACGGGAAGAAAGGCAAGGCCAGGAGCATTCAATTTACCTAGGTGATACACCCTGCCTTGAGCGTGTATATGGAACATCAATTCAGCATTTTCTCGACTACGAGTCTCATGATCATGGAAATCTTATCACGCTGTAGAAATGACTTTGTCAAACGCCGCGGGGTTGGTCAGTTTTGAGGAATTTCCAAAAGGTGATACCACTCCGTACTTGAACTTTACCAAAGCCGGGTCTGGGTACAAGAGATATCGGAAATGACAACCGGATGAATCATTTGACAATTGCAAGACATGCAGCACGTGCGTGCAAAACGATAACCTTCTGTCGTCGATCTCCGCTCTTGTAGTGCGCAGCCCAAGATCAGTTGGGAATGCTCCCCGCTGGTGGCCGGTGTGGGTATGGGCCAACCCTAGCTACATGGCATATCGCTCTTCGCTCGCGGCTCAGTATCTCACCCTTACGCAGTTCGCAAATATTCTCGAACGATCATCAGCCCAGTGGGCTACGACCACTCAATGCGTCCTTGTTTCTCTCGCTTCATCCCACCATCCATTGCTTTCGTACGTCCTCCGGTGCCACGCCCCCTATCTTTCGTGTGCTTGAATCCGCCCCACGTATGTGCCTGTATGATTGTCACGAGCTCTGTGTATTTATCTGCATTATTATTATTGACTGAGGGGTTCGGGAGGTTGCGGGTGGGGTGGCCCACGCGCCGCGTGTACACGTTGGCCAGAGTGTACCATTTTTGGTCAATTTTTTACCCCCTTCATTCCCGCAGTCCCACACAAGGTCGGATGGCTCACTTGAAGAGGTCCGACGATCTTCGATCGGCCGCAGCGCGGTTGGAAATTACGGGTTTGGTGAAAGCTCCCAGGGCTGGCCACCAGCCGACAACTATACCAGTTCCTTCTATGTAGACGGTTCGCGGCCATTGGCTTTCCGATCCAATCTGGTCGGCCGACGGAAGGGGATTCCTGGCCGGGTACTTGTTGGCGCTGTGGGCCCATCTCGGCAATCTTCTTCGGTCACCTTCCGAACCCAGCTCAGAAGTCCACCCAAGCACCACCTCACTCGCGAGGGCGTCGCCTGACTGCATGAGCGGTTCAAGGTCAACACGAATATGTCAAGAATCCTTCATCACGTGGCGTCCGGATCACGGCGCCTCCATCAGGTCGGCTCTCATGGTGCGCTGTTCCCGAGCTTCGCAGAAATGGGTCCAAGCGCGCTGAAACTCATCCCAATCCAGCTATCTCAAACTCCCGTAGGGCCGAGCGAATGACATGAGAATCGTGGAGAGTGGCTTTCTCAGGGGGCGCTTGCGAGATGCGGAACGGGCTGATCCACCCAAATCGAGGGAGGATCGGCCGAGAACAAACCCCATCACTGACCCCATCATCGTGCCCATTTCCGTCACAGATACCACCCGACCTCTTTTGCGGGTAAGTACTCCCAGGGATTATCGCTTGGATGTCGGCAACCCAGGTGGGTCTCAGGAGACGTGCAATTCCCCCAAGTTGGACACAAGTCTGACACAGACCGAGCGCTTCGCATAATTATGTGAGCGTGGGTACAAACCCCTCCCGAACAAGAGGAAGAGTAGTATACGGGTAGAATGCGTTATGGCAAGCACCTGCCGACGGCGGCGGTTCGAGGTACCATTCAAATCATTCACGCCTAGGTGAGGCGGGGCACACACTTGCGTCTTACAGAGCCGACCGTTGATCATTATAAAACGCAGGCTTGCAGATGTGAGTCCCTCCAGCTCCACCCTCCCCGCACCTGCGCCGCTTCGAGGTATCGGTACTGCCATGGATCGACACAACTCGATGGTGTTCCCCAACACAGAGATGCACGCCCTCAGTGCGACTATCCACCTCCTAGGCGTCACCATTCTCGCGCATCTCATCTCCCGACGT
>Ga0307516_10001542_pt1 | contig 31654 bp, 43 predicted proteins | sample 19_EM_MG_FD_203310 | JGI IMG/M metagenome (GOLD analysis project Ga0307516, IMG submission 203310) | Populus trichocarpa ectomycorrhiza microbial communities from riparian zone in the Pacific Northwest, United States - 19_EM | ecosystem: Host-associated > Plants > Roots > Unclassified | place...
GAGACAACAGACGTAGCGGACAGGAGAAAGGACGCGTAAGCAATATCAATAGGAAACGGCAAAGACGAGAATGACGTGTAGGCAACATAGAAGAAACAAAGGAAGAGGTCTGGACCGGCCAGCGGTCGGGGAATATCGCTACCGGCACGATATGTCGGAGATCGGCCGAGGCGTGCTAAGCGCGAAGGATGACCGTGGCCGTGGCAGCTGTGATGAGGGCGAGCCATAGGGCTGCAAGGGTGACGGCGGCCCCGGCCGCGGCGCTTAGGAGCCTGTCGCGCGAGGTTCGTGACAATATGAGACTATGTCAGGTCATGTGAAGACTGCCAAAAAGACAAGGCTATTCACCACGCCCGGTATGGCCTCCTGCAGCTACTAGAGGTGCCATATACACCATGGAACTTAATCTCAATAGACTTCATCACAGACCTACCATTGTCCGATGGACATGATAGTATCTGGGTAATTGTTGATAGGTTCACAAAGATGGCTCACTTTGTACCCCTGAAGTGATGCAAAAAAGGCACCTGACATAGCACGGATATTCCTTAGGGAAGTCTGGCAGCTACATGGGTTGCCTAGTACCATTGTCTCAGACAGAGATACGCGATTCACCTCTAAGTTTTGGCAGACTATTACCGGTATCCTAAAAATAAAAAGAGGCATGTCAACTGCATTCCATCCCCAAACAGATGGCCAAACCGAGAGGGTCAATCAGTCAATTGAACCCTACCTCTGTACGTTGTGCAACTATGAACAGAACAACTGGAGTGAGATGTTGCCAATGGGTGAATACGCCTACAACAACTCAGTGACTACAGCCACGGGGCTGTCGCCTTTCTACGCCAACTATGGTTTTCATCCACAGACATCATGGCCAGTAGAGATAGAGGCAATGAATCCGGTAGGTAGGAACTATGCGCAATAGATGGTCACTGTCCATGTGTTGTGCAAAAAGACATTAGAGCGTACACGGGAACAAATGAGTCGTCACTATGACAAGAGGTCCAAGGAGGCTCCCAAAATGAAGGTTGGAGATCTCGTGATGCTCAGTAGCAAGAACCTGAGGACTCTGCATCTGTCAAAGAAACTCAATCACAAGATGCAAGGTCCATTAGAGATTGAAAAGGTTGTGTCTCTAAACGCGGTAATACTTAAGCTGCCAAGGCAGTGGAGACTTCACAACATATTTCACATCTTGTTGCTGGAACCATATTGTGTTTCGAGCAAGGCAAGCCGTGCTCCACCTGACCCTGAGAGGGTTAGGAATGAGGCTGATGAGATGGATGTTGATGTCGAAGAAGGTCAATGGGAGATTGACGAGATCATGGGAAGTTCCTATGATCAGGATGGCAATGTGAAGTACCTCACGAAGTGGGTGGGGTTTTCTGAGGAGGAAAACTGGACGGAGGAACCCTTGGAGCATTTTCTAGGCTCAGGGGAAGGGATGATTAGGACCTTCCACAGGAAGCACCCCAACACGGCAAAGGATCCGAGGGTCTAACTGTGAGGTTGAGTAAGTACCTTCTCCTGGTGAAGCTATAAGGAGATCCAAGTTTTTAACGGCTGACAAGATACCGAGGACATGGTGTGATGTAGCAGATAATTGTGTTTTTCTTGGTTAAAGGTTTTTTGGTTTTATCTGCGAGAAGGTTTTCCTTTTTTCCTACATGTTAGGTTTTTTGGGTTTTAATGAGGAGGGAATAACAGTCAGGGTTGATGAACTTTGGTCCGAGGATGAACTCTTGTGAGGGAGGGGGTAGTGTTACACCCAGTGCGCTGGTGACACCCGAAGACATGCAATTAGTATGTCTAGCCGGACTCAATCTGAGGATTGAGGCCGAGTGAGATTTCATGAGTGAAAGTCATGGGCTGGGGCAAGCTCTGAAAGAGAGGAGTATTACCGACCCAACAGCAGCCAGGTGATAACTCAAGGTTGCCAATGGGAAAGGGGGTGAGTGGCAGCCTCAGGCGAGGGTCTGGTCACATCCCTTGGAGGTGTCAAGGTTATCCTCCGTGAGACCCATACTAAAAGCTACTAGTTGCCGTATACCAGCAAAAATGTCAACTTTTTCTGGGTACAATATAACTCACGAGCAGTTGTGCAGGACGCGCGAGGCGGAACGGGTCCGGTGGGTATATGAGGGGAGCCAGACCATCTGTCAGTTGTTTGAAGAAGATCGGACCTTAACTTGTCAAGTTACAGAGACGTATTCTTCAGTTAACTCCGATTGCTGCGGCGCTTGTACCGACGCCACCAAACATTCATGGAAGCATCTAGACACATAGATTGCGACCCCGAATGCACCTGAGAAGCATGTGGCTAGTAAGGGTTGTGGACAGGAGCACGAGGGTGACGATGCCTACAAGGGGGTGCAAACGAAGATTGTTTGCAATCGCTCGGATCGAAGATCCTCTGGCTCCATACCTATCAATCAGTGCCACATCCCAATCAACCCTATCTCCCTCGGACGAGGAGAAACACGGCTGCATAATACCGAGGTGTTGTGCTTCCCGAGTCAGCCCAAGGGCAGATGGCCAAATAGTCGGCACGATATTTAAAAGAGCGCCAGTTCCCTATGTAGAGAGGCATCAGCAACAATCAGTCGGAAGTTGAGCCTTTACAATATTACATTGTTTCTGGGATCAATCTCTAGTGATATTTCGAATGCAAATCTCTTAGTGAATTTTGCCAACCGCTCCTGTGCGAATCCTTCGGAACTACGCGGTCGCTCCACTGCCATTGTACAAGTGTTGCCCGCTCAAGGGTGATAGACTGTTGGTGACCACCTGAGCGATTGTGCCATTGATGAAACACCCGAGTGTGACACAAGACACATCTCAACCAGGTTCAGGACCCTGTGAGGATGTGGACAATACTGAAAAAACAGATGGACACTGCAAACACCACAGTTGGCCGCTTGACGCTCTTCCAACAATTCAGCCAACTACGTTCAGTTCCTGGACAGCTAATCAGCTCCTATTTTTCACAACTCCTAAACATCACCAATCAACTAGCCGGCACTCCCGAAGTCATTCCAGATATGGTTCTGAAAAACCACATTTTCACAACCCTACCTGAGATGTTCAAAATCATTGTCGAAATGCTGCAATCTCAAGCAGATGTCACTGTCTGCCAGATAATAAGTGTCTTAAAGGAGTGTGAACAGAATGAAGCACTAGCCATGAAGTCAGATGCTGTCTCGGACACCCTATACTCGCAACAAGGAGGAAGAGATGGTAGTCAAGGTGGTCGAGGGTGGCGAGAAACCAATTGTTGTGGCAGAGGAGGCAGTGACCAGAGGCCCCAGATGTGGTGCACCTGGTGTAGCACGAACACCCACAATTTTGAAAATTGCTGGAAGAAGGACAGTAACAACAACAAGCAGCCACGCAGCGGCGATCAAGAAGTTAGACTTACATGTTACGGATGTGGAGAAGTAGGACACATTAGGAGACACTACCCAAAGTGCCGGAATGGAAGCCGAGATGGAAATGGAGACGGAAATGGAAGTGGAAGCGGGTTCTACGACCAAGGCTATACTGGTCCCGGAAATGGAAGCGGAAGCGGATTCTACGGCCAAGGTTATACCGGTCCCGGAAATGGAGGTGGAAGTGGCTTCCACAGTCAAGGCTATGGAGGACAAGGATCCAGTTAAGTGAAGGGTAGCGAGAAACATGTCCATTCTAAAGAGGGGAGTACCGGACACATATACGAGTGTCCGTGTGCTAGCACTAGTGTGTGACTGTCTATCTACAGAAGCCCTTAGGGCAGCCATGTGCCAAGTCCCACAAACTCTAGAAGCCATGCTAGCGGCCATGCTAGCCACTCTAGGCGTGGTGTCCGCGACGCCCGGAATCCTCCTCCTACAACCACTTCCCTCTCAATAAAACAAGTGCCGTCTCTAAAAAAAAAACAATGACAAACCCAACTTATAACAATAACCCCTCCCACCATGCTCAACTGACACTCCCGGTCACTCCTGTTCCATCCAGCGGTAGACTCGCAAGCCATTCGCAGCGTGGTATTCACCCAGTAGCTCGTTGCTGCTGCCCCTCAGGTTTACCTGTGGTTCTCACGTAGGGTCAACGTAACCGACCCATTTGACCAAATATTCGAGGTCTCGAACTGTGGTAGATCTGTGCTTGCGGATTGCCTCAACCTCGTACTCGACGGTAGCGGTGGAGCGTAGTGGTGATGGGGGCGGGTGTTTACAGGTTCTGTCAACTCTTGACAGCTTGAGGCATACGACGTTGAAAACTGGGTGAAAGCGCCAGTGCGCTGGGATGTCGAGAACGAAAGCAATCTCGCCGGCTGACCTTAGGATTGTAAACGGACTGGCATACAGATGTTGAAACTTTCGCGAATTGGCGCTGTCGTTGGCCGTGGAATTGACATTGGCATAGCCGACTGGCAGCAAACAGGTGTCCAGGAATACTGAATCACCTATCCGAAACGGATGCGGCTGACGATACTCGTTCGCTTCCATCACCATTGTCAATTGGGCCTCTTCCATTCGCTCTCGAAGCATCCGTAGGATCTTGACGAGCCGTTCTGCGTATTCCGTTCCAGGTCTTGAATTTGGCGTCCGCGGACCTGGTGCCAGTAAATCGAGTGGGAGCCTTGGAATGCATCCGATGTCCGCCTCGAATGTTGACATTCCTATAGCCTTGTGCTTGGCCGCGTTGTAAGTGAACTCTGCCAATGGTAACAACCGGCTCCACTGCTCGGGGGATTTGAGTTGCGATATATAGGCCTTCAAAAACCTTTCCAGAGTGGCATTCGCCTTTTCTGCTTGACCGTCCAACTGCGGGTGGTATGCTGTAGACATCTGGAACTTAATCCCGAGTTGTGAACACAACCATTGCCAGAAGCTGGAGGTAAATCGGATGTCCCGATCAGGTACTATCGATACGGGTAGCCCCCATGATCGAATGTAACCATCAATGAACGCCGTTGTGAACTTTTCTGCTGTGAGCTCAGCTTCCTTAACAGGAATCCAACATGCTCGCTTCGTCAGGGGATCGATAATTGTCGCTACAGCATCGTAACCAGCTTCCGACGTCGGTAACTTAGTGACGAAATCGATGTTCACCTGTTCCGCGCGTTCGAGTGGAATCGGTAGTGCCTGCAGGAGTCCATACAGCCTGGCATTCTTGTGCTTGATTCGGTGGCATACATCACATCCAGCAATCCATTCTGCGACCGAATCTGTCAACTTTGGCCAGTAGTACCGAGACCCAACCGCTGCTGCTGTTTTTGCGATGCCACTATGTCCACCACCCGGAATAGCGTTGTGTGCTTCTCGAATGATATCCGTTCTCAAGAATTTTGGGATACATAACCTTCCGCCTGATGGCTTATGGTACAGCAGGCCTTCTTCGAGTGTGTACGACTTTGCTCGTTCCTTAACACGGCGAGACTTCTTCGAACTTGTCTTTTTGTCCTCGTTTCTGTCGCTATTGCTCAAATATTCTAGAACTTACCCGAAAATTGTGTCCTCCCTGTAGCCTTTTCGAACATCGTTCAGCTACTCGGTTGAGGCTGACACCCGCATTTCGATGACATTGAGGTACAGCGGATCAACCTTTGGCTGCTCTCCTTGTGGATCAACCTTTGGTTGCGGTCCCTACGTGTAGGCAATTCGACTGAGTGCGTCTGCCACAACATTCGCAGCTCCAGGAAAGTATTTGACATCGTAGTCGTGCTGTTGGAGCCTGTCAAGGTGACGCCACTGATGGCTCGTCAGCTTATTTTGTCCTAGGATATGCTGCAATGATGCATGATCCGTATAGATGGTGGTACGTTTCCGCCCATGAACGTAGCAGGCCCAATGTTCCAGATTTGCGCTGATTGCAAGGAGCTCTCGGTCGTATGCTGGATACCTCGCCTCGACCGTATGGAGCTTCTTCGAAAAGTATCCCAGTGGCCGTTCCACTAACCTCCCTTCAAACATCTGTTTCTGCACTAGAACGCCACCAATAGCCATGTCCGACGCGTCCGTACGCAGGATGAAGTTGGCATCTGGATCCAAAGTTGCCAACACCGGTGAAGATATCAAGGCCTCCTTGAGGTCCTTGAACTGATCCGCATGTTGGCTGGTCCATACGTATTCGCTCTTGGGTTTCGAGGCGAGGTCATGTAGCAGATGTGCCCGGTGGGTGAATTTCGGTACAAATTTCCGGTAGTAGTCTGCCAAACCCAGAAACCCATGGAGTTCCGTTGGCGTTTTGGGTGTTGGCCAATCCCGTACTGCCTTGACCTTCTTTTCTTCTGTGTCAATACCATGTCTATTCACTCTGAAACCAACAAACGACATTTCCCGAGTACCAAACACGCATTTGGCCTCACTGAGACGTAACTGCGCATTTCGTAATGACTGTAACACACCTTCCACATGTGTCTTGTGTTCTGCCAGCGTTTTCGAAAAAATCAGGACATCATCGAGATATACAATTGAATTCCGACAATGTGGGTGCAATATTTTGTGCATCATACGCATGAACGCAGCTGGCGCATTTGCAAGTCCGAACGGAATGACCTTATACTCGTGGAATCCATCTGGCGCTATGAACGCGGTCTTGTGGCAGTCGTCTGGGTGAACCCGTACTTGGTAGTATCTGCTTGCTAAGTCCAGCTTGGTGAATACACGTACTCCATGGAGTTTATCCATCAAGTCCTCGATGAATGGCAATGGATACCGGTCTTTGGTGGTTATTGAGTTCAATCCACGATAATCGACGCACATTCGGAGGGTTGCGTCTGGCTTTTTCACAAAGATTATCGGAGCTGCATAACGCGAGTGAGAGTCCATCACCCACCCCTTTTCGAGCAGCTTTTTGATCTGAACCTCGAACTCATTCCTTTCGGACTGTGTCATCCGGTACGGCTGGCGGTACGTGTTGAAAAAGGCTTCTCTTGCTTGGTGCTCAGTGTTACTCTTTCTTTGTGTCGAGCGGAGGGGCGACGGGAGCGAGTGGGGTCGACTACCCAATAGGGATAGGCGTGACGCCTGTGGGGCTCTGTACAATGTTTGCTTTTTCTCATTTTTCCTTTAGACTCATACATAACGATCTCAGTTCCCAAAAGATCGCTCGCTGCTCTCGCCCAACGTGAGCATCAACTGAACCATTGCCGCTTCTCTCTCACTTCCTTCAAGTCCTTCTTCCTCATCTTCCTCACCGTCTCCTATCGCTCAGCGCCTTGAAGAAGGACCCTGCCCGGCTTGCCCCTCAAACCTCTACTATTTGTTTAGTGCGGAATTTTTGCCGTTGGGTCGGTATAAATGCAGAAGTCGTACTCTGCTGGTGGCGGAACGCCACCTGGCGCTTGCCAGAGATCGTCAAAATCGTGCCTGATTTGAACTCTCCACTTCCCCAGATCTGCCAGAACAGAATCATCCTCACCGAATTCATCACCCATACGGTGTTCCCGGATGTCGATCACAAAAATCCTATCACCACTGCATCTTGCCATCGCCCGTCTCGTTTCATCTGCGGATATCAGATTGATGGATGCCACTTTGGCTACGGCCGTGCAACGGTTGTGAACTTCCCGGTAGCGGCCTTGGTGTGGTCGAAGCCCTTTCAATGCCAGTTTAGGTACAAATGCCAGTCGTCCATCCGTTAGCAATGACCGATTGGCATCCAACAGGTGTAAAATGTTGTCTGAATCCACCAGATGGCGTGTCTTCGAGTGCCAATTTTTTCCAATAATAATGTCGTAGGCCCCCTTAAGATCAAACACAGTGTACCAACCGGTAACATCTGCGTAATTCCCAGTGATGCCGCGTATCCATCCATTAAGCCAAACTTGGTATCTATCTTCGGGGGGATGTTTGGTTCCGGCTGTGATAATTGACATGCGTCCAGCATGTCGAAAGGGTAAACCGAGCTCTTTTGCAAATGCGGTATCGATATAACAGTGTGATGCACCCGGGTCCATTAGGGTGTAGGCTTAGTGAGTTTTGGAATGAGAGGTTTGGACTTTAGCGTAAAAACGTAACAAATCACTTTTATCAATAATATCTTTCCGTATAACATTAAGGTTTGTCAAATAAAGTCTCGCTGCCTCTCTTTCCTTAGTAGGAGGACGCCCGAGTCCACCGTTATAATCAAGCATTTCCTCCTCCGACTATCCTCCGTCAAAGCACGCACCGGACCTCGCCTCAGGATCGTCAACATTGTTGACGCATTTGGGTGGCGCACGCCAATTAGGTTGGTTGGCCCTGGTACAGTAGGAAGGTTGACCAGTGCAGTGCGGTGACTGCTGAGCGGATGTCGACTGGTAGGACGGTTGATGCTGCTTCTGGAGTCTCTCGCGCCCTCCCTCGCGTCCTCCTCACGGTTTGAATTGCGTCTTACGGTTATCCGTGCTCGGAGTGCCGCATAGACGTGCAATGTGACCAAACACAAGGCAATGGTGGCACTGTATCCTTCCGTCGATGACCGCATTTAGTTCGTCATTCTCGATGTTACTCCAGTCCATTGGATAGCCTTGAGCAGTGGTAACATTTGGGGAGAGGGCCAGGGCACCGCTTCCAGATGGCATTGGAAGAAATGGCAGGATGCGTGCAGCAATTATATCCATCATGCCAGACAACATCATCTGCTTCTGACTGTCACTGCTGAGAACATCCATAAGACGTGACTGCTGGGATATATCGTTTTGCGTCGCTTCAGGCAGCTTGATTCGGTATTCCTCCCACCGTGGGTTTTCCCTCGTAATGGTAAGCGACACGCCCAGAATGGTGATCAGTTCCAACGCTCTCTGGTTGAAGAACAAAACCTGCTGGCGGCTGAAATTCAACGTATACCATTCGCGGGAAATTACCGAAATAGCCCATTCCGGAATGTACTGGCACTTGAAGAGGACCTTCACGGTGTCCCAGGTGGTATTGTAGTTGTAATCGCTTGGTGGGATAGTATCCACACCCTGCTTCTTCATGCAGTTCTTGAACCAGTGGAACACTTTGGCGGTGAGAAAACGCCAGAAGGTGTTGATCTTCTGATTGTCTTCAGATGCTTTTTGACAGACTGCTCCGCCCTGTCGAACGTAGTGCTGCACGTCTTCGAGAAATTGAGCGACAACCTCCAAGTCCTGGGAACCATCAAACCTCTTTGGTTCATGTGGCTTGATTTCTTGAACGATCAGGTTTTGGCTCGGGGCCCTATCTTGTAGTTTTGCGGTTTGTTCGCTGATGGTAAAGAGGTGATCGCAGCGCTGCTTCCAAACCGCCGTCTCCTCCTCTGCCTCACAAAGTTGGTGCTCCAGTGCTGCCAGATCCACAATCTTCACAGAAGCCTCCCGGTGACTGTCATACCACTGGGCATAGGCATTTAGGACCGCTTCGGCTGAAACAGCTATGACTACCACGTTTTCATCGCGCAAGAGGTTCGCTTCACCAATCCACTCGAGTAGCTCGCCCGGCTCCGGCCAGAGTTTCGGGGTGTTTGATATTGCTCACTGTTTCAGCATGCCTTGTTTTGTTCGCCGCGCTTCGAAAATGCTCGCCGCGCTTTGGAAATGCTCAGCACTTCTGCCCGATGCACGGGTTATATAGGCAGTAGCTCAGCCCGGTGAACGGGTAGTTGAGACTGCTGGACGGCGTGTGTGTACGGTGTGTGTGTATGGCGTGTGAATACGGCATTCGGTTTCTTCCCGAATCCGCTCGATACGCTCAAATTCTTCTCGAAGCTGCCTGATGAACGGGTTGGCGTGTGTGTATGGCATGAATACAGCGTGTGAATACGGCGTGTGAGTATCTTTTTCTTGAAGGTCAGCGCACTGTATGTGACTGGAAACAGCTTGGTGAGACGTAAGGTATGGGCCCTGAAATGCCGGCCCCCGCGCTTACCGCTCGCCATGCCCTCCCGCAGCTAATTTTCATGCGAGAGTCCATTCGCTGGGCCATCCCATGTGTCGTCGCTCGGTTTCCTCGTTTTTCTCAATTTTCTTATTGTCCTCTCGGGATCTTGAATATGCTCGCCGCGCTTTGGAAATGCTCAGCGCTTCTGCCTGATGAATGGGTTATATAGGCAGTAGCTCAGCCCGGTGAACGGGTAGTTGAGACTGCTGGACGGCCTGTGTATACGGTGTGTGTGTACGGCGTGTGAATACGGCATTCGGTTTCTTCCCGAATCCACTCGATTCACTCAAATTCTTCTCGAGTCCACCCGATGAACGGGTTGGCGTGTGTGTACGGCTTGTAAATATGGTGTGTGAATACGGTGTGTGAATACGGCATGTGAATACGGCGTGTGAGTATCTTTTTCTTGAAGGCCAGCGAACTGTATGTGACTGGAAACAGCTTGGTGAGATGTAAGGTATGGGCCCCGAAATGCCGGCCCCTGCGCTTACCGCTCGCCGTGCCCTCCCACAGCTACTTTTCACGCGAGAGTCCATTCGCTGGGCCGTCCCGTGTCTTGTCGCTCGGTTTCCTTGTTTTCTAGATTTTTTCATTGTCCTCGTTTTCTCGATTTTCTTGTTGTCCTCTCCGGATCTTGATGTTTCTGCGCCCTCCTTCTGCTCATTGCTGGTCATGTGGGGCAGGGAAATAAAGAATGCTCGCCGCTGGTCGTGCGGGGCAGAGAAAATAAAGTGTTGCTACCAGTTGAGGGGTAGCGAGAAACATGTCCATTCTAAAGAGGGGAGCACTGGACACATATACGAGTATCTGTGTGCTAGCACTAGTGTGTGACTGTCTATCTACAGAAGCCCTTAGGGCAGCCATATGCCAAGTCCCACAAACTCTAGAAGCCATGCAAGTGGCCATGCTAGCCACTCTAGGCATGGCGTCCGCGACGCCCAGAATCCTTCTCCTACATCAAGGCCGTGGAGAACATGGATCCGGCCAAGGCAGAAGTCGTCACTACAATCAGAAGCTGCTTGGAAATAGTCCCAACAATCCGCAATAACTCGTGGGGGCAATCTCTCTCGATTCAGAGGTGATGGTCGCCTCAAGATAGTTGATAAACTCGAGGCTTGGGGTCTGGGCCATTGACTCCAGAGCCTCCTATAACTATTGCAATGACTTTACTGAATTTGAAAAGGAATCGATCACCGAAGCTAATATGACCATCAAGCTGGGAGACAAGAATGATGTGCATGCCAGAAACAAGGGAACGGTGCAATTGAATAGGTTAAGTATGGAGGCGTTCTTTGTACCGGAATTTCGAATATCCCTCCTATCTGTCAGCCAGCTTGACTCCTACAGCCTCACAGCGATATTTAAGGATGGAATGTGTTCAGTAATTGACCACCATAGCAACAATCATCTTAGTGCCACACTCGATCAAGGACTATACATTGTCCCACGACTGGCATCTGCTCATACGTCATCAACAATTCTTCCACAGCTCGGATCCGTCCGCGAATCTTCGACAACGAATATCTGGAAATCAGAATTGATCAATATATGGCACCGACAACTCGTACATCTCAACTATGCAGATGTCAAGCTCATTCTGGATTTGGATAAGATGACTAAAACCACTAGGACCCCATGGATAACACCAGGATTATGTCAAACCTGTGTCGAAACGAAACAACAACAGTATGTGATCCGAACAAAATCGTCGCGCTGCTCAACGCCATTCGAGATTATACACTCAGATCTCTGTGGGCCCATGAAGCACAGTATCAGAGGTTCCCAGTTCTACATCATCTATATCGACGACTGCAGCTGCTATACTGAGGTCTACTTTCTCATTACGAAAATGGCAGATGAAATATCAGCCAAGTTTCAAATGTACCAGGCATGGGTTAAGACGAGAGGATTTCAGATCAAGCAGTTTCGATGCGATAATGGATCCGGTGAATACAACAACTCTCTGTTCCTAGGAATACTAAGAGAGAGCGGAATCACCTACGAACCATCACCAGCATACACCCAACACAAGAATGGTGTTGCTGAGAGAATGATTCGCACACTCAATACAAAGGCAAGAAGTATGATGAAGGACGGAAATGTGCCAATACGATTCTGGCCTGAAGCCATCCGAACAGCTTGCTACCTGCACCAAAGATCGCCTACCTCAAGTCTGTCAGTTGAAGATTACATCAGGAAAAAATTGAAAATTTACCCCAGCACGTCGGTAACCCCTGTCTGCGTCCGATGCTCTGGTAGCTTTCCTAGCTCCGGTAAGCTTCCCTAGCTCCGGTAAGACTGGTCATACTCCCGTAAGGTTTTCTAAGTATCGGCAACTGGTACAGTTGGTATCGCAACTCCCATGAATCGTCAGTGCAATTGTCACAATCCAATGGTTTTGTTTTCTGGACACATACATTCACAAATTCACAATGTTCAAATTATTTTTTCTCCCGTCATTTCATCGCCTATGGTCACGCTTGAAACTCACGAAATGAAGGGTACCGGTCCTCTTTACTGAAGTGTCAAAGATATCAAAAAAAAATTATTCAATATTTGTATCACTCGTATGCTAATCGGTTCATCAACTACTCCGCTCAGTGTCCTCCCAGCGCTTCGAATATTTTTGAAAATGGTCATGGCAATCACACACATGGTGCAGATTATGCGCCCATTGACTGAGGTGTCTCTCGGATGAGCTCCCAGCGACGTATGTCATCAGATCGCGCCTTGAGGATTGCCGCAGTCAGCGGAGTCTGTTGAAATAACCAGGCTGCGTTGCAATTGCCAGCAGTGCTGCCAACTCCGAGAGTCATCCTCCCAGCTCCTCAAGCACATTCGCAAATCCTCACCGCTGTCACAGCGACGCACGTTCTTGATCCGTGTCCGCGAACCTCTAATCATCCTTCGCCACAAGATTGTACCTTTGGGATTGCCGCTGTCCGTGGTGTTTGTTGAAATGACCAGGTTATGTTGCCTTTGCCGGCTGAGTTGCCAACTCCGAGAGTCGTCGGCTCAGCTACTCGAGCGCATTCGCAAATCCTCACCACTGTCAAGCTCTCCCACCCCCTGCTCCAAATCTCACTCGTAGACTCTTCACCCGTTGACTGAGTTGAACCTCAGAGTAGCTGATCCGTGTCCCTGAACCTATCTCCATCCTTTGCCTCTAGTTCAGCCCTTCTGGATTGCCATTGTCGGGAGCCTGTGTTACGCTGGCCTGCTGTAGGAATAATTCAAATATCAACAGGATTATACTGGTAAGGAAGTCGTGAGTCATCGTGCTAAACAGCTGTGGTGAGATCGCAATGCTTGATTTACTGATCGAGTCTCACCACCGCGATATCTCGCTGCTGTCAGACTCGGAGTCTGAATCCTCCATAACCGACTAACCAGCGGTTTCCTCAAGTGCTTCATCTTCGTCCATCAAATCCTCATCCATTTGATCTTCATCCATTGCAAAATCATTCCACGTTTCAATATCGACATGTGAATTGAGAAGTTATGCACAGTTAGTCGTACTGTCAGGGTCAAATGGTATAAGATGCGCCGCTCCATCAATCTTGTAAGCATGGACGAGTCGGTATTCAGTCTCTGGTGTTGCTTGCACAACCTTCACCATCCCGGAAGCCCTTTCGACGGCACCCCCCGCAGCCAAGGTCGTAGTTTGAACAAATGCCAACTGAAGGTCCGGCATTGCCTTGCCATCCTTGATTATTGAAAACTTCAATAGCAAGATTAGCCGGACCAGCAGGTGGCCTTTTAGCGCTTTCCACGGAAGTGGTGGTACTGGCGACTCTGAGGGCTGCCGGCTCATCACCCTGGACTGTCTGCAAGCTCGCCACCAAGTCCAGTCATGGCGCAGCGGACCCCCATACCAGTGAGTCTCCAATGTGCATTGGAGTATTTGCTTCTCCCAGATAGCCGTTCCATACTTTAGGACGTGAACTGCAATGGGTTTGTATACCGCTATTGGCACCATATCGAGCTCCTCATCCTCCACAGAAATACTCTCTTCATCGAGAAAACGATAGGTGGCAATCTCCATGTTATTCCGTAGCTCTGGATTGCCAATTGAGGCCAAGAATACACCAAAGACATATTTATTCGGCCCGGTAGGACTTTTAAGAACATGGGGAGGCTGCAGGTGAGAGTTATTCGGAGAAGTCATGTTGCAACTCCCAGGGTGGAGGTTTAACTTACGGACATTGAAGGCCTCAATCCTAGTATTGGACTCCAGGATCTGCGAGTAAAAGTCACCAGTTTTGTTGGAACCCCGATACCCTTTCTTCATCTCACTTTTGTGTAAGAGCTAAGTGGCAGATGTGGAGTGCTGCTCGAGGCTGCCAAACATCTCAATCGACTCCCTGAAATGGCTGGTGAGGTGGATCTTTAGGAAGTTGAAATGAGTATATTTCTGGAAAATTTGAGCCCACTCAGCGGTGAACTCGCGGTTGTAGGAGCTCGAGATTTTTTGGCGGTCGCAGCGGTGTGTCTTCTTCAACTCCAAGTCTCTTACCTTGTCGCTCTTGGCCTTCACTGCTTTGACTAACACCCGAATTTTTTTCGATGCCCGATGTTCCAGAAACAAATCCTTGTTGTCGTGAAAGCAACTCAGGGAGGCTTCCATGGAGTCGAGGGAGATGGCATCATATGTCGGGTATTGGCAGTACATGTAGAACTCACAAAGTCCGCGGACGTACAAAATAACTTTTTCGAATGCAGAACGCTCGGAGTTGGACGGACCAAGTAGAGAGTTGGCTAGTCAACCTACCAGGAAGCAGCTCATCTTTTTATACTCACCACCCATCCATTGAACAATTTCCTTGTAAGATTTTTTGGGTTGTGTCATACTCAAGTAAGGTGGAATCGCCATCCATAAAGAGTTGAACAGGGCGAGCCGATGGTGCGATTTGAGAAAACTCATAATCCAAAGTAGCAAGTGCTTGAGCATTCCTACCTGTATGGTGTGTAGCAAGTCGGGTTTTGGTAGTTCAGTGGGGTTAAATCGCAGTCTTCACAATACGTTATTGGAGGTTATACGCACACCCCACTCAGTGAGTTGCACAACTCTCTGAGTTGAGTCGTCATTGTAGAATACGTGCATGTATATTTGGTGATCACGGCATGGGAATACTGAAGGATAATCTCCGAATTTCGAAGCGGGAACATCACACCAAGGACAAGAATTTACATGTAAGGATTGTAGAGCCATGTGTTCTGGATAGTTGGCAAGCCATGCACCAATTCGGACAAAGCACTGATGCCAGTTGCCATCGCCACACAGAGTAGGGAAGTACGGGCTCGGATACATATCGTTGGGATCACAATTTCTCGAGTGGTCAAACAACGGTTGCAGGACAACTTTCAGCACCTCATGGACAATCTGATGATCCCAGGTTGCTTGCTTTTGCCTTGAAATATCACTCTGTGCAGAATACTTGGCCTTCTCCGGCAGAACTGCAATCATGACAACCGAGTAAGTTGTCGGATTCATCCTGACGACTGAAGATAGATTTCCAATTGTCACGGAAACAGGCCAGATCTTCTTATCTCCTACATAAGCCATAAGGTGGGTTAAGTCGGAGAGGAATATAAATGGAATGAGATGCACCGGCAGTGAGCTTGTCTTGCTCATTCCACCAGCAGTCCCCTGTATGCATTTCCCCGTATTGTCGAATACTGTTGGTGAAGGACCTCTCAGGGCTGAATACCAAATTCTGGGAGTTGTAGGTCTGCCGAAGTAGCCACTTTGCTGTTTCGATCGGATCGCGATACCAGAACTTTATCGGGTCATGGTGGTTGGCATTCCGTGTCACGTCAATCTCAGCTTCTGTCCACGAGTTGATGCCGAGTGCATCCTCCATTTTCTTGATCAGCATTTCGAGGCAGTGGACAGACTTTATTGATTGCTGTACACTCTCCCAGAGTGGAGAATGCTGTCTTTTTAGTAGTTGATCCTCTGCGGTTTGGGTGACGTTGTTCGATAGGCACCAATTGACAAATTCGAAAGACCTTTCATCCTCAAATGGGTGATGTGCATACGCAGGATCGCCCCGGTTGGATATCAAGTCATTTTGTTCACGGACATACATCATTTCTGTCGGATCCGGAACATAGTGGATAGGTAGTCCAGCATGCGGATACGTGTTGGTAATTTCGGCAATGGGAACTGCATCTCCAGGAGATGCACATCGGATCGTGTCGGTCGGGAAAAACGCATATCACCGTCCTGCGTAACTATGACGGGATCTCCATCCTCAAGGAAGTTTGGCAAAATAGCATCATCCCGGTTATAAAATGGGGGCCATCCAGCAATATGATGCTCATAGGGGTTGGGGGACGTATCGCCATCGCGATTATCATCCATATCAAGGAACCCTGGATGCTCCTTCTGGTAATGCACCTTCAACCATCCCGACGCCTTGAAGGGCTTATTGCAAACTTGGCAGATTGGAAGATGTGTCATTCTGCACAACTGTGAGCCTGGCAGTTTAAACTGTAGGAGTTCCATTACCAACCTTAGGGATTGCGGAGTGTCTGGGAAGTGCATTGGACGGCAACAGCAGCGATGGAACAAGGAGCGTGAGCGCAGCTGTGGGAAACCTAGAGTAACTGCCGTGAGCATCTGGTACAATTGTAGGAGTTCTGCTACCAATCTTAGGGATTGCCAAATGACTGGGAAGTGCATTGGATGGCGACAGCAGCGATAGACGGCGATGGCAGCAATGGACGGCAATGGCAGCAATGGAATAACAAATGCGAGTCCCGCTGCGGGGAACCTTAAGTAACTGCCGTGAGCGTCTGATACAATTGTAGATGTTCTGCTACGAACCTTAGGGATTGCCGAATGACTGGGAAGTGCGTTGGAGGGCAACGGCAGCAATGGAACAATGAGCGCGAACATCTGATACAATTGTAGGAGTTCTGCCACCAACCTTAGGGATTGCCGAATGACTGCAAAGTGCATTGGACGGCGACGGCAGCGATGGATGGCGACGGCAGCGATAGACAGCGATGGCAGCGATGGACGGTGACCGCAGCGATGGATGGTGACGGCAGCAATGGAACAACAAATGCGAGCCCTGCTGCAGGGAACCTAGAGTAACTGCTGTGAGCGTGTGATACAATTGTAGAAGTTCTGCTACGAACCTTAGGGATTGCCGAATAACTGGGAAGTGCATTGGACAGCGACGGCAGCGATGGAACAATGAGAGTGAACGCCTGGTACAAGTGTAGGAGTTCTGCTACCAACCTTAGGGATTGCCGAATGACTGGGAAGTGCGTTGGACGGCGACAGCAGCAATGGACGGCAGCGGCAGCGATGGACGGCAATGGCAGCAATGGAACAATGAGTGTGAGCACCGCTGCGGGGAACCTAGAGTAACTGCCGTGAGTGTCTGATACAATTGTAGGAGTTCTGCTACCAACCTTAGGGATTGTAGTATGACTGGGAAGTGCATTGCACCGCGATGGCAGTGTCAGAACCACAAGATCAAGTGCAAGTGCGGCTTTTTTTTTGTTTGGTCATTACTTGCATGCGACCAATCTAGATCGTGGCGAGATTAGGTACTTACAGTCTATTGTCCACATGGTGGCAGCACGTTGCAAGCCCCTTTGCTCTCCACCCAGGCCTGTCCCCAAAGCGCAAGTGTGGCAAACGTAGAGTACATGCCCTGAGCATCTGGTGCTATTGTAGAAGTTCTGTTACCAACCTTAGCGATTGTCCAGTGGACCTGGGAAGGAAGTAGGACAGCTGGGACATGAACCTCAAGCATGAGGCTATGAAGAAGTGTGCATACATGAGCCTCGTCATTGGATTCTAGAGACAGGTACCACTCTAGAGTAAGTATACCGATTTCCACTTCAGCAGCCAGATGTGAAGCTGCATCATGTTGCCTGGCGTTATACTCTGGATATCTATCTACCATATTCCGCCGCCCGCTCTTACCGAAGGTACTCTATCTAGTCTACACCAGAAGCAGCCATCAATAATGCTGGATGTGGCAATGACCGCCGGCAATAATACCACTTAGGGCTAGATGCCGCAGCAACCGAAATTGAAAAATCGACCTGTGCGCAAACCTGGTCCTGCACTTGCAACATATCTATAGTTTGCGTGAGTGAAGAATGTGCATGCAGTCATCAAATCTGCCCCCGCTGCCACAAGCACCCACCCAGTGATTGCGCCTCAGTGGTGCACCTAGCTATCTTATTCATTACTCGCATACGGCCTAGACATCCTCTGGGTTGACAGGACCCGCGTATCAATCATCATCGGATGGAAGCAGACACGACTTGTGATTTTCAGGGTTCTCATGTTTGACATGAGCCAGGCTTCTGCACAATTCTGAAGGCCATCCATGAAGTCTGATAAGTACAGTTGTATCGATTGCTACTGCAGCCAATTAATATGATACTAGGTTAGGCGAACAGGGAATACAGTCACTGTTTTCCATAAGAAGCGCCACTGTGACAACCTGTGCTGGCTCTTGAGTTCTTCGAGCACCAGAACAACTATCTACGTTGACACTGCACCTTACAGATTGCGATTACAATTCTCACGAACGACTACCCTCTCCTCGGTACAGCCTCCCATGTATCTGGGTCTACTACTCGATCGCTGTTTTGCATTTTAATTAATACTAACCACCCTCATAGTTGTCAACCTTCCGCGATTGTGAAATTTATTGTGCAATTTACTGTTTAAATCACTGTTCTCATGTAGGTCCAACTTCTTTCTCCTTCAAGTATTGCCGCAAGACTCATTAATGTACAACTGCTACAGTAGTGATTCCATCTAGCGTGAATGCTGCCGGAGCCCGGGGGGCAAAGCCCAAGGCAGATGAATATCTGAGATACTTTGATATTAATCCAAGGAAAGAAGAAGCTTTTGTCAGGAAGCAAATCACGATGCATATCCAGATTACCGGCATGCGCTTAATTGCTTGGGACCACCAACCATTCCGAATACTTTTGGATGCGATCACCAACCACAACCCATTTCTCATACCCTTTTTTAGCGTCCTCAATACCATCAATATTGATTGGGTATCCCCGGTGAAGCCCGGCCATGCCACAGAAAAGAAGGCATGAAAGCTTGTAACCACCTACATTGGGGACATTCGCGACAAGCTGGCAAACACCTTTCGGAATGCGGGTCAGAACTGGCCGTCTGGGCCATGGATGGTTGGCGGTGCAACCACTCCTGCTGCTCTCACCACTACTCCTGCTGCTCTTGCCGCTACGCCCATTGTTGCCCCAACCCCACGAGTCGAGTCAATGGCAACTGGCTTCCAGTTCTTCGTCATCGACCCTGATGTGCAGAGGCCTCAACAGCGATTTGCTGATCCTCAGAGCGGTGGCTCCAACTCCTGGCGTAGTCGGTCTTTCTCGTACGAAGGGAACAGCAGCACTCCCATCAGGAAAAAAAAAATTGCGTCCTTAGCGTCCAGACGCACTAGACACTCTGGACGTTTCGGACGCAACCTGCTTAACTCGGATGCAGATCGCCACGGCACGGTGCATCCAGACGCAGCACGCCACAGCATCTGCTTACCGGATGGAGCGTGGCAGGGCATTTTCCTTCTGGACGCAGCCATGTCAGGGCATTTTCCTTCTGAACGCAGCCGTGTCAGGGCATTTTCCTTCAGGACGCAACTGTGTCAGGGCAAATGGCGTCCGGACGACGCGTGTCATGGCACCACGGTCATGTTGGCTGTCAAGGCACGGAACATCGCAGCAAATACTCTCGTCGCATTCGCAAACACGTAGTGGATTCCAGGCATAGTGACTCAGTCCAGTTCTATTCATTATATCTAATGTACATCTATATATGCTACTACCACACTTCGCGTGGAAATAAAGGAAAGTTGGCAAATACGGCACGATGCGATGAGCATGACGCGTTGAGCACGACGCATTGAACATGATGCGATGAGCACGCCTGGATGAGTACAACGCAATGAGCACGACGACTATGAGGAGGATAGTGATGAGGACGCCGGTGGTGAGGACGATAGCAAGTAGGACGCGGCGAGTATGACAGTGAGCTTTGTGACATGGTTAGCACAGCTCCCAGAGTGACAGACAGCGGGAAGTTGTACAATACAACGTGACGACTACGATGTCAACAAGGGTGCTGGCGGCGAGAACGATAGCGAGTACGACGTGGTGAGTATCAGAGCGAGTAAGACACAGCGAGTATGATGTCAATGAGGGTACTGGCGGCGAGAACGGTAGCGGGTAGGATGCGGCGAGTGTGGGAGCGAGTAGGACGTGGCAGGTATGAGAGTGAATAAGATGCCGGGAGAATGTGGCGAGCTTCGTGACATGGTTAGCACAGGTCTCAGAGTGACAGACACCGGGAAGTTGTACAATACACAGTGAGGAGTACGATGTCAATTAGGGTGCCGGCGGCGAGAACGATAGCGAGTAGGACGGGGCTAGTATGAGACTGAGTAAGACGCGGCGAATATGAGACCGAGTAAGACGCGGCGAGTATGATGGCGAGCTTTGTGACATGGTTAGCACAGCTCTCAGAGTGACAGGAACAGCGGCGGGAAGTGGTACAATACGAGGTGACGAGTACAATGTCGATGAGGAGGATGGCAGCGAGTAACGTAGTGAGTAAGGCACGATGAGTAAGATGTTGAAGAGGAAAATGTCAACAAGTAGGACGAGGTGAAAGGAGAAGTAAAAAGGGGTCTATGAGTGATGACGAGCCGAACCTTGTGTAAGCACGAGCGTTAGTAATGGCTTGGCGCTTTCCATTGCCATCGTACTCGTTGCATCTTTCATGCCATCATACTCGCCGCGTCTTACTTGCAATCATGCTCGCCGCGTCCTACTTGCAATCGTCCGCGCCGCTGGTGTCCTCATCGCCATCCTCCTCATAGTCGTTGTGCTCATCCCGTCGTACTCATTGCGTCGTGCTCATTGCATCGTACTCAACGCGTCGTGTCGTATTTGCCAACTTTCCTTTGTTTCCGCGCAAAGTGTGGTAGTAGCATATATAGATGTACATTAGATATAAAGAATAGAACTGGACTGAGACACTATGCCGGGAACCCGCTGCGTGTTTGCGAATGTGACGAGAGTATTTGCTGCAATGTTCCGTTCCTTGACAGCCAGCGTGACTGTGGTGCCATGACACGTGTCGTCCGGATGCCATTTGCTCCGACACGGCTGCATCTAGAAGGAAAATGCACTGACGTGGCTGCATCCTGAAGCAAAATGTCCTGGCACGGCTGTGTCCAGAAGGAAAATCCCCTGACACGGCTGCGTCCAGAAGGAAAATACCCCGACACCGCTGCGTCCAGAAGGAAAATGCCCTGACACGCTGCGCCCGGTAAGCAGATGCCGTGGCGAGCTGCGTCCGGACACACGGCACCCTGACATACGGCGTCTGAATGCATGGTGCCATGGCATGCTGTGTCCGAATTCACATTGCCTATACGTTTCGCGTTGGGAACGGTATGTGCGCTGCCAGGATGCATTCCGAGCATCCCAAGTGCCGGGTACATCCGGACGCAGCCTGTGTGTCCGGACACAGATTATTTTTCCTGATGCCGCAACCGCGGAGAGGTGCCGGTGGGGATGATAGTGATCTTGAGGACTATACCAGCCCCTTGAGCGATGAACCGGACTCGTACGAATGGCGTTTTCCGGCGAACAAGAACTGGATCCAGGAGTTCCAACATCACGATCTTTCGAGACATGGGTACTTCACACTGGGTCGATTCGTTGCGAAATTCCTTCCCAAAATCCCTGGGAGCCAGACTATCTGAGCTCTTTATGGTGCTTTAAGCAACTTTAGCAGTGGTTCAGGCAACTTTGTGGATCCTGGGATCAGCCCCGCCGGATCAATCGTGGGATTGAACAACGATGACGGGTTTAGTGCATGGCTATCAATCACCTAGGACTTGCAGCAGCCACTCGGGATTGCAATCATCCTGCAGCGGAACTGCCGACCCGACTCGCCCACCCAGGGGCAGGATCCGCACTTGGATCAAGCAGGCCTGTTGGCATAGGACCTTTTGGACATAATCACGGACTAACCTTATGTCAAGATCCTGCCTTGACGACTCAGTGCTGCTCGACAGGTAACGTAGGCTCGGTTCCTTCGGGGCAAGCTTGTAGTCACACTTCCGGCGTACTCACACACCGCTCGTAGTCACACTTCCGGTGTACTCACGCGCCGCTCATAGTCACACTTCTGGCATACTCACACGCCGCTCGTAGTCTCACGGCATCTGTCACACCCGGCGTGGTCTTGTCGTGGTCTTCTCACATGCCTTCCGTGGGCTCATTGTTCTTGCGGTATCCGTCACGTCTAGCATGGTCTCGTCCCGGTCTTGTCACACGCCTTGCGTGGGCTCGTTGTTCCCGCGGTATCCGTCATACCTGGCATGGTCTCGTCACGGTCATCTCACACGCCTTACGTGGGTTCGTTGTTCTTATCGGGGGTGGTGGTCGTAGCGCCGGTTCAAGGGTAGAGAGAGCTAGGTCTGTGGAGAGAGATAATACGACTTCAATCAATTGCGCTCAGCACTACAGACTATATGCGCTCCTCCCACCATACTACCCCCATGGGGTTTCCATCTTTCCCGTTACCACTGAAAAGTAAAAGCACGGCACCAAAGAAATAGTAACAGCGAGTGACCATACAGAAAGACTCGTGACAACCCGTCCTCCCCATTGGCCGAAATCAAAGTGTTTTTTGGGTACATTATAAAAGAGACTTGCGGTGAAAAGAAACTTCGGTAAAGGAGACAGTGCAATACCCTTACCTTTTGAGTGCTCTCTAGGTGGCCATCGTCATGTCAGTGGTTGCTGCGTTGTCGCGGCGTATTCCCAGCCTGATCTTGAGATAGGTGGAGCAGCTTCGGTCGGAGGCTTTGTGTGGTTGTAGGCAGTTGGCGCAGCGGATCAGCGGGTAGTTGCAAAAGTGCCCTGCTTTGCAGTTTGTTATTGCACCCAGATGATCCTTGGTGGGGTGGGGTTGTGCACACACAGCGCAGGTGTGGTTGCTGGCGGTGCAGCGTTGCGTCGGTTGCCCGAAGGTCTGGTATTTGTTGCATTGTGTGGCAGGGCCGAAGGTGATGTATTCGGCAATAGTGCATTCGCAGTTGAACATTGCAAGGCTGGTGGCACCGAGAGACTTCTTCGTCATCTCACCTATAAAGGTGACGATCATGGAGGAGGCCTCTTTACCCTGGCGGCGTTCAGGGCTGGTGAGTCAACACAGTGTCTGGCCCATTCGGAGGGACAGGTAGGATGATTCGATTTCGGTATGGGTGGATTTGGGTGTGGTGGTGGTCGGGATTCTGTGGACGATGAAACGAGTCCATCGCTGACTGACCCTGGATGATGCGATTGGGAATTCGTGGAGTGCCTCCTTGAGGATAGCTAGGTATGGTTCGTAGCTGGTGCTCAGGTACTGAGGTGCGACCGTGAAAATGAGATTGTTGGTGGCAGTGATGTTTGCCAGGATGAGGGGCGGGTGTTCGATGTCAGCATGGGTGGTGATAGTCTTGTTGGCCACTTGGAGTGCGCAGTCTGCGGCCTCCTTGCGGCCATTGGGTGCGGTCGTGAAGCTGAAGATTATCAGCCTGTCCGCTGTCAAGTAAGGCTTCGGGAGGATCATCTCCTTCCTGGCCTTCCTCTTGCTGCTGACCTCTGTAAGCTCCCTCTGCTGTTTTTCTGCTACCTGTGCGTAGGTTGGTGCAGGTCCTGGGGGAGGCTTGGTGGTGGTGGGTGGCTTCTGGCGTTGTTGGGGGAGTGCCAGCACAACCCTGGGGGCTGCGGGAGTGGTGGCGGGGATGGGAAATGCGGATAGGGTGGCGATTTGCTCTGAGAGCTTGGTGATGGTGTTGGTCAACTGGGAGATCTGTTTCTGCATCTTCAGGTCCCTCTCCTTCATCTCTTTGAGGCCAGGGATTTTGACGGTAACTGATTGCTTTGCGAATTGGTGTGTCATTTCGGCGCAGATGAAACAGCAGATCGGTTCAAGTAGCCGTTCGGTGGTGTCATTGGTAGTGGTGGTGTGGTCCAGTTGGGATTTCCATACGAGGAAACTGGCCAGTGTGTCGGGTTCGTGATCCCAATCGGGCGCATAGTTCAACTCTGCATTGAACATGTCGATGGGGATGCTTTGTTGTGGGATTGGGATCTGAGGTGGTAGTGGTATGAATGTGTTTGGTGGTGAGGTGGAGGGGTTCCCCCCAAGCGACAGGTTTGTTGTTTGGCTGGCTTTGACTTTTGCCATGGAGGCAAAGATGATTGCTATGGTGATGCAGAGTTTTCGGGGACAGCTGTCCACTTTTCGGAGCGGGGGTGAGCGTTGTTCAGTAACTGGGCGAACGCGACGCGGAGCGAAATCGGGCGTGCAGCAACAACAAAGAAGTAGGGGAGGACCGTCGAGTACGTAGATGGAAAGACCATGGAGTTATGAAGCTCCAGAGGGTATTTCCAGCGAAATTGGTGGCGGGAATAAAAAGTTGTTTGGCGGCGAACGAAAATTTTGTGGTGGAGTGAAGGACAATAGATTGCGTGGAGAAGAATCTCCAAACTAGCTACCGCGCCCTTCCTTTATACTTTTCCTTCCCTCTATGGAATCACAGCTTGCCCGCAAGACTGACACAGTTCCTCCATCTAACATCATGACTCGATCACCGCGCCCAAGGAAAACATATGATCGCACTCGGCTACCACGCGGCTAACACTCTACTCGCGGCAACAGGAGAAAGGACGCGGAAGCAGTAACAGTAAAGGAAAGGAAGACAGACGTACAACTTAATCAAGGGAAAACAATACTCGTAACAAACATGGGAGATGGACACGTAAGCTCAATCAATGGGAGACAACAAACGTAGCGGACAGGAGAAGGACGTAAAAGCAACATAGAAGAAACAAAGGAGAGATGTCGAGACCGGCCAGCGGTCGGGGATATCGTTACCGGAGCAATATGGCGGAGATCGTTCGAGGCGCCTAAGCGCGGAGGATGACCGCGGCTGCGGCAGCGGAAACGAGGACGAGCAACAGGACGACAAAGGTGAGAGTGGTACCGGTACCAGTGCCAAGGAGCCTGTCGCACCAGGTTCGTGACAGTACGTCCCCTGTCCAGACCGAAGCTCCGGCGAGGTCATGTCGGGTCGTCAGGGTCCGGCGGCGGATGGGGGTGTGGTAGATACGGACGGGCTGGCTAGCCTGCTGCCGGCCTTGGAGTTGTTCGTTCATTCTCTGTTGTTCGGTGATGATGGCTCCCAGGGTGTTGGTCATCTGCTGGAGTTGCTGTTGGTCCGCGTTGTGGAACTCATTTATCGGCTGGGTGAGCGTCCAGTGTATGACGTGATTGCGGCGGATGTCCCGGGTGGTTGTTTGATTTATCATGGTGACGATTTCTCCCAGGAGGGTGAGTTGTTCATCCTGTAGTGCGGCGGTCATGGTTGCCGCAGCGATGGGATAGGTAGCAGGGTCGTGAGTATACCCAGCCAGAGCGGCCTCCTGGTCTTTCTGTGGGGGCGTGACATCGGCCAGGGGGTTCCGCAGGGCAGCAGCACTGCAGCGGAGGTGGTGGTTTTCCATGTTGACAAGAAACTGGCATTCGGGGCAGACCCGCTTTCCCTTCTGCCAGTCTGCACAGGCTTTGCGTGGGTTGAGGTGTTGGTTGCAGATTACCTCCGCTAATTCGAATGGATGGGCATGGGGACAGCTGCTGGGCTAGTGGTTGCGTCAGCGGCGGTCGTTTCCTCATTGCGGGTAGTAGTTGTCATTTGTCCTCTGGCAGTGAGTGCTACAGTAATCGTCGTAGCAGGCAGCCCAGTGTAGGGAGGCATGGTCGTTGGTGCGGGGCTGTCCCCCAGTGGACAGTGGGGGTGAAGGTGCTGGTGGAGGGGCATTCCATCCGTCCGTGGTGGTGGCATTGGCGGGGATGTCCCAATTTGTTGTCGTGTTCGGTTTCGGTGTTGGCTTGCTTGGCGTTGGTGAAGGTCCAGCCTTCGTTGGCATCAACAGTGGCGGTGGTAGACATATTTTTAGTTTGGTGGGGATGGTTTCTCCGGGTATTCCTCGTGGAATTGCTGGACGATGTCAGGCGAGTTTTCGAAGTTGTGGGCAGGATACCAGGTACAATCTGGGTCGTGCAAACTGGTCTACTTGACTCGATTCTGGATCTGGTTTCTCTGGTGTCGCGAGTCAAGGATGATCTCCACTTCCCACTCTTGCTGTTCTTGGATGATAATGGGAGGTGGTGGCGGCTGGTGATGTCCGGAGATAGGTTCTGTACTGGCTGTGGGTTCGAGGAGGCTTATATGGAAAACCGGGTGGATTTTGACAGTGGCCGGTAGGTCCAACTTATAGGTGCATGAGCCTACTTTCTCCAGGATGGTATATGGGCCTATTTGTTTGTGGTCCAGCTTGTTCGATGGTCGGGTTGTTCGGATGTGTTTTCGCCGCAGCCAGACTTTGTCGCCTGGGTTCAATACTGGGTCCGGATGTCATGCTTTGTTGGCCTGCTCCGTTTGAGCCATTTGCGCTTCTTTGATTTCTGCTCTGAGGTCCTCATGCAGCTTCCTTAATGCCTCAACGTATTCTAATACTAATGGTGTTTCGTTGTTCCTGGTACCAAGGTCTGGCAGAAATCGCGAGTGGTATCCATAGTTGGCGAAGAAGGGGGTTATTTTCGTGGTTCCGGTTTGGGTGTTGTTGTAGCAGAATTCGGCAATTGGCAGTAGTCTTTCCCAGTCGTCCTGTTGATAGTTGCAGTATGCCTGGAGATACTTCTCCAGGGTGGCATTGGCACTTTCCGTTTGTCCGTCTGTTTGCAGGTGGAAGGCTGTACTGAGGTTGCGTGATATCCCGAGTCCTTCCGTTACTCGTTTCCAAAAGTCTGAGGTAAACAGGGACCCTCTATCTGATATAATACTGCTTGGCAATCCGTGGGGTCTGATTATCTGTCGGAGGAAGTGGTCTGCTAGGTCTGCGGGGTTCATGGTGCCATGGTAGACGACGAAGTGTCCCATTTTCGTGAGGCGATCAATTATTACCCATAACGCATCTTTTCCATTGCTTGTTGACAGCGTGGTGATAAAGTCTATTGATATTGTGTCTCATGGCTGGTGTGGGAGTTCGACTGGCTTTAGCAGTCCAAATGGCGTGTGTTGGATTGGGTTGATACGAAGGCAGATGTCACAGTGGTTGACGTATCTGTGGACATACTTTCGTTGTCTTGGCCAGTAGTAATTTCGGCTAACGAGTTCCAGGGTTCTTGCTCCGCCCAGGTGTCCCCCAGCTTGCACGTCATGGTGGTCTCTTAATATGCAAAGTCGCAGGGTGTCGTTGTCAGGGATCCATAGGAGGCCGTCGTAGATTAGCAATCCACTGTTTTCCTCACATAGCCCTAGCGCGATCTTTCCATCGCGGGTAGTCCCGTTCACCTTTTTCCTCCGGATTTCGTACATCTCTTTATCTGCGGTGCTTAGTGTCCGAATCTTGCTCAGGAGCTCTTTGTCTATTTCAAGGCTGATGGTTTCTGTTGTATTGGCTTGGAGTACTTTGGTGAGGTTATCGATTCGGGATGCCTCGAAAGCTTCTTCGGGTAACCGGATTCGGCCGTGGTTCTGCCAATGTTTCATATCCCCTTCCCAGGGAGAGTCTCCTGACTCTCTAGGAAGGATGTCCAGCTTGCCGGCCAATTTCCTGGGTTGGTATTTGATCATGAAGTCATAGTTGGCTAGTCGTTCACCCCACTGGGCTTGCCGTAGGTTAAGGTCTTTCTTCGTTTTCCAATATTCGAGGTTCTTGTGGTCCGTGAGAATCGTGATTTTGGGTCCCGTTGTTTTGCAATAAGTATCCCATTTTCATAGTGTGTCTACGATCGCTAGTAGTTCCTTATCCTAAATATCGTAGTTGCGCTCTGGATCCTTGAGCTTTCTTGAGTAGTTAGCCACGTGGTGCAAGATCCCTTTTTCATTGGGTTGTGAGCAGATTGCTCCTATGGCATAATCTGAGGCATCTGTTTTGATGGTAACAGGTCTTTCCGGATCCAAGTGTTGTAGTATAGGTTCCATGATCATTGCTTTCTTGAGCGTCTCAAATGCCTCTTGTTGTTTATCACTCCATTCCCATCCTTTTTCATTCCTTGTGAGCGAGGATAGAGGTGTCGTGATTTTGCTGTAGTCTCTGATAAAGCGCCGGTAAAAGTTGGCAAAGCCAAGGAAGCTCTAGATTCCTTTGACGTTTGTTGGTTCCTTCCATTCTTTGATGGTCCGGATTTTTTCTTCGTACATTCCCAGTCCCTGTGGTGATATGACGTATCCCAAGTATACTATTTCCGTTGTATGGAATTCGCATTTGGATGCTTTCAGCGTGAGCCCAGTTTCCTCAACTCGTCTCAAGATTGTCCGGACGTGCCTTCGGTGGTCTTCCAGATTTTGCGAGAAGATGAGGATGTCATCCAGATATGCCACCCAGAAGATATCAAGGTATTCGTTTAGAATCTCATTCATCCATTGTTGGAACAACACCAGTGCATTGGTCAACCCGAAAGGCATGACGCAGTACTCGTATAGTCCGTACCAGGTTCGGAAGGCTGTTTTCCATTTGTCTCCTGCTGTGATTCGGAGGTTGTAGTAGACTTCTCGGATATCGAGTTCGGTGTAGATGGTGGCAATTGATGGTTGATCCAGGAACTCTCTGATTAATGGCAATGGTGTCCAGTCTTTGATTGTGATCTCATTCAGTTGTCGATAATCCACACATAGGTGTAGTCCCCTGTCCTTCTTCTTGACAAAGTGTATTGGTGCCCCAGCTAGAGAGGTGGATGCCCGGATCTATCCCCGCTTCTCATTGACTTCCGGGTATTCCTTGAGAGCCTTCATTTTTTCTTCGTTCAGGGGTCGCAGGGACTCGTACGGAGGCGTCTTTCCTTCCTCCAGTGGAATGTGGTGGTCGTGAGTACGGTGGGGTGGAGATGCTGTAGGTACTTTTCCAGTGAATACTTCGAGGAACTTGTGATATTCTGGCGGAATTGGATTTTTGCTGGTCTTGGAGTTTTCCTTGATTTTGTTGATGACGGTCTGGCATACTTCCAATGGGTCCGTTTCGCCAATCTCCCAATTTTCCAATGTTTTCCTGTAGTATTGCACCGTGACCTTTTCTTCCGGGACCGTGTTCGCTCTTGGTGAGCTAGGTAAGCATTTTTTGGCGCCGTGGTCTGAGTGGAATTTCACACTATGATTTTTCCACCCTATCACTGGGTCATGGAGCTTGAGCCATGGAAGTCCTAGGATGATTGGCGCATTTCCGATTGTGATGCAGTGTAGCCAGATGTCTTCCTCGTGATGATTGATTGTGAGGTGGACTTCGGTGTCCTGGGTTACTGGCCCACCGGTGACCTCGCTCCCGTCCACAGTCAGAACCCGTCCTGGTGTCGCTTTTTGCTGCATTGGAATTCCGCTTGCTTCGGTGTAAGCCTTGTCGACAAAGTTCTCAGATGCTCCACTCTCCACTAGGGCGTTGGTGTTGTATTCGTTTCTGTCGGTTCCTATGATTCGTACTTTGATCAAGATCTTTTCTTCGTGGTCATACCTGGTTGTTCGTATTCTGCAGGGTGGGTCTGGTTATACAACAGGTTTCTCCCTTGGGTGGCTGTTGCCTAGGCCTATTCCCGAGGGTTGCCATTTCCCGCCGGTTCGGGTTCTTTACCTGCTTCATTGTTTATGGTGTCTTCTTCGTACATGGCTTCTGCTGCCCAGTATGGCCTCCTCCATGGGACTCGTGCTTTCTTGGGCTGAGGGCATTCTTTCGAAAAGTGCCCCTTTTTCCCGCAATTGTAGTATTCGTCCGTTTGTGGTCGTCGGGGAAACTGGTTCGGCGTTCTTGGTGCGAACTTGAATCGTCGGGTGGCGTCTAGGTTCATCGGGTCCCCCGGAGGTACTGATGGCAGTTCTTACGTTTGGACATAGAAGCGCGCTTCTGGTCTAGCTGCAGGTCATCAATTAATGACTCCGAGGTTGCATAGACGGCTATCCGTTTTGATGGCTGCAGTGGCATAGTCCACCAGAACGGGGCCGGTACTGTGTTCATGACCAAATGCCTTTTTACTTCTGGGTATAATCCATCTCGAAATCGAGTGATGCATACGTTGTCTGCGTATGGGAGATGTGCTTTGATTAGCTGGAATTCCGCCCAATAGCTTGCTGCTGTTCGGTTTCCCTGTTGGATTATCTGGAATTTCTCGAACGCTATTTCCTCGGCGTTTACTTGGCCAAAAGCATGCCTCATATTGGTTTTCAGTTCTCCCATGTTAGGTTGATTCCTACTTCCTGGTTGAGAAAAGTTTCCACCCAGTTCCATGCCACCCCTCGGAGTAAGGAGGATGCATATCCCGTCGTTTTCTCATCGTCGTCGAATCGGTTCCCCTCTATCCTGAACTTCAGCTCACACTGAGCCAGGAATGTTTTGAATATTGCTTTTTCTCCTTCGAACGGTTCGGGGTCCTGGAGCTTTGGGTAACTGTTCTACAGCAGTCTGTCACGTGTAAGAGTGTTTGCACCATCACTGTAGTTAGCAAGTGGGGTCCGCTTCCCCCTGTCACAGTGCAGGTCCAGGCGCTCGATTTGGGTTTGGTTGTTTGATTTCGTTGTTGATGCCGGCACCTCGCTCCGGATGTCTTGACCTTGGAAAGAGTGTCGTCACTTCGCTCCGGATGTCTCGATCTTGGAAAGAGTTTCGTCACCTCGCTCCGGATGTCTCGATGTTGGAAAGGGTGTCGGTTACGGGCCCCGGTTGTATAAGAGAAGGTTGTATGAGTTGCGTGGTTATGAGCACATATGTGAGTATGAGTACATATGTGAGTTGCGCGGGTATGAGTAGGAGGACGTATGGGAATTGCGAGAACTGTGTATATAAGGAGGGCGTCTCCCGTGTTTTGTCTTCTTCTTCTCTTCATGCAACCTCTTGTATTCTATTCGGAATATCAACCTCATCTCCGTTTCCTCCATTTCCTCAGTTTTCCCCGTATCTCCATATCGGCGATGCTCGCGTAGCACCACCCGTCTCTGTCCGATATGTCCAGCCGACGCTGTCCGTCTCTCTGTCCGACACGTCCATTTGACGTTGTCTGTTCTTGTCCGACACATCCCTCCGACGCTGTCCATCTCACTGTCCGACACGTCCGTCTGATGTTGTCCGTTCCTGTCCGACACGTCCATCTGATGCGGTCCATCTCTGTCTCCCGGTCCCGTTTCCGTTTCCGTTCCCGTTCCATTCCCGTTCCCGTTCCCATTCCCCCCCCGCTTCCGCTCCTGCACCCGCTTGTATCACCAGAACTCACTCGAGTACCTTGGATAACCGTTGCTGTTACACTAGGTTGCATCTTTTATTCTAACCTACTCGTAATGAGTTCGGAACCCATGGACACGAACGCTTCCGGCTCCACCCTCGAACAGCAGTTCACCCAGCTGCAGGCCCAGGTGGTGGCCATGGCTATAGCTCAGGGTGGTGCCAATGCCGTCCAGAAGGGGTTTCCTGATGCGCCAATTTTCGACAGCGGTAAGGCCGAAGAATTGTGCACCTGGATTATCCAGCTGCTGAGGGGTAGTAACAAGCATCGCATTTCTAGAAGGTGGGGCGGCGGCTTCTTAAGGGAAGTCTGCCACCACTAGCGCTAGCCGCTAGCGTCACTCTGTGACTACACACGACGAGCCCTAAGTGCAACCCTAGACGGCACACCAGTGTGGCGTCCACTGTATCCGGAATCCTCCTCCTACAACCACTCCCATCTC